>Ga0335075_10018033_pt1 | contig 10475 bp, 4 predicted proteins | sample Lox_Sample_24_FD_206723 | JGI IMG/M metagenome (GOLD analysis project Ga0335075, IMG submission 206723) | Soil microbial communities from Loxahatchee National Wildlife Refuge, Florida, United States - Lox_Sample_2.4 | ecosystem: Environmental > Terrestrial > Soil > Wetlands | place: USA: Florida... | reverse complement strand
GGGCCGGGCGAGGTAACCCGGAACTGGCAGCCCGCCCGCTCGGCGTGCTGGGACATGCGCACCAGCGCGTGCAGCCCCCGGGCGTCGCAGAAGCGCACCCCGGCCAGGCAGACCACGACCGGCCCGCCGAGTTCGTCGATGATCGTCTTGACGTACCCGAACGCCGCGTCGGCGGTCGCCACGTCGAGTTCGCCGCCGATCTCCACGGAGGCTCCGCCGGTCTCAAGCCGCCGGTGGCTCAGTTCGAGTGGCGGCCGCGGATCCTGCTCCTGATCCACCTGCATCTTCCCCTGGATTACGGTAATTCGCGGTCCGGCCGCGAAACGCACCCCATACGGAATTCGTTGCAATTGGCTAGCCAATCCGGTGGAGAGATAAAGGCCACGCCGACCGGACGGGCAATTATTATGCTGTCAGCGTCGGCGCGTGACATTGTGGCGAAACCCCGTGCAGGGCCAGCCGTTGGCACGGCTGGCCCTGGCCCTAGCTCATCCTGGCAGGGAGCCTGGTTGATGACCACACGGGCACTGCCACAGGTGACTCACAGGATCACCCACAGGATTGGCCCGGAGCCCTTTAGGCGCGTCTTTTCGTGTAGGGTATTTCCCGCACCGCCGCGTTTGCGAGTCGCATCCTATAGGAGCCCTCGATGAGAATGCTATCCCGTTCGGCCGATCAGATACAGGCCCACTACTCGGCGGTTGTGATTGGCTCGGGCTACGGCGGGGCGATCGCCGCCGCGCGCATCGCGCGGGCCGGCCGCGACGTCTGCGTCCTCGAGCGGGGCAAGGAACTGCACCCGGGGGAGTACCCGAACTCGGCCCTGTCGGCCGCGCGCCAGATTCAGGTCCACACCGCCAAGGCCGATCACGGCGCACCGCTCGGGATGTTCGACTTCCAGGTCGGTCCCGACGTCACCGTGCTGACCGGCTGCGGGCTCGGCGGCACCTCGCTGATCAACGCGAGCGTGGCCCTGGAGCCGAGCGACTCGGTCTTCGCCGACGACCGCTGGCCCGCGCCGCTGCGGGAGCACCCGCAGGAGCTGCGGCCGTTCATGGGCGCGGCCAGGCACATGCTCGGCTCCAACCCGTACCCGCGGTCATGGCCGGACGTGCCCAAGCTGCGGGCGCTTGAGCGGGCGGCGGCCGGGCTCGGCCGGGAGGTGATCAGGCCCGACCTCAACGTGACGTTCACCAGCGGCCCCAACGCGGCCGGGGTGCGGCAGAACGCGTGCAACCTGTGCGGCGACTGCTGTTCCGGCTGCAACTACGGCGCCAAGAACTCGGTCCTGATGAACTACCTGCCCGACGCCTACGCGCACGGCGCGCACATCGTCACCGAGGTCGGAGTGCAGTCGGTGAAGCGCTGCCAGGGCACCTGGCGGGTCAGCTTCGACGTCCTCGGCGGGGAGTCGGCCGGTGCGTCCAGGTTCGTCACCGCCGACGTGGTCGTGCTCGCGGCCGGCACGCTCGGGTCGACCGAGATCCTGCTCCGCTCGCGCGAGCTCGGGCTGCCGGTGTCGGACCGGCTCGGGCACGGGTTCTCCGGCAACGGCGACGTGCTCGCGTTCGCCTACGACACCGACGAGCCGGTGCTCGACGTCGGCCTGGCCGACCGGGTGCCGCGGGCGGACACCGCGGTCGGGCCGACGATCATGGGCCTGATCGACCTGCGCGGACCAGACACCGGGCTCGACGACGCGCTGATCATCGAGGACGGCGCGATCCCGGGCGCCCTCGCGGCGGTGATCCCGCTGGTCCTGGGCGCCTCGTCCGACTCGGTGCCGGAGGCGGCCGCGCGGCGGCTGCGGGAGCTGGCCGGGATCGCGTTCGGCTCGCGTCGCGGACCGGTCGGCCGGACCCTGACCTACCTGGTGATGAGCACCGACGACTCCGGCGGCCAGATCACGATGGAGAACGACCGGATCCAGGTGGTCTGGCCCGACTGCGGCGAGCAGCCCGCCTTCGCCCGCGACAACGCGATCCTGGCCGAGGCGACCCGGGCGCTGCACGGGACCGAGACCCCCGACCCGCTCTGGGCCTGGACCCACGACCGGTCGCTGATCAGCGTGCACCCGCTCGGCGGGTGCGTGATGGCGGACGACGCCGAAGGGGGCGTGGTCGACCACAAGGGCCGGGTGTTCGACCCGGTCGGCGGCGGAGTGCACGACGGGCTGTACGTCTGCGACGGGTCGGTCATCCCGTGCGCGCTCGACGCCAACCCGTCGCTGACGATCTCCGCCATCGCCGAGCGGACGGCGGCGCTGCTCATCGAGGACAGGCAGTGGGCGGCGCCGGAAGCATCGCCGGACGACGCGCGGCCGACCGAGCCCGAGCTGGCCCCGCCGGTGGCCCGGCTGCAGTTCAGCGAGCGGCTGACCGGCTTCGTGGCGATGAGCGTGCCCGACGACTACACCGAGGGCTACGACCAGGGCCGGGCCGACAACACCCGGGTCGACCTGATGATCACGATCGAGTACGACGACATCCAGGCGGCCCTCAACGACCCGTCCCGCCAGGCCCGGATCACCGGGACGGTCGGCGCGCCCGCGCTGTCGGCCCAGCGGCTGACGGTCGTCGAGGGCAGCTTCGCGCTCTTCGACCCCGATCCTTCCGCGGTCGAGACGTGGCACATGCAGTACCGGATGACGCTGCAGTCGCAGGAGGGGAACCGGTACTCGTTCGAGGGCCACAAGGTGCTGCGCGAGGACGGGGTCAGGCACGCCTGGTCGGAGACGACGACGCTGTACACGACGATCGTCGGGCCGGACGGGCAGCCGGGGACCGGGATCCTCTACCTGAAGCCGGCCGACCTGCCCAAGCTGATCAGCAGCATCAAGGTCGACGGGGTGCCCCGCCGCCACCAGGGCCAGTACCGGCGGGCGTTCCTCGAGCTGTTCGCGGACGAGATGGTGCACATCTACGGCGGCCTGCTCGAGGAGGCGGCGGCGTTCCCGAGCGCGCCGAAAACCGCGCCCGCGGTCCGCGAGCCCGCCGAGCCGGACGGGATCTGGTGGTGCGACGGCAGCCAGCGCTGGCACGCCGACGACAGCCTCGGCGACGATGCCTTCCTGCGCCTGACCAGGTACCGGGCGGGCGACAAGGGGCCGCTGATCATGGCGACCGGGTTCGGCATGTCGAGCCACTCGTTCCTCGCGTCCACCATCGAGCAGAACCTGACCGAGTTCCTGTACGACGCGGGCTACGACATCTGGCTGTTCGACTACCGGGCCGGGATCGACCTGCCGTCGTCGCGGACCGAGTTCACCATCGACGACATCGCCCAGGTGGACTGGCCGCTGGCGGTCCGGCAGGTGCGCGAGATGACCGGCCGGGACGAGCTGCAGGCGTTCGGCCACTGCGTCGGGTCGGGCTCGCTGCAGATGGCGATCCTGGCCGGACTGCCCGGCATCCGCACCGCGGTCTGCGCGCAGTTCCCGCTGCACCCCACCACGTCGGTCTTCAACCAGGTCAAGTCCCGGCTGCACACGCCTGGGGCGTTCCGCGCGCTCGGCGTCGGCGGGATGGTGCCCGACGTCGGCCGGTCGGTGCCGGACGAGCTGGCCGACATCGGGCTGCGCACGCTCCCGATGCCGGCCGAGGAGCACTGCGGTCAGGCGGTCTGCCGCTGGATCAACGCGATCTACGGCATGACCCACCGGCACGCGCAGCTCAACGACGCGACCCACCGCGCGCTGAACGAGATGTTCGGGTTCGGGAACATCGACTCGCTCCGGCACCTGTCGCTGATGATGCGGCGGAGCCTCGCGGTCACCCACACCGGCGGGACCGACTACTTCGACCACCCCGAGCGCATCGCCGGCACCCGGCTGCTGCTGCTGCAGGGGTCGCAGAACTACATCTTCCATCCGGTCGGATCGCTCAAGACCCTGCAGTGGCTGCGGGCCGCCAACCCGAACGGCGACTACCAGCGGGAGGTGCTCCAGGGCTACGCCCACCTCGACGCGATCGTCGGGACCAGGGCCGCCGCCGAGGTGTACCCGAGGATCGCGAACTTCCTCAACCCGTTGTAGCGCGCCTGGACCGACGGGCGGTGATCGCCGCGAGCTCGAGCTCGGCCGCGGTGCGCATCGCCGACGCGGTGAGCGCGGCCGCCCGGTCGGCGTCGGCGGGCTCGCCGCGGAGCGTCAGGACCCGGCCGTAGGCCTCCTCGGTGAGCGCCGTCCACGGCCGCGCGCCCATCTCGCGGTGCCGCGCCAGCGCGGCCTCCAGGTGTCCGGCCGCCTCGTCGTAGCGGCCGGCCGCGGTGGCGAGCACGCCGAGCCAGTGGTCGGCCGCGCCGAGGAAGGTCGCCAGCCCGAGCGTGCAGTTGCTGCCGGCGCGGGGGAGCGCGATGTCGTACAGCGCCCGCGCCCAGCGCTGGTCGCCGACCAGGTCGACGGCGCCGGAGAAGCCGACGATCACCGCCCACCAGATGTAGTTCTGGTCGGCGCCGGCGACCGCGGCCGGGTCGATCCGGTCCAGCAGCGCGGCCGCCCGGTCCCCGGCGCCGGACTCGGCCAGGCACCAGGCGGTGATCGCGGGCCAGGCCAGGTTGGCCGGGTCGGCCTCCGACAGCGCCTCGAACGCGGCGATGTACTCGGTCGCGTATCCCTGCAGCAGCCGGGAGGAGGCCCGCTGCGCGACCGAGATGAGCTGCGCCTGGGAGTGGCCCATCCGGTCGAGCCGGCGGCCGAGGGTCGCCGCGAGCGCCTCGGCCTCGGCGAACCGGCCCTCGATGGTGACGATGATGATGTCCCACATCGCCGCGAGCCTGATGAACTCCGGCAGCCCGGCCGCCTCGGCCAGGGTCTTCATCTCCTCGGCGGTCTGCACCGCGGCGGTGTGGCTGCCGTTCTCGAACTGGGCCGCGAGCTGGATCCGCAGCCCCTCGAGGGTCAGCGCCGGGTCGCCGAGCTCGGCGCCGATCTTGAGCACCTCGCCCGCGACCGCGAGCGAGTCGGCGACGTCGCCCGGCCCGTCGAGCGCCCAGCACCGGTGCAGCAGCACGGTGGCGAGCGTGCGCCGGTCGTGGCCCCGGCGCGCCATCGCGACCGAGCGGTTGCTGAGCTCGAGCCGCTCGGGGTAGGGGCGGACGTTGTGCAGCCAGTGCGCGAGGCGGGCCAGGATCGTCGCCCGGGTCTCGTCGCCTTCCTCGTCGAGCCGGGTCAGCGCCTCGTCGAGCAGCGACTGCGCCCGCGGGTCGGGCCGGACCGAGGCGGGCAGCACCCCGCCGTAGCCGAGCGCCGCCCGCGCGAACAGGTCATCGCGCCCGAGCCGGCGGGCGGTGTCGGCCGCCTCGGCGAACCGCTCATCGCGATGCGCGTACTCCGCCGCCCGGTCGTGCGCGCCCGCCAGGTCGAGCAGCAGCTCGCAGCGGAGCGCCTGGTCGTCGGGTCCGAACCGGTCGAGCAGCTCGAGCGCGCGCCGGAAGTGACGCACCGCGATCTCGGCCGCGACCTCCTGCAGCGCGCGCCGGCCGGCCTCGTGGCCGTACCTGACCGCCTTCGCGGCCGAGCCCTTGCTCGCGGCCGCGCCGAAGTGGTGCGCGAGCTCGGCCGCGGCGACGCCGGGGCGGAGCTCGAGCGTGTCGCCGATCGCCTGGTGCAGGGTCGCCCGGCGGCCCCGGCTCAGCTCCTCCGACGTCACCCGCCTGGTCAGCGAGTGCGAGAACCGCCACTGGTCGGGCTCGTCGTCGAGCTCGGCGATCAGCCCGGCCCGGGCCCCCTCCTCGAGCGGGTCGACGATCGCGCCCTCGGTCCGGCCGGCCGCCGCCGCGACCAGCGCGGTGTCGAACCGCTCGCCGACCAGCGCCGCCGTCGCCAGCGTCTGCACGCAGTCGGCCGACAGCCGGCGCAGTCGCGACCGGACCATGTCCCTGATCGACTGCGGTATCTCGGCCGGGGTCTCGCCCAGTCGGAGCACGTCCCGGTCGAACGCGCCCACCTCGGACAGGTGCCTGGCCATCTCGAGCAGGAAGAACGGGTTGCCCGCGGTCTCAAACTCGAGCTCGGCCACCATGCCCGACTCGCGGTCGCCGAACGGCCGCCCGATCGCGTCCTCGAGCAGGGCGGTGACGCCGGCGTGCTCGAGGCCGCGCAGCGACACCCGGCGGCAGTCGACGTCCCGGGTCAGCGACGGCAGCGCGGTCGAGAACTCGGGCCGCTCGGCGCCGGCGCTGCGGTACATCGCCACCGTCAGCAGCGGGGTCGAGCGCCTGGCCCGCATCAGGTGCGGCAGCAGGAAGAACGACGGCTCGTCGGCCCACTGCAGGTCGTCGAGGACCAGCAGTACCGGATGGCGGGCCGCGATCCGGCCAATCCAGGTGTCGATCGACTCGAACAGCCGGAACCGCTCGGCCGCGGCCGCCGCCAGCGGCGGGGCCGACGCGCCGACCCGGGCGGCCGGCTCCGGGCACAGCCGGGCGATCTCCTCCGCCAGGCCGGCCAGGTCCCGCCGCAGCAGCGCGTCCGGGCAGGACCGGGCGTAGTCGTTGAGCGCCTCGCGAAACGCCTGGTACGGCGCGGGCACGTGCTCGTCCCAGCGGCCGTACAGCACCAGCCCGCCGTCATCGCGCACCCGGCGGGCCAGCTCCGCCGTCAGCGCCGTCTTCCCGATCCCGGGCTCGCCCGCGACCAGCGCCAGCACCCGGCGGCCGGCCTGCGCGCCCGCCCACGCCTCGCACAGTACGGCGAGCTCTTCCTCACGGTCGACGAACGCGGCGCTGGCGGCCGACTCGATCCACACCACGTTGGACGCGGCCGCGTCGTCGGCGTCGGCGTCGTCTTGGTAAGGGCCGCCGGGGTCGCCGAGGCCGACGGCGTCCAGGCTCAGGTCGTCGGCGTCCGACGGCGTCGCGGCGGGCCGCCTGCGGCCGGCCGCCATGAACCGGGCGCGCCGCGGTCCGGTCAGCCCGAGCGCGTCCGCCAGCAGCTCGTTGGTGGCCCGGCGCGGGGTCAGGTTGATCCCGCGCTCCAGGTCGCTGATCGTCCGCGGGCTGATCCCGGACGCCGCCGCCAGCTCTTCCTGGGTCATCCCGCGCTCGGCGCGCAGCTGTCTGAGCAATTCCGCATAGGGGATGGCAGGCTGCTGCTCAGACATGGCCGGGATCCCTTCGCAGGCCGTCAAGTTCCCATCGTCCGCCGGCCCTGATCACGGCGCGCGAGCAGCGTTGCGCGACACCGGTGCGGCAGGGCCCGGTACCCAGGTTATCGACGCGCGCGGCCGTGCATATCGGATACTAGAGAACGTTTGGGCTTTTGCTACGACTACGGTGACTGACGCTGGTGCGGTTGCGGCGGCAGAGCGCGGTAGCGGGCGATGTGGTCGCAGGGGAGCGAGTACGGATCCGGGCCGGCCCGCTCCACGATCACGCCCGACTTCGACGCCTCGCAGGCGTGCTGCCACGAAGCCGCGATCGGCCCCCAGTCCCAGGACGCGTTGCTGCGGATCCCCGCGTACCGGAAGTCGGCCACCCAGTTGACCGCGAGCACGACCACCAGCGCGCCGGCCGCCCACGCCGGCCAGGCCGCCCACGCCGGCCGCAGGCCGGCTCGCTGCCGCAGCGCGTAATCGACTCCGACCACCGCCACGCATTCGATCAGGAAGATCGGCAGCGTCGTGTACCGCGACCCGGGCTCGTTTTCGGCCGAGACCGTCTGCGTCGCCAGGTGCGGGGTCAGGGTCGTGCCGAACATCGAGAAGAAGAACCCGGCCAGCAGCGCGTTCACCACGAACAGCCGGTTCGGCGGCTGCGTGAGGAGGATCGCGCCGACCATGACCGCCAGCGGGATCGCCACGATCACGGTGGCCGCGTCCCGCCCGGCCAGCCACGACAGCGCCAGCGCCAGGTGCCACCCGGCCGACGGCAGCACGACGTCATGGGCGTAGAACGCGAGCGAGTGGCCGAACGGACCCGGCTTGCCGTCCAGCCGCGACTGCCCCGTCACCCAGCTCGGCAGAACCTCAGGGATCTGCACCAGGCAGCCCGCCGCCCAGCCGGCCGTCGCCGCCTGCTCGCGGCGCGGCAGCGCGTACAGGCGGGCCGCCGCCATCGGGACGAACAGCGCGTTGACGCTGTTGCTCGACGCGGCGGCGAACGCCACCAGCGCCGCCACCGTCATGCCGGCCCGCGTGCGCGGCCGCCACAGCAGCGCCCAGAAGACCGCCAGGAGCAGGTACCAGGGGGTGTTGACCCCGCTGTCGGCGATCTCCATCGGCGCGGTCGGCAGCAGCACTACCGCCGCGCCGAGCAGCGCCCGCAGCCCGGTCGAGCGGACGTGACCCACGCTCGCGTGAAAGACGAACAGGCCGCAGCCGGCCGCCACCAGCGCGCCGGACGCGGCCAGGAACCCGGCCGCGTCCGACACCGGCAGGTACAGCGCGACCTGCGCGAGCAGCCGCGGGACGAGCTGCTCGTAGCCGTTGTAGACCAGGAACACGTGCCACGGCTGCTGCAGCGCCTGCCGGAAGAACTCCCAGTAGTCCTCGCCGTAGATGGTGTCCCAGGACGGCAGGCCCGGCACCCGCATGAGCAGCACCAGCGCGCCGACGACGGCGGCCGCGAGCTGCGCCGCCGCCCGGAGCCAGCGGCGACGAGCCGGGGCGGCCGCGTGATCAGGGCCCGCCGACGGCGGCGGCTGCGGGAACAGGCTGCTGAGCGCGCTGCCGCCTGCTGGCCGGCGGTGCCGCGTGTCGCGGGCAGCCTCGTCCAGCCGCGCGACCGCGGCCGCGGCAGACTCGCTCACTCCACCCCCCGGTTGAGTGTGAGTTCACTCAACCCCCCGGGCGAGCGTGGGACTCAGACTAGCGGAGCCGTCATCGCACAGCAGTCCGTTGGTTACTTTCCGTTGATGTGCAGTGATCAGCGCAGCCAGTCGGCCGCGATGCTCGCGGCCAGCCGCTCCACCAGCGGCCCGGCGTCGCGCAGGCAGCGCTCGAGGTCGGCCTCGATGTCGGTGACGGCGTAGGCGGCCGAGATGCCGGCCGCGAGCAGCTCGTCGGCCGACAGCGTGCACCGCCCAGCCACCGCCACGACCGGAACCGGCGGCGTGTGCCCCTCCGCCGCCTGGGCGACCCCGACCGGGGCCTTGCCGTGCAGCGTCTGCGCGTCGAGCGACCCCTCGCCGGTGATTACCAGCCGCGCCCCGTCCAGCCGCTCGTCGAACGACGCCAGCTCGAGCAGCAGCTCGATGCCCGGCCGCATCCGCGCGCCGAGGAAGAGCAGCGCCGCGAACCCGATCCCGCCCGCCGCCCCGGCGCCCGGCCGCTCGGCCAGCGCCGAGCCGCCGACCGCGGCCGACGCCAGCTCCGCCCACCGGGCCAGCCCCGCCTCGAGCACCCGCACGTCCTCGTCCGACGCCCCCTTCTGCGGCCCGTACACCGCCGCCGCGCCGAACGGCCCCAGCAGCGGGTTATCGACGTCGGAGGCAAGCCAGAACTCGACCCCGGACAGGTCGGCCAGCCCGGACAGGTCGAGCGCGGCCAGCTCGCTCAGCGCCGCGCCGCCCGGCGGCACCTCGGCCCCGGAGGCGTCGCGCAGCGACGCCCCCAGCGCCTGCAGCAGCCCGGCCCCGCCGTCGGTGGTCGCCACCCCGCCCACCCCGAGCACGATCCGGCTGGCCCCCAGACCGACAGCGGCCAGGATCAGCTCGCCGACGCCGCGGCTGGTCGCGGTCAGCGGCGCCAACGAACCCGGCGGCAACAGCGTCAGCCCGCACGCCTGCGCCGCCTCGATCACCGCGACCCCGTCCAGCAGCGCCAGCGACGCCGACACCGGAAGGCCAACCGGCCCGGTGACCGAGACCGCGACCGGCTGATAGCCCGCGGCGACCGCCGCCGCCACCGTCCCGTCCCCGCCGTCGGCCACGGGCACCGCCACTACCTCGCCGCCGAAGCCGCCCCGGGCGAGCCCGGCCGCGACCCGGTCGGCCACCTCGGCCGCGGAGAGGCTGCCCTTGAACTTGTCCGCCGCCACCACGACCCGCTCGACCATGACCCCGATTCAAGCACGGCGCTTTTACACCTGGGCCGGCCGGCGTCAGGGATAGCGCGTGTCGTCCGGCAGCGCCGGCGAGACCACCCACAGCACCCGCGTCGGCCCCGACTCGCCGACCGCGCGGAACGAGTGCCGGTCCCGCGCGGTGAACGTGAACGCGTCCCCCGACTCGAGCACGATCGTCTCGGAGTCGAAGGTGATCTCGAGCCGCCCGGCCATGATGAACACCAGCTCGACGTCGGCCGGCAGCGCGTACTGCTCGTCGCCGCTGCCGCCGCCGGGCTCGATGTCGGACAAGATCGCCTGCATCCGCCGCTCGTGCGCGGGCGTCAGCAGGTACTCGACCATCCCCTTGCCGCCGAAGCTGATCGTCGGCCGCTCCGACGCCCGGACCACCTCGCCCTTCGACGGCTGGAAGAGCGACCCGACCGACACGCCGAGCGCGTCGCACAGCCGGATCAGCGATGCGACCGAGACGT
>Ga0335075_10018032_pt1 | contig 10475 bp, 12 predicted proteins | sample Lox_Sample_24_FD_206723 | JGI IMG/M metagenome (GOLD analysis project Ga0335075, IMG submission 206723) | Soil microbial communities from Loxahatchee National Wildlife Refuge, Florida, United States - Lox_Sample_2.4 | ecosystem: Environmental > Terrestrial > Soil > Wetlands | place: USA... | reverse complement strand
GGTCACCAGGGCCGTCCGTATGCGGTCTCCCGCGCCCTCGTCTGCAGTCATGGGTCCTCACCTCCCAGGGCGGCTCTTCGGCCGGCCGATCATGCGACAGCCCAGTGTTGCCCTGCGATCAGCGGCGCACATCGTCCGGTCAGGTAAATGCACGGATACGCCGCGGCCCGGATGGCAGGCTGGGGAGCGGCACGGAAATCACGTTCCGTTCGGGAAAATCAAGATCTCTTTCAGAACGGGCCGTGGTGCTTGTTCCCGCGCGCCGGCCAGCCAATTCAACGGTCCTTTGACCTGGCCGGGCCATGGAAATACCTGGCTTGACGATGTGTGTTTGCCCGGGTTTTAGCGATGCTTCATTTCCTGAGCTGCCGAAAAGGGCAGGTCTCAGGAGAGAAGGATGACCAGAACGTGAACCTCCGTATGTTCAGACAAGCGCCCGCTTCCAAACGCGGGCTGATCGCCGTGCTCGTGGCGGCGGTGGCCGCTAGCACGTCGCTGGCCATCGCCGCGGGGACCGGGACGGCCGCGTCGGCCGCGCCGTCCGCGGCTGCCGGGCGGCGCAGGTCCCGGCCGAGGCTGATGGGCTTGGGCAGCTCACCGGCATCCTGCCGGCGAACCATCTGACCCTGCCAAGCGCCATCGAGGTCAACCTCAGCCAGGAGTACGTCCGGCTGCCGATCTACCCCGGGATCGCCTATGCCGGCACCCCCCATCAGGAGAAGGTGCGGTACATCCTGGAGGACGCCTCCACTCCCGGCGCCGCGGACGACCTGGGCGTCAACTACGCGCCCAAGCTGGCCAACATGGCCATCTCCTGCCCGGCGTGCGTGCAGACCGTCCACCTGATCAACCCCACACCGGAGCAGAACCATTTCGGCCCCGCGCCGATCAGCTTCGCGGGCGCGCCGGACTTCAGTCCGACCCGGATCGCGGTCCCCGGGCCGGACGGGTTCCCGCTGGCCAAGTTCCAGCCCGGCGCGGTAGCGGGCCCCGGATACACCCCGTTCATCCAGATCGCCGGGTCGGACACGGTGTACAACGCGCCGATCATCGCCACCGGGAAACATGCTGTTCGTCAAGGGCTTCGACGGCAGCGAGCCGATCGTGTACCTGTCCACCGACGCTGGCCAGCCGCTGAGCGCGGTGCTCGAGCGGTCCACCTACGTGCCGGCCTTGAACGACGCCTCGTGCAACGGCTGCGATGACTTCCTCGGCTCAGCCGGGAGCGGCTGTTCAGCTTCACCAACGGGCAGACCGGCGTCAATAACCCGCAGGCCCAGGGGCTCCAGCACAACGCCAAGGACGGCCTGGTGTCCGAGAACGCCGTGCAGACCAACACGGCGTTCATCAACGCCCTGCGCTACGGCGGCGACGCGCTGAATGTATTCGGGGACTTCCCGACCCTGACCGACCCGCGGCACGCCGACGCCTACAGCCCGCTATGGGATGACCAGCTCGCCATGTGGACCCCCAAAGCGGTCGCCGAGGGCTCGACAAGCGGCAGATTAACGAGAACACGGTCCTGAATCTGGCCTACAGCCGCCCGACCTGCTGACCGGGTCAACCCGGCCACCGGGCAGCCCCAGCTGTACGGCTCGGTCGGGTCGACATCGACTGCGCGGTCATCGGCTACACCGCGACGGCCCCCACATCCCCTGGCCCCCCGAGCCTCCCGCGTTCCCAGTTCCCGCCCAGGTGACCGGCAAGCCGCCGCAGGCACTGCCCCGCCCATGTGGCCGGACCGGCGGCGCGGCGCCTCAATCACCCCCGCGGGCCCGCAATCGCGGGCCCGCGGGCATGGATAGCCTCGCCGAGGCAGTGGCATCAGGCCCTGGTCCTGCCCGTACATATCGCGCGCTGACCATCACCGCCCCGGTCCCGCTTTCGCCGGGAAGCTGGGCAACGGGCTGAAGCGGGTGGCGGAAGGTCAGATCAGGCCACCGTCACGGGCGCGGATCACGGCTTCCTGCTCGGCGCCACCTTCGTCGGGCCCGGCGTGGAAGAACTGATCCACTCGGCCACCATCGCCGTCGCCGGCCAGGTCCCGGTCAGCCGGCTCTGGCACGCCGTCCCCTGCTTCCCTTCCATCAGCGAAGCCTGGCTCCACCTCCTCGAAGGCTACGGCCCTGAGGCGGATAGCTGATCTGGCGATGTGGAGGCGGACCGCGGCGCCCAGGCTGGGCGCTGAAAGACCTCCAGGCGAAAGGAACACGGCAATGACCATGAACTGGCTCGAGCGCATGGACGACGGGATGGAGCAGGACAGTCGGCCGATAGCCATGCCCGTTTTCGCGGGGCAGAAGCTGGCCGTCGTCGGGGGCAGCAGCGGGATGGGACGCCAGACCGCCGCCGACGTGGTGGCCGCCGGCGGCAGCGCCGTGATCCTTGGCGCGGACTCCGCCAAAGTCGACGACACCGTCCAGACCCTGGCCAAGGACGGCACGGCGCACGGCATCACCGCCGAACTGGCCAGCACGTGGGCTCACGCTACTGCGCAGCGTTGGTCAATCGTAGCTTCGTGACCTTCGCGGCGGCCGCCTTCAGGACTACCACCGGCCCAAGAGCACCGTTACTTGCTAACTGCTCACCCGGGTGAACTCGGTCGCACGGGTGAGCACCACTCATCCGGCTCGGGCTCAAGATGGGCATCAACCCATAGGACACCGGGGCACGTGGAGCCGACCAGGTACCGGATCGCGGTCCGGGGGCGCCTCACCGCGCCTCGCGTCCGCATTCAAGGGGTTTGACCTGCAACCAGGCATGGGCAACAAGAAAGACTTATCAGAGAGGTCCGTTTCATGAGCACCCTGCTGCACGTCTCCGCTAGTCCGAGGGGTGCATCGAGCGACAGCCGCGCCCTTGCGGGTGCGTTCCTCGGCACTCACCGCTGGGCGCACCCCGATGTGGCCGTCGAGGAGCTTGACCTGTTCGACGGGAAGCTCCCGGCTTTCGGTCCTCTCGCGGCCGAAGCCAAGATGGCCGTCTGGGGTGGCGGCCAGCCCAGCGCGGAGCAGCAGGGCGAGTGGAACGCCGCCCGTGCCGTGTTCGACCGCTTCGCAGCAGCGGACGCGTACCTCTTCTCGGTGCCCATGTGGAACGCCGGCGTGCCGTATGTCCTCAAGCAGTGGATCGACATCATCAGCCAGCCCGGCTGGCTGTTCAGCTTCACCCCCGACACCGGCTACAGCGGCCTGATCCGCGGCAAGAAGGCCGCCGTGATCTACACCAGCGGCGTCTACCAGCCCGGCGCACCCTTGGCGTACGGCGCTGACTTCCACGCCGCGTTCTTCAACGACTGGCTGCGCTTCGCCGGCTTCACCGACGTCGCCGAGATCGGCTGGCAGCCCACCGTGCTCACCGCCACCCGTGACACCGACAAGACCGCCGCCCTGCAGCGCGCCGCCGAGGCGGGCAGCCACTTCTGACCACCAGCAGTCACCCGTAACCGGCTCACACAAGCGAAAGGAACTGGCGATGCCTGCCATCCGTCACCACAAGATCACCGTCGAAGGGCTCGGGGTGTTCGTCCGCGAAGCCGGCGACCCCGCCAAGCCGAGCATCGTCCTGCTCCCCGGGTACCCGTCGAGCACCCGCGCCTACGTGCGGCTCATCGACCGCCTCGCCCACGACTGGCACACCATCGCCATCGACTACCCCGGCTTCGGCAGCTCCGACCCGCTGCCCGAGTCCCCGACCTTCGACCGCCTCGCGGAAATCACCGGCCAGGCCATCGACCAGCTCGGCATCGGCGACTACGCCATCTACATGTTCGACTTCGGCTCACCCGTCGGGTTCCGCATCGCCCTCGAGCACGACCAGCGGGTCCGCGCCGTCATCACCCAGAACGGCAACGCCTACACCGACGGGTTCGGCCCCGGCGTCCGAGGCCTAGCCGACTGGTGGCAGGACCGCTCTGCCGGGCAGGCGACCGTCGACGGGTTCGTCAGCCTCGCCGGCACCCAGCTCCAGTGGCTGGCCGGCGCCCGCGATCCCGAGCACATCGACCCCGAACAGGCGCTGGCCGACCAGGCCGTCCTCGACCGACCCGGCCGGGCTGACTACATGAAGGCCCTGCTCTGGGACTACCAGAACAACCCCGGCCGCTACCCCGACTGGCAGGCCTGGCTACGCCGGCGCCAACCCAAGGTTCTCGCCGCCTGGGGCAAGAACGACCCCTTCTTCATCCCCCCCGGCGCCGAGGCCTACCGCACCGACGTGCCCGACGCCGAGATCGTGCTCCTCGACACCGGCCACTTCGCCCTCGAAGAAGAAGCCGACACCATCGCCGAAGCCTGCTCCACCCTGCTTTCCGACGTCTTTGGCGGCTGAGCGACATGGGACTTTCCTGGCAGCAAGGACCACTCGCACCCAGCGCAGTCGGGCACTTCCTCACCGGTCAGCCCCTCCCCGACCGGCTGCTGTTCGCCGAGCCGGCTCGGCGCCGCATGCGAATCCGCTTCGACGACACGTGGATCGCCGACAGCGAACAGGCGATCTTGCTTCACGAACCAGGCCGCTACCCGGTCGCCTACCTGCCGATCGAGCACGTAGAAGACGGTGTACTCCTACCCGTAGACCGCGTCACCACCCACCGCGACCTCGGCGCGACCCGGTGATTCACCGTGGCCGGCCCCGGCCGCCGCGCCGAACGGGCAGCCTGGACCTTCGTAGACCTGCCCGAGCACGCATCGGTGCTCGCCGGGCACGTCGCGTTCGCGTGGCGGGCGATGGACGGCTTCTACGAAGAAGACGAACCCATCCTCGGGCACGCCGCCGACAGCTACCACCGCGTCGATATCCGCTCGAGCTCCCGCCACCTCGTCGTCCGCGCGGCAGGAACGACCGTCGCCGACACGACCGCACCCGTCGTCCTCTTCGAATCAGGCTTCGCGCCGCGCTGGTACGTGCCCCGAACGGACGTCGACGAGACCGCACTGACCGCGACACAGACCAGTACCTTCTGCCCCTACAAAGGAATCGCCGGCTACTACAGCGTCACCGGAATCCCCGATGCCGCGTGGTTCTATCGCGACGCCTTCCCCGAGGCCAGTCGCCTCGACGGCCTGGTCTCCTTCGAGCCCGACAAGGTCGACGTCTTCCTCGATGGCAAGCAACTCGCGCTCGAGCCTGGGCAGACGGTGATCGCGCACGGCCTGGATCGCGGCCTCGGACCGGACGAGATCCTGCACCGCGACGATTCCGGCCCTCACAACGCGGCAGGACAGCAGTGACCAGCGGACCGGACGGACTTCTCTTCAGCCGCGATCACCTGTGGGTGCGTGTCACAGACGGCACCGCGCGGGTCGGGCTGACCGACTTCGCGCAGGAGACCCTTGGCGACATCGTTGATATCTCGGTGCCCGATGAGAATGACCGCGTCACCGCGGGCCAGGCGTGCGGCGACATCGAGTCGGCCAAAAGCGTCAGCGACCTGCTGGCCCCGGTGTCCGGCATCGTGACGGCGGTCAACGCCAATCTGGACAAGCGCCCCGAGCTGGTCAACACCGGCCCGTACGGGGCCGGCTGGCTGATCGACGTCCGGCTCAGCCCCGGCGCCGGTACCGCCGACCTGCTGTCGGCGACCGACTACGCGCAGCTCATCGGGCGTTGACGGAGGACACCATGATGCACGTATACCATCGCATCGCCGGCGGCGGGCCGTGGACTTGACGGCGACGATGACCACACCCGGAGCCTGCACAGGGGGCACCCTGCTGTCGGTCAATGTCGGCATGCCCCGCGATGTGCGGTGGCGCGACCGCACCGTGCACACCGGCATCTGGAAGTACCCGGTCGACGGTCCGGTGATGGTGCGCAGGCTCAACGTAGACGGCGACGGCCAGGGCGATACGGGCGGACACGGCGGCGAACAGCGCGCGGTCATGCTCTACCAGGTCGAGTCCTACCGGTACTGGGAACGGCACCTTGGGCTGGAGCCGCTCAAGTACGGCGCGTTCGGCGAGAACTTCACCGTCGCCGGCATGGCCGATGACCGGGTTTGCATCGGTGATCGGTACCGCGTCGGCGAGGCGACGCTCGAGGTCACCCAGCCGCGGGTGACGTGCTTTCGCGTCGGAGTGCGGCTCGGCCAGCCACAGATGCCCGGACTGCTCGTGACGCACCGCCGCCCCGGCTTCTATCTCCGCGTGATCCGGGAGGGGCACGTACGGGCCGGCGACACGCTCGAGCTCATCTCCCGCGGACCGCACGCCCTCACCGTCGCGGAGGTGGACGGCCTGCTGTACCTGCCGGATCCGGACATCGACCGCGTCCGGGACGCGTCGGACGTCCCCGCGCTCAGCCCTGGCTGGCGTCAGTCCTTCGCCGAGATGCTGGCCGCGCACGAGAGCGGCACGACGCCCCGCGACGTCGAGGTCGGGTCGGAGCCCGGCTGGCAGGGGTTCCGCCCGTTGACGGTGACGCGACTGGCGCGGGAGACCGAGCAGGTGCTCGCGGTCGAACTTCGCGCGGAAGGGCGCGGCGCCCTTCCAGCGCCGTTGCCGGGGCAGTACCTGACGCTGCAGGTCGTCGGCGCGAGCGATCCGGCGCCCGTCCGTTCCTACTCCATCTGCGCGGTAACCGATTCCGGTGGTTACCGCATCGCCGTCAAACGCGAGCAGGGGGGACTCGTGAGTTCCTGGTTGCACGCGCACCTGCGGCTAGGAGCAACGCTGCAGGCAGCCGCTCCGCGCGGCGTGTTCACGCTGGACAGCCGAACCGACAACCCGGTCGTGCTGATCTCCGCCGGCATCGGCGTCACGCCGGTGCTGGCGATACTGCACGCGCTCGCGGCCACCGATTTGCTACGGGTGGTGTGGTGGCTGCACACCGCCCGTGACGGCCAGCATCATCCCTTCGCTGGCGAGGCACGGGAGTTGCTGGGGCGTCTGCCGAACGCGCACACGCAGGTGTACTTCAGCCGGTCCGGGCCGTCCGGGGACGGCGTCATCGCCGGGCCGTTGGACGGCGCAGCGCTAGGGCAGCTGCCGCTACCCGTGGACGCCACCGTCTACACCTGCGGACCACGGGCGTTCATGGAACAGATCGCCAGCGCGTGCCGGCTGCTGGGGATCACCGATGTGCGCACAGAGCTGTTCGGCAGTCCGGACGCCATTAATCCCGGGATCGTCGGGGAGTCGCCTGTCCATCACCCGCAGGTCCCCGACGGCGCGCCGGGCGACGGGCCCTTGGTCACGTTCTCCCGCAGCGGGCTCAGCGCGCCGTGGGCCGGGCAACGGTATGCCAGCCTGCTGGAGTTCGCCGAGGCCTGCGACGTGCCCACCCGCTGGGCGTGTCGCAGCGGCGTCTGTCATGTGTGCTCGACACCGGCCGTGTCGGGTGCGGTTCGCTACGTCAACGACCCCCGGTGCCGCCGCCGGCCGGCGAGGTGCTGCTGTGCAGCTGCCAGCCGGCCGGGCCCGTCGTCCTGGACATGTAACGGATGCCGGCCGTGAAGCAGAAACCGCGTGACGCCGACCGGTTGTCGGCCTATTCCGACTCCGTGTTCGCCGTGATCGTCACGATCATGGTCCTGCAACTGAGCGCGCCCGACGCGCCCCGTCTCTCCGCCTTGATCAAGTTGTGGCAGCCGGCAGTGAGCTATCTGGTCAGCTACGTCTTCATCGCCATCATCTGGATCAACCACCACTACCTGTCCCGGCTGACGCGAGCCACCACCCTGCCGATCATCTGGATCAACTTCGTGCATCTTTTCTTCGTGTCCCTGCTGCCGTTCACCACCGCCTGGATCGCACAGACCAGACTCGCCGCCACCCCGGTCGTCATGTATGCAGCACTGTTCGTCTGCGCTGACGGCACCTACAACGTGTTCGAACGACGCGTCCTGCGCGAAACCGACGAGGTCTCCGGCCAGCAGCGGCGAATGGCTCGCTACCGCTCGCTGGCGGCGTTCGCGCTGTTCACATCCGCCGCCGTGCTGGCCGGGTTCGTGCCGTGGGCCGGGTTCGGGCTCATCTGCCTCGCTCTCGTGCTTCACCTCAAACCTGACATCGGAGTCCCCCGGCGCAGGTATTACCGCGAACGGTGTCGTCAAGGATCGTGTGCTGCTCGTGCGCGGCAATCGCGGCCGGCTGACCGGACGGACGGACCCGCCATGCGCTTATCCCGCCACGTAGATCCTGCACACCTGACCGTGCAAAGCGTTTTGAGCAGTTACTCATGCTGCCGATCACCGTTGCGAAGCGAGGTGACCGGGCCGAACTCGGCCCGCAGCCCGGGCTCGGAAGGGAAGGAAACGATGACGCAGAAAGTGGCGCGACAATCGGCTTTGGCGACTTTGGGGAGCGGTACCCGCCTGGTGCCGCGCCGCGGCATGGTGCTCACCGCCGCAACACTGGGCTTCGGGGTGATCAACCTGGACGTCAGCGTGGTGAACGTCGCGGTCAAGCCGATCGGGGCCGCGCTCGGCGGCGGGGTGAGCGGCGTGCAATGGGTCGTCGACGCCTACACGCTGGTGTTCGCGGCACTGATCTTGTCGGCAGGGGCACTAGGGGACCGGTCCGGTCACAAGCGCCTGCTGATGGCAGGTTTCGCCGTGTTCACCCTGACCTCGGCGGCCTGCGGCCTGGTCCCCGCCATCGGCGAGCTGATCGCGGCCCGCGCCGTGCAGGGCGCCGGCGCAGCGGCACTCGGGGCTTCCTCGCTGTCGCTGATCAACCACACCTACCCCGACGCAGCAGGCCGGGCCCGCGCGGTCAGCGTGTGGACCGCGGGCGGCGCGGCGACCCTGGCCGCCGGGCCGCTGATCGGCGGGCTGCTGATCTCCACGGCGGGGTGGCGGTCGATCTTCTTCATCAACCTGCCGCTGGGCGCCCTCGGCTGGTGGCTCACCCGCCGGTACGCGACCACCACCCCGGCTGACCCGGGCCGCCGTACCGACCTGCCCGGCCAGGCAGCGGCGATCATCGCGCTCACCGCACTGGCCGGATCCACCATCGAAGCCGGCTCGGCCGGCAGCCGCATCCCGCTGGTTTACGGGGGCTACGCCCTCGCGGCTGCGGCCGGGGCCGCGTTCATCGCGATCGAGCACGCCCGGGAGCACCCGATGCTTCCGCTGTCGCTGTTCCGCATGCGCGCGTTCAGCACCGCCGCCTGTGCCGGGCTGCTGGTCAACCTGGTTTTCTTCGGCCTGATCTTCGCCTTCAGCCTGTTCCTGCAGCGCCAGCAGGGGCTGTCGCCGCTGGCCACGGGCCTGGCGTTCCTGCCCGTCACCGTCTTGATCGTCATCAGCAACCTGGTCGCCGGGCGGATCCTGCCCGCACAAGGCACCCGAGCGGTCGCATGGGCGGGGGCGCTGCTCATGGGAGCCGGCTGCCTGGCCATGCTCGGCCTGCTAGCCGGCCGTGCCGACCCGCTGGTCCCGGCGCTGATCGCGGGCCTGTCACTGACCGGGGCCGGCATCGGCCTGGTCGTCACCGCCATCACCGCCGCCCTGCTCGGCAGCGTCGCCCCGGCCCAGTCCGGGATCGCGTCCGGCACCTTCACCGCCTTCCGGCAGACCGGCAGCGTCCTGGGCGTCGCCCTGTTCGGCACCCTGCTGGCCGGCCTCCGCCCGTCCACCGGCCTGGAAGCCACCTTCGCGATCGGCGCCGGGCTCGTTGCCGTCGTCGCCGCGCTCGGCCACGCCGCCGCCTGACCCTCCGGCCCGCCCGGCGAGTCGCAGAAAAAGAAACGACAAAGGAGACACATGTGGAACTGCCGCTGCGCTGATGACAATGCCCCGCTCACGCCGGTCACCCCGGCCCGGCGACCGTCCGGCATCGCGGTCATCGGCGGCCCAGCCGCCGTCACCGGCATCGCCACCGACCCGGGTCCCGGCCCGCCGGGCGACCACGGCTTCATCCGCAAGACCACCGGGCCCGCCGTCCCAGCCTCCGTGCCCGGGAACACCGACATCGTCCTGCTCAGCCACGACCGTCACCGAAGTTCCACGAAACCCGGGACTTCCTCCGGCGCGCATGGCAAAACGGCTGTTCGAGGAACAGCCCCGACCGAAAGTGAAACCAGATGACGACGTACCGCACGGTTGAGGTCGATGGGATCGAGATCTTCTACCGCGAGGCGGGCTCCGCCTCTGCACCGGCCATCCTGCTGCTGCACGGCTTTCCGTCATCCTCACGCATGTGGGAACCGCTACTAGCCCGGCTGGGGGATGCCTTCCACCTGGTCGCGCCGGACTATCCCGGGTTCGGGCACAGCGACACGCCAGACCCCGCTGTCTTCGCCTACACATTCGATCACCTCGCCGAGGTCATCGACGGCTTCAGCGGAAAGCTCGGTCTCACGCGCTACGTCCTGTTCCTGCAGGACTACGGCGGGCCGATCGGGTTCAGGCTGGCGCTGGCGCACCCCGGCCGGGTCCAGGCGCTGATCGTGCAGAATGCCGTCGCCCACGAAGACGGGCTGGGGCCGCTGTGGGAGACCCGCCGCCAATTCTGGGCTCACCGCTCCGAACA
>Ga0335075_10018030_pt1 | contig 10475 bp, 9 predicted proteins | sample Lox_Sample_24_FD_206723 | JGI IMG/M metagenome (GOLD analysis project Ga0335075, IMG submission 206723) | Soil microbial communities from Loxahatchee National Wildlife Refuge, Florida, United States - Lox_Sample_2.4 | ecosystem: Environmental > Terrestrial > Soil > Wetlands | place: USA: Florida... | reverse complement strand
TCGTCACCATCGTTCGAGGGCATGTAGTGGGACCGCCACCGAAATTGACGGCCAGCTCGATCGCCCCTATGAGCGCAGCAACTGTCAGCAGCCATAGAAGCAGCGCGGGCCGCCGGAAACCCAGGCGTTGGCACACCCTGCGCAACCTGGCGCGCCACCGGGCGCGGTGGAGTCGTCGAAGAGCCCGTCGCGATCCCGCCTGTATCTTTTCCCGGTCCGGCATCTCCACGTCCGATGCCATCCGATTGAAGGCGGACAGAAGCGCCGCCAGTTCAGGATCAGATATGGCGAGCCCGTTTTTGATTGAGTCCAGGGCCTGCCGCTCCCATGCATCGCGGGTCCCTCCGCCGCCTTGCCGCGCATTGAGGCGTGGTGGCGCTATGGCCAGCCCGTGCTGCATGACTTTGAGAGATCGCCGCGGAACACAACGCAACATAGATGCCTCCACCTGCATGCGCGGCGTCTATGACGCCGGTGGGTAGAGGCCATCAGCCCGTGATGCGGATATCACGGGTGCTACGCGAGCCTCATCGCGTAATTCCTAGAATATCAGACCTGCCGACGGTGGCAATCCCTCAGACGCCACTTCGAGCGTTTCCGTCCCGCGACTGGAAGTAACTTCCGTTACGCGGACTGGTTACCTGCCGATGGCGCGGGAGCGCTATCCGTAGAACAGTTACTGGTGGCTCGATCGCTCGGCGGTGAACCCCGCCGTGCCCGCGCGCAACACGTCAGTCGCGTGGAATGCCGGATGGCCGATGGATTCTGCTCTCCGTACGCGGGAGGTAGGACGAAATGACGGAGCCCACATTGCCTGTGCCTGCGCTCCACAAGGCAGCAGGTGACAGCGCGTAGCGCTGGGTGTTCGAGTTTCCGGCACCCTTGACCCTCTCATCTCCTTCCGTGGACGTCTAGGCCTGTGGGTCCCGCCCGCGACAGGCGGGACGTCTGATCGGCTTCGCCGTAGAAAGTTGGAGCTGACCGTCTGCCGACCGCGGCCACGAGGCCGCAGTCTTTCAGTCGCCGCGGTAATGCCCTCAGGCCACCCCGATTAGCCCGCTCGTCTACTCGACTCCGAACTTCTTGATCTCGTCGAACTCGGCCTCTGTCAGCTCGCGGGGCACGTCGTCCCTGGCGATCTTGGCGCTCTGCACCTGGAGCCGGATGCCATCTACGACCTCGGGGTTGGCCAGTGTGCTGACATCGCCGACGTCGGCGAAGTTGGAGACCGATGCGATCACCCGGCGCATGATCTTGCCCGACCGGGTCTTCGGCATGTCGGGCACGATCCAGATGCTCTTCGGCCGGGCGATCTTGCCGATCTCGGTCTCGATCGCCGCCGTGACCTTATCCTCGATCTCCTTGCCCGCCTCGAAGCCGGGCTTGAGCGATACGTAGATCTCCACTACCCGGCCACGTATCTCGTCCAGCACCGGGACGGCGGCGGCCTCGGCGATCTCGGGAACGGTGAGCGCGGCGGACTCGATCTCCTTGGTGCCCAGCCGGTGCCCGGCCACGTTGATCACGTCATCGACCCGGCCGAGGATCCTTATGTACCCGTCGGCGGCCTGGACGGCACCGTCGTTGCAGAAATACGGCCAGTCGTGCCAGTCCTTGCTGTCCGGGTTCGTGTTGTATTTCCGGTAGTAGGTGTCGAGGTACCGCTCCGGGTCGCCCCAGACGGTCTGGAAGATGCCGGGCCACGGATTGCGGATGCAGATGTTCCCGGCGGTCCCGCTGCCAGCCGGGACCTCGCTGCCGTCCTCGTCGTAGATGACCGGGTAGATGCCGAGTACACCGGGTCCGCAGCTGCCCGGCTTCATCGGCATCAGTGCGGGCAGCGTGCTGCCGAGGAAGCCGCCGTTCTCGGTCTGCCACCAGGTGTCGGTGATCGCGGCCTCCCCCTTGCCGACCTCGGAGTGATACCACCGCCACACCTCGGGCTCGATCGGCTCGCCCACGGTCGTCATCGACTTGAAGTGGTAGTCGTACTTCCTCGGCTCCTCCGGCCCGACCTTGCGCAGCATTCGGATCGCCGTGGGCGAGGTGTGGAAGATGTTGACCCCGAGCTTCTCGGCGATCCGCCAGGGCCGGCCCGCGTCGGGGTAGTTGGGCACTCCCTCGTAGATCACGGTCGTGGTGCCCAGGGCCAGCGGGCCGTAGACGATGTAGGAGTGGCCGGTGATCCAGCCGATATCGGCCATGCACCAGTACATGTCATTGGGGTGGATGTCGAGATAATACTTCGATGTCCCGGCGACGTAGGCGAGGTAGCCGCCGATGCTGTGCTGGCAGCCCTTAGGACGGCCCGTGGTGCCGCTGGAGTACATGATGAACAGCTGCGCCTCGGCCGGCAACGACACGGGCTCAACGATCTTCCCCCGCTGCGGGCCGAGCAGCTCATCGACGAAAACGTCCCTGCCCTCGGCCATCGGGGTCTCCGACGCGTACTGATCGGGGCGGCGGCGCCAGACGAGTACCTTCTCGACTTCCTGGCCCTGTCTGGCGGCCTCCGCGACGGCCTCGTCGGCCTTGACCTTGTGATCGATGAGCTGGCCGCCGCGGTAGTAGCCGTCCATCGTGATCAGCACCCGGCTGCCCGAGTCCGCGATCCTGGTTCCGCAGGCGGGGCCGCTGAACCCGCCGAACACCTGCGAGTGGATCACCCCGAGGCGGGCGCAGGCCAGCATGGTGACCGCCAGCTCAGCCACCATCGGCATGTGCAGCGTCACCCGGTCGCCAGCTTTCAGGTCCAGGGAGTCGCGCAGCAGCGCGGCGAACTCGCTGACTTGCCGGAGCAGCTCGGAGTAGCTGATATGCACGTCCTCGTCGGACTCGAGCTCGGGGACGAAGACGATCGCGGTCTTGTCCGGGCTGGCATCTGCATGCCGGTCAACGCAGTTGTAGCAGGCGTTCAGCCTGCCGCCGACGAACCACTTCCAGAACGGCGCGCTGCTCGTGTCCAGCGTCGTGTGCCAGGGCTGATCCCAGGTCAGCAGGTCGGCGTACTCCTTGAAGCAGTCGGGGAACTTGTCCTCGGTGAACCTCTCCAGGATGGCCGGGTCGGCGGCGTTGGCCTGCCTGACGAAACTGGCCGGCGACGGGTAGTACCCCTCCTCGCGCCAGTGCACCGCGATCTGCGCCTCGGAGACCTGCGCGTCAGAGCCCTGCGGCTTCTGGTTTCCTCCCATTACCCTCACCTCTCGCTCGATCGTGACTGCCGTAGAGCCGACGGCGGGCGCATGCCGGCCCCAGCCATCAGGCCGGCGCCCAACGGGCGCACCGGACGCATGCAACGCGACGCAGATTGCCACCTGGCGGGTGAACGCCTGAGTGCCGCCCGGTCCGGCGAATCCCGGCGTATGCCCTGGGTAAGGGCCAGCAGCCCCCACGCAGTCGCCCGCTCGGGCGCCGCCTCGGCCGCATGCCGTCGCAGCTGTGTCGCCCCCAGGTGGTTGGTCGGCTCGTCCAGCAGCAGCAGGTCCGGCTGGGACAGCAGTAGTCGGCACAGCGCCACCCGGCGCCGCTCCCCGCCGGAGAGCACGCTTACTTCCATCTCTGCAGGCGGACAGCGCAGCGCGTCCATCGCCTGCTCCAGGCGGCTCTGCAGATCCCACGCGACCTTGTAGTCCAACTGCTTCTGCAAGCGGCCCAACTCATCGAGCAGGTCATCGGAGTATTCCGCAGTCAGCCTCGCGGCGATCTTGCCGTAGAGGTCCAGCAGCGCCATGGTCCCGGCGACGCCCTCCGCCACGGCGGCGAATACCGTCTTCACCTCGTGGGGCACGGGTTCCTGGGCCAGGATGCCGGTGCTGTGGCCGGGCATCCGGCGGACCTCGCCATTGGACGGCTGCTCCAGGCCGGCCATCATCCGCAGCAGCGTCGACTTGCCCGTGCCGTTCGGCCCGACCACCCCGATCTTCGCGCCCGGCAGGAACGCCAGCGTCACGTCATCAAGGACAGACTTCCCGTCATAGGACTTCCGGGCATGGCTGAGAGCTAGAACCTGCTTCATGCCGCACGCGCCTTCCCTGCTGAGCAGGGACCGTTGGCACTGGCGCGTTTATGGCGAGCCCCTCCGCCGGGTATAGCCTACGCGATCGCAGAATAACGGTGGCACAGGGTGATGAGGCTCACCCTCGAATCGCGACCCGCGAGGCTGGGTGCGCTGCCCGGCTCGAGGACCAGGCCGACAGGCAATTCCGCAAGCACTTCCGCCGCTGCCTGCAGACGCGCCATCGGCCTCGGCACAGCAGCGGTTCGGGAGGACCGTGCCTCGACCCCAGGGCATCTCATCTGGTCAGACTCGATTTAGCGACAGGACCCACCAGCGGATACAAGGGCCTGGGGAGTGCTGGTCGGTACGCGGCCGCGAGTCGTAAAGCGTCCTGGCGATAGAGCTTCGCAGGCCATCGGAGCCCACGCTGCTGCCCACGTCAAGCCGCCTCCCAGGCTCGGGGAGCAAATTAGTTTGGGTGCGGCTCGTTTGGAGTGAGGTGGCTGGTCCACCTGCGGGGCTAGTCAGGACCCCCGTCTCGGGAAGTGTGACCTGGCGGGTGCGGATTCCGTCTTAGGCGGCCGCGACCTCCGCGTTCAGCGTGGTCGCGATAGCACTGGCTAGTTCCGTCCCCTTGACCTCGAAGTGGCGGGTGAAATACTCCCGGTGCTCTTCGTGATCGTGAAAGTGATGCGGGGTGAGGACGGCCGAGAACACCGGCACGTCCGTGTCGAGCTGCACCCGCATGAGCGCGTCCACCACGGTGGCCGCCACGAACTCGTGCCGGTAGATGCCGCCGTCGATCACCAGGGCGCAGCCGGCGAGCGCGGCGTACCGGCCGGTGGACGCCAGTCTCTTGGCGCGCAGCGGGATCTCGAAGGCGCCGGGGACCTCGATCACGTCGACGTCGGTGAAGCCGCGCTCCGCCAGGCCGGCCCGGCAAGACGCCACGGCGCGGTCGACGATGCCGGCGTGCCACCGTGCGGCGATGAGTGCGATACGGCTTGAATCGGGTGACATGTTTCCTCCTGTTCGCTATGTCACCCAGGGCATCGCAACGCGAACAGGAACCGCCCGCACGCGGGCGCTCCGCTAGCGCGCTCTCTTCCATCCGGACTGTGACCGTCGGCTCCGGGATCACACCGGAATCTGCTCGACCCACGTCCTCCGCGGAGAACGTGGCGCTCGCGGGCTCAGCCGTCCGGGCCAGGCCCAGATGCCATTACCGCCGGTGGGGACTTTCACCCCGCCCTGAGAACGTGGACGAAGCACACCGTAGCAAGTCCCTCGAAACACGCGCAACGCTTGCCGCTGAGCAGTGCGGGGCGTGGCACCGGGATTGCTCCCCGCCCGTTCCGGGACCTCCCGCAACGTGAAGCCGGCCGCCGGCGAGGCTCTAACCTGGTGCCGGATCGCCCTGCAGGGCAAGGGGTCCGGGAGGAGGCGGCCTCTGGGCCGCCCGGTTCAGGGTGAGGGTTCAGGCGCCGAGTGCGTACTGGCCTTGCGCTGTGCCGGGGTAGAGGCGCTGGTGCTCGCGGGCGAGATGATAGCGCCAGTACTCGTCGAAGTCGCCGTTGCTGATCACGGCGCGCAGGGTGAGGACGGCTTCGGCACCCTGGAGACCCCAGCGTGCTCCGGTGATGTCGAGCCGGTCGCCGATCAGGTGGCGGCAGGCTCCCTCGATCACCCCGGTCGCGATGGGCCAGCCCGCGGCCAGGGCCTGGTCGTAGCGCAGGAACTCCTGCTTGCCCGTCAGGTAGCGGACGCAGGCATCGGCGCCGGCCCGCTGGGCGGCTGTGAGGCCGGCGGTATCCGCCTCGGCGGTGATTTCCGCGGCGGCCCGCGCGCTGTCCCCGGCCAGCACCGCGAGTGCCTTGACCGCCACCCAGTCCTCGGCTGCGGGATCGGCGGCGGGATGCAGGGACCAGGCGGCCTTCCAGATGTATTCCAGCACGTGGATGAGGTCGGTCACGATGCTGATCGTGGCGCCACGCCGGGCGGCCTCGGCGCGGATCAGGCCGAGCTGGTGCTCGGCCCCGTCAACCAGGACCACCCAGGTCCGCCGGCGGGCCGGGTCGCGGGCTTCGGCCTGGCTGAACGCGGCGGCAATGACCTCGGCCGGGTCGTGTTCCACCGAGCCGGCCAGCCACTTGGCCCTTGCCCTGGGCCTGGGCCGGATGCCCCGGCTGCCGTGGCGCCCGCCGGGCGGGGCGATGACGTCGTGCGGGCGGCGCGGGGCCGGGTCGGCGTCGTAAACGCAGGCCAGCGTGGCCATCCGCTTGCGGTTCGGTTTCTCCCCGGCCGTCAGCCGGGTGCGCATCTTGCCCTGCCGGGCGGCGGCCTTCGCGGTGGCCGGGCGCAGCGCCCCGGGCCGCATCACGATCCCCTTGGCGTCGGCGGAGATCACCAGCAGCGTCGAGGCGGTGCACGGCACCGGGACGCGAGCGGCGTAGAACGCGGCAATGTCGCCGGCGGCGCTCACCACGGCCTGCTCAACCTGCCGTTTGCCGATCACCGGCCCTCAGCGGCGGGTGACCGCCGCGTGCGCGGCCTCGAACGAGCCGCGGGCCGCCTCCAGCGCGGCCAGCCGGGCCACGGCGTGCGACGGCCGGCAAGCCGGCAGCGACAAGGCGGCGTCGGCCGGGCAGAAGTTGCCCGCCCCGGGACGGCGCCAGGCGCACCGGGTGACCCGCACCGTGCCGAACAGGCTGGCCAGCAGCCTGCCGTGGCCGGTCTCCAGGCGGCTCCGCGTGATCCCGTCCGCGCCCGTCGTGGCCGTGCGGTGTTTCCGGGCGGCCCGCTCCTCCCGCTCTGCCCGCAGGTCCAGGTGATCTTGCAGAAGCTGCCGCTGCACCTCCCGCCCCCGCTCGGCCAGGAGGTCCTCGAGCTCGCACGTGGTCAGTCCCGCTGTCCCGGGGCCTTCCAGCTCCGCGACCAGCGCGGCGAACGCATCCGCCGAGGCGGCAAAGGGGCCAGCACCCGGTGGCAGGGCATACGGTTCCATAAGGGCTCTTCTTCTGGTCCGGTTCGTTTTGGCTCGCACCTTCGAACCTAGGAAGAAGAGCCCGCTGTCACTAGGGTCCTGCCGCTTCCCCCGCGCCGTCGCCAGCCCGCGCGGGCAGGGCGAACAGCCCAGGCCCTGCCCCCTCATCCAGCCAGCCCCGCTCAACCAGCCGCTTCAGCTTCGACCGCAGCGTTTCCACCTTTGCCTTGTCTGTGCTGAGCCCGGCCGCTGCGGCGATCTGCGCCGCCCGCAGCGGCCGCCCGGCATCCTCGGCCACCTCCACCAGGTCCCGGTAGGCCTGCGGCAGCACGGAAACCTCAAGCCCCGCCCGCCACAGCGGCACCGCAACCACCCCGATCGCCGGCGAACGACCCGCCGCCGGCCCCGCCGCGGCCGGGACGACCGCGCCGGCCTCGCTCAGCACCTCATCGACCATCTCCCGGGTGATCACCAGCCGGGACAGCCGCTCCTCGACCCCGGCCAGACGATCAGCCAGCTCAGCGATCCGGCCGCGCAGCTCCTCTGCCTCCGCCCGGGCCGCCGCCTCCCGGCGCTGCAGTTCATCGATCAGCGACCCCATCAAGCGCCCTCCCTGCTCCTGCCCAAAACAGTAGAAGCCAGCAGCCGCCAGCAGTAGTCCAACCATCAACTCTGCAGGTCAGCCAGTCCCTCCAAACGAGCCACACCCAATTAGTTTTACCGCTGGGTGGTACCCGCCGCCAGGCTCCCTACCTGCCATTACCCTGGAGGATGTGCTTCGCCTATGGGACGCTCGCGCCGACTCATACGCTGAGGTCAAAACGGCGCAACCGAGCCTGCTGCGGGTGTGCGCGCACGTGACTGGCGCGGCCGGCGGACAGGACATCACCGGGCTGCGCGTGTTGCTGACCGCCGACCTGCTGGCCCGGATAGCCGAGCTGCGCAACCTGCAAGTGCTCACCGTAGTGGCGTCCGCCGCTCAGCCTTCTGGGCAGGTGACGGCCTTGGAGCGAGCCGCCGACGCGCTCCGTATCCACCCGCCGGCCGCGCGCGCTCGTCCTCATGACGCCCAGACAGTCCTGGCAGGTCCGATCGACGTTCACCTGGCCAGCTACGCCGCCAGCGTGGACAGCACCGGAACGGGCCTCGTCGCGCGCGTCGGTGGCGCGCGCATCCGCGAGGCGGGAACCCGGTATCAGGCAGAATCGCTAGACCTCCACGCCGGGTACGGGCCCGACCCGCTCGCAATCCGGCTCGCGCTGATGATGTTCCCGTATCACCAGCCGGCCGATCTCACCGGTGACCTGCTGGCCAGCGCACGCGAGACACTCGAAGACTGGCGGCACCTGGTGGCCGGCTGGGCCGAGCTGCCCTCGGGGCCGATGCCGGCGCGCATCGTGGAGGCCGCCCGGGCCGCCTTCGGCGATCTCGACACCGTACGGGTGCTCGCGCTGCTGCGCGGCCTGGCGCCCGACGGCGAAGTGCCAACGGGCGCCAGACTCGAGACCTTCCTATATTTCGACCGCACCCTCGGCCTGGACCTGGCTCATGGCATAGGACAGCCGCGCAACTGACCGGCTTCGCGACGCGACCCGAAAGGTCGCCATGTCAAACGACCGCGCCGGAGCCGAGCTGACAATGGGCCACCTGGCCGAGCTGCCCCTGGGTGTTCACCTACCTCACCCCCAACGGCGTTCACCCCGGCCGCCCGTCAGGTGCAGCTCCTCGGCATCGAGCCGCACGTGCAGATCGTCGTCGCCTCCTTCCTCGCCCTCCCGTTCGTCATCGCCGGAACAGACCGGATCGCGCTGGTGCAGGAAAGCGTCGCCGAGCAGCTGACTACACGCCAGGACGTGCGAGCGCTTCCCGTCCCGTTCGACGCCGTCCCAATCAACGACGGGCTGACGAGGCGCAGCCCCGGGCGACGGCGCTCCTGAGGTGGGGGGTCGTCGTCGTTGACGGGATGCCACCAGATCGCCTCGACAAGCGGCCCGGCCGTGAACGGGCAGTGTAGGCGCCATGATCGGCCCGCACGATGGCTGACGCCGGCGCACGGTCTACGCGAGCATGCATGACACCGCAGGTCGAAACGCACCCGCCGTCGCCGATCTCGACGCGTACGCGGCGGACCGCTCCGTCAGCCTGCGCGCGGTCGAGATGGACGTCGCCGGCCAGGCTTCGGTCGACGCAGCGATCAAGCGGGTCATCAGCCAGCTCAATCCACGGCCCGGACGACTGAACTTGCTGGTCATGCGGGGGACTCTAAGGACAGCGAGAGGCCAAATTACACTGCCGGCTCGAAATGCGCTATCGGCGGTGTTTCGTCGAGGCCGCGATACCCGGTTTATTCCTGGACGTGGCGCCAGCGGCGCATGAAAGGGGATCTTCCTCCGGCGGGCCGGAGGTTGACGCCGCTGGTGCGAAGCACTGACGCGGCTGCGGCGGCGGGCCTGCCGGTGAGCATCTCGATGTGGTGTGTGCTGAGCCCGCAGCCTTCGTACAGATCAGTTACCAACTCGACGGTGAGCGGCTGCGGTGCGGGGAAGCGTTCCCAGATCGGCCCCGTCTGAGGCACCACGGGGATGCTGTGCCTGCGGAGGACCTGGCGGACCTGGGAGTCGGCGTACAGGGCGGTAAGCAGCTCGATTTCCGAAGGTCCCCGCGAGGGCGGCGCACCGCCGACGCGGACAGGCAGGCCCTGGTCGTGAGCAGAGCGCAGCACGATGTTGCGGGACACTCCGAGCAGGGTGCCGACCTCGTCGGCGGAGAGCTGGCTATGCAGGTAAAGGGTCGCGAGGTCTTCCGAAGAGCCACCGTGCGGTCTTCCCGATTATTCCGGCCGCGGGTTCGGATGGGGACGCGACGCGCGCGCAGCCGACTCAAGACGGCCCACTCCGATATCCCGGCAAGCTGGGCGATCCGCGTGGACGGCACCCGCTGGACCTGGTACAGGCGGGCCATAAGCTCGTCGAGCCTGTCCTGTTCTGCGGTCCAGCGGACCTTGCGCCGACCACTGCCGTTGGGCTTGACCGTAATCCCGGACTTGTGCAGCAGCCCGGCGACGCGCTGTCGGTCGATGCCTGTGACAGGGGCGATCTTACGGATGGACAGCATCTGGCAGAGGTAAAGGTGGGCAGCCCGTTCGGCCAGTGGCGCGGACGTAAGGTCGGCTGGGCAGCCTGCACCGGCGGCGTCCGTGTCATGCGGGCAGCAGCCTGCCGGGCAGTCCTCGTTCACGCGGCCGCCTCTGCCGTCTGGTCGTGCGTGGCAGGGACCGTTGGCGGCGTATCCGCATTCGACGGCGAGCCCCTCCGCCGTTGCAAGCCCAGAATAACGCCAGGTCGCTGCCGAAAAGAAGAATGCGATACCTCGTAGCGTAGAATGGTTTTCGGCGGAGGGGCTCGCCGGAAACGCAGCCAGTGCCAACGGTCCCTGCTCAGCAGGGAAGGCGCGTGCGGCATGAAGCAGGTTCTAGCTCTCAGCCATGCCCGGAAG
>Ga0335075_10018029_pt1 | contig 10476 bp, 12 predicted proteins | sample Lox_Sample_24_FD_206723 | JGI IMG/M metagenome (GOLD analysis project Ga0335075, IMG submission 206723) | Soil microbial communities from Loxahatchee National Wildlife Refuge, Florida, United States - Lox_Sample_2.4 | ecosystem: Environmental > Terrestrial > Soil > Wetlands | place: USA... | reverse complement strand
CGACCTGCCGGTGGGCCACGTGCGCCGGGTCACGGCGACCGACGACGGCGGCGAGGTCGACGAGACGAAGCGCAACGTGCTGAAGCTGCTCGCCGTCGCCGGTCTCGTCGGCGCGGCCGGCGGCGGTCTCGTCGGCGGCACCCTGCAGTACGTCCAGCCGCCGATCATCGGGATCGCGAGCTATCCCCGGACCCAGCTGATCGACGTCGACGGCTCGCCGCTCACCGTCGCGAAGGTGGAGAGCGAGTACAACGTCGGCACGTCGAGCCTCTACCTGTTCTACTATCCGCTCCAGAACGAACCGAACTTCCTCCTCAACCTCTACCCGATCAACGGCGCCCCGCCGAGCACGAGCAACCCCGGCGCGGAGAACGTCCCCGGCGGCGTCGGGACCAACAAGTCGATCGTCGCCTACAGCGCGATCTGCCAGCACCTCGGCTGCCCGGCGCCCGCGATCTCCTACTACCCGCCGGGGACCTGCCCCCAGACCCCCGGCGGGAAGACGTTCTACATCCACTGCTCCTGCCACGGGTCGACCTACGACGTCACGAACTCGGCCTCGAACCTGACCGGGCCGGCGGTGCTGCCGCTGCCGCAGATCGTCCTCGACACGGACAGCTCGGGCACGATCTACGCCGTCGGCGCGAACGGGCCGCCCGTGAACGGGCACCTCGACACGCTCCAGGGCGACTACGGGGTCGGGAACTCGAGCCAGCTCCAGCGCGAGTCCCCCGTCATCCTCTGCTCGTTCCCGTCGTGACGGAGGTCGCCGCGTGTCGTTCTCGAACTGGTACAACCGCTCCCTCAACAAGATCTGGGGGTTCGTCGAGGACCGCACCTCGATGCGGAAGTGGGCGCTCCGCCCGCAGCCCGAGTTCACGTTCAAGCCGTCGTACTGGACCGGCGCCTTCGTGGTGAACGCGTTCCTGTACCAGGTCGTCTCGGGCGCCCTGCTGCTCCTCTACTACCAGCCGAGCACGGGCACCACCCTCGCGGCGTGCGGCCAGGCGGTCGGCGCCCAGTCGTCGGCGCCCGCGGCCTGGTGCTCGACGTACTACATCATTCATTCCGTGCCGATGGGCTCGCTGCTGCTGACGAGCCATCTGTACGGCGCGTACGCGATGATCTTCCTCATGTTCCTCCACTTCTTCCGCGGCTACTACCTCGGCGTCTACAAGGCGCCCCGCGAATTCTCCTGGATGGTCGGCACCCTCCTCCTCATCGTCACGATGGGGATGGGCTTCACCGGCTACCTCCTCCCCTACACCCAGATCTCCTACAACGCGACCAACGTCGGGCTCGTCCTCGCGCTGCGCCTGCCGACCTTCGGGCCGCTGCTCGGCCCGCTGATCCTCGCCGACGGGACGAGCCAGGGGCTCCTCTCGCGGATGTTCGACGCCCACGTGCTGCTGCTGCCGCTGGTGCTGGCGGTGCTGCTGTACTGCCACATCGCGCTGTTCGAGTCGCACGGCATCGCCCCGCCGGCGAGCTCGGACCCGTTGCAGCGGCGCCGCTACACGGAGAAGGACGACCAGAAGGCCGTCCCGTTCATGCCCCACATCTTCTGGTACATCACGAAGTGGGGCCTCCTCTACGTCGGCCTCCTCCTCGGCATCGCGGCCCTCTGGCCGTGGTCGCTGCCGACCTACGTGGGGAACCTCGCGGCGACGCAGTCCGTGACGGAGCCCGACTGGTACTTCCTCTGGCTGTTCAAGTTCGTGGACTTCCAGGGCGTCACCCCCGTGATCGCGATCGGCGTCACGACGGTGCTGATGGCCTACGTCCTGTTCCTGCCGTTCCTCGACCGCTCGAAGCGGACCCATCCGCGCGACCGCCCGTTCTTCATCTGGCTCGCGACGAGCCTGCTCGGCTTCTTCATCCTCATGACCGTCTGGGGCGGAGAGACGCCGGGCGTCCAGATCACCCCGAACGTGGTCGCGATGACGCTCGGCCCGGTCTTCGGGGTCAACGCCCTCGTCACGATCGCCTTCCACTGGCGGTACGTCCGGGGCTACCGGCGGCGCCTCGCGGCCCGGCAGTCGCCGTACCCGGGCGTCTACCCCGCCGCGGGCCTCCCGCCGGGCGCCGGGACCGGGGCGCCGGCCGTGGCGGCCCAGGAGGCGCGCGCCGTTGACTGAGCCCGAGCGGCCGACCTGGAAGACCGGCTGGATCTGGGGGATCCTCGCGATCTTCTTCGCGATCGGCACGGTCGGGCTCGCCACCGTCGCCTACGGCGTGCTCGGACTGCTCGCCGGCCTCTGGATCTACGCCCTCGCGGTCGCCGTGGGCGCGGCCGTCGCCTTCCTCGCGTTCCTGTTCATGGCCGGGATCCTCTACCGGGTCGACCGCTACCGCGGCGCCACCGAGCGGAAGGTGGAGTTCTTTGAGTAGCGCCCCGTCGGACGCCGACCTGCGCGCCCTTCGGACGCGGGTGCTGAACCTGTACGACACGATCACCGTGCTGATGCTCGTCGGCATCGCGATCCTCGTGGTCTACGCGATCCGCCTCGGCCCGCTCACGAGCCCGGGGGCGACCCGGAGCTTCGGCTTCGCCGTGGCCCTCATGTTCCTGATGGCCGCGCTGATCGTCCACCTCGTCGACCGCACCTACCGGGTCTGGCCCCTCGGGCGCCGGTTCCGCCCGAGCGCGCCCGGACCCGTCACGGTGCACGCGCAGGCGCGGTTCGTGATCGTGGTCATCATCGTGGTGGCGGCCGGCGCCATCGCGTACGTACTAGGGGGACTTATCGCGTGAGCGCGGAGGGGAGCCCGTGACCGATCTCACCGTGCCCCTGGTGGAGATCGGGCTCGTCGCCGGGCTCGCGACGTTCCTCGTCTACCTGTTCTACTACCACGGGGCGTGGCTCGTCCCCACGATGAAAAAGTGGCTGTTCACGACCGATCACCAGCGGATCGGGATCATGTACATCGTGACCGGCATCGTGTTCTTCTTCATCGGCGGGATCTACGCGACGCTGATCCGCACCGACCTGGGGCTCGTCCAGGGGCTGGGCCTCGACCCGCAGACGACGCTCGGGATCACGCCGGACGTCTACTCGACGCTGTTCACCGAGCACGGGGTGCTCATGATCTTCATGTTCATCATCCCGACGCTCGCCGGCTTCGGGAACTACCTCGTCCCGTCGATGATCGGCTCGCGGGAGATGGCGCTCCCGCGGATCAACGCGATCGCCTTCTGGCTGATCCCGCCCGCCGGCGTGATCCTGATCCTCTCGAACGCGTACGCCGGCTGGACCGGCTACGTACCGCTCTCGCTCGAGTCGTTCGGCCCGAACCCGTACGGCGTCGACCTGTGGATCCTCGGCCTCCACATCCTCACGATCTCCTCGATGCTCGGCGCGATCAACTTCCTCGTCACGATCCTGAAGCACCGCGCCCCGGGCGTGCACTACTGGAACATGCCGCTGTTCGTCTGGGCGACCCTCATCAACTCGGTGCTCCTCATCTTCGCGCTCCCGTCCCTCTCGATCGGGCTCACGTTCATCCTCTCCGACCGGAACTTCGGCACGCACATCCTCGCGTCCGTGAACGGGACGCCGCTCGGCGGCGCGCTGCTCTACCAGAACATCTTCTGGTTCTTCGCGCACCCCGAGGTGTACATCATGGTGCTCCCGGCGTTCGGGATCATCTCGACCGTACTGCCGAAGCTCGCGCGCAAGGACATCTTCGGCTACGGGGCGATGGCGGTCTCGCTCGGCGCCTTCGCCGTGCTGTCGTTCGCCGTCTGGGAGCACCACATGTTCGTCACGGGGATCGCGACGAACGTCCGCTTCGTCTTCATGCTCGCGACGATGGCGATCGCCGTCCCGTCGGCGGTGAAGACGTTCAACTGGGTCGCGACGCTCTGGGGCGGACGCATCTGGATGGCGGTCCCGATGTGGTTCTGCGTCGCCTTCATCACCGGGTTCGTCATCGGCGGCCTCTCCGGGCTCATGCTCGCGTCGATCCCCGTCGACTACCTCTACCACGGGACGTACTTCGTGGTCGCCCACTTCCACTACATCCTCCTGGGCGGGACGCTGATGGCGATCTTCGCCGGGATCTACTTCTATTTCCCGATCATCACCCGCCGCTGGTACAACCAGAAGCTCGGGCAGATGCACTTCCTGCTGACGTACGTCGGCGTGAACCTGCTCCTCTTCCCGATGTTCATCCTCGGCGCCGAGGGGATGCCCCGCCGCGTCTACACGTACCTCTGGGCCGGGAACTTCCAGGCGCTCAACTTCCTCTCCACGATGGGCGCCTACATCCTGGGGATCGGACAGCTCGTCTTCGCCTACAACATGGTCTACAGCTACTACGCGGGCGAGCCGGTGACCACGGCCGACCCGTGGGGCGAGGAGCTCGCGGTCCGCATGACCGGACCGGTCGCGAAGCCGCTCCCCTCGCCGGCCCGGGCGCCGGGACCCGTGCCGTCCGCCGCCCCGACGGAGGGACCGTAGGGCCGTGACGTCGCGGGGGCACGACCTGTTCCGGGTCGCGGCGATCTTCGCGGTCGTCCTCTGCTACTCGACGATCCTGCTCGGAGGGAACGTGATGGCGAGCGGCGACGGCCTCGCGTGCCCGCACTGGCCGACCTGCTACAACAACGGCAACCTCCTGCCGGCGTTCGTGGGCGGCGCCGCCGTCGAGTGGAGCCACCGGGTCTCCGCGTTCTTCCTCTCGGTGTCGGTGCTCACGCTCGCCCTGCTCGGCGTCGCCTACGAGCGCTCCCGCCGGATCCTGCTGAAGCTCGCGCTCGGCAGCCTGGGGCTCGTCGTCACCGAGGCGCTCCTCGGCGGCCTCGTCGTGGAGAGCAACCTCTACGGCACCTTCATCCTCGTCCACCTGGGCGTCGCGACCGCGCTGTTCGGGCTCCTCGTCCTCCTGGCGCTGCTCTCCAACCTGAAGGAGATGCCGCGCCGATGGATCGACTGGGCCCGACGCGCCGCGGAGGAACGGCCCGAGACGGACCGCGCCGGACCGGCGCGCGCCCCGACCCCGGCCGAACGGGCCCCCGCGACCGGTCGCCCCCGGGAAGGCTAAGCCCGCCCCGCCGGTGCCGGCTCCCCCGATGACGGCCCCTCCCGCGTCCGTGCCCGCCCTCCCCGCGCCGGCCCCGGGGCGCGCGCTCCGGGACTGGGTGTCGCTCGCGAAGCCGGGGATCACCGCCCTCATCGTGACGGTCGCGGTCGGCGGGTTCCTGCTCGCCGACCCGCGGTCGATCGACGCGACCCGCCTCCTCCTCCTCGTCGCGACCGGAGCGGCGGCCTCCGCCGGCGCGGCGATGCTGAACCACTACCTCGACCGGGACCTCGATGCCCGGATGAAGCGGACGCGCGGGCGGCCCCTCCCCGGCGCCCGCATCGACCCGAGCACGTCGGTCGCGGCGGTCGGCCTCGCGCTCCTCGCCGCCGGGATCGGCGCCGCCACGCTGCTGCTGAACCCGCTCACCGGGTTCTCGATCTTCCTCGGCGGGCTCACCTACGTCGTCGTCTACACGGCCTGGCTGAAGCGGCGGTCGAGCTGGAACATCGTGATCGGCGGGTTCGCGGGGAGCGCCCCCGCGCTCGCCGGCAGCGCCGCGGCGGCCGGCGACTGGACGGCCGGCGCGATCGCCCTCGCCGTCCTCGTCTTCCTCTGGACCCCGCCGCACTTCTGGAGCCTCGCGCTGCTGCTGAAGGACGACTACCAGCGCGCCGGCCTCCCGATGCTCCCCGACATGCGGAACGTCGGGTTCTCCGGGAAGGTCGTGGTCGTCTCGGCGGCGCTGCTCGTGCCTGCGGCGCTGGGCGTCGGGCTCACCGGGGCGATCGCGTGGCCGGTGCTGGTGGCCCTGCTCGCGCTCGGCGTCGGGTTCGTCGCGGTCACGCTGCCCCTCTGGCGGACCGTCACGCCCGCGACGGCGCGGCGGGGCTTCGTGTACTCCGGACCGTACCTCCTCGGCGTGGTGCTCGCGATCCTCGCGAACGTGCCGCTGCTCCGCCTCGGGTTCGCGGGCGGCCTCTAGGGCGCCGGGGCGCGTGCGTCAGCGCAAGCTTATCTCGCTGCGCCCGCTTGGTTCCTCCCGATGCCGAACTCCGACCGGGTCGGAGCCGTCTCCGACCGCCAGCGGGACGCGGAGAACGTCCTCAAGAAACTGGGCTACGCGCGCGTGGCCGGCCGCCGCAGCGCGCCCCGGCCCGAGCCGAGCTTCTGGGTCCAGGAGGCGGGCGTGCCCCGCCGGACGTTCCCGGTCTTCGTGCCGCCGTCGGCGAGCGAACCGGTCCCCGAGGGGATCGAGGAGTGGGCCCGCGGGGCGGCGTCGCCGCCCCGGGCGATCTTCGTCGTGCCGAACGACGCCGCCGCCGAGGAGGCGTGGGCCCGCCTCGGCCGGCACCCGGGGGCCGCGATCGACCGGGAGGTGTCGATCCTGGTGGTGCCCGAGGGCGCCCCGACCCGGGAGCCGCCGCACTTCCACCTTCGGCTCGCCGATCCGCGCGAGATCCTCACGCTCGCGACGGGGATCGTCGTCGGCCTGTTCCGCCGCGCCCAGGCCGCCGAGGGGTCGACCCAGATCGACTTCGAGGAGCTCCTGCAGACGCTCCAGCAGCGCTTCCGGATCGACGTGCCGCGCTCGCTGCGCGTGCGCACGGACGAGGAGGCGCTGTTCATCCTCTACCAGCTCGCCCAGCGGGACGCCTACGCGCCCGGGGACCCCGGCGCCAACCTCCACCTGCTCGTGCTGAAGCCGACCGGCCCGTCGGCCCGGCTGCCGTGGTTCGCGGCGTAGCGCCGCACCAACGCAGCCGTTAAGAATCCCGGCCCCGCTCTCCGGCCCGATGGCCGAGCCCGCGGCGCCGTACGAGTCCCCGTACACGCGCTACCCCGGCGGCTCGATGCCGCCCGCCGCGACGACGCCCGCCGAGGGGCAGTCGGAGCTCTGGGGGTTCTTCTGGCTCACGCTCGCCAACACCGCGATCATCGCCGCGGCGGGGATCGCGACCTGGTGGTTCGTCCACTAGGCGCGCGGCCGGGCAAACCTATATCTCTCGGAGCCGGGTCGCGCCGCCGCCGGCGCGGCGTGGGGCCGTGGGGTAGCTTGGACCATCCTTCTTGCTTGGGGTGCAAGAGACTCCGATTCAAATTCGGACGGCCCCATCGGCCGCGCCCGCTCATGTAGCGGGACTCCTCTGCCGCGGCGATGGGTCGACGGTTCGTGGACCAGCGTCGGCGCGACCCGTACTACCGGGCCGCCCGGGCGGAGGGGCTGCGCTCCCGCGCGGCGTTCAAGCTCGCGTACCTCGACGACCGGTTCCACTTCCTGCCCCCCGGCGGCCGGGTCCTCGACCTCGGCGCCGCCCCCGGCGGCTTCTCGATCGTCCTCGCGGAGCGGCTCGGTCCCGGCGGCGAGGTGGTCGCCGTGGACGTGCGGCCGATCGACCCCTGGCCCGGGGTCCGGGTCGTCCGCGGCCGGGTCGGCGACCCGCGCCTCGGGGAGCGGATCGGGACGGGGCCGTTCGACGCGGTCGTCTCCGACCTGTCGCCGCGGATCAGCGGGGCGTACGCGACCGACCACGCCCGCAGCGTGGGGGCCGTCCGCGACGCCTGGCGGCTCGCCCGGGGCCGCCTGGCCCGGGGCGGCGCGTTCGTCGCGAAGGCGTTCGACGGCGACCTCATCGCCGAGCTTTTGGCGGAGCTCGCCCCGGCGTTCCGACGGGTCACGCGCACGAAGCCGCCGGCGTCGCGCGGGGCGTCGTCCGAGCTCTACGTGGTCGCGCTCGGCTACCGTCCGGGGCCGGCGCCCCCGTCCGATATATAGTAACGGGGTTTTGCCCCCCTCCTTCCGTTTTGAGGCTTGGTTACTCGTGATCCGTTTCGGACCGGCGGGAATCCCCCTCTCGTGCAAAGGCCGGACCCTGCGCGACGGCATCGCCGACGTGCACCACCTCGGCCTCACGGCGATGGAGGTGCAGTTCATCAAGGTCAATCCGCTCACGCGGCTGGCCCTCGACGAGGAGATCGGCAAGCTGCCGCGCGACCTCGTGGGGCAGCTCGTCGTGAGCGCGGGGAGCGCCGACCATCAGGGCGGCGTCCCGACCCTCGCCGCCCTCGCGGCGCCGCTCAAGCGGAAGGACTCGATCACCACCCTGACCTGGAGCCTCGCCAAGGACGGGGCCGACCTCGACCAGACGCGGGCGCTCGCCCGGGCCCTCGACACGGACCTCACGCTGCACGCGCCCTACTACGTCGACTTCTTCGGGTCCGCCGACGCCCGCGAGCAGTCGACCCGGCAGATCCAGTGGGCGGGCGTGCTCGCCCAGGGCCTCGGCGCGCGGCTCGCCGTGACCCACCTCGGGTTCTACGGAGGCGGGGACCGCGGCGACTCGATCCAGCAGCTCACCGACATCGTGCGCGACCTCTCGGACTGGTTCCAGAAGTTCACGAAGGGCGCGGTCCGCCTCGCCATCGAACCGAGCGGGCACCCGGACGTCTTCGGCTCCCGCGAGGAGGTCCTCGAGCTCGTGCGGAAGGTGAAGGGGACCGTGCCCGTCCTCAACCTCCCGCACCTCGCGGCCCGCGAGCGGACGTCGTTCGAGGACCCGGAGCAGCTCGCGCCCGTCGTGAAGGAGTTCGTGGCCGCGACGAGCGGGCCGCTCTACCTCAACTTCTCCGGAGTCGAGTTCTACGGCCCGGGCGAGTTCCGCCTCACGCCGATCAAGCGCGGCCTCGTGCGGTTCGACCCGCTGGCGGAGATCCTCTCCGAGCGGGACTACGACGCGACCGTGATCTCGAGCTCCCCGCTCCTCGAGCACGACGCGATGTACATGAAGCTCCTCTACGAACGCGCGCTCACGCGCCGGTGGGCGAAGGCGCATCAGCCTCCGCCGCCGAAGGCCCCCCCGAAGCCCATCGTCGTGGCCCGTCCCCCGCCGCGGAGCGCCCGCCCCGCCGCGGCGCGACGGCCTCCCCCGCGACGGGCCCGGCCGGCCCGGGGACGTCGGTCCGCCCGACCGGAGGTGCGCCGTGCCCGGCCCCGCCGACGATAACGGTTCGACGTTCGTGCTGGCGCAGCGGTACATCGCGGCGCGGGTGACCGCCGCCCTCGACCGGCTCGACCCGCGGGCGATCCATCGCGCGGTCGAGATGCTCGCGCAGGCGCCGCAGATCTTCGTCTACGGCGCGGGGCGCAGCGGCATCATCGGCCGCGCCTTCGCCATGCGGCTCGTCCAGATCGGTCTGCGCGCCTACGTCATCGGCGAGAGCGTCACGCCGATCGTCCACCGCGGCGACGCGGTGTTCATCCTCTCGGGGCAGGGCGAGAGCTACTCGTCGATGCAGACGGCGAACATCGTCCGGCGCGAGGGCGCCGAGCTGATCGTCGCCACGGCGCGGGCGTCGTCGAAGCTCGCCCACACCGCGACCCATCTGCTCTCCCTCGACTTCGAGGAGGACGCCGACCGCCCCCGGTTCGCCCCGCTGGGCACGCTCTTCGAGTCCGCGAGCCTCCGCCTCACCGACGCGCTCATCGCGGAACTTCTGCGCGCGCGCGGGGAGACGGAGGCGTCGATGCGCCGCCGGCACGCGATCATGGTCTAACGTCGCCGCGTGCGATGACGAAACCTTAAGCGGCCGCCGAACTCATCGGCCCCCGTGCCGAAACGCGCGGAGCCGGCCGCCCAGACCCTGATCCCGGTCCCGACCCGGTTCTTCGTCACGAGCGGCAAGGGGATCAACAAGACGAGCGAGCTCAACGCCTTCGACCTCGCGCTGCTCGAGGGCGGGATCGGCGAGCAGAACCTCGTCAGCGTCTCCTCGGTGCTGCCGGTGGGGATCCGCCAGGTGGACCGGACCGCGATCGCCCGCGGCGCGATCACGCACGCGGTCCTCTCCCGCTACTCCGGCGGCGAGGGCGAGGTGATCAGCGCGGGGATCGCCTACGGGTTCCGGACGGACGGCCAGGGCGGCTACGTGGCCGAGGGCCATCTCCACGGCACGCAGAAGTCGCTCAAGGAGTTCCTCAAGTGGCGGATGGAGGAGATCGCGCACTTCCGCGGCGTCGAGCTCCGGCGCATCCACTATCGGACGGAGGAGCTCTCGATCCCGATGGACCACTACGGCGTCTGCATCGCCGCGTGCGTCTTCCTGCCGTAGCGCGCTACAGGAGCTTCCGGAACAGGAGCTTGTCCTCGAGGCTCCCGTCGATCGCGAGCTTGCGCGTCACGAGGGCCTTCATCGGCCCGATCTCCTTCCGCACGAGGCCGTGGAACGTCGCGACGTCGGTGGTGATCGTGAGGTCCGCCCGGCGCGCCGACGCGGTGCGCAGGTTCGCGAGGCGCCCGCCGGTCAGGTCGACCGCGTAGGTCCCCTCGTCCTTGAGCCGGATCTCGATCGTGCGCTCGAGCCCGGCGAGCTCCTCCCGGACCGCCGGCGTGCGGTCCGCGTGCCGGTTGAACCGGTCGACGAGCGCGGCGAGCGTTTCCTCGACGGTCATGG
>Ga0335075_10018027_pt1 | contig 10476 bp, 7 predicted proteins | sample Lox_Sample_24_FD_206723 | JGI IMG/M metagenome (GOLD analysis project Ga0335075, IMG submission 206723) | Soil microbial communities from Loxahatchee National Wildlife Refuge, Florida, United States - Lox_Sample_2.4 | ecosystem: Environmental > Terrestrial > Soil > Wetlands | place: USA: Florida... | reverse complement strand
CGCCTTTACCGCTCGGGTCATCGCCTCGACCCGCGCCTCGCTCGCGTCGGCGGCGCTCGGCGCCTATTGCGCCTTTACCGGGCCGCTGCATGGCGGCGCGCCGGGCCCGACGCTCGATATGCTCGACGAAGCCGAGGCGAGCGGCGATGTCGCGGTCTGGGCGGAGCGCAAGCTAGCGGGTGGTGCGCGGCTGATGGGTTTTGGTCATCGCGTGTTTAAGGGCGGCGATCCGCGCGCGCTGATCCTGCGTGACGCGCTGCGCCGGCTCGGCGACCGGCTGGGGCCGGGCGCCGGGCGGCTCGCTTTTGCCGCCGAGGTTGAGAAGAGCGTCGCCGCGGCCTTCGCCAAGCTCAAGCCGGGACGGCCGCCGCTGCAACCCAATGTCGAGATCAATGCCGCGCTCTTGCTCGATGCCGTCGGGCTGCCGCGCGATGCGTTTATGCCCGCCTTCGCGGTGACCCGCTGCGCCGGCTGGATCGCGCATGCGATGGAGCAGCAGCGGCAGAAACGGCTCGTGCGGCCGTCCTCGGCCTATATCGGTCCGCGTCCCGAAGTCACCAAAACGTGAAGCTGTAACTATTCGAGCGACCAGTGATACCCGACGGTCGGTATCGGCTTGACCCCGGGCTCGGGTTTCGACATCCCCAGCGTCGGCCCCTGATAGGGCCCACCATCAGGGGGCGGGGTATAGCTCGGCGCCTTCGCCACCGGTGCCGGCTCGGCGGCGACAACCCCGGCGGAAATCTGCGGCACCGACGTGAGGTTGAGGCAGTTATCCGTCGGTGACGGATGCTTTTTGGCCTGCTGCGGCTTGCTGTTGGCTGGCGGATTTACCGCGCAAGCCGCCTGGGCCACACCCGCGAAAAGCGCGGAGCCCATGAGAACGGCGAATGCGATGCGTACCATCGCTCCCCTCCACCGTTATTCGGCTAAACCCAATCTAGCACGGTGAATTTCGCAGTTTGAACCGAAATTTGTTTCATTTTGAACCCTATTCGTGTTGCCACCGTATAAATCCCGAGAAAAACGAGCTTGCTTATTGCTATGCGCACAGCGCAAAACTGGCCGGCGGCGGCTGCCACCGGTTCGGGCGTAGTCGCTGGGGCGGGGATAACGTAAATAAACTATAAACTGATCTCCTGTAGGTTGACCGCGGCCGCTATCGCTCGGGTTTATTATCGCCCGGAGGATCAACGGTCGCGGTGAGAGGTTTACCTTCAACGGCGGCGCTTGCTCGGCGACGCCGCGACGAGTGAGGTTGTTGTGCGCCTTCGTATCGCTGCCGCCACGGTTTCCGTCGTCGCATTGCTCGTGTCGCTTCCGGCGACGCATGCGCTGGCGTTAGAGGACAAGACGCCCGCCGGCGAGGTCAATACGCTGTTGCCCGTCACGGCCTCGCCGAACGCGCCGGTCGGCAATGACGAGATCAAGGCCAGGCTTGCCACGGGTCCGCTGAGCATCGCCGGCGAGCCGCTGCACGTCGCGTTGCTGCGGCGGTTTTACGACGAACATGGCGACCAGCCGATCTGGGCGACGCACCCGGCGCAGGCCACCGCGCTGTGGCATGCGGTGCTGAATGCCGGCGATCAAGGGCTCGACCCGGATAATTTCCACGTCGCGGCCTTTGCCAAGACCGCGACCTCGCCAATCGATCGCGACATGCTGCTGTCCGATGCGTTTCTCGGCTATGCCGAGGCGCTGGCGCGCGGCGTAATGCCGAACGACGCCCGCACCGATGACGAGGACCTGACGGCGGATCCGGTCGATGTCGTCGCGGTTCTCGACAGCGCGCTGACCAGCCCCAACCCCGAAGCGACGATCACGGCGCTGGCCCCGCAATCACCCGAGTACGCGGCATTGCGGCGCGCCTACGAATCCTACAAGGCGATGGCCAAGGCCGGCGGCTGGCCGCATGTGCCGGAAACCGAGACCCCGACCCGCACGCGTCTGCTGCAGCAGCGTCTGGCGGTGGAGGGCTATCTGCCGGCGGGTTACGCGACCGGCAATTTCGACGAGCAGACGCTGCAGGCGCTAAAGAAGTTTCAGGATCGCCACGGGCTGCTCGGCGACGGGAAGCTCGGCAACGCGACGATGATTGAGCTCAACGTGCCGGCCGAGGCGCGGGCGCGGCAAATCGCCGTCAATCTCGAGCGCTGGCGCTGGCTACCGCGGCAGATCCCGGCCGATCGTATCTGGGTCAACACGGCGAGCGCACAGCTGCAGTTGTTCCGCAATGACGAGCCGGTGTTCACCACCCGCGTCGTCGTCGGCGAAACCGACAAGCAGACGCCCGAGTTCCACACCCAGGTCGTCAGCGTGCTCTACAATCCGCCCTGGTACATCCCCTATGGGATCGCCCAGAAAGAGATCATGCCGCTGGTCGAGAACGACCCGAGCTATCTCGAACGGCACCACATGACGGTGCGCGAGAACGGCTCGATCCTGCAGGAGGCAGGCCCCTATAGCGCGCTCGGCCGGCTCAAGTTCGAGATGCCGAACAAGTTCGACGTGTACCTGCACGACACGCCGCTGCGCTCTTATTTCGCGCTCGCCAACCGGCGGCTCAGCCATGGCTGCGTGCGCGTGCAGAACCCGCGTGAGCTCGCCTCGCTGCTGCTCGGCATTCCCGAGGACGACATCACCAAGAACATCAATCTCGGCACCACCAACCGGCGCATGCTGGCGCAATCGATCCCGGTGTTCATCGTCTATCAGACGGCGTTCGTCGACAGCGATAAGGTGCTGGAGTTCCGCCAGGACGTTTATCAGCGCGACAACGATGTCGCCCAGCACTTGATTCGCAGCCCGCAGCCACCGCTCGCCCAGCAAAACCCGAGCAACCAACGCGGCGGCTGAGCTCGCTTTTGACGCGATCAACCGACACGGCAAAATACGGGCTCTGAGGTGCGTTTTCTGCATCTCAGGGGTTGTCCCATCCAATTTCTGGTGCTAACGCTCTTCCCAGCTTGTCGGGGAGACTAGTGCATTGTCGTCATCGTTGCTGAGCCGGCGCCGTGTTCTCGGCGTCGCCGCGGTCGCCACGGGCGTTGCCTTTATCAAACCAGCTCCGGCGATCTCCTTCGCCCCACGCTCGATCTCGCTGTACAACATCCACACCGGAGAGAGCCTACGCGAGGTGTATTGGGCCGACGGCCATTACATCCGCGAGGTGGTGCGCGACATCAACTGGGTGCTGCGCGATCACCACTCGGACGAGGTGCGTCCGATGAATGCCGGTGTGCTCGACGTGCTGAGCCGGCTGCGCGATCGGATGGAAATTCATGATCCGATTCAAGTGGTTTGCGGCTATCGCTCGCCGGAAACCAACCATCAGCTCTGGCTGCATGAAAGCGGTGTCGCGGCGAACAGCTACCACATGTACGGCATGGCGGTGGACATGCGCTGCGAGGGGCGCAGCCTCAGCCAGGTCCACAACGCCGCGCTGAGCCTCGCCGACCAGTGCCGCCTTGGCGGCGTCGGCTATTATCCGGAATCGGATTTCGTGCACGTCGATTGCGGCCCGCAACGTACCTGGTAGGCACACGGGGTCGCCGCCGTCTTAGGCGGGCAGTCACACCTTGTCGTTTTGACGAGCGGTCAGCTTGTCGGGGGAACCGCGTCTGTCAGCCGTTATACGCTACCGGCTGATACTTGGTTCCGATGATTCGCACGGACGAAAAATCGCCCGTGCGAATCGGTAACGCACCGGTTATTTCCGCAAAAGCCGGTGTTCAACCCCGGTTTGAGACCCGTCTCAACACGTCGAGCCGCAACGGCAGCTTCTCGCCCAGCCACATCGCGTAGACGGTGTGATCGTCATAGGCATTGCCGGCGAGCGGGTGGACGAGCACATCGAGCCCGGCGCGGTTGAGCATCAGCCAGGGGACGAGCGCGGCGAAATCCTCGACGCCAAACGCCACCTGGTACATCGCGACCGTGTGCGGCCCGACGGCTTCGTCATGCCAGCTGCCGAGCGTCGCATGCGGAAACGCCGCGCCCAGCCCCTCGCGCAGCCGTGCCGCGGCGGTCCGGGTCGTTGCCGGGTCGTAATAAATATGCGCGTGATACCCGCTGACCTGCGCGGGATCGGCAAATCCGTCGCTCATCCGCCGATGACCCGCTGCGGCTTGCCGTCGAGAAAGGCGATGATGTTCTCGACGTATTGCGGGAACGAGCTGCGGTAGTTCTCGTCGGTCACGTAGCCGATATGCGGGGTCATGATCACGTTCGGGCAGCTGCGCAGCGGGTGGTCGATCGGCAGCGGTTCCTTGTCATAGACATCGATCCCGGCGTAAGCGAGCCGGCCTTCCTTCAGCGCGGCGACCATCGCGTCGGTGTCGACGATCGGCCCGCGCGAGGTGTTGACCAACACCGCGCTCTTTTTCATCAGCCCGATTTCATGCGCGCCGACCAGATGGCGGCTGCGCGGGCTCAATACCAGATGCACCGAGAGGACATCGGCGCGGCGGAACAGCTCGTCCTTCTCGACCCGCTCGACGCCCTTCGCCGCCGCGGCTTCGGCGGTGAGGTTCTGGCTCCAGGCGATCGCCTTCATGTCGAACGCGAGCCCGACGCGCGCCACAGCGCTGCCGAGCCGGCCGAGCCCCAACAGACCGATCGTCTTGCCGGCGACGCGATGGCCGATCCGCGTTTGCCAGCCGCCCTGGCGCATAAAGGCGTGGTCCTCGGCGATCCGGCGCATCGCGCCGAGGATGAGCCCCCAGGCGAGCTCCGCGGTGTCCTCATTGCCGCCGCCCGGCCCACCGGTGCCGCACACCGTCACGCCCTTCGCCTTCAACGCCTCCATATCAAACGAGGCGTTGCGCATGCCGGTGGTGATCAGCAGCTTGAGCTTTGGCAGCTGGTCGACGATGTGCTTGGGAAACGCGGTGCGCTCGCGCATCGCGCAGACGATCTCGCTGTCGGCCAGCGAGCGCACGACATCGGCCTCGTCGGCGAACGGAAACCGCTCGACCGCGACCTCGATCCCGCGATCGCGCAGCGGCGACCAGTCGGCCATCTCGTGGGCGATGCCCTGGTAATCGTCGAGGATGCTGACGCGCATCGCGTTTCTCCTGGTTCTGATTTTTCGTGAGCCGAAGCTAGAGCAAATAGCGCGCTACCGCAAAGGACGCGGAGGCGCCGGGGTTGCACGCGCCGTGCGTCCTTCGAGACGCGCTTTCCAAGCGCTCCTCAGGATGACGGGGTATGAGATGGCACAAAGAAAAGCCGTCATCCTGAGGGGCGCTGGTGGGCTCTCGCCCGCCGGCGCGTCTCGAGGACGCTACTGGGTCGTCGCCTCCCTATTTCACCAGCGGCGTATAGCTGTCGAGTGTCTTGAGGATTTCGTCGCGGCTCTTGTCGGGGATTTCGAGCAGCGCTTCCTGGATCCCGGCTTCGCGGTAATCGGCGAGCGCGGCGGCGTCAGCCGGGGCACGGAATACCGAGATGAACAGCTCGGCGAAGTCGCGCCCGCCCTCATCGGCGATCTTCTTCAGCCGGTCGCGCTCGTGGCGGATGTCCCAGCCGCGCTGCGGGCGCGGGAACCACCCGTCGCAATACTCGACGACACGGCGCAGCGTGTAATCGGTCTCGCCGCCCAGGAGGATTGGCGGGTGCGGCTTCTGCGCGGGTTTCGGCCACGCCCAGACCGGGTCGAAATTCACCATCTCGCCGTGGTAGCCGGCGGCTTCCTCGGTCCACAGCGCCTTCATCGCCAGGATGCGCTCGCGCATCAGCTTGAAGCGGGTTTTGTACTGCGCGCCGTGGTTCTCCATCTCCTCGACATTCCAGCCGCCGCCAATGCCAAAGACAAACCGGCCGCCCGAGAGCTGGTCGAGACTGGCGACACATTTCGCGGTGACGATCGGATCGCGCTCCGGGATGAGGCAGATGCCGGTGCCGAGCACCAGCGTCTTGGTCGCCGCGGCCGCGAAGCTCAGCGCGACAAACGGGTCGTGCGTGTGCGAATAGCGGCTCGGCAGCTCGCCGCCGCCGGGGAACGGCGTCTTGCGGCTCGTCGGGATATGCGTGTGCTCGGGAACGTAGAGCGAGCCGAACCCGCGCTGCTCGAGCTCGGTCGCGAGCTCGACGATGTTGATGCCGTAATCGACCGGGAAATAGAACACGCCGATCCGCATCTTTTCCTCCTGTTGTCATGGCGAGGAGCCTGCCGGGTGACGCGGCAATCTCGCGCCGATCGAGCTTCTCCTGGAGGAGAGATTGCTTCGCTGCGCCCGCAATGACAACTAGTCGCCAGCGGCGGCTTCGACGATACCGCCGGCGGCAACCGAAACGGCACTGGCCCGCGCCGAGGCCTCGGCTTCTTTGCTCGGCTCAAGCTGAGGCAGCTCGAATTGCGGATTGGATTGCAACACCAGCGTCGTACCGGTCGCGAAGCGAATGCCTTTTTCGTCGAACACCTTGACCATGCGCTTGAGGTATTCGCGCTGCACCCAGCTCGGCTTGATCGGCCGCGCGGTGAACTTGAAACGCAGGATCAAGGCGTTGTCGACGACCTCGGCGACGCCTTGCAGCTTTAATGGCTGCATGATCTCGGCGGCGAGCTCGGTGTTTTCATCCTGCATCGCGAGACCGATCTGCTTGGCGGTCCGGCGCACCAGCTCGATATCGGTGTCTGGCAGGAAGCGCAGGTTGAACTTGATGGTCGCGAAGTCGCGGCTGAGATTGGTCACCGCGCCGAGCTGGCCGTAAGGCACCGTGTGCAGGGGGCCGTTCTGGTGGCGCAGTTTGACCGAGCGGATGCCGATCGTCTCGACCGTGCCCTTGAGCCGCCCGGTGTCGATGTATTCGCCGACGCGAAACGCGTCGTCCCACATGTAGAACAGCCCCGAGATGATGTCGCGCACCAGCGATTGCGAGCCGAACGACACGGCGAGACCAAAGACACCGGCGCCGGCGATCAGCGGCGCGGTGTCGACGCCGAGCCGCGACAGCACGATCAGCGCCGCGATCACACCGATCACCACCGCGAACGCCGCGCGCAACAGCGGCAATACGGTTTGCAGCCGCGACGCCGGCGCCGCCGCGTCGTCATCATCGACACCGAACGCGCCCGGCGTCCGGCCGTCCCCGGTCAGATGCCGGTCGATCGCCAGCCGTATCAGCTCCCAGGCGACAAACGCGACGAGCAGCGTGCCGAGCGCCGCATCGGCCGAGCGCGATGCCATCGCCGCCATCGTCGGGCTGGTGCTGTCGATAACATCGATCCAGGTCGATGCGAGCACCCAAGCCGCGACCACCAGCCCAAACGCGCGCACGATGTGGTGCACGGTGCGCGCCTGCAGCTCGGCATGTCCGACATTCCCGGAAAGCGCCACCGCCGCGTCATCATGCCAGACGCGCTCGGTCAGCCGGTCGAGCACGATCAAGACAAAGAGGATGCCGAGCGTTTCGGTAATCGCGTAGTAATAGGACAAGAGGTCGAGCGACAGACCCGCGACGTAGACCACCATCAGACAGGCAAAAAGCCCCAACGCGAACGGAACCCAGACGCTGGCGATCGCGGATCGCGCCGACGCCATCATGCCGGTGGTGCGCCGGCCGCGAATCAGCGCCTCCATCGCCGCGCGCGAGCGGAACACGATCAGCGTGTAGAGCGCGAACACCACCACCGCGGTGGCCAGACTCACCACATGCGCGGCGCCGCTATCCTCGTCCATCAGCCCGTAGCGGCCAAAACCGACGATCGCGACGATCACCAACACGACGAGCGAGACAAACCGATAGAGCCGCCAAGCCTCGGTGTCGTCGACCTCGATAAGCCGCGCGATCGCATCGCGCGGGCGCAGGATCGCCCGCACCACCAGCGCGAAGATGCGCCAGCGCAACAGCACGGCCATGGCCAGCATCGCGAAGGAGTCGGTAACGCCGACCCGCGGCAGCCAGTGTCGCCGGGCAGCGGTGAACACCAAGACAAACACCGCCAGCCCGGCCAGGTCGCAGAGCAGCAGGGCGGCCATATCGGTGAGCGTCGGGCCGGTTTCACGCCCCCGCATGCGCCGACGCGGATGGCGCGCAAGCCGTGCCGCGATGCCCCTTTCGGCGAGCAACGCGAGAAGCCCGGCGAGCGCGACCCAGCCGAGATCGCCAAGCACGCCAAGCGCGGAGCCGTCGCGATCAAACGAGCGCCACTCGCGCACGACCGCCTCGGGGATCATTGGCGCCGCCCGCGCGTCGCCGATGATTTCGTTCTCGATGCGAACGAGCGTCATGTCGGTCATCGGCATCGACATGGGCATGGCGTCCGGCTCGGCAGGCGGCGTTTCGGCCGCTCTGGCGCTGCCGGCCAGCAAGGGCAGAGCGAGGATGACGGCGATCAGCAGCCGCTGCATCCGGCGGCCTCCCGTAAAGTGTCGGCGCCAGTTTAGCGCATGTCGCCGAGCCCGTCGCTATGGCGCACGAAATTGTCATCCCGGGGCGATCCAGCGGATCGGCCCGGGAAGATATCCAGAAGCGTTATCCGGTCAGGTCTGATCGCAAAGCCCCCTCCGGCTCCCCGGATCAGGTCCGGGGTCGCCACCTCCCCCGCTTCGCGGGTGAGGAGCCCTAGGTCAGTTCCTCCCCCGATCTCGGGGGAGGAGGACCATGCGAAGCATGGTGGAGGGGGCGCCGAGTCGAGTTGCTGCTTGTATAGGGCTCTGCCCCAACGGCGCCGCCTGACACCACGTTAGAGAGCGGCGAGGTCGGCGTTCAGCGTCGCGCTCGGCCGCATTCCCGCCGAGGTCTTTGCCTGGTCGGGCAAATAATAGCCGCCGGTATCCACCGGCTTGCCCTGCGCGGCGATCAGCTCGGCATTGATCTTGGCCTCGTGCTCCGCCAGCGCCTCGGCGACCGGCTTGAAACGGGCCGCCATCGTCGAGCTGTTGTCGCGCCGGGCCAGCGCCTTTGCCCAATACAGCGCGAGGTAAAAATGGCTGCCACGGTTGTCCAATTCGCCAACCTGCCGCGCCGGCGAGCGGTTGTGCTCGAGAATCTCGCCGTTCGCCTCATCGAGCGTCTCGGCCAGAACCTTGACGTCCTCGTTCCCGGTGGTCTGCGCCAGATGTTCCAGCGAGGCGCCGAGCGCCAGGAACTCGCCCAGCGAATCCCAGCGCAGATAGCCTTCGTGCTGGAACTGCTCGACATGCTTGGGCGCCGAACCGCCGGCCCCGGTCTCGAACAGCCCGCCGCCCGCCAGCAGCGGCACGATCGACAGCATCTTGGCCGACGTGCCCAGCTCCATGATCGGGAAAAGATCGGTCAGGTAGTCACGCAACACATTGCCGGTGACGGAGATCGTGTCGAGCCCCTTGCGGATGCGCTCGAGCGAGAACTTGGTGGCCTCGACCGGCGCCAGGATGCGGATGTCGAGACCCGAAATGTCCTCGTTCTTCAGGTATTTCTCGACCTTGGCGATCAGCTGCGCGTCATGCGCGCGTTTCGCGTCGAGCCAGAACACCGCCGGCGTGTTGGTCAGGCGCGCGCGGCGCACGCCGAGCTTGACCCAGTCCTGGATCGGCTCGTCCTTGACCTGGCACATGCGGAAGACGTCGCCGGTCTCGACCTTCTGCGACAACAGCACGGTGCCGTCATCGGCGACGACTTGCACGGTGCCGTCGGTGGCGATCCGGAATGTCTTGTCGTGCGAGCCATACTCCTCGGCCTGCTGCGCCATCAGCCCGACATTCGGCACCGTGCCCATCGTCTTCGGATCGAAGGCGCCATGCTCCTTGCAGTCGTCGATCACGGCCTGGAAGAGCGTCGAGTAGCAGCGGTCGGGGATCGCGGCGATCACATCGTGCAATTTGCCGTCCGGGCCCCACATGTGTCCGCCTTCGCGGATCATCGCCGGCATCGAGGCATCGATGATCGTGTCGCTCGGCACGTGCAGGTTTGTGATGCCCCGATCGGAATTGACCATCGCCAAACCAGGCTGCTTGGCGTAGACAGCCTGGATATCGGCCTTGATCGCCGCCTTTTCGGCCTCCGGCAATGTCTCGATCCGGGTCAGCATGTCGCCCACGCCGTCATCGGGGTCGACCCCCAGGCGCTTCAGCGTCTCGCCGTGCTTCTCGAACACATCGGCGAAGAACACGGACACGCAATGACCGAACAGGATGGGATCGGAGATCTTCATCATGGTCGTCTTGACGTGCAGCGAGAACAGGATGCCGTCTTTCTTCGCGGCCTCGATCTGCGCGGCGAAGAAGGCGCGCAACGCCTTACGGCTCATCACCGAGCAGTCGATGATCTCGCCGGCCTTGAGCGGGATCTTCGGCTTTAGCACCGTGGTCGTGCCGTCGCTGGCGACCAGCTCGATACGGGCATTGGTCGGCGCCGCGATGGTCGTCGCGACTTCCGATCCGTAGAAATCGTGGTCGGACATGTGCGCCACGCGGGTTTTTGAGTCTTTCGCCCAGGCACCCATCCGATGCGGGTTGTTGCGCGCGTATTGCTTGACGGCGCCGGCGGCGC
>Ga0335075_10018026_pt1 | contig 10477 bp, 6 predicted proteins | sample Lox_Sample_24_FD_206723 | JGI IMG/M metagenome (GOLD analysis project Ga0335075, IMG submission 206723) | Soil microbial communities from Loxahatchee National Wildlife Refuge, Florida, United States - Lox_Sample_2.4 | ecosystem: Environmental > Terrestrial > Soil > Wetlands | place: USA: Florida... | reverse complement strand
TGAGGCCCCAGTCAGAGAAGTATTCGCGATCTTGCCCGCTCGCAAAACTGCTGGCAGACGATATCGGAGCGTAACATCCGATTGGTCTTCGCTGACATGAAACCGGTTGAGCACCGCGAATTCCGCCCGGTGAGCCGCTAAGCGTACTGACTAAGTGCATTTCGTAGCGCGGGCGGAACGGCGTTACCGACAGCGCGTAGTAGTTGCCCGAACGACGATCTGGGCCACGCTCAGGTTCGCTAGAATCCGCGTGCCTGCAGCTGTATCGGGGGCAGCGCAGGCGGTTCAACCGATGGGGGTCGGGCATGGCGGGGGACCTTACATGACGTCGGCGGAAAGCCGGACCGATGTCGTCGTAGCCGGCGGGGGCCTGGCCGGGATCAGCGCGGCGGTCGATCTGGCCGAAGCGGGCTTGTCCGTCACATTGCTCGAGGCGCGGCCATGGCTGGGAGGCGCGACGTGCTCCTTCGCCAGGCGCGGCCTGATTATCGATAACGGACAGCACGCGTTCCTGCGCTGCTGCGGGGCGTACCGGGAGCTGCTGGCGAAGCTCGGCGTCGCCAGCTCGGTGGCTATCCAGAAGCGGCTGGAGCTCACCGTGCTCGGCTCGCCCGACGGGACGGCGGCGCTGCGCCGGTCCAGCCTCCCGGCGCCGTTACACCTGGTCAGGGCACTGGCTGGATACGGGCCGCTGCCGAAAGCCGATCGTCTGAAGGCGGCGGCCGCGATGGCCGCGCTCCGAATCGCGGGTCTCGGCCCTGAGGATGACGACCTGACCTTCTCCGAATGGCTGGCCGACCGGGGCCAGGATGAGAACGCTCGGCGGCTGCTGTGGGACCTGCTCTCGACCGCCGCGCTCGGTCTCCCAGCGGACCAGGCTGACCTCTCGCTAGCGGCAAGCACGATCCGGACCGCGGTGTTCTCCGGCCGGCGGAGCGCTGACATCGGTGTCCCCGCCGTTCCGCTCAGCAAGCTGCATTCCGCTCCGGCGGCCGCGCTGCTCGGCCGCCTCGGGGCGCGTGTGCTGCTTGGGGTGCGGGCTGCTGCGATCCAGCTCAGCAGCCGGGGTGGTTACGACGTCTGGCTGGATCCGTCCGGGCCTGGCGGCCCGGACGGCGTGCTCAGCGGCGGTCCGAGCGCTTTGCATGCGGCTGGCTTGGTGCTGGCCGTGCCGGCCTGGGAGGCGGCAGTGCTTGCGCCGGCCGAGCTTGGCCGCGAGGCGGAGCGATGGACCCGGCTGGAGGCCCTGCCAGTTCTCAGCCTGCACGTGATCTACGGCAGCCCGGTCATGCGCCTGCCGTACGCGGCGGTGGTCGACTCGCCGGTGCGCTGGGTCATCGACAAGAGCGGTCCCGCCGGGCTTCACACCGGCCAGTACCTTGCTGCTTCCGTGCCGGTTGCCGACAGCTACGTGGACTTGCCCGCATCTCGGCTGCGTGCCGAGTTGCTCCCCGAACTGGAGCGGCTGTTCCCGGCGGCCACCGATGCCGAGATCCAGGACTTCTTCATTACCAGGGAACGACGCGCCCTCGTCCGACAGGTGCCAGGATCACAGCAGCTGCGTGCTAGTCAACCGCCTGGCCTGCGTGGACTCGCGCTTGCAGGGGCATGGACCAGCACCGGCTGGCCGGACAGCATGGAAGGAGCGGTCCGGAGCGGACACAGCGCAGCACTAAAGGTGCTGAGCGAACTAACGTCAGGCAACCAGATAGCGAGCGCTGCGGCGATCGAGCCGGCCCCGCCGGTGACGAGCATGGCGCGCGCAATATGACCGGCAGGCCGGCGGAGCCGAGCGGGGGTGAGCAAGCCAGCGCGGCAGTCCAGCGCGCGACCCGGATCTTGCTGGCGCGTCAGGACAGCCGGGGGAGGTGGTCAGGCCGGAGCGCTGGCGACGTAAGCCTGGACGCCGAAGCGCTGCTCGTCAGGGAGTTTCTCGGCGTTCGCACCGCCGAGGCCACTAGCGCGGCTGCGCAGCAGATCAGGTCCGTCCAGCAGCCGGACGGGAGCTGGATAGGCGGTCCCGAGCCGGACGGAACCGGCGATCTGTCCGCGTCCACACTTGCCTATCTAGCGCTGCGGCTGGCCGGCGATTCGCCCGATGCTTACCATCTGGCGGTTGCGGCCGGCTGGATCAGGGACGCCGGCGGCATCGAGGCGGCCGGGCTTGTCGCTCGGTGCTGGCTGGCCATGTTCGGGCTCATCGGATGGGCGGAGGTCCGCGTCCCGGCCCCGGAGTTCGTGTACCTGCCGGCTCGGTATGCACCGGCACGCGGACAGTGGGCCGGCTGGAGCCGCCAGGTGGTCATCTCACTGACGATCATCGGGACGCTGCGGCCTCGCTGGCGGCTTCCGGTTGACGTGAATGAGCTTCGGGCCACCCATCGCGAGGCCGCGCAGCCGCGGGTGGGACCGCCGGTGGCGCTCAGCGCCGCCCAGCGGGTCGCGCTGCGCAAAAGCGGGCAGTGGCTAATCGACTGGCAGCAGCGGGCCGGGCTCCCGGCTCGAGGCCGGCCGTACTGGCCATGCGCCCTGGTGGCCCTGCACGCGCTCGGCTACTCACTTGCGCATCCAGTGCTCTCCGATGGCCTCGCCTGGCTCGATTCAGCGACCGCGCCGGCGCGGCGGCCGGGCGGGCGGGTGCCGCTGCCGACTGAGCGGATGAAGGCACAGCGGATGAAGGCCCAGCGGATGAAGGCACAGCGGATGAAGGCCCAGCGGATGGAGGCCCAGCGGATGGAGGCTGAGCGGATGCCGCCACTCCTTGACACCGCGTTTGCCGTCCGTGCGCTGGCCGATGCGGGCTTGCCGGCCAGTCACGCGGCCCTGACTGCGGCGGGGAGCTGGCTGCTCGCGCAGCGAATTGAGGGCCCGGCCGACACAACCGGACCGTGGTTCGGCGGGGCCGCGTCCGGATGGTCGTTCGGCCGCGACGGTTATCCGGTCGCGGCTGACACCGCTGAAGTGCTGCTGACACTGAGCCGGATCAACCTGGCGGGCCTAACTGGCAAGCCGGCGATTATTCATGCGATCCGGTGGCTCACTGACATGCAGTGCCGAGACGGCAGCTGGGGGCACTCTGCCGCTGCCACGGCGCTCGTCGTGCAGGCGCTCGCTACGCATGGCGCACCCGACGCTGCGGCGCTCCGGCGCGGCGTCGTCTGGCTGCTGCGAGCGCAGCTGCCTGACGGAACCTGGACCGGCCCCGATAGCCGACCCGAGCTGACCGCTACGACGATGGTGCTGACCGCCCTGCTAGTCGCTGGCGTACTGCCGGGGAAGCCGGCTGTGAGCAAATGCGTCCGCTGGCTGCTATCCAGGCAGAACCCGGACGGAGGCTGGCCCGCAGCGGCGGCCGGAAGCAAGCTGCAGGCGTCGGCCTCCTCGGACCCCGCGGCGACGGCGCGCGTGATCGGCGCCCTAGTCGCGGTGGCTGGCGAGAGCAGGGTGACTGGCGAGAGCAGAGTGGCAGCCGGGAACACGGTGGCCGCCGAGAATAAGGTGGCTGGCGAGATCACGGTGGCTAGCGGAATTGTCGTCGCTGCCGAGATAACTGGCGTCGCCGAGATAACTGGGGCCGCCGAGATAACCGGGGCGGTCGAACGAGGCGTGGCCTGGCTGGTCCGGGCCCAGGAGGCCGATGGCGGATGGGTCGGCGGCCGGGCGGGCAGCGGCGGGAACCGCGGCGAGCGCGGCCCTGCACCCGCCAGCAGGTACGCCCAGCGGCGCCGGGGCTCGCTGATTCCTGGCCTGCTCTTGCCGCTCGGGGCGCTCGGCCAGGCCATCGCAGCAGGACGAGGCGAGCCGGACAAGCGGCCTGGTCGCGAGCAGGGCCCGTGGCCACTGGCCGAGACGGGCCTGTCCGGCGTCATCGGCGTCTCGCAGTAGCCGGGCAAACGCGTCCGGCTACCTCGCAGATCGCTTTCAGGATCTGTTCAGCCTGCCCCTCCATTATCGGTATCGCCGCAGATCACCGGCCGATGCAGTTTTGGCGATAGCGGTGGTACGGGCGCCCTCAATCAGGGCCGGATTCATAACACATGGCTGGGCCGAAACTCGGCTGGCCGCAAGGAGAGCCGATGTTCTTTACCTATACCAGGCGTGAGCTGCGCCGGCGTGCTCGCCAGGCCAGCATCATTGCCCTCGGTCTCGCGCTAGGGATCGGTCTGGTGATTACCGTGACGGCCCTGTCGAGCGGCGTCAAGAATGCGCAGGGCGAGGTGCTGCATTCGCTGTACGGGCAGGACACCGACATCACGGTTACCAAGGCCCCGAAGGCTGGCAGCTTCTTCGCTGGCGGTGGTGCGCGATTCCGCTTCGGCGGCAGCAGCTCAGGCAAGCGGCCCAAGGCCGGCACCAAGGTCACCATTGACAACCTCACCAGCACCGGGCTGAGCACGCTGCCCTCGACCGACGTGACGTCGGTGGCCAAGGCAAGTAACGTCGCCGCTGCAGCCGGGGGGCTGACGCTCAACGACACCAAGGACAGCATCACCATCCCGAGCACGAGCGGCGGTAACGGCGGCTTCGGTGGCTTCGGCGGCGGTGGCGGAACCGGCACGTTCCACCCGCCGACCACAATGAGCGTCGACGGAGTGGACCTGAGCGGGAATGCCGCCGCCCTCGGCCCGCTGAGCGCGGCCAAGCTAGTTAGCGGCCGCACGCTGGCTGCCTCGGACGCCACATCGGACGTGGTCCTGCTCGACTCCAACTACGCTACGTCGAACAAGCTGAAGGTCGGCTCGACCGTGACGATCGCCAAGACCAGCTTCAAGGTCGTCGGTATCGTCAGCCAGTCAGGCGGGAGCGACTCCACTGACGCCTTCATTCCGCTGGCACGCGCGCAGGCGCTCGGCACCTCAGGGGGCAAGAGCCTGAAGGGCGACGTCAACACGATCTACGTCGCTGCCAACAGCGCGCAGAACATCACGACCGTGTCCAAGGAACTGTCCACAATGCTGCCCGGCACGACGGTTACCAATCAGAACGACCTGGCGAAGGAACTGACCGGTTCAGTTACCAGTGCTTCTAACCTCGCCAGCAATCTGGGCAGGTGGCTCGCGATCGCTGTGCTGGCAGCCGCATTCCTGCTGGCCAGCCTCCTGACCGCTTCGGCCGTGTCGCGCCGAGTGCGCGAGTTCGGCACCCTCAAGGCACTCGGCTGGACGAGCCGCCGGGTCGTCGGCCAGGTGGTCGGCGAGGCCATGACGATCGGCATCATCGGCGGCGCCGTCGGCGTGGGGCTCGGCTTCCTCGGCTCGGCCCTGGTCGGCGATTTCTCGGGGTCGCTGACCGCCTCTCTCGGGACGACCACCGGCAGCGCTACGCCCGGCGGCGCGCGGACATTCACCGGCGCTGGCGGCTTCCCCGGCGGCGGCGGCGGTGGCGGTGGCGGATTCGGCGGTGGCGCTGGTGGTGGTTTCTCGCGCTTCCGCGGCCTGGCTAACACCGCGCCGACCGTCCACGTGCACCTGACGCCGGCGATCAGCGCCGACGCGATCATCGCAGCAGTAGTGCTCGCCATCTTGGGCGGCCTGATCGCTGGCGGGTTCGGCGGATGGCGAGCGGCCCGGCTTCGGCCCGCGGCGGCGCTCGCGAGGGTCGAATGAGCGCGCGCGGGATACCGAATCGATCTGCGGCCATTGAGGGAGAGTTGTGATGTACAAGCTGACCGGCGTGAAGAAGGACTACCAGAAGGGCCGCGAGGTGGTGCACGCGCTCCAGGGAGTGGACCTGACCATCGACGATGGTGAGTGGCTGGCCATTCAGGGTCCTACCGGCCACGGCAAGTCCACCCTGCTGCAGATGCTCGGCGGCCTGGACCGGCCGACCTCGGGCTCTGTCCAGTTCGGTGACGGCTCGGGCGAGGACCTGGCGCAGCTCCGGGAGAGCCAGGTCACTAAGGTGCGGGCGGAGTCGATCGGGTTCATCTTCCAGACGTTCAACCTGGTGCCGACGCTGACGGCGCAGGAGAACGTGGAGGTCGCGCTGGTGCCGCTGCGCGTGCCGGCGGAGGAGCGGCGACGGCGGGCAGCGGCGGCGCTGGCCGATCTCGGCATGGCGGACCGGCTCAACCACCTGCCCTCGGAGCTGTCGGGCGGCCAGCAGCAGCGGGTCGCCATTGCCAGAGCCCTGGTCAAGGAGCCGAAGGTCCTGCTTGCCGACGAGCCGACCGGGAACCTGGACGAGGGGACCAGGGACGACATCATGGCGCTGCTAGAGAAACTGTGGCGTGACCACCAGCTGACCATGGTTGTCGTCACGCACGACAGCACGGTGGCGCGGCGGGCGCAGCGTCTCGGCATCATGAAGAACGGTCGGCTATCCATCAAGCAGGACACCCGCAGCCAGCCGTCTGCAAGCTCGCAGCCGACGTCGGCGATCTGACGAAAGCGCTCGAGGGTCCCGGGCCTCGCCCCGGGACCCTCGCTGTGCTTGCCCAGGCGGACAACCCCCGAGAACCCCCGAAAGTGCTTGCCCAGGCGGACAACCCCTGAGAACCCCCGAAAGTGCTTGCCCAGGGGGACGACCCTTAGCGAGGGTCAGCTGTACGGCAGCGGCAGCTCGCACCAGACGACCTTGCCCGAGGCCGCGCGCCTGGCACCCCACCTCTGCGCAAGCTGGCTGACGACCTGCAGGCCGCGGCCGCGCTCATCGGAATCGTCAGGGTGGCGCAGCCGCGGCAGCGCCGCTGACTCGTCGAGCACCTCGCAGACCAGGCCTCCCTCGAGCACTAGGCGAAGGCCGATCTTGCCCTGGGCATACCGGACGGCATTGGTGACCAGCTCCGACACCAGCAGCTCGGCGGTCGGGATCAGGTCGGCGAGGCCCCAGCGCTTCAGCGGACGGCGGATAAGCGACCGTGCCCGGCTGGCCGAGGTTAGCTCTGACGGCAGAGTCCAGCTGACGACATGGTCGGCCGGGATCCGGCGCAGCCGCGCCACCAGCAGAGCGATGTCGTCGCGGTGCTCGGCGTCCCAGACCCCGGCGAGCGTGGTCTTGCACAAGTCTTCGAGCGGCTGCTCCGGAGAACCGGGACCGAAGATCTCGCGCAGCCGGCCGAGGCCCTCGTCGATGTCCCTGGACCGCTTCTCGACCAGGCCGTCGGTGTAGAGCACCAGCAGGCTGCCGTCATCGACATCAAGCACGCGGCTCTGGATCAGTCCGGTGCCGACGCCGAGCGGCGGCGCTGGCAGCACGTCAAGCAGCTCGTTCGTGCCATCCGGCCGCACTAGCAGCGGCGGCAGATGGCCGGCCGAGGCGACCTCGCACGTCCCGCCCACCGCGTCGTAGATCGCGTAGACACAGGTCGCGAAGTGCGGCTCGCGAACGCCGAGTTCCGCCATGAGCTCGTTGAGCTGCTGCAGAGTCTCGGCTGGTGGCAGCTCGAGCATCGCCAGCGTGTGGATGGCCGTTCGCAATCGGCCCATCGTGACAGCGGCCCGCACGCCGTGCCCGGCGACGTCGCCGACGACGAGCGCCACGCGGCCGCCTGGCAGCGCGATCGACTCATACCAGTCGCCGCCCACCTCGATCAGCTTGCTGCCGGGCAGGTAACGGTGCCTGACCTCGACCGACGACGGCGCGGACAGCCCGGTCGGCAGCATGCTGCGCTGCAGAGTCAGTGCTGTTGCCCGTTCCCGGCTGTATCGCTGGGCGTTATCCATGAAGATTGCGGCGCGGGCCGCGAACTCCATCCCGATCTCGATGTCGTAGGCATCGAACCGGCGGAACCCGACGCGGCGCACGCAGACGAAAAAGCCCAGCATGACGTCTCGGGCAATCAGCGGCAGCAGCAGCATCGACACGCCGGCTAGCAGGTCCGCCACCGGGCGGCGGATCCACGCGGCAGCCATCTCGTCGGCGCTCTCGCGCCCGAAGGTCTCGGAGATGGGGCGGCCGGAGTCCATGCACCTGGTGTAGGGGGTGCCGGGCGGGTAGCGCAGGATCTCGCCGGTGGGGAACGCGGCGTCCCAGGCGGCGTCACCGTCGTCATTCGCGACCGCGAGCCGCCTCACCAGCTGCCCGCCGTCCAGCGCCTCGGACGGGAACTCATCCTCTCCGACCAGGCTTTCCAGCACGACCAGCCCGGCCGCGTTGCAGAAATGCGGCACGATGATGTTGATCAGCTCGGGCGCCATCTGGTCGATGTCCAGCGCGCCGCCGATCCGGCGGACTGCCCCGTCCAGCATCAGGTGCCGCATGACCGCCGGGTCAAGGAAGCGCTCTTGTACCGGCGGCGCGATGCGCATGATGACCTGGGCGGCGAGTTCCGGATCCGCCGCCCGGACGGGCTGGACGGTGACGACCGCGTCGGCGTTCGCACCATTGGCGGTGCGGAACGACAGCACGGTCGTACTCTCGCGGTTGGAGCAGGCGCCATCGATCAGGGACTGCAGCGTCAGGGCGTTCGGACCCTCGGGAGCGGCCAGCAGGGTAGCGAGCTCAGTGCCGATTAGCGCTCCTGGCTCGCCGCACAGGACGTCGCCGGCAGCGCGATCGTGCTGGCGGATGCGACCTGTCTTGTCGATCCCGAGTATCAGCGTCCGGGTCGAGGTGTTGGCCAGCACCGCCGACACGTCTGCCGCCACTGCGGATGCCACCGAAGCGCTCCTTTCCGGCAGAGCAGTCCACGGCTGGTTCCCCCATTATGAAGCAGCATCATGCCTATTGAGCCAGAACGGCTGGTTAACCTGGGCAAATAAAGGCCGATTAGGCGTCACGGGCTGGCTCGCCGTGGCCCGCATTCGCGCGGCCGCGGCCCCAGTACGCCTTTGGCGATATCTGGTCTTGCGTGAGCCCGCGGACGCCCAGCCGCTCGCGCAGCGCCAGCACGACTGACGCTTCGCCGAGCAGGTAGGCGTGCCCGCGACCAGGCGGCAGCTCGACGTCGGCGGCCTCGGCGACCAGCACTGATGCGGCCGGATCTCCCGCCCGCCGGTTGAGCCGGTGCAGCCAGCTGACCCGTGTCCTGGCCGCCGCGAGCACTTCCTGCTCGTCGTCAGCCTCCGGGATTTCCAGCACGAGAGTGGCGTCGGCATCACCGGGCAGCGATTCCGTCATTGCCAGGATTGCGGGGAGAGCGGACTCATCGCCCATGAAAAGGTGCCATTCCGCGTCGGGTGACGCGAACACCTTCCCGCGCGGTCCGATGCCCTCGATACGGTCGCCGGGCTTGGCTGATCTGACCCAGCGCTCGCCCGGCCCGTCCCCGTGCAGGACGACGTCGATCGTGAGCAGCAGCCGGGCCCGATCGAACTCGCGGATGGTGTACCGCCGCCTGACGGGCTTACGGCCGTCGGCTGCGACCAGCAGCATGACGTCCTGGCCAGGGATGTAGGTGAACCCGGCCAGTTCGGGCGCGGTCAGCTGCAGCCGCTGCATGTGCGGCGTGAGCTCGGTCGTGTCAGCTACCTCGAAGTGCAGCTTCCTGGTGTCCGCGAGCGGGCCGGTCAGCTGCGCGAACGGATCCTCCAGGCTGGCTACGACAGTCTCGGGCACGGCGTCAGTCATCGAGTAGTGAGCCTTCCTTGGCAGATGCGACGGCCTTCTTCCCGGCGCCTGCAGCTATCCGGGACGGGCAGGGCCGGGGGGAACCGGCCAATGATCCAGCGTATGCGAGCAGCTTGGAGGCTCGCGAGGCTGGTGCAGCCCCGCGATTGCGGTCACAATGGGGGCGATTGACGGCGGTCAACGGGGACCGGCGGGTCTGGGGGCACGATGGGCGAGGACGGCGGGCTGGCAAGTGTCCTGGGGCAGGCAGCAAACGATGTACTAGCCGACGATCTGGGAGTGCCGGTCCCGCTGCCGACCGTGGTGAGCCGGGTGGTCTCGCTCGTCCCGTCGCTGACCGAGACGGTGGCAGCGTGCGCGCCCGGCCTGCTTGTCGGCGCTACCGACTGGTGCATCCATCCGGCCGACCTGGCGGTCACCAGGATCGGCGGCACGAAGAACCCGGACGTGGAGCGGATCGTGGCCCTGAGGCCGGACGTCGTGCTGGCCAACGAAGAGGAGAACAGGCAGCCCGACCTGGATGCGCTCCGCTCGGCGGGGGTGGCGGTGTGGGTCACCAGGATCCGCGACCTGCCGGAGGCGCTGACGTCGCTGCGCCGGATGATCACGCTGGCGTGCCGGATGTCCGGGCCCGCCTGGCTTGATGCCGCCGAGCTGGCCTGGCAGCAGCCGCCCGCGATCGGCAGCATGGCCGCCGTCGTGCCGATCTGGCGGCGACCCTGGATGGTGCTGGGCCGTGACACTTTCGCGGGCGATCTGCTGGCCCGGCTCGGAGTTAGCAACTTGTACGGCAGCCACCTGGACCGCTACCCGCGGGTGGACATATCCGAGCTGCACGACGCGAACGCCGACCTGGTGGTGCTGCCCGACGAGCCCTACCGGTTCACCGCGTCCGATGGCCCGGAAGCCTTTCCCGGCCACCGGACTGCGCTGGTCAGCGGCCGCCACCTGACCTGGTACGGCCCGT
>Ga0335075_10018025_pt1 | contig 10477 bp, 9 predicted proteins | sample Lox_Sample_24_FD_206723 | JGI IMG/M metagenome (GOLD analysis project Ga0335075, IMG submission 206723) | Soil microbial communities from Loxahatchee National Wildlife Refuge, Florida, United States - Lox_Sample_2.4 | ecosystem: Environmental > Terrestrial > Soil > Wetlands | place: USA: Florida... | reverse complement strand
TCTCAGTTCCTGCGGAACGTCTAACAAATATGACGCGATACACGCCTAGATCGCCCGACCGCGGGTATTCAGAGTCGTACCAGATAGCTGGGACGAACTCTGCCAGTGAACTCTGCAAGTCATACGGAGGAGAAGTGGCTCATGTCCGGATTAAGCATTGTGAGGCGAAGAGCTGTTTCAGCTACCATAAGCGACGTTTTAGGACAAGAATATGCTGACACCATAACCGTGCAACTCCCCCGGTTTTGGGGGCCTTCAGGCGGAGGCTAATTGACATACCCCGCAGGAGGTGGTGTCAGCTAGGGTTTGGCTGTATCAGCGTAATGACTGGTCTCCACTGGTTTCAGAAAACATTTGTCATCCCTGCGGCCGTAGCCGGGATGATCCTGATCCTGCAGCTGAAAGCAACGAGACAGCCTCGGCAGCTGAGTAGCACGAACATGGATATCTAGGGGTTTTATGCCCGTCCTGATTCTTCAAGAAATTGTTGGATATTACGTTCCCTTTCTCTCATTTGTAGTACACTCAGTTGTAGTAGTCTCATATGTCCCAAATGCCTTGTGGTTAAGGCGAACACTCGTTAGCCTCTCTTATGTAAACTGTTTCAGAGACAACTCCTTAAACCCCTATTCTCGTGGGGATAGATAGATTGATCTCTACATGCAATTCAATATATTCAAATTGATGAGTTTGTTCCTAAGAGCCGCCCAAGACTTAGTTGGGAACTCTACAAGAATGATGCAATTCAATTCTATGCTGCGCACTGGATCACCACTCTATTCCCGTGCTTCCAACAAATATACCCTTAACAGCGCAATTTAAATACTAGGCTTCATTTGTAAACTCAATGAGACTAGCCTCAACATTGCTTTGCAGTGGGAGATTTTAGTGCAGCACTGCGTAACTTTAATTGGCGCTTAATCAAACAAATATCTATAACAGCTCTGTAAAAAAAAAAGTGACGCCTCTTCATCACCAATATTATCAACCGATTCCTTGTGTAGATTCAACAAGTCATTCAAATGAGTAGCAACGGCGATTAACCACAAAACTGTATAATACGATTCGGCTTCTCGCAAACAAAGACACACTATGATGACCTACGAAGAATCAGCGCGATGATGGGAATTTCCGAGTCTGAACGAGTTCAGGCTTGATTGCGAGATTACTCCCACAGGTGAGAGGTAGCGGTAGATCGAGCTGCGGGTTCCGAAACTCGAAGACATCGATCATTTCCCTTCTCTCTGACACTCCTTTTCTCAACTCCCCTCACCACTACTACTCACATCCCGCAAACACCTCCTCAAACACCCTCAGGTTCTCCCCCTCGTCAAAAATCGCGAACAAAATCTCCTCGATCCCGCTCCCTTCCACAGTAACACCCGCTCTCCTCCGATTCCCACAAAGCACCCTCTTAAAGATCCGCGCGACCTCCCCCGGCGGGTTCCCATACGCCCCACATCCCAGCGCGCCAAGCACAAGATGCGTGACCCCATTCTGCGCCGCGGCCTGCACGATCGTCCTCGCCTTACACGTCGCCGCCTCCCGTTGGCTATCATTCTCATACGCCTTCTCCATCACTGCCACGTCGCCGTCCTCGCCCTTGACCTCTCTGACAATCGTCTCCGGAAAGCGCAACGCGGCGCACGAAATGACGTCTACGTAGAACCAGTCCTTCTTGGGTAGCTCGGCATTGTCGGGAGAGCGGAACACGAGCACGTCCGGGCTGTAGACGGCGCTGAGCTCGGGCAGGCGGTAGAAGGTGTTGTGGAGGGTGGCGTAGAGCGTGCTTCGGAGACAGAGGGATTCTTCTTGGGTACGGGCGCCGTTAAGGACGCCGCCGCCGGGGCGGAGAGGGGAGGCCATGTTTAGGACCGCGATTTTCACTTTCTTGTTGGGATTTGAGGTTAGAAGGGACTGCGCGGCATCGAAGGTGTCGGATTTGATGACTCTGATCTTCGGAGAGGCTGGTGGATGCTTCGGAGTTGGTTCTGGAGCTGGTTGTGACTGTGAAGGTGGTGCTGATGGGTGTCGTTGAAGCTTTGCAGGGACGAGGGATTGATCATAATCTATGAGCTTCGAAGCGCTGACACCGGCTCTAGCGCGATCGTTTGTTTTGAGAATATTTGGGATTAGGATGTTGATTGTATCTTTTGCGAGCTTGGCGCGAGCCTTCTTATTCATTTCTGGGGCCGAAGTGGTTACATCCGGGTTTGTAGGGGCCATTGCTTGTTCTGTTCAGAGACTAGGAGATCGAGATGCTAATATGCATGTAATCTGCATAGTATTTCTTATGTTCGCATCAGAGGAGAGCAAAAATATAGACAATGTCTCAAAAAGACATTTCTTGCATCATTTTGAGAGAGATATCTAAACTATTAACATGCATGTGTTGGAGGTAGGCAGAGCTATTTCTCTGACATATTCGGTAGCAAAGCCCTGGTTATTTTACCCCTCGTAAGCGAACGCCACTGGTCAGGTCATGAGTTTCAACAGGCAAAACAGACGCCTGTGTTTCTTAACTCGTTCTGCTCAATTGTACAAGTGCAAAGGGTGTCGCTATTGCTTCATATTACTATAGTCTCTGTTCTTTGTCCGCATCTCTTCTCGTGGTGGTGGTCGGCATTAGAGCTAATATTACGTTAGAACTTTGTACTCCCAGCTACGCTCAAACAGCATTGAAGAAAAGCACGACAAACACGTCATTTACAAATGTCGCAAGGTCCTTAACTTATTCGAAAAGAAGGAGTTGAAGTTATTGCAAAAGCTCACCTAGTTATGTAATGTGGTGGGGTTCCGTGGCCCCCTATAAAATTCACATGATCAGGGCCCGTACTAGGGTATTATGTATTTAGCTCGTGGACTGCCTTGGGGCATTATTATCATCTTCATAGATTTCTTCTACGGGTCATACGGGTGGGGCGGTTTGTTTTTACGGGAGGTTTCCGGACGCGGATCAGTTTTACGGTTTAAATAGGAAGTTTTACGGACATGGAAGTACAGCCTTTTCTTTTGTGTGCTTTGAGCATTGCGCTGAGTGTTGCCTCCGTCCATATCGCCAGCTATTCCGTGGCCTTGAGCTTGTACACTGTCCTATCCGTTGCCCTGACGACCGTGCACTTCGACGGCACTTTCATCCTATCCCTCCACAGTAATCAACTCAATTTGGTAACGCGAAATACTTACCTAAAATCGCAATATGAATAAAGAGAGAAGTGGCGATAAGAAGAGTAAGAATAGCAAAAGTATACGATCGGAGCCTTGTCCTTTACTCATTCAAGAACCTGAAGGGAGGTGTCTACAAATAGATCGCTTCTCTCTTCTCGTGCTTTAAGGCTTCTATGGGCTCGATCACAATTCACATGTATTTTATTTACACCGCCAAGAAAGTTGATTGATATTCGAATTTTGATAGTTTCTGCTATTCTATGCGTATTCTCGTATAGCTGTGCTTGGTTTAGAGCTTTATACCCTCGTGCATTCTTTGTGATCTTCACATCTTTTCCTCCCTTTACACACTTGGCAGCTATATATTCACGCATCATTGCCTGGCCAGCATAGGTCGCACATCTGATGAACAGGAAGCCCTAGTCGGACATTTCGGCAAGTTGCCTAACAGTTGTTATCTCCGCCTAGCCTCTCGCCTCATTGTCTGGTGCGTGCGCTCATAGGCAACGAATATGCTGTTGTCGACGGGGACGTACGGTTGTATGCGCTTCCTTTTTGTCGAGGAAAGGAAGATTACATTTTCATCGTCGTCCTCTTCACTTCCATCTTCTGATGAGTCGAGAACTATAACTTCTTTTGGTTTGGGTGTGGATGCCGGGATTGAAGGTTCTGGGATTGCATAGTTGGCTTTTTGCGGGGTCTTGCGTGAGTGCTTCAGAGCAGCTTCTCGCTTGTTGTGGGTGGGGCGGAGTTTGGACACCGGAGTTGGATCGGAGGTTGTGCTATCTGGGTTTTGAAGTTGCTTGGCAGGGCGACTTGTTTGCTGAACCGTAGGGATTTCAGACGCGGATCGGCTTGAATGATGATCTTTAGATTTTGAAGACGTTGATTTATTAGTAGTTTTATCTACCTTTTTATTCTTCAGCAGGTCCATCTTCTCTACTCTTCGAGTCCGATACAGCTTCTGTTGTCCGTGCAGCCAAGATGGTCGCTTCGTGTGTATTACGCCTAGAGCAAATGAACTCTTCTGATCAACGGATCCTGGAGCATCGCTTGTAAAGTCATCTCTGAAAACCATGCTGTCATCCGGTTCCTGGAGTGTTGTGGGATCCCGCTTCGACATAGGCCCAAGAAGTCTCGTTCTCTTCTCTGCACGAGGTTGGGTCTCCGGAGGAGAGATATTATGTGTCCGCTTTTGCACCTTCGCAACCGGTTCATCGCTTGAGTTATTGCCGCCACTTGTTGATGAAGTGTCATCGCCGTTCACTGATGACTTCATTCCTAAGGTATCCAGTGAGTGCCTATATGATCTCTCGGACCGCACTGCGTTATCAGTAGATAGTTGATCTAAGTCTTCCAGTGCGGAGACGAATGAGGCCATGGTTGAGTCGACGTCACTGACTCCGAATTTTTTAATAACAACTTCGGCAGGCTCTAAGTTCTGCTCTTCGAGTGAGTTCTTCCGGCAGGCTTCTCCTATAGACAGCCCAAGAGCGAGAGAGACTGTCCGTGCAACACTGTTTCCAATAATTCTCCACTGCTTAGGCTGCAATCCTGTCAATACCTCGTCATCTGGAAAGCCTTGCGCACGGCGGGCTTCCAACACTGTAATCAGCCTTTGTTGATTCCAATGCAGACATCGTCCAGTTCTGGCACAACCTGGAGATGCTGATGTTGCAATCGTTGGAAATAGCTTCTGAGGATGAATCCTTTCCCAAGCATGCGACGTGGGCGATACATTGTGACATGGTCGACCCTCTCTTGTGAGTGTGGGAAACAGATTTCGTTCCGCTGGAGTCATCAAACCCTGCTCTAAGGTCCTCACAAAATTCATGCCTCGTGGGTTGATTGGTATAATCTCAATCTGGGCCTTCATTTTCTGTGGAATTCCTCGAGCCATCCTGTGGTCTGGATGATGAGAACAATGATATGTTCGCCCATCACCAATATCTGGCAAGTCCGCAGTCGCCTCCTGCGCCGTAACATAGTCAAGCGGTGTAGGCTTAAACAGTCGCTCGCCAAATGAATGCCCACTTGCCATCAGTCCGAGTCCCCTGTCTGTAGTGCCATCTGGATGAGAGTGTGAGAGACTCGGATGCGATGGCGGCTCAAGCCCTGGGGCAGCTATCGATACAAAGAGTCGACATCGCGATTGTGGGCTGCCAAAGCTCCAAGCATCTAAGTTGAATACTTGCACTTGGTAACCCATACCGACTATGCAACAAATAAGCTGCGACAGCACGTCCTCATCCCGATGTTTCCCTTTCTGTGCCATAGTGACCACATTTTCTAGTAGAGCATATTTCGGTCTGTAAACGTCGATGTATGCTGCCACCGAAGCTACTAAGGATTGATTCCGTAAACCTTGCGCATTATCCTTAAATGCGTTCAGTACGGAAAACCCAGGACAAGGACTTCCAGCCGAGATGAAGTCAATATCTCCAGGCAAAGGGATAAGATCGGACTTTGAAGGATTCCCTTTCAAGGCTTCTGTAAGCATGTCATTAACTGATCCATAAAACAATTTCGTCGCCTTTCTATTCTCAAGATTTGCCCAGTAAGTGTGAATTGCATTGCCGTCAAGGTCCACAGCATGTGTGTTGCGGATTGCGCCTCCCTCTTCAAGGCCTCTTCCAAAGTTGCCGCCACCGCAGTATAAATCCAATCCGCGTAATCGCTCTTGTGACGGTGTCGATCTAAAATCAGGACCTTGAATCAAAGAAAGTGGTAGCGCTGAGTGAACAGGTTCCAATTCTCTTCCCAGGAGACGTGTTGAAATGTAGAAAGCGTCTCCTGTTCCATCGCGGTTATACGGCGCTGGGATCGCCCGTTGCTGAATTTCGTATAAGGTATAAAAGCGCACGAAGCACTTGCGTTTGACCTTACTTACCGACACTTCGCAGGTCTCATCAGAATAAACAAGTTCATTGGGTCTAGCTTTTGTGTCACCATCCAAGCCATGACGGCGAAGAAGACGCCTTATGGCTACGAAGCCGTTGCTTCCATGTTGGAGGAACTCCACAATCTCGCCTGGCTCGAGGCCGTATTTCGGCTTTAGATGAGGTGGTGGAATATATAGTACGGTATCTCCGACTTTAAGGATGTCTACAAGCTCTTGAAGATCCGTTTTAACTTCATCCCTGAAATGAACGCAGTGCTTGTGGCACTCCTTCAGCGTGACAAATGCATTATTCCGAAGGTATGTTTGACGAATGAAGAAGTCTGAATTTGCGTTTCCAGGTAGGCCATTCCAGTCGATTGATACCTTAAACAGTACTTCGTCCTCTACAATTCTATGAGTATCGCAGCTGCAATTGTCAGAGAGAAATAATTCCTTGCTGTAAGGGTATTTCATCTTGGCGCAAGTCGTATCTGACGGTTTGTAAAGCCAAATGATGTCAAATGATCGCTTTCCACGTTTGTCAACATGAATACCTTGCACCAAAACATACCAGCAGTTGTCGGCGGTCTTCCATTTAGATGCCTCATCCTTCCAAAGGCTCGTACCTTTATCGTCCATCGGGACTCCAAGCACATCTCCGACGGCGATTGTTTTCTTGTCGAATAGAACTTGTGGCTTGATATTTGAATGGCAAGTTGCGGTAGAAACATCCGTTGTGAGCTGCAGTGTCCGACCCAAAGATTTCCGGCGATATTGAACCCCACTACTTGGAGCAACTTGGGAAAGTTGGTCACCGAACTTAAGATGTTTGAAACAATCATGTACATAGGGTGTAACAACCGTGCTCTTTGCTCGCAGTTTCTGCATTGGAATGAAGTCCATTGATTTGACCTCTTTCCAGATCGGATGACGAAGGAGTGCTTTGGAAATGCCATTGGCCTCTTTCCACAGAAATTCAATGTTGGCAGCAATGTGGCCGCGGAAATCGCGTCTATTATACTGGCTGTACCAGGCTTGATATATTGGTGAAGTTCGGTGCATTTTCTCGAGCCAGCGAACGAAGTCGGCTTTGAAATTGTGGATGAAGACTTCCATACGCCGCCTGGAAACATGTTCCAGATAGTCGACGAAATGCTTAGCCAAGTTAGCAAGCCAGACAAATCCTTCATGGTACCGGCTGTATTCAGCAGATGGTTTCTTCAATCGATAGTAAATTTCAGAACGTTGGTTTCGGTCGGACTGGATCCACATTTCGTCCCCCACGCTGTCAATTTCACAACCATAGTTACCAATAGAGCACAATTTGAAGGGGACTTGCTGGACATATTTTTTATTCGACCCAAGACTCAAAATTCCGTCAAAACAGTACCAGGAGTTCGCCGTCTTGGTTGCGAGATTTTGAAGCCCGGTCATCGTTCCTGGATAGTTGGCGAAGGAGTCCGGCAAATAAATCGAAAAGTCGCTGAGATCAAACTCAACAAAGTCCTTATCATCGAAGATAGTATTTGCTTGCGACTTCTGGCTCTGTATCTCTTCCATGAAATCCTTGATGACATCTTGCTCCGTTGACGGTTCCATTGGCGGAATGTAACCCTCGTACGAAGATGGAGGATACACAAAATCGGCGGCTCTGATTGAATCCAAATGCCTTCTATCTTGGAGCCGAGCTTTCACTTCAGTTGTGTCATCAAAAGCTTCATCCTCAGACTCTGCAGCCAATTCGTCAGAGATGGTCAAATGTTGATTTTGGCGTTCATCTATATCGCTGACAACAGACTGTGTGCGCCGGCGACGTCGAATGAAAGGCTCTGAGTCTCCAGAGTCTGAATCTTCTGGATAAACTTCGCCTTCGCTGGAAAGGTCTATGAGGGTATCATCACGTACAGAGCCTGCAATTAGGATCATATATGATTAGTATCAATAGTCAGGTGAAAGGGATAGGGCTTACCATTACTGGGAGACAAGAGTGGAGGCATGTTCCAGCGACTCTAGATTGATAAAAACCACAACAATCCACCTATCATACGGGCATCGTGATCATAGGTTGACATCAAGCTGCAGTTCACTCAATGAAGATGGCTAACGCGTTCAGACGCGCTAGAAATGTGAGATTGAGAGTAGACAAGCTAAAAAAAAAAAAAATGGACCTGGAAGAAACCAAATTCACAAGTACACCGAGAACTTGAAGGGAAATAGACGGTTCAAAGAAAGTAAATAGAGAAATGAATATGGAGGGCGCGGGGTGGGAGTAGACAGAAGGATTCCCCTGACGTTCCCAGGCCTCATACCTCTTGTTTCGCGACTTTGTGGAGGGGGGAAGGACGGGTGCGTCTTTTAATTAGTCTAGCCGCCAAAGCCTATCGCCAAGCGAGCAAGGCTGAGGAAGGCAAATTCCCATGTCGATTGTAGGACAACGTATTTCAGGTTTCGGCTTTACGGTTACAATCAATATTGAAATTATCTCTCTTTTACTATGAAAGAGGATTCCCACTGTTTGAAGATTATGTCTTGCCGCGGACGGCTTCATAGAAGCCCTCATTCAAATATAATGCTTCTCAGGCTCGTCTCAGACCTTAAAACAAAAACGGTACAAATCGGGGAACTTATCTTCTACTACAATACTTAGGAAATATTCATTCATTTTGAAACTTCAATAGTTCATTTTATGCGATCTGTTTCGTCGGCTCTCTATGGAGCTTCCTCAATCAACCTCGGAGGATCTTCCTGCTTTTCTATACCTCAGCCTGCAGAGCTTGTCAAATTAGAGAATGTTGTAGTAGTAGGTCATGTATTGAACAAACTCTCAGATGAATAATTTGAGCTCTTTCGATGGTCAAGATGGAAACATCCCGCAGAGCGAGATACGTGACAAGATGAGAATGTGTCCATCATACTGCCGTAGCTTCTGCGAGGAAAGATTCGGATAGACATCAGTGTATGACAACTAAATGAATTAGGAGAAGAAAGCAGTTTGAACTTTTTCGAGCATGGGTGATGTTACACGTCACAGTATATGATGCGCAGCGGAAGCGTTCCTGAATCCTTGCCGTTTACACAGATTAGCGAGTGATTAGTGTCGATCCCAGCCTCGACGACTCATCATTTCAACCTCGCGACCTGACTCATCATCATCATTATTCAGACTATTAAATGCGGCTGCGCATGGCCTGGCGACCTCAAAATCTCCCTTACCTTTATTCTCAAATCCAATATATCTACAGAACATGTCCCCACCATGCAAACAGTCGCTGTTCGAACGTATGCCACCACCCTCCACTTGCTGCACCCAACCGCAGCCACTAATCATTTCTTTCAGAGCTCACATCACCTAGCATACACCATAACTATTGTCAACCCCAAAATCGTGTGACTGCATCAAACCTGCCTACTTGCCAATGACGTCTCAGAACGCTCCGAATCTCTGGGACTTCACTCAGGCCCTGGATCTCCTTCATGCTTTTTCGCAGCCTCGATCTCTTGAGCTTGCGGACTCTGTGTCTGTATACCCACTCTCTCCTAGCTCTCCGAGCTCAGATAGTCTCAGCAGAAGTCCCAAGCGACATGGAACTCTGGGCAACTTCGATCGAGTCTTCAGGAAGCTCAACAAGCTAGTCATCACAATTGGCCCACTTGACACACATGCAGTGACTCTCGATGACGGATCTATTTCAGATGATGAAATAACTCCTCCTACAACACCACGCGAATGCGATACCCAATATTTTGAGAACCTTATAAGCACAAAGGAAGTGAGATGGACGGACCAAGTTGAGGATACTGCTGGCACCAGTTGTCACAAGCGCAATCGCGGCCTACAAGGTCTAGGTGACCGGCAGGACCTCAGATCGAACGCTCTCAAGCTTCGCAAAGCCTCGGAGGAGCTGGAAGATGGCGATAACATCCAGAAGAAATATGGCAGTGCTGCACATCAACGCCATCGAAAGAACTCTAAGTCACAAAATCCAAGCGTGAAGGCTGCTAGCGCAGAGAGCAACTTTGAATCTGAGGCAGATGAAAACAGCTCTGATTGGTGGCTTGCGAAGAGTCATCACGTAGCCTTAAGAGACAATACGAAGTACAGAAGCAAGCTCACACTTTCTCCATCACTGCTCTCCGCAAAGCCTCTCCTTCCAGCATTGGTAACGCCGCTAAAAGCCGAAGCCAAACTCTGGCAGTCACCAGTTTGCATCGATTCCGCAACCATTAAACCCATGCTTTATCTCACAAGACCCGAGAAAAGGGCCAGGCTTATCAGACGTCTCGAAGAAAAGTTCGGAGTTAGCGCTCCTCAGCATTTTGATCTTCCCAGATCATTGTTACAATATGGCGGTAACATCGCCGATGACGGTATACACGTGTTTGTCGACAGTTCCAACATTGCCATTGGCTTTTACAATGCCCTGAAAT
>Ga0335075_10018024_pt1 | contig 10477 bp, 10 predicted proteins | sample Lox_Sample_24_FD_206723 | JGI IMG/M metagenome (GOLD analysis project Ga0335075, IMG submission 206723) | Soil microbial communities from Loxahatchee National Wildlife Refuge, Florida, United States - Lox_Sample_2.4 | ecosystem: Environmental > Terrestrial > Soil > Wetlands | place: USA... | reverse complement strand
CGGCGGTGAGCCCTAGTTCGGCGAAGGGCTGCGGCTGCTCCGGCGTGGCGGCGGCTACCTCAACCGTGTCTTTCTCGGTCAACACAGCCTTCTCGCTCAACCCAGCGCTCCCGCGAAGCTCTTGACCACCGAGGCGAAGAAACCGAGCCCGTCGGCCGACGGCCCGGTCAGCGGGTCGATCGCGTGCTCGGGGTGCGGCATCAGCCCCACAATGTTGCTGTTATCACCACCGCAGATGCCCGCGATGTCTCGCGCGGCCCCGTTCGGGGCGCCGCCCGCGTACCGCACCACGATCCTGCCGGTCTTTTCCAGCTCGTCGAGGGTGGCCTGGTCGGCGGCGTAGGCCCCCTCCCCGCTCTTCAGCGGGATAGTCAGTTCCTCGCCGGTTTCGTAGCCTCGCGTCCACGCGGTCCGCGTGTTCTCCACCCGCAGTCGCACGTCGCGCGTGATGAACCGCAACCTGTCGTTCCTGGTAAGCGCGCCGGGCAGCAGGTGCGCCTCGCAGAGGATCTGGAAGCCGTTGCAGATGCCGAGCACCGGCAGGCCCGCCCTGGCTGCCGGGACAAGCTCGGCCATCACCGGGGAGAACCGGGCGATGGCGCCGCAGCGCAGGTAATCGCCGTAGGAGAAGCCCCCCGGCAGGATCACCGCGTCGGCGCCGCGCAGGTCGCGGTCGGCATGCCACAACGAGACCGGCTGCGCTCCCGCGTACCGTACGGCGCGTGCCGCGTCGGTGTCATCCAGTGATCCGGGGAACATGACAACGCCTATCCGCACGCACGAAGACTACCTGGCGATGTAATGTGCGCTGATCAGGAAGTCAGCCTTCGGAACGGAGGGAAAACTCCTCGATGACCGGGTTGGTCAGCAGTTCGCGGGCAAGCTCTTCGACGGCGGCCAGCGTGGTGTCGTCGGCCGGCCCGTCGATCTCCAATTCAAAGCGCTTTCCCTGGCGCACACCGGTGATGTTGCCGAAGCCGAGCCGGTGTGATGCACTAAGCACCGCCTCGCCCTGCGGGTCGTGAATCTCCGGCTTGAGCATGACTTCTACAATCACTCGGGCCACGAGTCCTCCCAGGGCAAACAGGGCATATATCGTCGGGTGAGAGCGTCCAGCCACGGCAGCAAGCGCCCATGAAGCGTACAGCTACCACGGCACCCAGTTGCTAGGGCATAGGCCCAGTCGGCCGACGGTGGCGACCCCATCGCCCGGCCTCGCCGAAAGGAGTGGCACGTGACCGTCGAAAGCGGCGGGGCGACCACGGTCGTACCGCAAGATCCTGAGCTAATACAGCTCCTCACACCTGAAGGCGAGCGGGTCGAGAACCCGGATTACCCGCTCGGCGACGTGGACCTCAAGGGCATGTACCGCGACATGGTGCTGGTCCGGCGTATCGACACCGAGGCGATCGCATTGCAGCGCCAGGGCGAGCTGGGCCTTTGGGCATCGCTGCTCGGCCAGGAGGCGGCGCAGATCGGCTCCGGGCGCGCGCTATCGCCCCGGGACATGGCGTTCCCCACCTACCGGGAGCACGGTGTCGCGTGGTGCCGCGGCCTCGACCCACTCAAGCTACTCGAATTGTTCCGCGGGGTCAGCCACGGCAGCTGGGACCCCGAAGAACACAAGTTCCACATATACACGATCGTGATCGGCGACCAGACGCTGCACGCGACCGGCTACGCGATGGGCGTCCAGCGAGACGGCACGGAGGACGAGGCGGTCATCGCGTACCTCGGCGACGGGGCCACAAGCCAGGGTGACGTGAGCGAGGCGTTTAACTTCGCGTCGGTCTTCAACGCGCCGGTGGTGTTCTTCTGCCAGAACAATCAGTGGGCCATCTCCGAGTCCAATGAGCGGCAAAGCCGCGTCCCGATCTTCCAGCGGGCGGCCGGCTTCGGCTTCCCGGGTCTCCGCGTCGACGGCAACGACGTGCTCGCCTGCTACGCCGTCACACAGAAGGCCCTGAAAGCCGCGCGCGAAGGCCAGGGCCCCTCGCTGATCGAGGCGTTCACCTACCGGATGGGGGCGCACACCACGACGGATGACCCTACGCGCTACCGCGTGGCCAGCGAACTGGAAACGTGGAAGCTAAAGGACCCCATCGAGCGGGTGCGGGTCTACCTGGCCCGCAGCGGACAGGCCGACTCGTCGTTCTTCGAGCAGGTTGACGAGGAGGCGGCGAAACTCGGAGCCCACGTCCGCGAAGCCTGCCGACTGCTGCCGGATCCGGCGCCGCTGTCGATGTTCGACCATGTCTACACCGGTGAAAACGCGATCCTCGACGCCGAGCGCACGCAGTACGCGGCGTACCTGGACACCTTCGAGGAGGCGGCCCGATGAGCCAGGCAAGCACTGCAAACAAGCTCACCCTCTCCCGCGCCCTGAACGAGGGGCTGCGCCGGTCGCTGGAAGCCGATCCCAAGGTACTGATCATGGGCGAGGACGTCGGCAAGCTCGGCGGCGTGTTCCGCGTCACCGACGGACTGCAGAAAGACTTCGGGGAGCACCGCGTGATAGACACGCCGCTCGCCGAGTCCGGGATCGTGGGAACGGCCATCGGCCTGGCGCTGCGCGGTTACCGCCCGGTGTGCGAGATCCAGTTCGACGGCTTCGTGTTCCCGGCGACCGACCAGATCGTCAGCCAGCTCGCCAAAATGCACTACCGCTCGCGTGGCAAGGTCACGCTTCCGGTGGTGATCCGAATCCCGTTCGGCGGCGGCATCGGCGCGGTCGAGCACCACAGCGAGTCGCCCGAGGTCTTCTTCGCCCACACCGGTGGCCTGCGCGTGGTCGCGTGCGCGGACGCCGCGGAGGCCTTCTCCATGATCCAGCTCGCGATCGCCAGCGATGACCCGGTGATCTTCTTCGAGCCCAAGCGCCGGTACTGGGACAAGTGCGAGGTCGACACCGCGGCGAGCCTGGACAGCGCGCTCCCGCTGCACAAGGCCAGGGTCGTGCTACCCGGAGACGACGTAACCTTGCTCTGCTACGGGCCGCTGGTGCGGACCTGCACCGAGGCCGCGATCGCCGCGCGGGAGGACGGCAGGTCCATCGAGGTGATCGACCTGCGTTCGCTGTCGCCGCTCGACTTCGAGACAATCACCGCGTCGGTGGCGCAGACGGGTCGCTGCGTGGTGGCGCACGAGGCTCCCGTCTACACGGGCCTGGGCGCCGAGATCGCCGCCCGGGTGACCGAGGAGTGCTTCTACCACCTCCAGGCGCCGGTGCTGCGTGTCGGCGGCTTCGCCACTCCTTACCCGCCATCCCGGCTGGAGGACCACTACCTGCCCGACCTGGACCGGATACTGGACGGCGTCGACCGCGCCTTCGCCTACTGAACCGGGGAGACCCAGTGAACAAAGAGTTCAAGCTCCCCGACGTCGGGGAAGGCCTGACCGAGGCCGACATCGTGTCCTGGCACGTCAAGCCGGGCGACACGGTCGAGGTCAACCAGATCATCGTAGAAATCGAGACCGCCAAGGCGGTCGTCGAGCTGCCCAGCCCCTACGCGGGAGTGGTCAGCAGCCTGCTGGTGGAGGAGGGCCAGACGGTCGACGTCGGCATCCCGATCATCAGCGTTGACGTCGCCGGGACCGATCCCGCGGCGCAGGAGCAGCCGGCGCAGGCAGCGCCCTCCGCGGCGGATCAAGCGGAGGGCGCTGCCGATATCCCGGAGAAACCAGCCAGGCAGGCGGTGCTCGTCGGCTACGGAGTTAAGCCTGGCTCGACCAGTCGCCGCCCGCGCAAGGCCGCGCCCACCCGGCCGGCCTCCTACCCCGCCACGCCGGCCGCGCCGGCCGCGAGCCGCCCGGTGCCACCGCCAGCCGACACGAGCGGTGGCGGGAGCGTCCGGGCGCTGGCGAAGCCGCCGGTGCGGAAGCTGGCCCGGGACCTTGGCGTTGACCTGGCGTCGCTCACGGGGACCGGGCCGCGGGGTTCGGTCACCCGGGAGGATGTGCAGCGCGCCGCCGGGGAACCACGCGCCCGTTCGGGCTCCGCCCAATCGGGAGGCAACGGGGCCGCGGGCGCCGCGGCGGCCAGCCCAAGCGGGACCGAAGAACGGATCCCGGTGCGCGGGGTGCGCAAGCACACCGCGGCGGCGATGGTGGGCAGCGCGTTCACCGCGCCGCACGTGACCGAGTTCCTGCAGATCGACGTGACGGAGACGATGGCCGCGGTGCGGCGCGTGCGGGACCTGCCGGAATTCGCCGGCCTTCGGGTATCGCCGCTGCTCTTCGTGGCGAAGGCGCTGCTCGCCGCCGCGGCCAGGCACCCCATGATCAACTCGTCCTGGGACGAGTCCGCGCAGGAGATCGTGGTCAAGCACTACGTCAACCTGGGCATCGCGGTGGCAACCGAACGCGGGCTGCTCGTGCCGAGCGTCAAGGGGGCCGACTCGCTTCCCCTCGCCGGGCTTGCCAGGGCGCTCGACGAACTGGCGGCCACGGTCCGGTCAGGCAAGGCGACGCCCGCGGACCTGTCCGGCGGAACAATTACGATCACCAACGTGGGCGTGTTCGGCGTCGACGCCGGAACTCCGATACTGACGCCCGGCGAGGCGGCGATCCTGGCCTTCGGGCAGGTGCGGGAGGCGCCGTGGGTGCACCAGGGCCAACTCGCCGTGCGATCGGTGACCACGCTGTCGTTGTCCTTCGACCACAGAATCGTGGACGGAGAACTCGGCTCAGCCGTGCTGCGCGACGTAGGCTCGATGTTGGAAGACCCGGTCAGGATGCTCGCATGGTCCTAAGTCATCACGCGCGCCGCTGACCTAGTCTGACAGCATCAGGCTCTGACTGTCCCCGAGGAGGTCGGAATGTCCGTCCGTAAGTTGCGCGACGCGGTGGTACTGATGGGTGCCTTCCTCGCGCTGATCTGGATCCTCCAGGTGTTCAACTGGGCGGACAGTTACCGGCTGGATGCCGCCTTCGGCATCCTGCCGCGCAACGTCGACCACCTCGGGGACATCTTCACCGCGCCGTTTTTGCACTTCTCATGGCAGCACATCGAGGGCAACTCGGTGCCGCTGTTCGTGCTCGGGGTGCTCGCGGCCTACCGGGGCATCGCGAAGTTCCTGCTGTTGACGCTTATCGTCGGGTTGGTCAGCGGGCTAGCGGTGTGGCTCTTCCAGGGCAGCAACGAGCTGACCGTCGGGGCAAGCGGGCTGATCTTCGGATATTTCGGTTACGTCCTCGTGCGCGGGCTCGTCGACCGGAACCTGCTCGACATTGGCATTGGGGTGGTGGCCGGGGTGTTGTACTGGACCATCCTCCAGGTGGCCATCCCCGGCACGCCAGGGATCAGTTGGATAGGGCACCTAGGCGGGCTGTTCGGCGGCGTGATGGCGGCGTGGGTACTCCGGGCGCACACCCCTGGGCAGATCACCGGGCGCCGCTGGACGACGGGCCTTCCGGCCATCCGCTCCGGCGGGCGGGATGACGCCGCCGGGGGTGAGCGCGGCCGGGATGGCGGTTGGGAACGGCCCGCGAGCCGCCCCCCGGCTCCGGGTGACGCGGGCCGCGCGGGCGGCAGCAACGCCGCCGCGGACTTGTTGCGCCAGCTTGACGACATGGGGCTGTAGGCCGCCGATGCGCCGCCGTCCCCAGTTCGAGTTCTAGCGCCTGCTAGAAGGCCCCCTCGGGGAGTTCCATGAGGTCGAGGGTGGTCTCCTCGACGATCTTCCGCTCGGACTCCAGGCGAGGCAGCATGGTCGAGGCGAAGAAACGCGCCACAGCGAGCTTGCCGGTGTAGAAGTCGCGCTCGGGTTCGGGCAGCGACTCGGCACTGTCCAGGGCGCGGGATGCCACGTCGGCCTGCCGGGCGAGCAGCCAGCCGATGACCAGGTCGCCGAAGGCAAGCAGCAGCCGCACGGTGTTGAGGCCGGTCTTGTAGATCTCCTCCGGCCGCTCCAGCGAGTCAACGACGAAGCGGGTCATCGCCGCAAGCATCGCCTCGACCTGCGTGACCGCGTCGGCCAGTGCGGCACGCTCAGTCTTCAGCCGACCATTGCCGTGCTCGGCGGCGGCGAACCCGGAGATCTCGGCGAGCAGCGCGCCCACGGCGGCACCATGGTCGCGGACCATCTTGCGGAAGAAGAAGTCCAGGCTCTGGATACCCGTGGTTCCCTCGTACAGGCTGTCGATCTTCGCGTCCCTGATGTACTGCTCGACTGGATAGTCCTGCAGGAAGCCCGACCCGCCGAGCGTCTGCAGCGACAGCGTGAGCATCTCCTGCGCGCGCTCGGAGCCCACGCCCTTCACCACGGGCAGCAGCAGGTCGTTGCGTGCGGACGCGGCTTTGTCCTCCGTCCCGGCCGCCGCGGCGACCTGCACGGCGTCCTGCATGGTCGCCGTGTACAGGACCAGAGCCCGCATACCTTCCGCGTAGGCCTTCTGCAGCATCAGCATCCGGCGCACATCCGGGTGGTGAACGATCGTCACCCGCGGCGCGGTCTTGTCGGTCTGCCTGGTCAGGTCCGGGCCCTGCACGCGATTCTTCGCGAAGTCGAGCGCGTTGAGGTACCCGGTCGAGAGCGTGGCGATCGCCTTGGTGCCGACCATCATCCGGGCGTTCTCGATGACCATGAACATCTGCCTGATGCCATCATGCACGTCGCCGACGAGCGTGCCCACGGCCGGCTTGGCCGCGCCGAACGTCAGCTCGCAAGTCGTCGATGCCTTCAGGCCCATCTTGTGCTCGACGTTCGTGGCCACGACGCCATTGCGCTCGCCTAGCGAGCCGTCATCGTTGACTAGGTACTTCGGCACAAGGAACATGGACAGGCCCTTGGTCCCTGGGCCGGCACCCTCCGGCCGTGCCAGGACCAGGTGGAAGATGTTCTCCGCCATGTCGTGTTCGGCGCAGGTGATGAACCGCTTGACGCCCTCGATGTGCCACCTGCCGTCGGGCTGCCGCACCGCTTTCGTGCGGCCCGCTCCCACGTCGGAACCCGCGTCCGGCTCGGTCAGCACCATGGTGGCGCCCCACTGCCGCTCTATCGCCAGCTGGGCGAAGCGCTGCTGCTCCGGGGTGCCGATCTTCCACAGGGTGTTGGCGAAGGTCGGGCCGCTGGTGTACATCCACGCCGCGGGGTTCGAGCCGAGGATGAACTCGGCCACCGCCCAGTTGACCGACCTCGGAACCATGGTCCCGCCCAGCTCCGGCGGTATCGCGAGCCGCCACCACTCGGCGTCCATCAGCGCGCGATGAGTCCTGCGGAACGACTCCGGCATCGTCACGGTGCCCGTCTCAGGGTCGAAGACAGGGGGGTTGCGGTCGGCGTCCGCGAACGACTCGGCCAGGACCCCGGTCGCCAGCCTGTTCACCTCGGCCAGCATGTCCCGTGCGGTGTCCCCGTCCACCTCTTCGAACGGTCGGGTGCCCAGCAGTTCCTCGCGGCCGAACACTTCGAAGAGGTTGAACTCGACATCCCGGAGATTGCTCTTGTAGTGACCCATGTAACGCTCCGCCTGGTAGAGGTGCCTAGCTCCATGCTACTCGCTAGTAACAACTATGCACCCCGCGGGTAGGCCCAATTTGCGTTACCGTACGTGACAACAGTAATCGGCCTTGTAACTCCACTGATCGCGGGCGCCGGCGACATCGCAGAATCCGCACCACGCCAGCTCGCGTAAGGGCGACACTGCAGGCTCGGTCCGGTATAGCGTGGCAGCGGGAGGTAACCCATGGTGGCCCGGCAACCATGGATGGACAACATATTCCGTCCTCAGTTCACCTGTTTCGGCGCTTTTGGGGCACCAAGCGGGCCCTTGGGGCTAGGCTTCCGAGTCGTGACGGATGTTCGCGATCCCGCGGCAGGCCTCCCCATGCGGCACCCTAAGGATGGTATGCCCCTCCGGCAGGCGGAACAGGCGCACCCAGAAGGCACGCAGCGGGCGGAAGCACAGCCAGAAGGCACGCAGCCGACACGGCGGTTCGATGGTGATCTGCCCTCCCGGCCGGGAGGGGAGGACCTGCCTGCCAGGCATCCCGGCGCGGAGCCGTTCCGCGCCTTCGGCACTGAGCCAGGACATGACGCGGGACGTGGCGGCGCGGAGCAGGGATCCTGGGCGAAGTCGGCCGCTGGCGCACCCGAACGCCAGCCGCTGGTAGAGACCCGACGACAGCGACAGCCGACCAGGCGGCCGCCGCGTCCCGCGGGACGGCACCGCCGGCCGGTTCCGGCCAGCCTGCCGGAGGCGGCCCCGGCCCTTGTCCTCGCCGTGCCCGGGAGCGACACCGACCTCACGTCCGGCCCGGTCGCCGAACTCGCGGCGATCCTGCGGGTCGACAACCCCGCGCTTGACGTCCGGGCCGCGCGTATCGACGGCGGCGGCCGCACCGAACCCAACGGCATCCGCGCGGTGCTCGCCGACGCGGCCGCGCGGCGGCCGGCCGGAATTCCGTGCGCGGTCGTCGTCCCGTTGATAGCGACGCCGAATCCGGCCGTTGTCCGCAGGCTGCGCGAGGCGGTCGCGGCCAGTGACGTGAACGTGATCATCAGCGGCTTCATCAACTCCAACGCGCTCATCGCCGAGGCGCTGCACATCCGGCTGGCCGAAGCCGGCCTGGCGCGCGCCGACCGGGTGCGGATGTTCAGCATCGTTACCGCTGCCGACGGCATCATCATCGCCACCGTCGGCGGCTCGGACGCGGCCACGGCCGCCAACGTGACTTCTGTGCTGCTCGCCGCGCGGCTCGCGCTCCCGGTCATCCCGGCGTCGCTGGACAGCGTGCCGTCCCTCCAGGAAGGCGTGATGCGCCTCAAGGAGATGGGCGTGAACCGGATGGCCATCGCTCCGTGCTTCATCGGGCCGGAGGCGAGCCACACGGACATCGAGGCCATCTCGGTCGAGGCGGAATGCGCGGCGCCGCTTGGCGCGCACGGCAACATCGCCAAGCTGGCTGCCATGACCTATGGCCAGGCCATCAGCCAGCTGGAGTTCCCGGGCGAGCAGGCGTAACCGCCCCACGGGATATGGGGCTTATGCCGGAAATGCCGCACCCAGCGCACGGCAGCCGACCGGCTGACCATTAACCACCAGTTGCGCCCGTCACCCCAATACCAGGACAAACTGGCCGTGAAATGGTCATCGGGGACATACAATGCCGAAAGGTGCGACCGGCGTGACGGGCACGCTACCGCCCACTTCGCGAATTGTAATCAAATCATTACGTTAACCGGGCAAGGCCTCACAACCATCCCTGCCTGTCAGGCGTCATAGATGTCGGTCAGATTGGCCACGGCAGACAACCAAGGAACAGGACGCCTCATGCGCAAGGTACCAAGGGCATTGATTCTCGGCGTGAGCGTGGCCGTGGTGGCCGGTGCCGCTTCTGTCGGGGCCGTGTTCGGCGGCTCCGCTCTCGGCGTGGGCACCGCCAGCGCGGCGGTCGCCGTGCCGGCCGGGGACAGCCCGGCCGGCTTCCACTACGGGACCGACAGCTTGCCGGTGTCGGTAACGGGCAGCGCCCCCTACAAGGAGCCGTATATCGGCGGCAGCTACGGCGGCTACATCGGTATGGCGGGAAACTGGGCGCGCACGGTCGGCTGCCATACCGGCAACTTCCTCGACTGGTCGTCGGCGAACAGCGCGCAGGCCAACACCAACTACACCAAGTACCACATCGGCGTCGGCACTGGCGTCTACTGGTACATGGGCGGCCCGGGCGTGGACCCGCACTGGAACGGCACGGCCAGCGAGGCCGCCAAGTGGGGCACCCAACAGGCGGAGTGGACGCTGGCGGCCATGAAGAGCCTGCATGTCACATATCCGGTCGTATGGGCGGATATCGAACTTCCCGGAATCGAGCCGGCGCCCGACAACGGATGGAACGCCGCCTACACGGGACCGTGCAGCTGGCATGTCCGCCCAGGGCACGCCCACACGCCCGCGAACGTCGACCGGGCGGAGTTCAACGCGTTCGCGTCCTACATAACGACGCACTCGAAGTACAAGGTCGGCGTCTACTCTTCGCCCAGCGTGTGGACCTCGATCTTCGGGACAGGGACCGCGTCCCTCATCCCGAACACGTACGAGTGGACCTACTGGACCGAGACCGCGAGCCTGTCCCACGCTCCGTGGGGGTGGTGCCTGCGCGGCACGTCGGGGTGCGCCGAGTTCTTCGGCGGGCAGACGAGCGCCAGCAAGTACGCCCTGATGTGGCAGTGGTCGGGCGGCGGCGGCGTCCGCAACGGCCACGGCGACTTCGACCAGATCGACGTCGCCCGCCTGGGGTAGCCGTATGCGGCGTGCCGCACGCGGTGCCCTCAGGCAGACAGTTTGATTGCGGTTTGTGTTGCTATAGCAACACAAACCGCAATCAAATCGGCCGGGGCGGCCGGGTGACGGGGCGGCCGGGGCGGCCAAGAGGCCGGGCCCGGGGCGGCTAGACCGTGCCCGCGAGCAGGGGATCGAGCGTGATGTCCGGGTTGTCCCGCTGGATCGCGTTCAGCCGCCACTTGTCGCTGAACAG
>Ga0335075_10018023_pt1 | contig 10477 bp, 8 predicted proteins | sample Lox_Sample_24_FD_206723 | JGI IMG/M metagenome (GOLD analysis project Ga0335075, IMG submission 206723) | Soil microbial communities from Loxahatchee National Wildlife Refuge, Florida, United States - Lox_Sample_2.4 | ecosystem: Environmental > Terrestrial > Soil > Wetlands | place: USA: Florida... | reverse complement strand
CTGTCGACGGCACGTTGATCGGCTGGCTGAGCTGCTCGAGGTCCGGTATGCGGTCGCTCGCGTGCATGCTCGCGCGGCGCCGGTAAGCCCGGTCGGCATGGCTCTGCCGGATGTCGGTCATCGCGAACGGGCTCCCGAGCGTGATCACCTGGCGGACCTGCTCAGCGTGCTGGCGGGCCATTTCCCTGGCATAGATGCCGCCGAGGCTCCAGCCGACCACCGAGACTGGCCGCCCGGTCTCGCTGACGAAATCCGCCAGCATGGCAGGAAGGCCATCGAGCACTTGATCGGTGGGACCGTTGTTGCGGCCAAGGCTCCAGCCGCGGACCTGGTAGCCGAGCAGGCGCAGGAAGCGGCGCATAACCAAGGTGCTGGAGTCGTTTCCAAGCAGGCCCGGTAGGACGAGCACTCCATGACCATCACCGCGCGGCGCCGTCGTGAGCCACGGCGCGACTAGCGTGAGCGTCGCGAGGTCAGCCAGGCCCCTGGCAGGCTCCGTCAGCAGCAGCCCGAGTGACGGACCGCCTACCGAACTCCGTTGTCCGGCAGCTTGCCGGTTTATAACGTCACGCACCGGGTTCATCATTTGGTAGTTCCCGTCCGCAGGTTCGGCCCTGGCGGGCCGTGTAGCCCTAGGCAACCTGCTGATACATCTTTAGTATATGTCTCACTGACCGTGCCGGAAGGCCCGAGTTTTCGGTGGCGCAATGAGCTTCAACCTCGCGACTATCCTTCGAGAAACGGCAGCCGCCACCCCCGATGCACTTGCCTACCGCGCAGCTGGCGCCGGCACGACCTACCGGCAGCTCGATGAGCAGTCCGGCCTGTTCGCGGCCGGACTGACCCGGGCTGGCTTGCAGCCGGGCCAGGTTGTCGCTATCCAGCTGCCGAACATCCCGCAATTCCTGACCGCGTACTTCGGCGCGCTCAAGGCAGGAATGGTGGTGCTGCCGATAAACCCGCTGCTCAAGGCCCCGGAGATCGAGCACCAGCTCACCGACTCCGGCGCGAGCATCATGCTCGGGCTGGCAGGACTGCACGCTGAGGCGGCGAAGGCATGCGAGCTCGCCGGCCTGCCGCTGTACCTGGCGGGGGATCTGCCACCCGGCGTGGCGGCGCGTTCGCTAGGCGAACTCCTGGACGCCAGACCTGTGCGTTCGCCAGGCGAACAGATGAGCGACGGAACCGAGGCCGAGCCGAGCGGAGAGATATGGCCATGCAACGCCGATGACACCGCAATACTCATCTACACCAGTGGCACCACGGGGAAACCGAAAGGCGCAGAGCTTACCCACTTCCTGCTGTACATGAACTGCACGGTTTCTGGCCAGCTATTCGGCGCCAGGCCCGCTGACGTCACGCTCGCCGTGCTGCCTTTCTTCCATGTGTTCGGGCTGTCGTCGGTGATCAACGTCAGCGTCCGGTACGGCGGCTGCCTGTCGATCGTGCCGCGGTTCGAGGCTGGCGCAGTGATCGACGCGATCGAGGCGGACAAGTGCACAGTGATCGCGGGCGTGCCGACCATGCTCCATGCGCTTGCCCAGCTGGATGTCACCGGCCGCGATCTGGCCGCACTGCGCGTGGCCGTTTCCGGCGGCGCGTCACTGCCCGAGAACGTCATGACCACATTCGAAGCCAAGTACGGCATCGAGGTGCTCGAGGGTTACGGCCTCTCCGAGACCGGCAGCACCACCTCGTTCAACCGGCCGTCGGACCGCAAGCCGCTGTCGGTCGGCAAGCCGATCTGGGGCGTGCAGATGCGCGTTGGCGATGCCGATGACCAGCCGCTGCCGGCCGGCCCCGACCACATCGGGGAGATCCTGATCCGCGGCCACAACGTCATGAAGGGATACCGCAACCGGCCGGAGGCGACGGCGGCAGCGCTGAAGGGCGGCTGGCTGCACACCGGCGACCTGGGCTACGTCGACTCTGACGGGTTCTACTTCATCGTTGACCGGACTAAAGACCTGGTCATCCGGGGCGGCTACAACGTCTATCCGCGGGAGATCGAAGAAGTTCTGTACGCCCACCCAGGCATCAGGGAGGCCGCGGTCATCGGCAAACCCGACGAACGGCTCGGCGAAGAGGTAGTCGCCGTGGTTGTGCTCGACGAGGGCGCCAGCGATAGCGAGGCGGAGATCATCGCCTACTGCCGCGAGCGGCTGGCCGCTTACAAGTGCCCGCGTGAAGTCAGGTTCATAACAGAACTGCCCAAAGGGCCCTCCGGGAAGATCCTCAAGACCGAACTCCGCGGGACTGGCCGTTAATCCTTGATCCTTGAGAGTTATGCGCGCAGGAGCGGTGCATAACTCTCAAGGATCAAGCGCGTGACAGCGTCAGGCGGGCAGCGACGAATAGAAGCTGGCATCGCCCTGGCGCGCGACGCTGGTGTCGCCGCTGATACCGACCGGTACCGGCCCGGCAATAGTGATGCGGTGCATCAGCCGGGGCAGGTTGTCGTAGTCGGCCACCGCGTAATGCTGAGTAGCCCTGTTGTCCCAGATGGCGATGTCGCCGTTGCGCCAGTACCAGCGCACTGTGTTCTCCAGCCTGGTCACGTGCCGCTGCAGCAGTTCGAACAGGTCTAGCGAATCCACCGTGCTCAGCCCGGTGAACGACCTGACGAAGTGGCCGAGCAGCAACGACGGCTCACCGGTCTCAGGATGAATGCGCACCACCGGGTGCTCGGTCTCGAACTCCAGGTGCCTGAACTCCTCCCGGTACTGCTCCTCCTTAACGTCCACGCCGCCGATCTGCGGGCGCTGCGCGGCGTAGTCGTAGCGGTTGGAATGCACCGCGCGCAGCTCCCCCACAAGCGCCCGCAGCGCCGGGTGCAGCCGCCGGTAGGCCTCGACGGTGTTCGCCCAGACCGTCGTGCCGCCATAGGGCGGCAGCTTGATCGCGCGCAGCACGCTGATGGCCGGAATGCGGTCGACGAATGTCACGTCCGTATGCCAGCTGTTGGCCTTGCCCTGCTCGGAGTCGATCGGCAGGATCGCCTTGCCGTCGCCGCTGACAGTCGGATGCGGCTTGGTCACCTCGCCCAGCAGCCGGGCGAATGCGAGCTGGTCAGCATCTGTGGCGTGGTACTGATCGCGCAGGAACACGACCCGGTGCCTTAGCAGCGCCGCGCGGAGTTCGGCCAGCGCGTCCGCCCCCACATCGCCGCCGATCCGGATGCCGCTGACGATGGCGCCGATCGCGCCGCCGACTTGCGTTACCTCGATGCGCTGGAAGTCCTCGCCGCCCGTGGCGGGCGGGTTGACCGTGCTGTCGAGTAGCTGGCTCATGCGCCCAAGTACCTTTCGTTTGTCGCTGCCTGTCTCCCTCAATCTGCCCGTGGTGTGATATAAAAGTCAAGTATTCCGATTTACTTACTAGACATATTTCGACGACCATGGCAAGGCCCGGAATACACCCGCGATCAGCTAGGTTGCCGCGGTCGACCGGCCGCCGAGAAGTAGCAGGCAGGACGAGCAGAATGACAGTTTCCGGAGCAGAGCCACTGCACCTCGCGGTCGCGCTCGAGGGGGCAGGCTGGCATCCTGCAGCCTGGCGCGAGCCAGGCGCCAGGCCAGCCGAGCTCCTCACTGCCGGGTACTGGGCGGACCTGGTTACCGAGGCGGAACGCGGCCTGCTCGACTTCGTCACCTTCTCCGACGCGCTCAGCCTGCAGTCAGACAGCCAGCACCAGCCCGACGCGCGTACTGACCGGGTCCGCGGCCGCCTTGACGCCGTCCTCACCGCCGCCAGGATTGCGCCGCTGACCAGCCACATCGGGCTGATGCCTGCGGCGACAGTGACGCACACCGAGCCGTTCCATATCTCCAAGGCGATCGCCACCCTGGACTGGGTGAGTTCGGGCCGCGCCGGCGTGGCAGTGAAGGTATCGGCACGCCAGGACGAATTCGGGCACTTCGGCCGGCGCACGCTGGCCGCCGGACCGCAGGCAGTCAGTGACCTGTTCGACGAGGCGGCCGACTACGTAGAAGTCGTCAGGCGCCTGTGGGACAGCTGGGAGGACGACGCCGAGATCCGCGACACCGCGACCGGCCGCTTCATCGATCGCAGCAAGCTGCATTACATCGACTTCGCCGGCCGGTGGTTCGCCGTGAAGGGGCCGTCAATCACGCCCCGGCCGCCGCAGGGCCAGCCCGTCGTCAGTGCGCTTGGTCACGGCGACAACGCGTACAAGCTCATAGCCAGCAGCGCCGACGTCGGGTTCGTCACGCCGCGCGATGCGCCGGGCGCGGCCGCGATCGTGGCCGAGGTAGCCGCACAGCGGCACGCGGCCGGGCTGGCCGATCAGCCGGTACGGCTGTTCGCCGACCTGCTGATTTTCCTCGACGACAGCGCCGCCGCAGCGACACGGCGCGCGGCCCGGCTCGATGACCAGGCGGGCGCGCCGTACCGCAGCGATGCCCTCATTTTTGCCGGAACGCCCGCCGACCTGGCCGATCTCATCCTGCAGTGGCAGCCGGCCGGGCTCACCGGCTTCCGGCTGCGGCCGGCCGCGATTCCGCATGATCTCACCCGCATCACTCGAGCGCTCGTGCCTGAGTTGCAACGTCGCGGTGCGTTCCGCACGGAATATTCCGCCTCACCCCAGCCACCCACACTCCGCGACAGGCTCGGGCTGCCCCGCCCGGCCAGTCGGTACGCGGGAGCACAGGCATGAAGCAAGTGCACCTCGCCGCGCATTTCCCTGGCGTGAACAACACCACCGTGTGGAGCGACCCGCGGGCTGGCAGCCATATCGAGTTCAGCTCCTTCGCGCACTTCGCCCGCACGGCCGAACGGGCAAAGTTCGACTTCCTGTTCCTCGCCGAGGGGCTGCGGCTGCGGGAGCAGAACGGCAAGATCTACGACCTTGATGTCGTCGGCCGACCCGATACCTTCACGATCCTCGCTGCGCTGGCCTCGGTCACCGACCACCTGGGACTGGCCGGCACGATCAACTCGACGTTCAACGAGCCGTACGAGGTAGCACGCCAGTTCGCGACTCTCGATCATTTGTCGGCTGGCCGCGCCGCATGGAACGTCGTCACCTCGTGGGACGCGTTTACCGGGGAGAACTTCCGGCGCGGCGGGTACCTGCCCCAGGAAGCGAGGTACGAGCGCGCCAGGGCCTTCCTGGCAACCGTGCTCGAACTGCTAGACACCTGGCACGGCGACGAGATCATCGCCGACACCGCGGTCGGGCGCTTCATTTCCCGCGCCGACGCCGGCAAGTTCGCGCATACCGACGGTCACTTTGACATCGCCGGCCAGTTCGACGTGCCTCGCAGTCCGCAGGGCCGCCCGGTCATCTTCCAGGCTGGCGACTCTGACGAGGGCCGAGAGTTCGCGGCTGCTGCCGCCGACGCGATCTTCAGCCGGCACTCGGCGCTCGAAGCAGGCCAGGCGTTCTACGCCGACGTCAAAGGGCGGCTGGCCAAGTACGGGCGCTCACCCGACGAGCTGAAGATCTTGCCCGCAGCTACGTTCGTGCTGGCGCCGACCGACGACCAGGCTCGCGAGCTAGCGCACGAGGTTCGCCTGCAGCAGGTCAGCGGAGCGACTGCGATCGCCTTCATTGAGCAGTTGTGGAATCGCGATCTCTCGGCGTACGACCCGGACGGCCCGCTGCCCGAGATCGATCCTGAGCAGGGCGAGAACACCATTGCGCGCGGTCGCGCAAGCGTCAGGATGTACCGGGACCCGATCGCGACCGCAAGGGACTGGCGCGCCAGGGCGCAGGCCGGGAACCTGTCCATTCGCGAACTGATCATCGAGGTGACCGGCCGGCAGTCGTTCGTCGGGGCGCCGGCCACGGTCGCTGCCAGCATCAACGAGTTCGTGCAGGCGGACGCCAGCGATGGCTTCATCCTGGTGCCGCACATCACGCCCGGCGGCCTGGACGAGTTCGCCGACACGGTGGTGCCGCTGCTGCAAGAGCGCGGCGTCTACCGCACCGAGTACCACGGCACGACGCTGCGCGAGCACCTCGGACTGGAGGCCCCCTGATGACGGGCAACCTGATGACGGGTACCCCGCTGGCCGTACTTGACCTGGTCCCGATCCCGTCTGGCTTGACCGCCGCCGACGCGCTCCGCAACAGCATCGACCTCGCTCAGCAGGCCGAACGGTTCGGCTACGCCAGGTACTGGGTTGCCGAGCACCACCTCAATCCTGGTGTGGCCGGCACCTCCCCTGCCGTCGTGCTCGCGCTGACTGCCGCCGCGACGTCGGTGATCAGGATCGGCTCCGGCGCGGTGCAGCTCGGGCATCGCACTGCGCTCTCCACGGTGGAGGAGTTCGGCCTGATCGACACGCTCCACCCTGGCCGGCTCGACCTCGGTCTCGGGCGGTCTAGTGGCAGGCCGCCTGAGCAGTACCTGACCGCTAGCCGACCGCCCGGCGCAAGCACCACCATGGTCTCCGGCGGCCGCACGCCGAATGGGCTACTGATTCCGCCCAGGTACTCGCCCGAAGCCCTGCTGAAGTCGCCGCGATTCGCCCTGCAGCGCACGCTGCTTCAGCTGCCGAACGCGAAGCCCCAGGACTACGGGGAGCAAGTCGACGACATTCTCGCGCTGCTGCGCGGCAGCTACACATCGCCAGATGGTGTCAGAGCGCGCGCGATTCCCGGCGAGGGCGCTGCGGTGCAGGTCTGGATCCTCGGCAGCAGCGGCGGGCAGAGCGCCGATGTAGCTGGCCGCAACGGATTGCGGTTTGCAGCGAACTACCACATCAGCCCGGCAACAGTACTGGAGGCCGCTGACGGCTACCGGGCTGCGTTCCGGCCGTCTGCCGAGCTTGACCAGCCCTACCTGAGCGTGTCTGCTGACGTGGTCGTGGCCGAGAGCGAGGCCGCCGCACGCGAGCTTGCCACCGGATATGGCCTGTGGGTCCGCAGCATCAGGACCGGCGAGGGAGCCATCGAGTTCCCCACGCCGGACGAGGCCAGGTCGCACGTCTGGACCGAGGAAGACCGGGCGCTGGTCGCCGACCGGGTCGATACGCAGTTTGTCGGCTCGCCGAAGCAGGTCGCCGGCCAGCTCGAGCAGCTTCGTGACGCGACCGGCGCGGACGAGCTGATCGTCACGACGATCACCCACGACCATGCTGACCGGGTGCGTTCGTATCAGCTACTGGCCGAGGAATGGGGCCGGCGCTGATGTCATCCCCAAGGAGAAATCGCGCAGAGATAAGGAGGCGGCCGTGAGCGTCGCAGTGGTGGTCGGCAACCCTAAACCGCGGTCGCGCACCTACCAGGCCGCGCACATCGTGGCTGAGCGGCTGGCCAACAAGCCCGCCGACCTGAGCATCGACCTCACCGACCTTGGCCCGGCGCTGCTCGACTGGTCCGACCCTGGCGTAGCCGGCCTGGTGGCGCAGGTCCAGGCCGCCGACCTGGTCGTGGTCGCCAGCCCCACGTACAAGGCCACTTACACCGGCCTGCTCAAACTGTTTCTTGACCGGTTCGGGGCAGGCTCGATGACCGGCACCGCTGTGCCTCTCATGCTCGGCGGCCACTGGAAGCACGCGCTCGCACCCGAGCTCCTGCTCAAACCTGTACTCGTCGAGATCGGCGCGACCTGCCCGACGACCGGACTGTTCCTGCTCGACTCCGAGTTCGATGCGAGCGACACGCTCGACAGCTGGCTGGAACGGGCACGGACGCAAGTCGCGGCCACCACGAAGGGGCTGGCATGACGTCCCGGCTCGGCCAGGCACAGCTGAGGCAGGTGTTCGCGGCGTTTCCCACTGGCGTCGCCGCGGTCGCTGCCGTCATCGGCGGCGAGCCGGCCGGGCTGGCGGCCAGTTCGTTCGTCTCGGTGTCGCTCGATCCGCCGCTGGTCTCGGTCTGCGTTGCGCACACCTCCACCACCTGGCCGTCGCTGCGAAATGCCGGGCGCCTCGGCATCAGCGTGCTCGGCGACCACCAGGAGCAGGCAAGCAGGCAGCTCAGCTCGCGCGCTGGCGAGCGATTCGCCGGACTCGACTGGCGTGCCACGCAGGACGGCGCAGTCATGCTCAGCGAGGCAAGCGCCTGGTTTGACTGCTCACTCGAGCAGGAGATCCCGGCCGGCGATCACGACATCGTGCTGCTGCGCGTGCATGATCTCGGGGCCTCCGAGGTCATGCCGTTGGTCTTCCACGGCAGCAGCTACCGGCAGCTCACGAGCCGTTGCCGGCCGGGCGCCAGCCAGCTCAAACATTTCGGCCCGGCTGGCCTTGCCAAAGCCTGAACGGCGATTTATGACCGTTATAAAGGCAGGGTAACCACAAGGCCCGCCCGCCCTGCTCCGATGCGAAAGGAGCCCGGCATGGCCGGCCAGCACGCTGCCAGGAGCGGAAGCCTCGACCGCGGCGCCATCGGCTTGCGCGAGGTCATGTTTCAGTCGATCACCTCGATGGCCCCGGCAGGTGCGGTCGCGCTGTCCATCGCCGCGGGCGCGACCTATGCCGGAGGCGCGTTGCCGCTGTCGGTCCTGCTTGCCCTAGTCGGCTGCCTGCTGGTCGCCAGTTCGATCGGCCAGCTGGCTAAGCACCTGCCGTCGGCCGGCAGCATCTATACCTACCCGGCTGAAGCCATCCACCCTGCGCTCGGCTTCCTGGTCGGCTGGGGCTACGCCCTAGTCGAAGCGCTCATCGGCCCGATCACCATGGTTCTGTTCGGCTACCTGGTGGCGTCGGTGCTGCAAACGGAAGCGCACTGGCCATTCACCACCACCTGGGTCATCTTCATGATCGCGGCTGCCCTGATCATCGCGGTACTCAACTACCGCGGCGTCAAGTTGAGCTCAAAGACCGGTACCGTGCTTGGCACGCTGGAGATCATCGTCTTCCTCGTGCTGGCGATCTGGCTGATCGCCAAGGCGGGCTCGGGCAACACCGGCAACGTCTTCACCCTCCACTTCGCGACGATCAAGGGCTACCACGGCTTCTCCGGCATCGTGGCAGGCTCGATCTACACGATCCTGGCGTTCATCGGGTTCGAGGCGTCGGCGCCGCTGGCCGAGGAGGCCCGTAATCCACGGCGCACGATTCAAGTCGCGGTGGTGACCTCATGCCTGGCCATCGGCCTGTTCTACGTGCTCACGACCTATGCCGGCGACGTCTTCTTCGGCCCGACCAGATACGTAACCTTCGGCGCGCTCAACGGAGGCAGCCCGTGGATTCAGCTAGCGCGTGACGTCTGGGGCATCGGCTGGGTGATCGCGTTCCTGGCGATCGCGAACTCCACCTTTGCCAACGGGAACGCCGGGACACTCGCCACCACCAGGACCTGGTACGCGATGTCCAGGATCGGCGTGCTGCCGTCCCACCTGGCCAGGACGCATCCGACCTGGAAGTCTCCATCCGTCGGGGTGCTGCTACAGCTCGTGGTCACGCTGGCGATCGGCATCCCACTCGGCATTCACTTCGGGCCGGTCGTCACCTTCATCTTCCTGGCGACGATCCTGACCGGCATCATGATCGCCATCTACATGATCTTCAACCTGTCCTGTCTGGTATTCTACGTGCGCCGCCGCAGGGCAGAGTTCAACTGGCTGCTGCACGCGATCATCCCCGTGCTCGGCATCGTGGCGTTCCTGCCGGCCTGGTTCACCGCCATGGGCATCGGCAGCTCGGTGGTGAAGTTCATTGCGCCGCTCAGCTATCCGTCCAGCGAGACCGGGCTGGCGATCGGCATCTGGTACCTGATCGGCGTTGCCGTCCTGATCTACCTGTCCGTCCGGCATCCGTCGCGCCTGCTTGAGATGAAGCGCGTCTTCGCCGACGAGCCGGTCGGCGCGAGCGCGCAACCTGTTGCAACCGGAGAGACTGCGTGAGCAACCCTGCGAGCGACATCGTGACCGAGGGATACCTGGACGTCCCAGGCGGCCTCGATCGACACGATTAAGCCGGCCCGGACCTAAGCCGACACAGTGCGCAGCCAGACGGCGCAGTCGGTCGGCAGCAGTTCGCCATCGAGCGGGCCGCTCGCCAGCAGCAGCCCCGCATGCTCGGGCAGCCGTGCTGGCTCTGCGGACAGGTTGACCACACACCGCACGCTTGTGCCGCGTTCGAAAGCCAGCACCCCTGGCGGTGAGGCTAGCCACGTCATCGGGCCGTCTCCGAGCGCCGGCTGCGACCTGCGGATCGCCAGGGCTGTCCGGTACAGCTCGAGCATCGAGCCGGACGTGCCCGTCTCCGCCGCTACGGTCAGCTCGCGCCACTCCTTGGGCTGCGGCAGCCACGGCTCGGCGGCCGCGCCGACGGGCGAGAAGCCGAACGGCGGCTCCTGCCCGGACCATGGCAGCGGCACGCGGCTGCCGTCCCGGCCTGGATCGGCGCCGCCGGTCCGCCGCCAGATCGGGTCCTGGCGGCGCTCGTCCGGGATGTCCTGGACCTCCCACAGGCCGAGTTCCTCACCCTGATAGACGTAGACCGAGCCAGGCAGCGCCATCGTGAGTAGCGCTGCGGCCCGCGCCCGGCGGGTGCCGAG
>Ga0335075_10018022_pt1 | contig 10477 bp, 10 predicted proteins | sample Lox_Sample_24_FD_206723 | JGI IMG/M metagenome (GOLD analysis project Ga0335075, IMG submission 206723) | Soil microbial communities from Loxahatchee National Wildlife Refuge, Florida, United States - Lox_Sample_2.4 | ecosystem: Environmental > Terrestrial > Soil > Wetlands | place: USA... | reverse complement strand
GAACGACGGCAGGCACACGGTCATGTACGTCGATGGCTGCCCGACTGTCGACATTGCCAACCTCGTGTCGTCCAACGGGATCACGCAGCTCAGTCTCCCGTGGGCACTCGGCGGCTATGAGTATGCCGGGACCATCAACCAGATCTGGAACGGCTGGGTGGGAGACGTCCGCATCGTCAGCAGGGCGCTCTCCGTCGGTGAGTTCATGACCGCCCGTTAACCGCCTTAGCTGCGTCCGCCAGTGACTGCAACGGGCAGCCTGCGTTGCGTCCCGTAAGGCAGCCGTTTACTCCTCTTGCACGGGGGCACTGAGAGCTCCGTCATGAGCGTCGACGAAAAGCTTGACGATCCCGGTGCCGGGCTGAACGCCCCGCGCGCGGAGGACGTCGCCACCGCCTCGCCGGTGCTAAGCGACAGCCTCAACGTTGTCCGGGCGCAGGACGCAGACCTACCGGCTCCTGATCTGCGCGCCCTGGCGGCAAAAGCGCTGCGCAGTGTGTGGCCGTATGCGGCGGGCACCGCCGTCGTGCTGATCGCGGCCGGTGCCGTGTTCGGCGGGCGGGGCAGCTGGGGAAACGTACCGACGTGGGTGCTCGCGGTTACCATGCTGCTGGCTTTCGTCGCTGCGGCGTTCGCCGCGCTCGCGACCTACGAGCTTCTGCGCGTCGAGTCGCGGCGGCATGCAGTGATAGCGGAAGAGCAGCGCCAGCGCAAGGAAGCGCAACGCCGGGCGCAGGCAAGCCGGGTTGCCGCCTGGTACGGCCGATGGTCATCGGTGGTGAAGGGCCCGGGCATGACAGCGGACCACCGCGAGTGGCTGCGCTACGGGGCGATCATCAGCAACGCTTCGGACCTGCCCGTGTACAACGTCCGGGTATCGCTCTGCGTGGCTGCCGACCCCTCCGCATGGCTGACGTGGCGCCAGGGCGAGCGGTTCGCGGGCGCGCTGCGTCTCGTGCCGCCCGGCCAGGAGCACGTCGAGATGCCCGACCACGTCAGGACCGAAGAGGAGACAACCGGGAACCAGCCGACATGGCTGGTTGCGATCGAGTTCACCGACGCCTCGGGTGTGCAGTGGCTGCGGGATCCGCAGGGCAGGCTTGAGCGCGCCGATGCTCTGGACAGTTAGTTAGCTATTTGCCATAATTCCTTCGTGCTGGACGTGGACCTCGTAAAGGCCCTGGGCAATGAGAAGCGCCTTCAGGTGCTGGAGTGGCTGCGTGATCCGGTGGCCAACTTCCCGCCACAGCGCGACGGTGATCTGATTAACGACGGCGTATGCGCGCTGTTCATAGCGGAGAAGCTGGGGGTCAGCGCGCCGACCTGCGGCGAGCACCTGAAGCTGCTCTCACGTGCCGGGCTGATCAGGGGCACGAAGATCAGGCAGTGGGTCTTCTACAAGCGCGACGAGGACCGCATTGCCCGTGCGAAGGAGGCACTGGCTAGTGACTGGTGACATGCGAGCCAGCGAGCACCAGCTCCCGCTTGGCACCGCGGTCGAGGCCGCGCCATCGCCGGACTCGGCTCGTGACCGAGGGCAGCATCTGGTGATTACGCGCGAGGATATTCACCATGCCTACGACACGATCGGGCAGTACCTGCGCCGGACGCCGGTTCTCCAGCTCGACCTGGCCGGGCCGGTGACCCTGAAGCTGGAGCAGCTGCAGTGCGCGGGATCGTTCAAGGCCCGCGGCGCGTTCACGAACCTACTGCTGCGGGACGTGCCCGCGGCTGGCGTGGCGGCCGCGTCGGGCGGCAATCACGGCGTCGCAGTCGCGTACGCCGCGCACCGGCTGGGCATCCCGGCCAGGATCTTCGTGCCCACCGTGTCATCCCCGGCCAAGATCGAGCGCATCCGTCAGCTCGCGGACCTGGTGGTCACCGGCGACCGCTATGCCGACGCGCTGGAGGCCGCGCAGCAATGGATTGCGGCGTCCGGCGCAATGAGCGTTCACGCGTTCGATGCTCAGGAGACCATACTCGGTCAGGCCACGCTCGCGCTCGAGCTCGACGACCAGGCCGGGCCCCTGGACACGGTGCTGGTCCCGGTCGGCGGCGGCGGCCTCATCTCCGGAGTCGCATCGTATTTCGCCGGCACAGCCCGGATCATCGGCGTGGAACCCGACGGCGCACCGACCCTCGCCCGCGCGCGGGCAGCCGGCGCGCCTATTGATGCGCCGGCCGGGAGCATCGCCGTTGATGCCCTGGCGCCGCGCCGTGTCGGCGAAATGGTCTTCCCGATCGCTAAGGCCTACGTCGAGGACGTAGTGCTCGTGGACGATGAGGCGATCCGCAGCGCGCAACGCACGCTATGGCAGACCGCGCGCATCGCGGCTGAGCCGGCCGCCTCAGTCGGTGTCGCGGCCCTGCTGACCGGCGCTTACAAGCCCGCGCCGGGCGAGCGCGTAGCCGTCATCATCACCGGTGCCAACATGAGCCCGTCGCAGCTGGATAGCTGACGGGATGCTCACTGCGTGTTCCGTGGCTCGCGCAGCAGGAGCAGGTTCACCGCCACGAGGCTGAGAGCGGTCAGGCTGTCCTGATTCAGCAACTCGGCCCTGGTGCGCACCACGCCGCGGTCGGGCTTGGACCGGGACCGGCGCGTCTCGACGGTGGTGGTCCTCAGCCGCAGTCGGTCGCCAGGCCGCACCGGTACGGGCCACCGCAGCTCGTCGAGCCCCGGAGAGCCCAGGCTGGCGACCCGCGACAGGTAGTGGTCGGCGAACAGCCGCATGAAGATCCCGCCAGTGTGCCAGCCGCTGGCAATCAGCCCGCCGAACGGCCCGGCGGCGGCCAGCCGTGCATCCGCGTGGATCGGCTGCGGGTCAAACCGGCGGGCGAAGGCGACGATCTCCTCCTCGGCCACGGTCGCGTAGCCGTACTCGTAGACCGCGCCGGCCTCGTAATCCTCGAAATAGCGATCCTCGATCGGAGTGGCGAAGTCCGCCTCGCCCAGCGCCCGCGTCACGTCGTCGTGCCCTGCTGCCCGCGATGTCATGGCTCCCGCTATCTCCCAGTTCGCCGGAGCGCTCGCGCGGACAGCGCTGTGAGCCAGGCGAAGCCGGCGATGATGCTGGCGCGCTGGAATAGCCCGCCGAGGCTGACGAGCCGAGGCGACTGGCCGAACCCGGCACCGGCCAGAGCCATGGTCGTGAGCATGGTCACGGCGGTCCCCGCGCTGTAGAGACCGAAGCGGTGCTGGCCGGCCCGCCAGGACCGCCAGCCACAGGCGAGTGCAGCGGCAGGCAGGCCGGCGAACACCGGTACCGCCGCCAGATTGTGGACGGTGCCGGCCCGGCTTGGCTGGGTGAGCGCATCGGGCGTTCCCGGCGGGTAGCCGCTGACCGGGTCGGTCGTGAACGCGGCCGAGCCGATAAGCCCCGCGCCTGCGGCGCCGATCAAAGCCGGCACTGCCCGGCCGCTGGCCGCGCGATCACCAGCGCGCGCCAGGCCTGCGGCCCCGGCCAGGAACAACGTCCCTGCCACTGCGAAGTTTCCGGCCTGGATCCAGCCACGCGGTCCGAGCGCAAGAGAACTGACTGGATGGCGCAGCGGCCGGTAGCCGTCCCTGACGGCACCCTCGAGCAGGAACACGCCCACGAAGACGGGGCCCGCCGCCACGCCGCAGCGCAGCAACCGACGGGTCCATGTTTGCGACGGACCCGGGATGCTGGCAGCGTTCACCCACGAAGCGTAGCGGGCCAGGCATTGCGCCGGCGGTGCAGGTCCGCGGTGGCGCGCCGTCGATACTGCGCCGGCGGTTTCCCCGTCTCGGCGAAGGCGGGCGGGTCGTCGAAGACTTGCAGACGCGGCCGTGGGGCGCCTCCGACGGGCGAGTCATTGACCGTTACGGTCTCGGGTTCGAGGACGACGAGAGCGACTGAGGGTCTTCTAGGTGGCTAGGTGATTTGCCTCGCGGTAATGCCCGGCGAGGACATCCGCGCCGAAATCGCCGCCGGGCCGGCGCAGCACAGTGTGTGCGTGATTGGCGTTGGTCTTGTCGAACTCGATGAGAAGGTCGTCCGCCTGCACCCGGTAGTAGTGCCGGTCGTCCCGCGTGAGCGGGCCTTCCCAGGCGAAGTACGCTTCGCCGCCCGCGACCTTCGCCGCCTCGCGCGCTGCCATCGCGTCCGGGAGCCGGTCCAGATAAAGAGCCACGATCTGCGCGAGCAGCGCCCGCGCCGTCGGCCCGAGCGTCGACGTGGCAACACCCAGCGGCTCAACTTGCCCGGCGCGAGCCGAGGTGGCCGAGTGGATGTCGCCGGGCGCATGATCGGCGACGACGGCGTTCCTGCGGCCAGCCGGCCCGAGCGCATCGACCAGCGCGTGCCCGAGGTCCTCCTCAGGGCCGAGCGGGCGGGACACCGGCCGCCCGGCGTAACTCACGCACGCCGGATTGGCGCCGACGAAAACGGGGGCCGGGGAGACCCGGTCACCGGCGATGGTCATCGTCACGGACAGGTGGTGCCCCTCGAACCGCCAAGACCATACATCCTCCCCGGCCGGATCGCCGAACACGCTGACGAAGTAGCCTCCGCTGTGCCGGTCCATCGCGCGCTGCTCCTGCAGATCGAGCACTTCCTCGAGCGCGACGACCGCCATCGCCTGGGCGAAGCAGTGCTCGCTCAGTCCGGTGGCCAGCAGCCGGTGCGCGGCCTTCCGGCCCGCCACACTCATCATTGCCAGGCACCCGCCCGGCCGCCGGTTCGGCCGGTACTCGATCCACCGCCGCGCCCCGTCATCGCCGAAATCCAGCGCCGTGAGCTTGCGCTGCTCGTTGTCTAGTTCCCCCAGCAGCGCTGCTGCCTCCTGCCGCATCTGCGCAGCGGTCTCGTCACTCGCCATGCCTCCGGTATACCAGTGCCGCCCGTCAGGCCGGGCCCACCGCACGGCGCGCCGCCATTCTGCACCACGTCGAGTAATATCGTGAGAGGCACACAGAAAGGCTGCCGTAAATGGCCTGGACAATAACCCCCCGACGCCGAGTGCAGCGGCCTGAGTTCGTCTACTGGCCGTTGGCCGCGCCGTTGCTGCTTGCAGCGGGCTTCATCGTCCTCCTGCTCGGGGCGTTCCTCCTGGTAGGCGTGTTCTCCTACGCGCTCGCCAGGCTCGGCATCAGCCCTGAAACGGCGTCCCTGGTTCTGGTTGCCTGCCTGATCGGCAGCGCGGTGAACATTCCTATTGCCCGTCTGCGCGGCCGCGCCGCGGCGATGGAGCAATACATCAGCGTGTTCGGCCTGCGGTACTACGTGCCAGTCGTGCGGAAGCGCGTAACCGTCCTGGCAGTCAACCTCGGCGGTGCAGTGATTCCGGCCGCGCTGTCGGCCTACCTCATCGCGCATGACCATCTCGGACTGGCTGCGCTCGGCGCGGTTGCACTGGTTGCCGCGCTCGTGCATCTCGTCGCGAGGCCAGTGCCGGGTCTCGGTATCGCGGTGCCCGCAGTGCTGCCAGGACTGTTTGCGGTCCTCGTCGCTGCGGCGTTCCACCCGGTAGCGATCGCCGCTTTGGCCTACGTGGGGGGGACGCTCGGCACGCTTATCGGCGCGGACCTGGCCAACCTGGGCAAGGTGCGAAAGCTTGGCGCGCCAGTCGCGTCCATCGGCGGCGCGGGCACGTTCGACGGCATCTTCATCGCCGGAATCACCGCCGTTCTGCTGGCCGCACTGGTCTAGCTCGATCCACGGGAGGGCAGGCTGGCATGTGTCGTTAGCCGGTCGCGGCCGGCCAGATCAGTAGCTGTCGAGGAAGGCCTTGACTTCGGGGGCAGCGAATTGAGCGCCGTAACCGGCGTCGACCACCAGGCAGCCGATTGCGACGTCCTTTGACGGCTCGAATGCGATGAGCCAACTGTTGGGCTGCCCTTGGCCGTCGATATCCGCGGTACCCGTTTTGGCGTAGACATCCGGGCCGAAGCCGACCGCATCGGCCGTGCCGCTGGTGACCACCGCCCGCATCATTTCCTTCAGCCAGGCGTCGGTATTGGCCGGAAGCGGCGTCGCGGTGACCTTCGGCTCACCGGCGGCCAGGTAAGGCTGGTGGAAGCTGCCGCTATCGATGGTGGCGGCAATCGACGCCATAGCCAGCGGCGAAGCGGTCAGCTGACCTTCGCCAAAGGCTTCTTGTGCCAGTTCGGAGCCCGATGCAGACGCCGGGGCGTTGAAGTATTCCGCGGAAGCGCTGCCGATGCCGATGTCCCAGTTCTGGTCCAGGCCGTAGTACTTCTTGGCTGTCTCGGCTAGCCGGCCGTCGGTCAGATGCTCCCACTGCGTGCTGAAAGCGTTGTTGCAGGACTGGGCGAAGTCAGTGATGAACGGCGTCGATGCCGGCTCCGATTCGCCCTTGTCGTTGTGGTAAGTGACCCCCTGAATCGTGAAGGCCTTCGGGCATGCAACGTCGGTGTCCGGAGTGAGCACCCCCTCAGTGAACAGCGCAGTCGAGGTGACGGTCTTCATCGACGAGCCGGGCGCCACCCTTGCGGTAAGCGCGAAATCGTTGAAACCGTCGTTATTGGCGACGGCTAGGATCTTGCCGGTCGATGGCTGGATGACGACCATCGAGCTGTCCTTATGCGCTGTGACGGCAGACCGGGCTGCCTGCTCCGCTGCCGGGTCGATCGTTGTGGCGAGCGCGGAGACGTTCTTTGGCGGTAGCACAACCGCCCTGGTGCGGGCGAGGCGCTTGCCCTTACTGGTCGCAATCTCGACGTCGAGGCCGGGGGATCCGTCCTTGGGAGGCGCGCCTGCCTCAATGCCGGCGGCGACGTTGTCCAGCCCAGGGTCACCGTAACTGGTGAGATCGTTGCCGCTGGCGTCGGTGACCGAGGTGACGAGAGGGGCGACGGGGACGGCATCAAGGTGCTCGGACGCGGTGAGGTTAGGCGCCATGTCATCGGGCGCCCAGGCGACGTACCAGTACTGCGATTGCTTCGCCTGATAGGTGACCAGCGATGCGTGGTAGCGCCAGGTTCCGCTGACCGTCGCGGAGCCGTCCGGCGCGGCGATGCTGGCGCTGGCCGCGTAGGTGACCTTCTCCCGAGGGGACGACGAGTGCGACGAGACCGCGGTTGCCGACTCCACAGCACTGGTGAGCTTCCTGAGGTCAAGGTGCGTCGGGAAAGCCGTGAGGGCGGCCCTGGCGACGGCCGGATGATTGGTGTAGTTGGCCGCTTGCTTAAGGTCACCAGCGTCCCAGGCGCGCAAGAAGGCGCGGGCCGTCTGTTGTGCGTCCTGGCCGGGCGATGAGCCCGTCGGCAGGTAACCCGTGGTCTGGGTGTGCTTGCCCGGCAGCACCAGCGCGGCGGTGACACCGGCCGCCACTACCACCACGGCGACCAGCACATACGGTAGCTTGCGCCGCTTCCTGCCCCGCCTCCCGTGCCTGCTGCGCGGTGGCGGCTGGTCGTCGGGCAGCGGCCTGCTGCGCGGTGGCCGCTGCTCGCCGACCGGCCAGGTCTCGGTGGCCGGCCGGGTTTCGGCGACCGCGGGCTCCGGACGGAACCACGAATCCCATGATGACGTGTCATCCGAACTGCCGCTCACCCAAGTGACCGTACCTACTGCCCCGATTGCTGGCCAAATCATTAGGAAAACTCCGTACGCGCGGACGGACACCGCGCGCACAGCCTGCCCACGCTTGGTTACCACTTGGTCACGATGAGTCTCGGCGGCAACCAGCCCCCGCACCTGGCAAACCGGAACCGAATACAGCTAAGGCGTGGTCACGCGGGCGTTGAGTCCGAGGCGATAGTGGTTACCGACGATGCAGAGGCTGGGCGGTCCGGGAGGACGCATACCCTCCCGGCGCTGAAGCCCGCCGAGCCGATACCGAACGCGGCGTTGAAGCGGTCCGTGTTGACCAGCGTCAGCAGCGCAGTGATCTCCACGATCTGCTTATCGCTGAAGTGCTCCTTCATCCGGGCGAACAGCTCGTCGGTGACCTCGACGGGCGTACGCATCACCGCGACCGTATAGTCGAGCGCCGCTTTCTCCTGTTCGGTGAACAGATCGCTGGACTGGTAACGCGGCAGCGCGAGGAGCTCGGCGTCAGACATACCGGAGTTGCGGCATACCTGCGAGCCGAGATCGACACAGAACTCGCAGCCAATCATCTGCGCGCCCTTCAGCTCGACCAGGTTCCTGATCCGCTCGCTCACGGCCTTGCCGCCGCGGACCGCCTGATTGAACCTGCCCATGCCCATCATCATCTTCGGCTGGTGCGCCCAGATCTCCATGGGCTCGATCCCGCTGCCGGTCTGCGGATCGCGGCCGGTCAGCTTCCTCATTGCCCTGGGCCCGAACCTGTAGACGAGCTTGACCATCAGGCTGGCCTGTGACCTGGGGACTCCCTGGATGCGTGCCATCGGGCGTACCTCCTGTTCCGATCAGCTGGATTACGCCAGGCATCACTTACCTGACACCTGCCAGGCAGCCGATGTGACCGGACGCAGCGGGGTGTTATCGCAGCAGCTTGGCTGGCGTGATCGGCAGGTCACGCACGCGGATGCCGGTGGCGTGAAAGACAGCGTTAGCGATGGCGGCCGACGAGCCCACGATGCCGATCTCACCTATGCCTTTGGAGCCCATCGGGTTGACGTGAGTGTCTTCCTCGTCGATCCAGGCAATGTCGAACTGGCCTACGTCGGCATTGGCCGGGACGTGGTAGCCGGCGAAGTCGTGATTCATGACATGCCCGAAGCGAGCGTCGACCAGGCTCTCCTCGTGCAGTGCCATGCTCAGGCCCCACGTCATCCCGCCGATGATCTGCGAGCGGGCGGTCTTTGGGTTGATGATCTTCCCGGCGGCGAAAACGCCCGTCATACACGGGACGCGCACCTCGCCGGTGTCGGCGTCCACCCGCGCCTGCGCGAAGCAGGCTCCGAAGGCATGCATTGCGTACTTGCCGGCTTCGGGGTTGTCGGTCGCAGCAGCCTCCGCCTGGTCGCCTTCGGACGGGCTGTCGCCATACCTGTCGCGGAAGACGCGGGCTGCTTCGAAGATGGCCGTCCCCCAGCTCGTGATGCCGGAGGAGCCCCCCTCGACGGTGGCCTCGGGCTGGGCGGTGTCCCCGATGCGCACGTCTATGTCTTCAACGTCAACTGCCATGGCGTCGGCGGCGATCTGGCTTAGCGCCGTCCAGGTCCCGGTGCCGATATCCACCGCGGCGATCTCGACGAGGTACCGGCCGCCGCCGGCATAGCGGATCCTTGCCACCGAGCCGGGGAACCTCAGGACCGGAAAGGTCGACGATGCCACGCCGCTGCCGACAAGCCAGCGGCCTTCCCGGCGGGCGCGCGGGCGCGGGTCGCGGCTAGCCCAGCCGAACCGGCGCGCTCCTTCGAGCAAGCAGGCAACGAGGTTGCGGCTCGAGTAGGGAAGTCCCGTCTCGGCGTCGAGCTCGGGCTCGTTGCGGATGCGGAACTCGACGGGATCCAGGCCGCACTTGATCGCCATCTCATCCATCGCAGACTCCAGCGCGAACATCCCTGGCGCTTCGCCGGGGGCCCGCATCCAGGATGGCGCCGGCACATCGAGCGCAGCCAGGCGATGAGTGGTGCGGCGGCTCCGGGATGCGTACATCGTCCGGGTCGGGACGGCAGCGTTCTCGGCGAACTCCTTTATCTTCGCGGTCTGCTCGATAACGTCATGGGACGTGGCGGTTAGGTGGCCATCCTGATCGGCGCCCAGGCGGATCCGCTGGATGGTCGGGGTGCGGTAGCCCACTCCGGAGAACATCTGCTGGCGGGTCAGCGCGAACTTCACCGGGCTCCCCTGCACCGCCCGAGCTGCTAGCACCGCGAGAATCGTGTTGGCGTGCAGCGTCTTCGACCCGAAGCCGCCTCCGACGTAGGGAGCGATGACGCGGACACGATCCGGATCGAGCCCCAGCACCTGAGCGAGCGTCTGCCTGACCATGTGCGGTCCCTGCGTGGACTCGTAGAGAGTGAGGCCTCCCGCTTCCCACACCGCGACCGTGGTGTGGGGCTCCATCGGGTTGTGGTGCTCCATCGGCGTGGTGTAAGTCTCGTCCAGTTTCACCGCCGCGCAGGAGAACGCCCGGTCGAAGTCGCCCTCCCGCGTATCGGTCGGGAGTTCCGGGTTCACGTGCTCAGGCGCGTACAGGTCGTCCCGGTCGGACCGCAATTCCACATCGTGAGACGCCTCGTCGTACGACACCCGGACCAGGCTCGCGGCATACCGCGCGCTTTCAAGTGTCTCGGCGAGCACGGCAGCCACGTACTGGCCGCGGAAGGAGACGTCGCCAGCCTGCAGGACGGCGAGTTCCTGGTCGCTCGTATCGGCCAGCCGGGGAGCGTTCTCGTGGGTGAGGACGGTGAGCACGCCGGGCACAGCCTCTGCAGCGCTTCCATCTATCCCCGTGACCCGGCCCCTCGCGACGTGGCTCTCCACCGGGAACAGGTACAGCGGCTTATCGAAGCGATACTCGTAGGCATAGGGGGCCGTCCCGGTGACCTTCT
>Ga0335075_10018021_pt1 | contig 10478 bp, 6 predicted proteins | sample Lox_Sample_24_FD_206723 | JGI IMG/M metagenome (GOLD analysis project Ga0335075, IMG submission 206723) | Soil microbial communities from Loxahatchee National Wildlife Refuge, Florida, United States - Lox_Sample_2.4 | ecosystem: Environmental > Terrestrial > Soil > Wetlands | place: USA: Florida... | reverse complement strand
TGGCAATCCGGTCTCCTTCGTTGGACGCGGTAGACATGGCTCCTCCTTGCCGGGCGCAAAGAGGACATTTCTATCGCGTTAAGACCGGACATTTCTATTGTCGTTCAACAGAGCAAAAAACCAGTGCCGAGATAGCGTCTGTCCGGTTAGCGGCGCTTCGTAGAAGAGTCGTTGCTCCTGACGCTTCTACGAAGCGCCGCTAATCGAAAAGGACAAGCACTCAAAAATCAGCACACCGGACGGGATTTTCTGCTTGCGAGTCGCCGCGGCGGCGGATACTCTCCAGGAAGAAGGAAATTCACAGTCTGGAGGCGTCGCTATGACTTCTAGCAATCTCTCCACCGAAACGCCGGCTGCACCGGCGTCCCAAGCCGCCTCCGCGGCACACACGGTCCTGATCGTCGATGACTCGGCCATGGATCGCCACCTTGCCGGCGCCATCGTGCAAAAGTGCGAAGGCTGGCAAGCCCTCTTCGCTTGCCACGGCCGGGAAGCATTGCAAATGTTGCGGGAACAATCGCCCGATGTCGTCCTCACCGACATGCTCATGCCGGAGATGGACGGCCTGGAACTGGTGCGGGCCATCCGCATCGAACATCCCCTGGTGCCGGTCATCCTCATGACGGCGCACGGCAGCGAGGATCTGGCCATCCAAGCTCTGCGCAACGGAGCGGCCAGCTACGTGCCGAAGAAAAGTTTGGCCCGCGATCTGGCCGAGACCCTCGACGGCGTCCTGGCCGCCAGCCAAAGCAATCGCCGCGAACAGCTCGTCCTCGATTGCCTGGTCCACAACGAAACGCTCTATCGATTGGACAACGATGTCTCCCTGGTTGCTCCGCTGGTCGGACACATTGAACATCAGCTGGAGCGCATGCGGCTGTGCGAGCCGAGCGGCCTGGTTCTGATCGGCGTTGCCTTGCACGAGGCGCTGACCAACGCTATCCTGCACGGCAACCTGGGACTCAGCTCGGATTTGCGCGAGACGGATGAAAAGGAATACTATCGTCTGGCGGTAGAGCGACGGACGCAGCCGCCCTGGAGTGAGCGTCGCGTAAACGTCGGCGTCACGCTGACCGAGCATGAGGCTGTCTTTGTCATCAGCGATGAGGGCGATGGCTTCGATCCGGAAGTGTTGCCCGATCCGACCGATCCGGCCAACCTCGAACGAGTCAGCGGCCGCGGTTTGCTGTTGATTCAGACATTCATGGATCGCGTCGAACACAACGAACGAGGCAATCAGATAACGATGGTGAAACACCGGCATTGAGCCGGACAACCGAGCTGCGACCGTAAGGGAGCGGGGGAAGCAACCGCTCCCTTACGGTCGCGGCTCCGAGAGACTTTGAAGAAATCAACGGCAATTCCATAGCTTGCCGGGCTGATTACGTCTATACTACGAGTCGGTTGAGATGAACCGGCATCAGGAGAGGGCCTGTCGTCGCCGATTCCTCCCCTACGGGCCTGTTGCCCGGAAAAGCAGTAGGCGCATCGACCAAGAAACCGCATGATAACAAGCAGGGAACGGCAGAGGCGGCTGAACCGAAACGACAAGCGGAGCCGCTCAACCGAATGCATCTGAGGGATTTAATGACTCACCGGGAACGGCACACCCCCGAGGAAGCGCCTGCCCGCGATGGGATCTGGACGCCCCCCGCCAGTTCATCGGCGTCCGCCCACTCATCCGGTACGTCTCGGTCTGCGTTGGGCGATGCCTCCCTATGGACGGACTGGTATCATCGGGCCTCTCCCGCTCAGCAGCAGGAGGCGTTGCTGCGAGCCATCCAACAAGGCGTTGTCTATACGCACCAGTTGGCTGCTCCCGCGCAGACAACTGCTCCCCTCCGTTCTTTGCTTTCCAGCTTGCTCAATGGCCAAGTTAAGGAGATGGCTCCACTCGATCTGCCGGCCCTGGAATATCACGATGGCGAACTGGATCGGACGCAGCGTGAAGCGGTGGCGCGAGCGGTGGCTACACCGGATGTTTGCTTGATTCAGGGCTTGCCCGGCACCGGCAAGTCGCGCTTGCTCGCCGAGATTATTTTGCAAGCCGCCCAGCGCGGCGAGCGCATTCTCTTCCTTGCCCCTACAACTGCCGCCCTCGATAGCGTGCTGGAACGTCTGAGCCGGCACCCGGCCGTCTGTCCCATTCGCTGCCTCGCCGCCGAGGAAACCCCGGCTGATCTGCCGCCGGCCATCGCGCGCCTGACTTTGCCGGAGCGATTGCGGGCCTACCGGGAAATCACGGTTCCGGCTGCTCGCATCGCCCGCGCTGCCGCCCTCCAGACGCTTGAGGCCCGTTCGCGCGAACAGCCGCACTGGCCGCGGCTGGAAACATTGGCCCAGCAGCACGAGAATCTCGTCGAGCGCTTGCGGAGCTTGACCGAGCGCCGCGACGCTGTCGCGGCGGAAGTCGAGCGTTTGGAGCCAGGCGTCGTGTTCGGCGAGAGTTGGCGAGCTTGTCAACGCGCGCGACAGGAAGCGGTGGAGTCTGTCGATGGTCAGCTGGCCGGACTCCATGCGGAATTGGAGACGATCGCCGGCAAGCAGACTCAGTTGGAAAGCGAGTGGGAGACCATTCGACCGTTGGCTGAGGCCCGGAAAGGACGACGCCTCTGGACCGGAGCTTGGTGGCGCGCCCTCTTGCGGAGCGGTTTGAGGGAACAGGCGAATGGTTTGGAAGCGCGCCGCTCGGAGCTGCACGCGGCACGGCAGCGCTTGGAACATGAATTGGCGGTGCAGCGGAGCGAGCGCGATGAGATCGAAAACCGCTGTGCCGCCGAGTGCCGGCGCTTGTGCGATGATGAGATCGCTCGCCGTCATGCCGAACTCGACTACGAGATTGCTGCCTTGACGGACGAGCAGAATTCCTTGCGCGAGCAATGGCGAACCGTTTGTGCGGCACTACCTGGCGAGGTGGTTTCGATTGAGATCTCTCGACAAGCCGTGGAGGCGGGCCGCGCCGCTTGGGAGCGGCTGCGCGATCAAGAGTCTCAGCGAGCTTCCGCAGCTGAGCAGTGGTTGAAAACCGTCGAAGAAGGCACACATGGCCTGACGGAGAAACTGGCCGGCTGTGCCAATGTGATCGCCGCTACAACCACAGCGCTGCCGGGCGATCCGGTCGATGGCGATCCGCGCACCCCCCCGGTTTTCGATCTGCTGATTCTGGAACAAACCCATCAAGTGACGGAACCGGAGTTCGCGGCCGCTGTTCGCCGCGCCCGCCGCTGGGTACTGATCGGCGAACCGCAGATGGATGGCGAACGGCCGAGGGACGACGAGCCGGAAGCGTTAGCGACGGGTTCGCAACCGTCGCTAACGCTTCCGGCTCGTCGTTCCTCACGCGCCACTCGCCACTTCTTCCAGCGCTTATGGCAACATTTGCACGCCGATCCGTGCCGGCTGCCCTTCGCTTGGATGCGGAGCGAAGATCGGCTGCTCTGCCGCTTGCGCCCCCTCGCCGCCGGACAGGAAAAGTGGATCGAGACGGAGCCAGTCGTCGATCGGCCGGACATCGAGCTGCGCATCCTATCCATGCCGAGGCAAGCGCCGCGGATCGTAGAAGTCCTCTTTCCCATCTTCATGGGCATCAGTGAGGCCAAGCAATTTATCTTCTGTGAGTTGGAGGAATTGGCCTTGCAGACGCGCGGGCGAAGTCTGTGCTGGTTCGAGACGGAAGAAGAAGTGATTCTGGAGTTCGCCCTAAGCTCGGATAGTGAGACGATGATCGTCGCTTTGGAAACCGGTATCCGCGAGCGCGTCGCCTGCTTGCCGCCGGACGGCGGCTCGGCAGATCGCGCAAGCATGGACTGGCACACCTGTTCTCTGGAATTTAGCCGAACTGCCGGCTGGACGCGCCAACGCGCCGAGGAGTGGGTCGCCGAGCGTCTTGGAATCCGCTCGCCGGGACGCACGGTACTGCTGACGACACCGTTTCATCTCGATCCTTCCTGTCCGACCTGCCAGAAAAACAAAACCACGGATCACACAGATGACACGGATAAAAATAAAAGAGGGCGTAAAATGAAAAGATCGACTTGACAAAGAGGTTATCTTTATGTTTTTTATCCGTGTTATCCGTGTTATCCGTGGTTGATTGTTTAGGGGAAAGCCGAGAGCGTATGAGCGCTGCCTTCGTCCCGTCCTGGCCCGGCAGCCGTGTTCTGTTAGGGTGGTGGCGCGAACTGGCCGGCCGAATGCCTCAACAAGTTCGCCTCAGCCGCCTCCTTCTTCACCGCGTCGAAGCCCTGGTTCTTGTCCGGAAGTCGCGTCCTCTGGATCGTTGGCAGCGAGCGCTGCTCGGTCTCGCCAGCGCACATATCTCGCACGGCGGCGAGTTGATAAACTCATTATCCAATTTACAGATGGATACCCAGATGCTCGGCCAACTGGTCCGCGAACTGGCCGATGGCGGATTGCTGCACCGGAACGGATCGGGTTTGTGGCAAATGACTCCGGCAGGCCGTCACGCCCTGGAAACGGGCGCGGCGCCCGTTGCCGTCGAGGAGCGACGGACGTTCGTTTTCGTGGATAATTCCGCGCTGGGCCGACCGCCGTGCTTTCTACCCCTGGATTTGAGTCCAGCCCAGTTCGCCGGGTCCAAATCGCCGCAAGAGGCCGGCTGTTCGTTCGAGGCCCAATCTCTGGAAGCGTGCATTCGGCAGTCGCCGGAATGGAAAAAACGCTTTCGCTTTCCCACCGACGTAGAGGCTCTATTAATACCGCAGGCCGATGAATCACCGGCAGTAAATTGGCGGCGCGTCCTTCTCGATTCCGTCGAGGAGTGGCTGTTCGTCTTTATCCACACGGCGCCAACGGCTGGCCCTCCGCTGCTGATGGCGTTCCCCGTGCGCCCGGAAGGCTGGGTGCTGGAAGCGCAGCCGCTGCTGGCGCTGGCTGATGGCTGGCAGGAAGCGCTGCCGGATTTGGCCGTGGAGCCAGCGCCGGAATTGTGGCGGCAAGCCTGGCAAACGTGGTCGCATCCGCGCACCCTGCCGCCGGCCGAGGTCGCAGCGTGCCGGCTGGAGCGCGTCGATCATCGTCTACGGGTTTATGCGCCGCTGCGATTGATCGAGCGCTTGCGGGCGGCCCGCAGCGACGCGGTCAAACAGGAAGCCTGGCTGCTGGCCGGCGAAGGCCGTACACGTCTCGCTGCTCAAATCGAGCTGCATCCGCTGTGAACCGCCCCAGGCCATCTTACAGGCCAATCTTTCGCCGCGATAATACAATTGGCGTTACCCAATCCTTCACGGTGCCCAGACGATGACGCCTTCGTTTCTGGATCTGACGCAGCGCCTGGAATCCGGCGACGCCGAAGCCGACGCCGTTCTCTTCGATCGCTACCCACGGCGGCTGATCGGTCTGGCGCGTCGCCGGCTGCATGAGCGGGTGCGGCCCAAGGCCGACGCCGACGACGTCGTCAAATCGGTCATCCGCACCTTTTGCCGCCGCGCCGCCGAACGTCCCTTCATCCTCGATGGACCGGACGCCCTGTGGGCGCTATTGGCCGAAATCACTTTACGCAAATGCGGTCGCTGGAACCGTCATTTCCATACCCGCAAACGCGATGTCCGCCGCGAACTGACGCCGCCGCCCTTGACCGATTCCGATTGCGTCAATGAACCGCTCGATCCCGCCAGCCCTCGCCCCGAGGACGAAGCCGTGCTGCGCGAGATGGTAGAGCATCTGTTGCGCGATCTCGACGACCGAGCGCGTGCGGTGTGTGAAATGCGTTTGCAAGGCTACGAGATCGAAGAAATCGCCGGGGCATTGAAATGCAGCACGGCGACGATCAATCGCAAGATACGCTCCATCAAGGATCGCATGAAACAATTGTGGCCGGAGCTGCCGGATTTTCCCTGATAGGTCTCGAAGCGATTTGGGCATTAGCTATTCGTAGGAGCAAGGGCACGCCCAGAAACGAATTCCAAGTTTAGCCGCGAGCCGTAGGCGAGCTCGAACGCGCTTTAGCGCGAACGCGCTCGCCTACGACTCGCGGCTAAACGAAAAAATAATTGATGGGGAGCGAAAGTCCAAATACAATGCAGAGCATCCTTGTCACGCATAGTGTTCTCCTGTTGGCTCCACGGAACAACGTCGTTCGCCCGGAGGCTCGTCTGTCATCTCCTCGCCGCTGTCCGCAAGCATGGAATCGATTCTGGATCGCTTCGATGATGCCTGGAACGGACCCACGCCGCCACGCATCGAAGATTACTTGTCGCTCAGCGAACCGGCCAGGCGGCTCGCTCTACTGGTTGAGCTGGTGCATATCGATTTGGAGCGCCGTCTGGCGCGCGGCGAACGCATTCGCTTGGAGGAGAAGTCCCTGCCGCGCTTTCCGGAACTGCAAGCGGATCGCTCATCCGTTATCGCCTTGACTGCGCGCGAGTATGAGCTACGGCGGCGCCGCGAGCCGCAGCTGTCGCCCGCCGAATATTTCGAGCGCTTGCCGCAATATCGGGACGAATTGGCGCGACTGCTCGGCGCGCAGCCAACTCTGAACACGAACGGCGAGACGCGCGACGGCGAAGCGGCCGGGGAGGATCGGCAAGCCGCCGAGGACACACGCGATGTTCTCACGTTTCTGACGCCGCCGCAAACGGCGGACGAGCTTGGCCGCTTGAGTTCGTATCGCATTCTCAAAGTGCTGGGGTCCGGCGGAATGGGCGTAGTCTTTTTGGCCGAGGATGCCCAGCTGAAACGGCCGGTCGCGCTCAAAATCATGCGTCCGGCACTGGCGGCCGACAAATCGGCCCGCCAACGTTTTGTCCGCGAGGCGCGGGCGATGGCCATGCTCAAGCACGATCGCATCGTCGCCATCTATCAGGTGGATGAGGACCGCGGCGTACCGTTTTTGGCGATGGAATATCTGGAAGGCGAGACGCTGCACGAGCGTTTGAAGCGCGAGCCGGTGTTGCCGTTAGACGATGCGCTGCGGATCAGCGGCGAAATCGCCGACACTCTTGCCGCCGCTCACGCGCACGGCCTGATCCACCGCGACATCAAGCCGTCGAATATTTGGCTGGAGTTTAGCCGTGACTCGCAGGGGAGCGCGAACCGCGCGCTCCCCTGCGGGTCGCGGCTCAACGAAACCGGCCGCGTGAAAATCCTCGATTTCGGCTTGGCGCGTCCGGCGGTGGACGACGACGCCCATTTGACGCAAACCGGCGTCATTCTCGGCACGCTGGCGTTCATGTCGCCGGAGCAGGCACGCGGCGAACACGTAGATCACCGCAGCGATCTGTTCAGTCTGGGCTGCGTCCTCTATCGCATGGTGACGGGCCAGCTGCCGTTCCAGGGCCGCGACATGGTTAGCACGCTGCTGTCGCTATCCCACGATCATCCCAAGCCGCCGCGCGAGTTGAACCCGCAGGTGCCGCCGGCGCTGAATCATCTGATCCAACGCTTGCTGGCCAAGAACGTGGCGGATCGGCCGTCGTCGGCGGAGTCCGTGGTCCAGGCGCTGCAAACGCTGCCAGCCGAACCCGAACCGGCGCCTCCGCCGCGCCGTCGCCGCCGGATGACGGTGGCATTGGTTGCGTTGGCGTTGTTCGGAATGACGGTGCTGCTGGCGGGGATCATCATTCGCATCCGCAGCAAGGACGGCCGCGAAACGATCATCGAAGTGCCCGAAGGCAGCACGGTGACGATTGAGGAAAAAGCGAATCCGAGCCGCGAGCGCCAGGGAGCGGTGATCGAAAATCCGAGCCGCGACCGTGAGCGAGCGGTTGTGCCGCCGCTGGCCGAGGGCACCGAACCGCTGAGTCCCTGGGCGTTGGTGCGCAGTCCGGCGCGAATCAAGGGCGTGCGGAGTTGGACCATCGACACGCGCAGTCTGCGCGGCGGTTCTATCTCGTGCGCCATGCGTCCCGACGGCCGCCAACTCGTAGTCGGCAGTTTCGATGGCGTGATTCGCCGTTATGATCCGAACACCGGCCGCTTGCAACAAGCACTTTTCGGACAGCAAAAGAATGCCGATGTCTTTTCTCTGACTTGGTCTCCCGATGGCAAACGGCTGGTCGCGCGCTGCGGAGACAACAACGCCCTACACATATGGAACGCGGCCACAGGTCGGATTCTCCGCACGATCCAACCACCCGGCGTAAATGCCGGCCCTGCCGCATGGTCGCCGGACGGCAAACTGCTGGCAGTCGGTTCAAACGAAGGGGTGACATTGTGGGATAAGGGATCGTGGCAACAGGTTCCGTTCGTGGTGGAGGTAAGGAACGTTAGCGGCCTGGTATGGTCCTCCGACTGTAAGATCCTGGCTGCCGCATCCCACAATAAGGATGTTCGTCTCTGGGAAGTGCCATCGGGGAAGCTGTTGCACAAGTTCGATAGATGCGAAGAAGCTTATCCAAACCTTGCTTTGTCGCCGGACGGCAATACTCTTGTGTTCGCAGCATCGGACAAGGAACTCCGCGTGTGGAACGTTCGTTCGGGGAAGTTGTTGCGAACATTGGAGTTGCAAGCGGAGCCAAAAGCAGCGGCTTTTTTTTCGCCAGATGGAAAAATCCTGGCTGTCGGCACGGGGGTGTCGCGTTTGTCCAATTATTCGATACCGGATCGTGGAAACCGTTATGTCAATTGGGTTCCGGAACGCTGGATCACATCAGTAGTCTGGCCTGGTCGCCGGATAGTGCCACATTCGCCGCCGCGTGCTATCAAAACCACGTAAGCATCTTCGACGTGAAGACGGTGAAGGAAGTGCGGCTGATCGAGTCGCATTCCAACATACACCACCATTATAGACCCCACCTCTGGTCTCCCGATGGCAAAAAGATCGCGTCGAACTGTGGGTGGGAAGGATTTCGCATTTGGGATGTGGATTCGGGCATGCAACTGCGTCGAATCGAAGGTTACGCGAATTCATCAGCTTGGTCGCCGCTCGGAACATCGTTGGCGGGAATCCGAGAAAACGGATTTGTTGAAGTATACAACGGCGACAGCGGGGAAAGATTGCGCTCCTGGATAGGGCCGACTACCTTCGCTAGTGTTTCTCCCGCTTGGTCCCCGGACGGCAAGCGGCTCGCAACTGCCGCCGACAAAACCGTGCAAATCTGGGCCGCCGCTTCGGGTCGTCTGGTTCACACACTGAAAGGACACACCGCGAATGTGAATGTCATCGCCTGGGCGCCGGACGGCAAGCTCATCGCCTCCGGCAGTGAGGGCGATAAGACAGTGCGGTTGTGGGATGCGGCTTCGGGGAAGCAGCTCCATTCGTTCGACGCGGATAATTGCGTCCGCCTGGCGTGGTCGCCCGATGGCCAAAGCCTCGCATCGGGAACGGGAGGCGATACGCGTACTTGGGACATGGCGACAAAAGAGCTGCAAGTTCGTTGCGAGGGGCTATTGTTGGGCTGGACCGCCGACAGCAAGGCCGTGATGACCGAGGGCGGGGAAACGGTGCGCTGGTGGGACCGCCAGACGGGCGAATTGCTCCGCCGCAAGGAATTTCCACTCCTGGCCTGGCCCGTACTCAGTCCGGACAGCCAATTCGTCGCCGTTCCCCGCGGCGGCGCTCTCTACATTGGGGACATTTCTCGTGGTAAATTCTCGCTGACGCTGGTGCCGCTTCGCGGCGGACAATGGCTGGCCGTTCGTCCCGACGGCCGCTATCGCGGCTCGCCGGGCGTCGAGAAGGAAATCGTCTACATCGTCCAGACCGATGCCAGCCAGGAACTGCTGACGCCCGACGAGTTCGCCACGAAATACGGTTGGAAGAACGACCCCGAGCGCGTGCGCTTGCCCCCGTTTAGCCGCGAGCCGTAGGCGATCGCGGCCACGCTTGCCTACGGCTCGCGGCTAAACAATACGATATTGGGATCGACGCGCTCGCCTAGGGCTCGCGGCTAAACGGGGAGGGGGGATTATGATATTTGGGTATCACGTCATCTTTGGAGTGTACGGCTTCTGGTTGCCGAACGATCCGCGCGGCTCCTGGTCGGACTTCGTCGGCTCGTGGGAACTGTTCCGTTTCGGAGCGGCGACCACGACCGATACTCGGCAATCCGTCGCCCACCAGCCGCACGATCGGCAGCAGCGCCGCGCCGCTCGGGACGCTCTCCGTTATCCGCCCGTTTGCTTCAGCGGATTGCAAGCGCGAGCGGTCGGCCGCGGCTTCGCGTCATTCGTCGAGAAATCCCAGATAACCATCTGGGCTTGCGCCATTTTGCCGGAACACATGCATCTCGTGGCGGCGCGCCAAGAATACGAAGTGGAACAGTTGGTCAATTTGCTCAAGGGGGCCGCGACTCGGCAGCTCCTCGCCGAGAGATTGCATCCGTTCGCTGAACTGCGCTCGAAAAACGGCACGATCCCGAAATGCTGGGCGCGAGGTCTGTGGAAAGTGTTTCTGGATAGCGACACCGACATTGTGCGCGCCGTCCGTTACGTCGAGCAAAATCCGAGCAAAGAGGGCAAACCCGCGCAACATTGGTCGTTCGTCACTCCGTTTCCGACAATCGATTCCCCGGCTGTTG
>Ga0335075_10018020_pt1 | contig 10478 bp, 11 predicted proteins | sample Lox_Sample_24_FD_206723 | JGI IMG/M metagenome (GOLD analysis project Ga0335075, IMG submission 206723) | Soil microbial communities from Loxahatchee National Wildlife Refuge, Florida, United States - Lox_Sample_2.4 | ecosystem: Environmental > Terrestrial > Soil > Wetlands | place: USA... | reverse complement strand
GCGCGCAGATACAGGTTGCCGCTGAGGTTGACCACGCCCAGGCGCAGTCCGTCGCGCTCGACGACACATGTCCCGTGGCCGGGCTGGATGCGCAGGAAGTTGACCGGGCGCAGGATGCGGGGCTCCTCATCCAGGTACGGGTAGATCTCGCGGCGGTGGTAGGCGTGGTTGCCGAGCGTGATCGCGTCCACGCCGCCGGCGAACAGCGCCCGGGCGCCCTTCGGTGTGATCCCCAGCCCACCGGCGACGTTCTCGGCATTGACGACCACGAACGTGGGGTTATAGCGCTCGCGCAGGAGCGGCAGGCACTCCAGCAGCGTGCGCCGGCCGATCGAGCCGACGAGGTCGCCGACGAACAGGATGCTGGCCGCGCCTGTGCCCGGACCCGTGTCCGGACATGACCCGCCCGCGGCCTGCGAAGCTCCGGACGCGGATGACGGCTCGTCTGGCATGGTGCCCTCCTGAGGCTCAGCCATACTTGGCCAATGTCGGCGTGGGCGTGCAGATGAGCGGGACGGTCGAAGGTCCTCCGGCGGCTGCCCCGAGCGAGCTCGAGCGCGAGCTGGAGCCGGGCTCCCCGCAGGCGCCCCCCCAGACAGCGCCGCCGCGTGCGGTCGTGCCCAGGTGGGTGCAGCTCGTGCTGCTGCCGATCGCGCTGCTGGCGCTGTGGGCGCTTGCCAAAGCGGCAGGGAAAGTGCTGTTGATCTTCGTCATCGCCGCTCTCATCGCGCTGATCCTCAACCCCGCTGTCGCATTCGTGCAGCGCCCGCGGATCCCGCGCGGGCTGGCGGTGCTGATCGTGTATGTCGCATTCTTCCTTACGCTGATCGGGATCGGCTTTCTGCTGGCCAACCCGATCGCCACCCAGGTGCGCACGTTCACCGACAACCTGCCGCATATCGCCGACGAAGCCAACAAAACGATCGCGACCGTCCAGCGCGACTTCGAAAAGCACGGCATCCATCTGAACCTCGTCAAGCAGGGCAAAACCGCGCTGCAGTCGATCCAGGACAAAGTCGCCAAGAGCGCGGGCAAGCTCGCCACCTCCAGCGCCGGTCTGCTGACCGAAGCCGCGAGCGCCGTGTTCGACCTCGTGCTCGTGCTCGTGCTGAGCGTGTATATGCTCGTCTACGGCCAGCGCATCGGCAGGCTCATACGGCGGTCGATGCCCGACGGCGACGGCACGCCCGCCGACGACTACCCCACGCTCGTCCAGCATGCCGTCTCGCGCTATGTCGGCGGTCAGCTGCTGTTCAGCGTGCTGATGGGCGCCTCCGCCGGAGTGTCGCTGTACGTGTTCGGGCTGATCGGCATCTTCCCCGACGGGCGCAAGTATGCGCTCGCGTTCGGCATGTTCTACGGCGTGATGGAGCTCGTCCCCTACATCGGCCCGATCCTCGGCGCCGTCCCCCCTGTGGTCGTGGCGCTGCTCACCGACCCGATCGTCGCGCTGTGGGTCGCGCTGCTGTTCGTCGGACTGCAACAGCTCGAGGGCCACATCGTCGCGCCGCAGGTGTTCGGGCACACGCTTCGGATCAACCCGTTGCTCGTGATCTTCGCGCTGCTGCTCGGGCTGCAACTGCACGGGATCGTCGGCGCCCTGATCGCGCTGCCGCTGCTGGCGATCCTGCGCGAGACGGTCGTCTATCTCAGCCGTCACGTCGAGCTCGAACCCTGGGAGCGCAAGGGACGTGGGCTGCTGTGAGGCGCTGCGCGTGTCTCGGCCCTGGCCTCGCCGTGCATCTCGGGCCATGATCTCTCCGGCTCCCATGAGGCCGTGCGCCCCCACCCACGATCGCTCGTGACATGAACCGAGTGAGTCCCGTGCTCAGCGCACGCGATCTGACCATGCGCTACGGCGAGCGCGTGGCGCTGCGCGAGGTCAGCTTCGACGTGGACGCCGGCGAGCTGGTTGCGATCGTCGGGCCTAACGGCGCCGGCAAGACAACGCTGCTGTCGATCCTCGCCGGGGTCCAATCCCCCAGCTCGGGAACGGTGTCCGGTCCTGCGACGGGTGCGGCGATCGGTTGGGCGCCGCAGCAATCGGCCGTGTACTCCAAGCTGACCGTCTCCGAGAACCTACGTCTGTTCGCGCGCCTGGAGGGCGTAGCCGACCCCGGCGGCGCGGTCGCGCGGATGCTCGAGCAGACGGGCCTGAGCGAGCGTGCGGACGAGCGGGTGCAGCGGCTGTCCGGCGGTAACCGTCAGCGCGTGAACGTTGCGCTCGGGTTGATCGGCGACCCGCCCGCGCTCGCGCTGGACGAGCCGACGTCGGCGCTCGATCCCGGTCAGCGTCAGCGGCTGTGGGAGTTCGTCGGGCAGCTCGCGCGCGATGGAACGGCCGTGCTGTTCTCGACACACCATCTCGGCGAGGTGCGCTCCTACGCCACCCGTGCGATCGTGCTGGCCGACGGCGAGCTGCTGTTCGATGGCGCACCCTCCGATCTGATCGCGGCGAGCGGAGGCGGGGAACGAGACTTCGAGGCGGCGTTCGTGGCGTTCCTGCGCGAGCGGGGGCACGCATGAGGTGGCTGCTGGGCAAGGACCTGCTGATCCTGCGCCGCTCGCGGTTGCTGGTCGGGGTCCTCGTCATTTACCCAATCGCGATCGCGCTGCTGATCGGATTGGCTATATCGCGCGCCCCCGGCAAGCCGCGCGTGGCGATCGTCGACGAAACGCCGCCCGGACAGACGATTGCTGTCGGCAACGAACACGTCGCCGTCAGCCGGTACGCCGATCAGCTGTTCAGCCAGGTTCAGCCGGTACATGTCGCCTCGCGCGAGCAGGCGATCGACGACATCGAGTCCGGCGATGTGGTGGCCGCCGTCGTGATCCCCCGCGATATCGCCGCGCGGATCGCATCGGGTGTGAGCCAGGGCAGCATCGAAGTCCTGTACAACGGCAACGCCCTGGAGCAGTCGCTCGTGCAGTCGCAGCTGGACTCGGCGCTGGCCCAGGCGAACCTCGGCTTCTCCGAACAGATCCAGCACGCCGCCGCGCAGGCGATCGGCGTGCTCCTGAGCGGCGGCAACCTCGGCGTGCTCGGTGCGCCATCGAACCTGATCGGTCTCGGCCAGATCCCGTCCGATCTGCACAGCATCATCGCGCGCCAACCGCCCGGCGCCGAGCGCACCCAGCTGGAACGGATCGAGCGGTTCGCCGAATTCGCCGATCAGAACCTCGGCCTGTCCAGGAATGTGCTGTCCACGATCGGCCAGCCGATCCAGGTCAAGAGCACGTTGATTCAGGGCCGGCGCACGCCGTTGAACACGTTCGCCGTGGTCGTCGCGGTGAGCGTGTCGCTGATGTTCGTGTGCGTGCTGCTGGCCGCCGGTGGCGTTGCGCTGGAGCGAGAGGAGCACACGCTCGCCCGGCTCGCGCGCGGCGGTCTGGCCACGCGCGAGGGACTGCTCGCCGAGAAGCTGCTCCTAGCGGCCGCCTGCGCGTTCGTGCTCGCCCTGGCGATGCTCGCCGGCATCGGCGCGTTTGTGCATCTCGAATGGTCACGCATCGGTGAATGGGCGATCGCGCTCGCGTTTGGGGCCGTCGCGTTCGGCGCGCTGGGCATCGCGATCGGCGCGCTCGCGCGCGAGGTGCGCGCCGCTTCGCTGCTCGCGTTCCTGCTGTCTCTGCCGCTTGCGTTCCTCGCGCTCGTTCCCTCGGGTTCGGTCTCGCGGGGACTGTATGGCGCGATCGAGGCGATCTCGTTCGTGTTCCCGTTCAAGGCGGCCCTGCAGGCGCTCGACGCCGCCGTCAACGGAGCGTCGCCGGGGCTCGGCATCTCGGTCGCGCACCTGCTCGGACTGACCATCGTGTTCGGCGCGCTCGCGCGGGTGGGATTGCGACGGCTCGACTGAGCAGGGGTATCCTGGAGGCGATGGCCTACCCCCAGACGCGTATGCGCAGACTGCGCGCCACAGCCGGCCTGCGCGGGCTGGTGCGCGAGACCGATCTGCGCGCCGGCCAGCTCGTGCTGCCGCTGTTCGTCGCCGAGGCGGACGCCCGGATCGACGCATCCTCTGTGGCCGAGTCGGACATCGCGCTGCCGGGGTTGGCACGGCTGTCGATCTCCGCGGCGGTCGACTGCGCACGCGAGGCCGCCGAGCTCGGACTGGGCGGGGTCCTGCTGTTCGGCGTGCCCGCCCACAAGGATCCCGAGGGCTCGGGCGCCTACGACGATGAGGGCGTCGTGCAGCTCACAACGCGCGCGATCAAGCAGGCGCTCCCCGGCGGGCCGCTCGTGATCGCCGACGTGTGCCTGTGCGAGTACACCGACCATGGCCACTGCGGCGTGCTGCGGGATGCGGAGTCCCACCCCTCCACGGGATTCATGCCGGGCGGTCCAACGATCGACAACGACGCCTCGGTCGAGCTGCTCGCGCGTGTCGCCGTCAGCCATGCGCGCGCCGGCGCCGACATTGTGGCTCCCTCGGACATGATGGACGGCCGCGTCGGCGCGATCCGCGGGGCGCTCGACGAGGAGGGGTTCACCGACACCCCGATCCTCGCCTACTCCGCCAAGTTCGCGTCCGCGTTTTACGGCCCGTTCCGCGACGCCGCCGGCTCGACTCCCGCATTCGGCGACCGCCGTGCCTACCAGCTGGACCCGGCCAATGGCCGCGAGGCCGTGCGCGAGGCGCTGCTCGACGTGCAGGAGGGCGCGGACATGGTGATGGTCAAGCCCGCGCTGGCGTATGGCGACCTGATCCGCGCGGTCAAGCGCGCCACGCGCCTGCCGGTCGCCGCGTATAACGTCAGCGGCGAGTACGCGATGGTCAAGGCCGCTGCCGCCGCCGGACACCTGGACGAGCGCGCCGCGGTCCTGGAGATCCTGACATCCCTGCGCCGCGCCGGGGCCGAGACGATCATCTCCTACCACGCGCTGGACGCCGCCCGCTGGCTGGCGCAGGCCCCGGATGCTCCTGTGCGAGGATCGACGGCATGAGCATCGAGGAGACCGCCACAACCGGAGTCGCAATCCCGGCGAGGGCCGCCCCGCAGTCGGCTGCCGCCGACGGCATCCTCGCCGCCGACACCGCCACACCGAAGCTCCGCAGCCGCAAGGACGGCGCGGCGATCCCGCTCGACGACGTCGATCGACGGCTGCTGAACCTGATGCAGGGCTCGTTTCCGATCGCTCCTCGCCCGTACGCCCACGTGGCCGAGCTGGCTGGGATCGCCGAGCAGGAGGCGATGGCGCGCGTGCAGCACCTGCTCGACAAGCGCATCGTCAGACAGGTGACACCGATATTCGACACGCGCGCGTTGGGCTACTCTTCGATGCTGGTCGCCGCCAAGGTCGACCCCGAGCATCCTCATCGCGCGGCGCAGGCGATCAACCGGCACCCGGGCGTCTCGCACAACTACCTGCGCAACCACGAATTCAACCTGTGGTTCACGATCGCCACCGAGCCCGACTCGCAGCTCGGTCTGGAGGGGACGCTGCAGGTGCTCGCCCGCGAGGCCGGCGCGGAGTCGGTGCGCCAGCTGCCGACGCTGAAGCTGTTCAAGATCAGGATGGACCTCGAGATGGAGGGCGACACCGAGGCGCTCGCCAAGGCAGCCGAGGTCAAAGAGCCGGTCGAGCTGGAGCGCCAGCCCTACGACGATTTCGACGTCGCCGTGATCCGCGCGCTCCAGGGCGACATGCCAGTCGTCTCCGAGCCCTACGCCGGCGCCGCCGCCGAGCTGGGCATGGCGCAGGAGCGGTTGCTCGAGCATCTGCAGGGCATGCAGGAGCGCGGACTGCTGCGCCGGGTGGCGGCGATCCTGTATCACCGCCGCGCCGGATTCTCCGCCAACGGCATGGGCGTGTGGCAGGTGCCCGAGGAGCAGATCCTCGACATTGGCCGGCGCATGGCGGCGGTGCGCGGTATCTCCCATTGCTATCAGCGCCCCACTTACGAGGACTGGCCGTACTCGGTGTTCACGATGGCCCACGGCCGCTCCAAGGAGGAGTGTGACGCGGTGCTCGATTCGATCGCCGAGCAGACTGGGATCAGTGAGCGCGCGACCCTGTACTCGTCGACCGAGTTCAAGAAGATTCGGCTGCTCTACTTCACCGGCGAGTTCGGCGCCTGGGAGCGCGAACACGGTGGGTAGAGGTAGAGGTAGGTCAGCGGAGCGTCCGGCCCCGCTCTTTGACTGGGTCGGGCAGCCTCCAGCTGCCCTTAACCGGCCGGGCTCTGGCCCGGCCTCTTGAGGTGGCGGCAGCCCTGACCGACACCCGCTCGGCGGCGCTGTACAAGCGTGCCCTGGAGGTGATGCCCGGCGGGGTCAACTCGCCCGTGCGCGCTATGCGAGCGATCGGCCGGGACCCCGTGTTCCTGGCCCGTGGCGAGGGCGCCGAGGTGATCGACGTCGACGGCAATCGCTACATCGACTACGTCTGCTCCTGGGGGCCGCTGATCGCCGGGCACGCGCACCCTGACGTGCTCGCCGCAATCGCGCAGGCAGCCGAGCGCGGCACGAGCTTCGGCGCGCCCACCCCCGGCGAGGTCGAGCTCGCGACCGAGGTCGCCCGACGGATGGATGGCGTGGAGATGCTGCGCATGACCTCCTCGGGAACCGAGGCCGCGATGACCGCCATCCGCCTCGCGCGCGCCGCAACCGGTCGTGAGACGGTGCTCAAGTTCGAGGGCGCCTACCACGGCCACTCAGACGGATTGCTGGCGCAGGCCGGCTCGGGCCTGGCGACGCAGGCGCTCCCCGCCAGCCCCGGCGTGCCCGCGAGCGTCGCCGCGCAGACGGTTGTGATCCCCTGGAACGATCCCGAGGCGCTGCTCGCCGTCACGGACCCCGGCCACGAGCTCGCGGCGATCATCGCCGAGCCGCTGCCCGCCAACATGGGCCTCGTCCCGCCGCGCGCGGGATTTCTGGAGCTGTTGCGCGAGCGTGCCGATGCGACCGGCGCGCTGCTGGTGCTGGATGAGGTCATCTCGGGCTTTCGCGTAGCTCGCGGCGGCGCTCAGGAGCGCAGCGGGGTGACCGCCGATCTGACGATCCTCGGCAAGGTCCTCGGCGGAGGTCTGCCCGCAGCCGCGCTTGGCGGCCGGGCCGAGCTGATGGAAATGCTCGCGCCCGCGGGCGAGGTCTACCAGGCGGGAACGCTGTCGGGCAACCCACTCGCCGTAGCTGCAGGGATGGCGACGCTGCAACTGCTCGACGAATCGGCGTATACGCGGCTGGCGGCGATCACCGAGCGCCTGGCATCCGGGCTGCGCGAGGCCGCCGCGGGAGTGGACGCAGGGCGGGACGCACCGGCCGGCGGGTATCCGGTCCAGGTCGTGAGCGTGCCGGGTCTCGTCACGACATTCTTCAGCGAGCAGCCCGTCACTGACTTCGCCGGCGCCCGTGCGTGCGATCACGATGCATACGGGGCCTGGTGCCGGGAGCTGCTCGCGCGCGGGGTGTATCCGCCGCCGTCCCAGTTCGAGGCCTGGTTTCCCTCACTCGCTCATACGCCCGAGCAGATCGACCGCACGCTGCAGGCGGCGGCGGCCGCGTTCGCCGCGCTGGATCGACCGGCCGCCCTCGGGGCCGGCGGATGAGCGCCGCCATCGCCCAACCTTGCGTGGTTCGCCGATGAGCTCCGATGCCGAAACGAGCGGCGCCCTGGCGCGGCTGGCGGCGCTGCTGCGCGAGCAGGGCGGGCTGATGGCCACGCTCGTGGCTGCGCAAGCCCCGGAGCCCGGTGCGGACGGCCCCGCCCAGACGGTGGCCGCGGGTCCTCGCGCGCGGGCGGCGCGCCAAGAGTACGAGCTGCTGGTCGAGACGATCTATGAGGGCTATCTCCTGCACTACGGCGTCCCGCGCGTGCTCGCGCCGCCTGAGGCCGACCTGGGTCTGCTGGCGGGGGATCGGCTGTACGCGCTGGGACTGGCCAGGCTGGTCGTGCTCGGCGATACCGAGGCCGTGGCGGAGCTCGCGGACACGATCACGCTGTCGGCGCTCGCGCAGGCCGCTGGCGAGCAGGCGCTGGCGGGCGCGGTCTGGCAGGCCGGCGCGCGCGCGGTCGGGTGGGGATCGAGCCCCGCCCATAGGCGTGCCAAGGAGCTCGCCTTCGCGGGCGCGCCCGAGGCGCTCGATGCGATGCGCACAAGCGCTGGGGACGCCCCGACGTCACCCTGATTCGCGCCTCGATATTGTTCCCGGCTCGGTGTCCAGCAAGCACGCAAAGCACAAGTCCAAGTACACCCTCGACCGGGGCATGCCCGGGGCGTTCGAGGGCGAGACCGTCACCCGCCGGCGATTCATGACGGTGGGCGGCCAGGCGGCCGGGGGCATCGCCGCCGCCGCGTTCACGCTGCCCGCACTCGGATTCGCGGTCGGCCCGATCTTCAAAAGCACTCCCCACCACTGGGAAAGCGTTGGACCGGAGGACATGTTCAACGACTACAACTACATCCCCGTGGTGATCACGCTCAGCCCCGAAATCGGCGAGGCCGGCAAGTCGACCGCGTACGTGCGTAAGCACAATCCGGCGGTCGACACCGACGTGTATGACCGCTACACCCCATACATCGCGATCTCCGACAAGTGCGCGCACCTCGGCTGCCCGGTGCGCTGGGTCGATGCGGCCGAGCGCTTCATCTGCCCCTGCCACGGTGGGGTCTACGAACTGCTGGGCCGGCGCGTGAGCGGCCCGCCGGTGCGCCCGCTCGATCGCTTTTATACGCGCGTGAACGCCGCCGGCGAAGTCGAACTCGGCCCGCGCTTCTCGGTCAACAGCGAACTGCGCCGCTTCTCTCCGCGCGACCCCGGCGAGCCGCTGGACGGCATCGGCCAATACCTCTATCCATCGCGCCCCGGCGCTCAGAAACTCTAGGCCCCTAACCGTCGATGCCTAAGCTGCCCGCTCCCCCAGTTCCCTCCTCCCTGAAGGCGCCGCCCCCCCGGCCGGGCGAGGGTAACGGCAAGCCCACGATCGCCCAACACGCCGCCGAGGCAGGCACGACCGTCGTCGACTGGGTCGACGAGCGCACCTCGCTGTCCGGCGGCGCGCGCTGGCTGATGTTTCGCAAGGTGCCCAAGGGCACCAACTGGTTCTACACGCTCGGCTCGGCCACGATGTTCGCGTTCCTGTCGCAGGCCGTCACCGGCGTGTTCCTGGCGATGTACTACCGCCCGGACGCCTCGGGCGGGGCGTATGAATCGATCAGGCACGTGACCAACGAAGTGTTCCTCGGCCAGTTCGTCCGCGGCATGCACAAGTGGGGCTCGAGTGTGATGGTGATCCTTGTGTTCCTGCACATGGGTCGCACGTTTTTCTTCGGCGCCTACAAGTACCCGCGCGAGCTCAACTGGGTGATCGGCGTGGTGCTGCTGATTCTGACGATGGTGATGTCGTTCACCGGTTATCTGCTCCCGTTCGATCAGCGCTCCTACTGGGCGACGATCGTGGGCGTGAACATCAACGGCACCGGACCGTTGATCGGTCCCTACCTGAGCGACTTCCTGCGCGGCGGGCCCGAATTCGGCGCGACCACGCTGTCGCGGTTCTACGCCATCCACATGCTGCTCGTACCGGGACTGATCGCCGCGCTGATCGGCGCGCACCTGTACCTCGTGGCCAAGCTCGGCACGACCGCCCCGCCGTGGCTGAAAGCCGAGACCAACCCCGAGCTGCGCAAGGCCGAAACATGAGCGGCCGCAGGCGCGATAAGAGCGGCGAAGCCGCGGTCACGGACGCCAGGAGGGCGTCCGTCGCAATCAAGGCGCCGGCCGGCGTAAGGCGCGAGCTATGAACCGTCGTGAGAAGGAGGAGTATCTCCGCGAGTACGGGATTCTGAAGTCCGAAGGCAAGCCGTTCTTCCCGTATGCGGTCGCCAAGGACGCGACGATGGCGTGCGTGGTGATGGCTGTGATCATCACCATGTCCCTGGTGCTCGGCGCCGAGCTCGGCTCCCGGGTGAACGCGGCGAGCACGAGCTATGACGCGCGTCCGGAGTGGTACTTCTTCTTCCTGTTCTACATCCTGCGGATCATCAAGCCGCCGAGCCTCGTGCCGCTGGCGACGATCGGCGTGCCGACGATCGGCATGATTTTGCTGTTTTTGCTGCCGTTCTATGACCGCAAACCCGAGCGCCGGCCCGAGCGCCGGCCGGTGGCGACGCTGACGGGGGTATTCGTGATCTGCGCGATGGCGTATCTCACCTACCAGGGCGCCCACGTCGGCACCCCCGACGCCCTGGAAATCGCCACCCCGAAGGCGGTGCTCGAAAACGGGCCGGCCGCGGTCGCCCGCTGGAACGAAGGGCGGCTGGTGATCGCCCAGTCGGGCTGTGAGGCGTGCCACACGATCGGCGACAACGGCAACTCGGGGCCCGGTCCGAATCTGACGCACATCGGCTCGCGCATCCCGCGGCTGGGGATCGCGCGAACACTCGTGAACCCGACCGCGCCGATGCCGTCGTTCAAAAACCTGCCGCCGGAAAAGTTCAAGGCGGCCGTCGAATTCCTGTCCGAGCTGAAGTAGC
>Ga0335075_10018019_pt1 | contig 10479 bp, 10 predicted proteins | sample Lox_Sample_24_FD_206723 | JGI IMG/M metagenome (GOLD analysis project Ga0335075, IMG submission 206723) | Soil microbial communities from Loxahatchee National Wildlife Refuge, Florida, United States - Lox_Sample_2.4 | ecosystem: Environmental > Terrestrial > Soil > Wetlands | place: USA... | reverse complement strand
CCCCTCTGTCGCGCCAAGCGCGACATCTCCCCCGTAAACGGGGGAGAACTCATGCGGCGCTCAAAAGTCCTCCCCCGTTCACGGGGGAGGTGGCCCGAAGGGCCGGAGGGGGCCGTGCGCGCCGCCAACCGCCGCACCACCTTCCGCAACTTCACGAACAGCAGCGCACGACGCACCAGATAGCGGGACTCGCGGATCAGCGCGGCGATCTGCGCATGCTCGGCGCGATGCCCAGCTGAATACAGCCCGTGCTTCAGCCGGTTGGTATTCCCGGCCGGCGCGCCCCGCGGTCTTCCCGTTCGCTTGCCCATTTGAACCTCGACTTTTCGAGGGGGGGTACCCCCTCCCAAACTTTCCTTCCTTGGTGCCGCTTATCGGAGACCCACAACTGCTTGAGAGTTGTTTTCCGGTTTTAGCGATACCCCCTCCCCGCCCCCACGGTTTCTGTGGGAGCGGAAAGGCGCTGCTAGCCCAACACAGGCCACGCGAACGAAATGGGAACGAAATCACAAGAGTTCAAGGCGCGGGAAAGATTAAATTTGGCGGATCTTGCCCGGATTGCGCGCCATCAACATCTGGCTACCGCTTCGCCCATTAAACCCAGATCGTGATCTTCGTTTTCACGGCGACGGCGCACTCGACGACCAACGCTAATCCTTTGGCTTCTTCCATTCGATGATGACCAGGCCGATCAACCCGACCGCAAAGGCGACGAACAACGCCATCTGGCTATCTCGATACCGGTAAAAATCCGCCGCCGTATGCGGCTCGCCATGTTTCCCGCAATACCCACCAGGACCGTCGCAACGGCCGAGAGGCTGATCTGGAAACAGCAGAAGATTGGCGAAGCCGAACACCGAAATGCCGACGACGATGCAGGCCCTGCAAATAGTCAGAAATCGCTTGCGCATGCCGGGACCACTTGTTGGGCTTTGCGTTCGCGACTTTCATATCGCGGCAGGCACAACGCTCCCTTAACGCGGGCGTACCCTGAACAGCATCGCCAGCCTCGCCTTGAGCAGTCGCAAGAACAGCGCCGGCGGGAAGTTGCGATAGCTCGGCACATCTTGCGGCAGCGTGGCCTTCGCGTGCTGTGTCTGCGACCGGAACTGAACTGGCGCAGCATCGTCGCCAAAGCGGTCGCGATACATCGACACCCACCACCCCGGCGCATATTTCAGATACATCGGCGACTGACAGCACATCGCGATGAACCGCGTCGTCGGCGCATCCTCGCGAAGCTTCACGCCATGCAGCAGATCTTCGCCCTGCACACAGCGCACGGCGTCATCGCGATATGTCATGTAAGGCGCGCCGCCGAACGCATCCCTGAACGCCGTCCCCGCACCGAGCGCCTCAAGCTGCCGCGCACCCGCCTGGCAATCGTCGCAATAGCAAACTGCACAAACGATCGGACGACCCTGCGCCGCGAAGCACACCTTGCCGCATGAGCATATCGCGCTTCGTTCGGTCATACGTCACTATACCTAGAGCGGACTAGCACGCAGCGTATCGTGGAAAGGATTCGCGCCTTGGTCGCACCCGATTTCAATCCAAAAGGCCCATAAGACGTGATTTTCCCTTATCGTTCGATCAGAGTCGCGAAGCGCAGAAAACTTTGAAAGAAAGTCACAGCTCTTATCACGCGGAAGAAAACACAGAACCCGCGAGCGATTGCGCACGAGTTCATCTAGTTCGATCGTGTTGGGATAAGGCGGCCTAGCGTAAATCCGATCGTTAGAGCAATCGTAAGAGTGAATAAATTCAGAAAGACGCTTATATTCCGCCGTGCTCAAAACCGCATACCCATCGACAGATGACCGCGGCCGCGTGCCAGACTCAACGCTGTAGAACATCGACTGAACGGGATGGTTTACAGTTCCAGCCCACACCAAGCCGATCCAACGCGACACATGCTTCGGAGGCCCGGTGAGGTCAGCCATCGAGAGAAAATCAACCGCGTGATCGGCCGCAAGGGCGGCCGTAGCCCAAGCCAGCACAAACGCTGCACACGCTGCTTTCATCGCATTCCTCCGCGCACAGTTTGGCTCGCCAAAACCTGTCAAAACAACTCTGCCTGTCCGGCATTGCGTGCAGGCTTCGGCGGCGGTGGTGGCTTGCTCGTGCGTTCCATATCGAGATCGCGCGGTGAGACGTGCAGCATCGCTTTAAGCTCTTCAACACTCGCTGGTTCTTCGCCGAGCCATTTGGGCCAATCGGAATCCTCGAGCAGCGCCGGCATGCGGTCGGTGATGGTGCCGATGATCTCGCACGGCGGTGTCGTCACCATGGCGAAGGTGAGCAGCGACGGGCCGCCGTCGCGCCAGCGGTCCCAGATCACGGCGATGGCGATGTGCCTGCCGTCTTTCGGCGTGCAGACATATTGCACCGTCTTCGAACCGACTTCTTCGCCTTCGTTGAAGGTCGAGACCACGATCAATCCGCGCCGCTGAAGAAACGACTCGCGAAAGGTCGGCTTCGTGTCGATCGTTTCGGCGCGGGCATGGATGTGCGGTTTGGCATCGCGCGCGTTTCCGGCATGCGGCGGGATTAATCCCCAACGCATCGGTACCGCCTTGCGCGCGCCGTTGCCGTCGAGTGCGATCACCTGCGCAGTGCGGATCGGCGTGATGGTTTCGATGCCGGCCGGTGAGACGTTCGCGCGCGCGATCTCGTCGAGACGCACAAGCTCGCGCCATTCGTTTCGCTGGGTGAATTTCCCGCACATCGACTCAAAAGCCGCAGATTTCCGGCGGTTCTTCTATCATTTTGTTCATGGGGCGGCCGGATTTGTTCATGGGCGGTTCAGGTAGGATGCCCCACTTTCGGCGCGATGTTCGGGAATGGTTCCACCGGAGCCGTTTCCGCGTTGTGTAAGAGCGTACAAACAGGGAATTCATGGACATGAGAATTCGCACTGCGGCATTGACCGCGCTTTCGACCGTCGTGCTGCTTGCGGGCTGCGCGACGCAGCCGATGGGACCGTCGATCCCCGTCATGCCCGCACAGGGCAAGTCGATGGACCAGTTCCAGGCGGACGAGAATTATTGCGAGGATTACGCGGCCGGACGCGCGAGCGGCAAGGTCAAGCAGGCAGACGACACCGAGCTGCGCAACGGCGTCGTCGGCGCGGCGCTGGGCGCGGGCATCGGCGCGCTCGCCGGCAACACCAAGGGTGCGCTCATCGGCGGCGGCATCGGCGCGCTTCTCGGAAGCACGTCCGGCGCCGGCTACGACCAACATCGCGTGCAGCGCATCTACGACATCGCCTACGCGCAGTGCATGACCGCGCGCGGCAACGATGTCGGCGGACGTCCGCATCGCCGCCACTGGCGCGATGCACCGCCGCCGCCCCCGCCGGGTGGCGACTATCCGCCGCCTCCGGGTGACTACCCGCCGCCGCCTCCCCCGAGCCACTAGGGGCCGCGGACCAGAATGCAAAGCGCAGCGCGTGACGATCTCACGCGCTGCGCTTTTGTTTAGGGCCTGTAGCCGTCGTTGAGCGTGCGCAGAAACGCGACGACGTCCCGGATATCCTGCCTGCTCAACGCTGCCTGATCGCCCGGGTGCCGGTTGAACGGCGCGTCCGTGGTATCGACGTTGCTGCGGTATTTCTCGGGAATGTCGTCGTACTTGACCACGTTCCCGCTCGCGTCCTTCGCATAGAAGCGCTCGGGATGCAGATCGCGGTTCACGTACCAGTCCAGCACGTCTTCCAGCGAATGAAACACGCCGTTGTGGAAGAAGAACTTGCGCGTCGCGGTGTTGCGCAGGCTCGGCGTCAGGAACATGCCGCAATATTGCGTCTGGTCCTTCATGTCGGTGCGGTACGGGCCGCAGATGCCGAGGTCGTAGTAGCCGGGGTCGTGCGTCGCGGGGATCGCGGCGTTGCGCGGCACGCCCAGCGCTTCGTACTGGAAGTCCGTGAACAGCGGCGGCTGTCCGTCCGCCGTTATCTTGTCGAGATGACAGGCCGCACAATTGCCTTTCATCGGATCGTTGAACGCTGCATACCCGCGCGCCTCTGACGCGGTGAGCTTCGCCTTCCCTTCCAGCCAGGCATCGAACTTGCTGGTGAAGGGATGGAAGCTCTCCTCCTCGATCTGATAACGCGCGATCGCGAACATCGCTTCGGACGACAGCAGTTTGGTGTCGCTGAAAATGTTGGGGCCGAACAGCGCGCGGAACGTCGACGCGTAGTCCGGATTCTCGAAGACTTTCACGACGGCCTCCGGCGTGCTCGCCGCCATCTCCGCCGGATTGAACAGCGGCACGCTCGCCTGACTCTGCAGCGTATCGGCGCGCCCGTCCCAAAAGATGCCGCCCTGCGGCACGAGATTGGTGGATGCGGCCTGTGGCGCCGCGGCCGTCTTCAGCGCCTTGTCGTGTGTAGATGCAGTTTGAGCCTGCTGCTGCAACGTGGGAGTCACGTCGTTGTCGCCGGATGAATCCGGCCCGATCGCGAAAAACGGCTGTCGGTAGAGATAGCGAAGCGACGGCACGGCGCGGAAACCGGCGGTATGCATGTCCGCGCCGCCGTTCATCACTGGCAGGTCACCCGGCGGCCCGAAGGCGCGCGCGGAATCGTGACAGGACGCACAGGACAGCTTGCCCGAACCGGAGAGACCCGGATCGTGGAACAGCTTCTCGCCCAGCAGCGCCATCGCCGAGAGCGGCTTCACCGGCGGGCGAATGAGCGGTGCGGGATGCGGGTTTATGCCCTGCGCGAGCAGAACCGAGTCCGGTTGCCGCGTGTGCGGCTTGTGGAAAGCCGACGCCGCAGACGCCGCGCCGACGATCAGCATGACGAAGCCGACGGAGAGCGAGCTGGCCATGGCGCTCAATCCGCATGCGTGCCGCTGTTTAGAACGTGAATGCTTCAAGTCCGATGTGTCCCGATGCGTGTCGTGCGCGTGTTGTCATCAAAAAAGAAATCGGTACGCACCCTCTTGGAAGGATGCGTACCGAGTTTTGGACCGGCGCTGGGCAGTGCCGCTGTCAGCGCCGGTCCGGTTGCGAGCCTTGCTTACTTCGCAGAGGCGGTCTTGCGGCCGGTCTGCGTGGACAGGATGAGATCCGGCGCCTTCGGAGCCGAGAAGTCGAACATGTCCATGATGCTGCCGGTCGACTCATCGAACGAACCGCCGCCGAGGCGCGCGCCCGACAGCCAGTTGTCTTCGATGAACTTCACGACGGACGCCTGCGTGATCGGCGTATGGCTGACGTAGTTCTGCTTCGCGTATTTCGAGATCACGACGAAGGGAATACGCACGCCCGGACCGCAGCGGCCGTTGACCGGAAGTCCGCTCACGCCGTTCTTCTGCGTGCCGGTGCCGCAGGTCGCGGTGCCGTTCAACGCATCGGCCGTGCTGTACGACGCGCTCGTCGGCGCGGCGTAAGCGTGGTCGTACCAGCCGTCGGAGTCATCGTAGGTGATGATCACGGCGGTGTCTTTCCAGTGCTTGTGCTGCTGCAGGAAGTTGACGACCTGGACGATGAAGTTCTGCTCGTCCGCCGGATCGGAATAACCCGCATGCGCGTCCTGGAACGCCGGCGCCTTCAGATACGAGACCGCCGGGAAGTTGCCCGCCTGGATCGCCGCATAGAAGTCGTTGATGTCGTACTCATGGTTCGCCGGGTCCTTCGTCTTCGTGCCCGGGATATTGGTATGGCCGATGGACGCGACCGAGCTCGGGCGCGCGTGCGTCGGGTTCGCCGTCGATGTGTAGTATTGGAACCAAGCGTGGTGCGGGATGTAGTCGATTTCCTTCGTGTTCGTGAAGGTGGAAATCGTCGAGCGCGCGCAACCGGTCGTGCCGTTCGGGTTCGTGAGCGACAGGTTGAAGCCGCCCATGAAGCTGCCCCACGTCACCTTGGCCGCGTTGAGCAGATCGCCGATGTTCTTGCCGGAGAACAGCGACGTGTTGGTCGTGCTCGAGCAGACATCGTTGCCCGGATCGACGTCATTGATCAGCGTGTTGCCGCCCTGACCATCCGGCACGTAGTAGCTCGTGCTGCCGTTGGTATCGAGGACGATCTGCATGCCGTTGGTCTGGCCGGAGACGACTTCGATGGCGCCTGGCGTCGACGGGCCGTAGCCATCGGTGCGCGCCGCATCGCTCATCGCGAAGTGCTGCGCGTAGCTCCAGAGCGCCGAAAGCGTATTGCCGTCGTAATAGCCCATGACCTGACCGGTCGTGCCGAACGCGCCGGCACCGCCCGGTGTGCCTTTACCAGTGTAGAGCGGGAACAGATCGGCCGCGCCGTTGTCTTCCGCCTGCTCTTCAGGGGTGTAGGAGTGGTTCTGATCGGCCGTGGCAACCTGCGTCACGTCCAGACGGAACGGGTTCGCCGCGCCGGCGCCGTTCGCTCCGTTGGTGAAGTTCGGATTCTCCGTCAGGAGATTGCCGTGTTCCAGCGTGTCGATGTCGGTCTGCGTGTTCTTCTTCGCGCGGAACGGGGGCTCGCCGACCGGGTTCGCGGCGTGCGGATAGGTGCCGAAATAATGGTCGAACGAAACGTTCTCACCATAGATGACGACGAGATGCTTGATCGGCGTGGCGGTGCCGGCGAACGCCGCGCCGGCCGTGAGTGTGAGCGCCGTAGCACCCATGAGCGCCGCGAGGCGCCGGGACGATTTCATAGGCAATTTCTCCGTTGTTAGGCTTAAGGATCCTGAGACGGCCGGAAACTGCCGGGGTTCGGAGACAGTTCGATTGCAGTTCTGTCACCCCAATCATTACAAGCATGAAAGTTGGTATCGAACTGTCGCGATGCCCGCGCTTACGACTGGCGGCCCAAAGTGAGCGTGCATCGAACGACGCGGCAGCGCGCATTTTTCAGGAGCGGAAGGAGCAAGCCTCGCGCATCACGTGAAGCGACGCGGAGAGAGACTCAGGCTTCGTTCTGCGGCGCGTGTGAAGCTGATTTGCCAAGGCGTAGCCGCGCGAACCCAATTTTCAGCCCGGCTTCGTGCTGACGCGCTTCGCTTCGGCAGGCGCCGCCGCAGCGCGGCGTAGCCTGCGATCTGTTGGCGCAAGTGCCACAAGCGGATTCTGAGTCGTAGCCCCACCTTTCGTCAATGGGCGATGCATTCCTGATAAGCGGTCTCAAAGAGAAACGCGCGGCTACTGCTGGCTGCTTTGCCGATCTGCACCGCGAGGCCGATAGGCTACAAGCCGATCTGGTGCACTTGGATGCGGTTCAAGAAACACGGGTTTAAGGGAGAGACAGAGGATTCTATCCAAGCCAAGCTCAGACGCCGGACGTTTACAGCTTCGTTCCTGCTGGCTTCTCTGTACGCGATTGAGACTTCTGGAATACAATTGGAGGATGTTTAGACGCGTTCGGGGAAGCGATTAGGGGATGCTAAAGCCGCAAGACAGGCCCTTGTTTGGGGCACTCCTCGCTATTGCATTCACCCTTTTGTTGATCTGGAGCACAGCACCAGCGACTCAAAGCGAGCCAACCAAGCACACCTCCAAAGGCATAGAGAAATACCAGCAGTATGTTGAAGGCTTCTGGAACTATGTGGCGCACGACTCGATTAGCCTGTTTACCGGAGCCTCGCGCTCCTGACTCTTTGGATGGTCGTCTACAACGGTCGCCAGATTCGACTTGCTCGTGATGAGTTCGATGCCACACATCGCCCCAGAATTGTCATTCGTGCAACGCAGATGGTCCCAGGCATCGCCAAACAACAAGGAGTCGCTGACTTCGGAACCGCCAATGCCGGTGAAACTCCCGCTGAGATTATCTCCTACATCGCAACAGGATACATTCAAGAAGTGGAAAGCGCCTTCCTGCCTCTCCTCCATCATCGAGGAGTCAGGAAATATCCTAAGAGGCTCACCATACAACCGGGGGAAAGCATCCTCATCCGCGCCGAGTTTCAAAACATCGGTTTGGAATACGAGAGATGGACGGTTGAAGGGGGCACCATGTTCGTGTTGGGCGAGATCACCTACAAAGGCCGCGACAACGTGAAAAGAATTACTGGCTTCTGCAGGGTCTATGACCCATCCGATGGAATTTGGAAGCCAATGAATAATCCGGCCTACGAATACAGTTGAGTTATCGCGCACACCTTCAAAATTTCTCCCTGACGCCCGCGTTTGACCTGTCAGCAACTCCGTAGCAACTAAAGCGACCAGCGCCGCCCAGACCCACACGGGCCTTACTCCAACTTCCCTTCACTTCGTCGGAGATCAGAATGATTACAGGCGTTGAAATCGGCCTCGGAATTAAGGCGCTCAAGACGGCGTTTGATATTGCGAAGGAGGCCAAAGACCTTACGGACACTACTACTATGCGGTCCAAGATCATTGAGATGCAAAGTCTCATCTTGGAGGCTCAGGGAACCGCAATCGAGGCCCGCGATGCGCATTCTGAACAAGTTGATCGCATACGCGCGCTTGAAGCAGAAGTGGCTGACCTCAAAGCATGGGACAACGAGAAGGCTCGTTACGAACTCAAAACGCCCCACATCGGGGCGACAATTTACGCACTGAAGCCAGACAAACGCGATGGAGAACCACCGCATTGGCTTTGTCCAAATTGCTACCAGCAACGCAAGAAGCGCATTTTGCAGGGCACTAGCGGCGGCCACGGTGCGGCTAGATGGACATGCCCCGATTGCAAGGCCTACGTGGTTGTCAGTAGTGGTGTCGCTCCCCAATAGAGGCTCACTCATGCGAGCCTCCCGCCGACAGCGCCGCAAACCCGATTTGCGCCAGTCCTGCGGGTGTGTGGCACTTGCGCCCACAGATCGGTAGCCTGGCGACCCCGGCTGGATTCGAACCAGCGACCCCCTGCTTAGAAGGCAGGTGCTCTATCCAGCTGAGCTACGGGATCGATTCAGTGCGACCAGGGTACTTTACGGTCAAATCTGAAATTATCCGCGTACGATTTCGCTTTTGCGGCGGGTTTGTGCGGCTCGAAGACCTGATAGGGGATGTTGTTCTTCTCGGCATAGGCGACCGCTTCCTCGCTGGTCGCGAATTCCAGTTCGATCTGCTGGCGCATATCCGACGAGCTGGTCCAGCCCATCAGCGGATCGATCTCGCGCGGCTTCTCCGGCTCATATTCCAGCACCCATTGCTTGGTGCGGGCCCTGCCCGACTGCATGGCGTTCTTGGCAGGCTGATAGATCCGCGCGCGCATAAGATAGTCTCCATTCATCTTCGGCGAAGCTCGGCTCGCCATGCGAAGCGTCGCGGCAACCAGCCCAGGCTTCGCCCTTCGGGCTACGCCGGGCCATACTTCGCTCCGCTATCGCGTCGCGAAGCATGGTCGGGGCGGCGGGATTCGAACTCGCGACCCTTAGCTCCCAAAGCTAATGCTCTACCAGGCTGAGCTACGCCCCGCGACCATGACCGGACGGGAGGGCTTACAACGTCGTGCCCCGGCCTTCAACGGCCCGTTTTGAAGATCGCGGAATGCACCTTGTCGCCCGGCGCCAGGCCGATTTGCGCGGCGCGGCCGGCGTTGAGTTCCAGGACCGCCTGCACCGGCTCGCTCGCGGGAATCGGTGTCTCCGACATCGGCACGGCGTTCGCAGCGATGGAGGAGACCGTGCCGTCGGTGCGGATGAAGATGATGTCGAGTGGCAGGATAGTGTTCTTCATCCAGAACGAGGTCATCACCGTGGTGTGGAAGTCGAACAGCATGCCCGCATTGGCCGCCATCTTCTTGCGGAACATGAGGCCCTTTTCCTGAGAGGCGTGATCGCTGGCGATTTCGACCTTGAAGGCCGTGTGGCCCCTGGCCGTATCGACGGTGATCTTCTCGACCGGAAGCGCGACGGCCGGGCCGGCGGCGAGAAGGAAAGCAAAAAGGACTGCGGAAAGCGCGCGCATGGAAAACCTCACGTGACGCATCAGAGTGCCGCAACCCCCGCGCCTTGGCAAAACCGCCGGCTTACGCGTCCAGAATGGTGATTTCCGCCGCCAGCTCGCCCTTCGGCCCATCGCCCGTGCGCACGCGAACGTTCTGACCCTGCGTCAGTTCGCGAATGCCGTAACGGCGCAGCGTTTCCATATGAACGAAGATGTCGGGCGTATCCGGGCCGCGCGACACGAAGCCATAGCCCTTGCCGCGGTTGAACCATTTCACCGTTGCGTCGAACGCCGGTCCTTTCGGCTCCGCCAGATAGCGCGTGGAGCGCACTTCGCTCGGCTGCGGCGACGCGGCCGTGCTGTTGTCGAGTGAGATCAGACGCCGTGCCTGAAGGCCACGCGGGCCGCGCACGGCTTCGCAAACGACCTTGGCGCCTTCATAGGCCGCCTTGTAACCGGACTGACGCACACACGTCTGATGCAGGAGAATGTCGCCCTGCGTGCCGCTTGCCGGTTTGATGAAGCCGTAGCCTTTGGTGAGGTCGAACCATTTGACCTGACCCGATACTTCCTGCGCGGGTTCGCCGTTGTTCAGCGAATCCGGTTCTCGCATTTCCATCCCCGTACCCCCAATACTCATGGT
>Ga0335075_10018017_pt1 | contig 10480 bp, 13 predicted proteins | sample Lox_Sample_24_FD_206723 | JGI IMG/M metagenome (GOLD analysis project Ga0335075, IMG submission 206723) | Soil microbial communities from Loxahatchee National Wildlife Refuge, Florida, United States - Lox_Sample_2.4 | ecosystem: Environmental > Terrestrial > Soil > Wetlands | place: USA... | reverse complement strand
CCGCGCTCGCCGGCCCATCGGCGACGGCCACGGCAAAGTCGAGATTGCCGCTCGGCTTCAATCCGGCTTTTACGGCGGCAAAGCGAAACCCGCGCGGAAGCGCGTCCTCAGGGAGCAGGGAAGTTTGAATCATGTGCGCTTTTACTTTATCAAGAGAGAAGATGACCCGCCTGCCCGAGATGCCTCACCCCGAGCCCGAATTCCTTCACATGCAAAACGTCAACGTCGCCCGCGGCGATACCGTCGTGCTTCATGACATCAGCCTCCGCATCGCCGGCGGAGAACACGTCGCCATCCTCGGCCCTAACGGCTGCGGAAAATCCACGCTCATCAAGACCATCGCCTGCGAGTGCTATCCCATCGTTGTGCCCGGGATGAGCATTCGACTCCTCGGCCGCGAACGCTGGGATGTCTCGCAGCTTCGCCGGCACCTCGGCGTCGTCGAAGCCCATCTGCCGGGCGAGCGCACCGGAGTCACGCGCGGCCTTGACGCCGTGGTCGCGGGATTCTTTTCCGCCTCGACACTCTGGCCGAACCTTCATGTCACCCCTGAGATGCGTACCCACGCCCACTCGGCGCTTGAGCGCATGCAGGCGACTCATCTTGAGCAAAAGTTCGTCGGGCAGATGTCCGCCGGCGAGCAGCGCCGCATCATGATCGCCCGCGCGCTCGTGCACGAACCCGGAATGCTCCTGCTCGACGAGCCATCGAATGCGCTCGACCTAGCCGCCCAGCGCGAGCTGCGCGAAGCTTTGCGCCTCGTCGCGCAGCAGGGGACCGGCATTGTCATGGTGACCCATCACCTCGCCGACATCCTGCCCGAGATCACCCGCGTCATCATGATGCGCTCCGGACGCATCTTCGCCGACGGCGCAAAGGAGGAGCTACTCACCGTTGAGAAACTGCGTGACCTCTTCGGCGTTGACGTAACCCTCACGCGGCGCGATGGCTACTGGCACTCGTGGTAGGGGACAGCCGCTAGGCTAGATAGTCCACGGATTCAGCACTTTTACCCTGATGTCATGCACGTCCTTGGTATTGCGCGAGACGAAGGTCAGTTCATGCCGGATGGCGGTCGCCGCCAGCAACGTGTCGATTACCGGCCTGGGGCGCTGGGCGGATAATTCTCCCCAGAGCCTCGCGGTCGCGGCATCGATACCGAGAATATGATCGGCAAAGCTGAATTCGAGCCCGTCTACCCATGACCCAAGTTTCTTTGCCGCGTCAGGATCGGACTCCTTCTTCAACGCAACCCCCTTCCGCAGTTCTCCAAGTGTAAGCACGCTGAGATAGAGGGTGGATGGATCGGCGCCAGAGAGAAACGAGATGACCCCGTTGTCTGCCCGCTTCCTCCGTGTCTCCGACAACACATTGGTATCGAGCAGGTATTGGAGGGACCCGCTCACAGGCTGATCTTTCTGCCCATGTCGCGGCTGCGCTTCACGTCGAAAGTGTCAACCTTCGGACCGCTCAGGAGATAGTCTTTCAGGTTCGGCCTGTGCGCGGTCAGAGCGCGATAGTCCGCAATGGAAAGAACCACTGCCCGTTCCGCGCCGTGGCGCGTGATGATCTGAGGTCCGCGGGTATTGGCCTCTTCAATCACCTCGCTCAGACGCGTCTTTGCTTCCTGAACCTGCCAGACAGCCATGGAATCTCCGTTCTGTTTCAACCAGAATTATAGTCGTTATGGTTGAAACCCTTCAAACCAATCGCTGACCCTTGACCTCTTCCGCGCGATGCCTTAACGTGTCAGCACACGGGAAAGGAGGATGATCCAGCCTATGAAATGTTCTGAAGGTAGTAGTTGCAGGTCCCTACGTGAGGTGACTGAGGCTTAGAGCGCCCTTGGCTCTAGTCCTGGCGAACCGCAATTCCGTCGCCGAGGCCCATCTGAAAGCGAGGGCGCCTCAGGTCAATCTCAACAGCTCACCGGTGATCAAGGCCCGCTTCCGCCAGATCTGGCAGCGGGCCTTTCACATTTCGCGCGCAAACCATATGGCCAGGTCTCTTGTAAAAACATTCAAGGCAACGCTCGAACGCGGACAGGCCGCGCTCGGCTGGACCATTATCCGCGTGCCGCCCGCCGTGACCGATACCTGGCAGGCGCGCAATCGCATCCGCGTGCGGGGCGAGATCAGCCGGGAGGGAAGAGATGGATTTGCTTTCCGCACCTCGCTCTTTCCCACCGGCAATGGAGATTTCATCCTCCTCGTCAACAAGCGCATGCAGGCTGCCGCCGGAGTCGCTCTCGGTGGCGTCGCAACCTTCACGCTGGAGCCCGACACTGCCGAGCGCGAAGCCTCCATCCCCGCCGAGCTGAAAGAGACGCTCTCCGCTCTGCCCTCGCTGCGCCGCTGGTACGACCGCCTGCCTTACAGCATTCGCAAGTACGTCACCGAGATTGTCAACGCGCCGAAAAGTCCCGAAGCCCGCATGCGCCGCGCCGAGGCGATGGCCGAACATCTGCTCTCGATGCAGGAAGGCGAAAAGGAGCCGCCGCCCATCCTTGAAGCCGCATTTGTCCGCGCTCCGCTTGCACGGCAGGGCTGGAAACTCATGACGCCCACCCAGCGCCGCGGCCATCTCTGGGGCATCTTTTATTACCGCAGCCCGGAGGCCCGCCAGCGCCGCACAGACAAGGCCATTGAAGACGCAATTCGCATCGCAAAGTCCAAAACCTCGAATGGGAAGAGCGGCGCGTCGCCTGCCGGGGAAGACTTATGACCATGGTAGTATGACCATAGTCATAACTTCGGAGCATCCCATGAAGACCAGAACAAAGACACCAACCAAAGCGAGGGTGCCCGCTAAGACAAAGTTGAAGGTGCGGACCCTTGTGCCCGAAAAAAGCAATGCCGGCAAGCCCCGGACCATGCCCGCCGGACAATTCAAGACCCACTGCCTCTCTGTGATCGATGAGGTCCACGACCGGCATGAGGAAGTCATCATTACCAAGTACGGCAAGCCAATGGCGCGGCTCATTCCGCTGAACAATACCCCGGAGAGCATCTTCGGTTTCATGCGTGGGCAAGGCAGGATCGTTGGAGATATAGTCTCCCCGATTTTCCCCACGGATGACTGGGACTCTGAGAATTGATCCTTCTGGATACCCACGTCGCCATTTGGCTCGCGCTCGATCCGGCCAACATCTCGCGACCGGCTGCTTCGGCGATCGAATCGGCGGAAGCGGACCATCGTGGAATCGCGCTGTCCTGCGTTTCACTTTATGAAATAGCCCGTGTCGTCCATCGTGGGCGGGTAGTTCTCAATGGGTCGATGGAGGCACTTCTCGACCAGGTTAGAATTCGCTTTTCGATCCGTGATCTCACTCTGCCGATTGCAGTGACTGCAGCGCAGCTTCCTTCAGATTTTCCGGGTGATCCCATGGACCGCATCATCACCGCTACCGCCCTGGCAGAGAACATCCCTCTCGTTACCGCCGACCGGCGCATCCGCCTCTCACGCGCCGTCAAAACCATCTGGTAGCCTTCCGCACTACAATAGCCACATGGAACCGCTCGTCATCGCCGGCAAGGCCTTTCAATCCCGCCTCATCGTCGGAACCGGAAAGTACAGGAACGGCGCCGAAACCCAGGCCGCCATCGAAGCCTCTGGTGCGGAGATGGTCACCGTTGCCGTCCGCCGCGTCAACCTCGACCGCTCCAAGGAGTCGCTGCTCGACTTCATCGATCCTCAACGCTACTTCCTGCTGCCCAACACCGCCGGCTGCTACACGGCTGACGAGGCCATCCGCGCCGCCCGCCTCGGCCGGGAAGTCGGCCTCTCCGACTGGGTCAAGATCGAGGTCATCGGCGACCAGTCCACGCTTTATCCCGACGTGCAGGCCACCCTCGAAGCCACGCAGACTCTGGTCAGGGAAGGCTTCACCGTCCTCCCCTACACGTCCGATGACATTGTCTTCGCCCGCCGCCTCATTGACGTCGGAGCCGCCGCCGTCATGCCTCTTGCCGCTCCGATCGGCAGCGGACTCGGCATCCAGAACCGCGCCACCCTCCAGATCCTCCGCGAGCGCATCACCGAGGTGCCGCTCATCGTCGACGCCGGTGTCGGCACCGCATCCGACGCCGCCCTCGCCATGGAAATGGGAGCCGATGGCGTCCTCATGAACACCGCCATCGCCGCCGCCGCCAACCCTATTCTCATGGCCGAGGCTATGCAGCATGCCGTCCTCGCCGGACGCCAGGCTTATCTTGCCGGACGCATGCCTCGACGCCTCTACGCAACCGCCAGTTCGCCGCTCGAGGGAATCTCGAAGTAAACATGCGCGCCTAAGACGCCTCTCGCCCGACGCGCACTCGTGGTTTAGACTCACCCCATGCGGGTCTTCGGCATCGATTGCGGCACCGAGTGCACCGGATACGGCGTCGTCGAGTGGGATGATACCGCCCTGAATCCGTGCCTGGTTTCGCTCGGCGCGGGAGCCATCCGCGTCGCGAAAAAGGATCTGCTCCCGCAGCGCCTCGCCTATGTCTACTCAAGCCTCATCGAGCTCCTCGAAGCCCACCAGCCCGACGTTGTCGCCGTCGAGGAAGTCTTCTATTCCGTGAACGCCAAGTCCGCCCTTAAGCTGGGACACGTCCGCGGTGTGGCCCTTCTCGCCGCCGCAACCGCCGGTCTGCCCTTTGCCGAGTACGCCCCGCTCAAGATCAAGTCCACCGTTACCGGCTACGGCCTCGCCCAGAAGGAGCAGGTGCAGTTCATGGTGGCCCGCCTGCTCAATCTCTCCTGCGTGCCCGAGCCGTCCGACGCGGCCGACGCCCTCGCCATCGCCATCTGCCACATCCACCATGCGCAGACAGCCTCCCTCCAGGCTGCGCACTTCCAGACCGCGCACTCATAATCATGCTCGCCGCCGCCGTCCTTGCCGTTGCCCTGTCTCAGACCGCCTCGTCTCAACCGGCCCCCTCCGCGCAGATCCGCTTTTCCTTCGAACACGCTCAGCTCGATCCTGCCAGCTACACCCTCGTCATCAACGAAGACGGCACCGGTCACTACCGCTCCACGCCGGGTCCGGTTTCGAGTTCCGGTTCCGACGGCTTTGCCGCCACGCCGCAGGACCGCGGCATCGTTATCCGCGACCCTGTGCTGGCCTTCCTCTTCCAGACCGCCCGCTCCCATCATTTTTTCGCCGTCGAATGTGAGGCCCCGGACAACCATGTCGCCTTTACCGGAAAGAAAACCGTCGCCTACTCCGGCCCTGATGGCCGCGGAGAGTGCACCTTCAACTGGTCGCGTGATCAGCAGTTAAACCAGCTTGCCGACGATCTGATCGCCGTCGCCTACACTGTTCATGAAGGCAGCCGGCTTGCCATCGAGCACCTCCACAGCCGCCTCAGCCTCGACTCCGAGCTCGAGGAGCTTCAGGACGCCGTCAAGGACCACCGCGCCCTCGAAATCGAGAACATCGCCCCCGAGCTCCAGGCCATCGCCGCCGATCCCGCCGTCATGAATCGCGCCCGCAAGCGCGCGCTCGCGTTACTCAACGGCGGCGCGTCAAAGCATTGACCTCCCCAACGTGAATCATCAGCGCCCCGGTCCTCGTCCAATATGGTATGGCGCACGCCGGAAGCGAAACTTTCCTGCCTGCATTCACGTTGTTAAGGTGTAGAAGAAGTCGTACCGGGCCAATAAAGGAGGTGTCCCATGAGGCACCCGATCAAGACCAACCCTGGGTATGCCCCCACGCATACAAAGATCGGCTCCGCGCTTGCGGCAGCCGTTCTGGTTTTCGCCTTGAGCGCTTTCGCGCAACAGCCTGCCGTTCCTCCTCCGCCTCCCGATCAGCAACAGGCCCCGCAGTCTTCGGTACAGGAACCGCCTGAGCCGAATAATAATGTCCGCGCCGTGCGTCTCACCGACGTCGAGGGCCGCGTTCAGGTATTCAACGGCACCGAGCAGGCTTTCAATCAGGCGCAGCCGAACATGCCCGTTGTCGAAGGCATGCGCCTGGTCACCGCTCAGGACGGCCGCGTCGAAGTCCAGTTTGAAGACGGATCGGTAGCCCGGGTCACGCCCAACAGCTCCATCACGCTTGCGCAGCTCCACCGCAACCCCGACGGCTCCGCGGTGACCACAATCGATGCCGACACCGGCCTCACCTACTACGAGTTGAATGGCCGCGCCGGTCAGTACAGCGTCCGCTTTGGACCCAACACCGTGACGCCGGTCGACAGCGCCATCTTTCGCATCAAGCTCGACGGCAATCCCGCCGATCTTGCCGTGACTCATGGAACCGTCCACGTCACCGACGGTCAGAGCCTGTCTCTTGACGTTCGCACCGATCATTCCGTGCATTTCGACACCCAGAACCCCGGCCAGTACGAGCAGGTGCCGAGCGTGGCCGCCGACACCTGGGACCAGTGGAACTCCGACCGCGATCAGGCTCTCGCGGCGCTCGAAGAGAGCGCCACTACCGCCCGCGCCAGCACCGGCAATCCGGATGACGCGGCCTGGAATGACCTTGACTACTACGGCGATTGGTACAACGTTCCCGGGTACGGCGTGGCCTGGTCACCCTCGGGAGTCGGGCAGGACTGGGATCCCTTCGGCGTCGGCGCCTGGGGCTATTATTCCTCGTTCGGATACACCTGGATCTCCGGCTATCCCTGGGGCTGGTGGCCCTATCACTGCGGCGCGTGGAACTGGTTCGGCGGCTTCGGCTGGATGTGGTTCCCGGGTAACTGCGGTTTCGGGGGCTTCGGCTGGTATCCCTATGCGACCGTCTGGCACACCCCGCCCGGCTATAAGCCGCCTCTCCGCCCCAAGCCTCTGCCCGTGCACGGCGGACCGCCGCGCGGACCTGTAATCCATTCCCAGCCCTTGATCGCGGTGAATCGCGGATCGCAGTTCGGCGACCAGTTCCGCACCCTTGGAGGCGCAAAACCCGCTCCGCGCGTCTTCAATTATGACGGGCGAAGCATCGCCGCCGCCGAACCCACCATCCGCATGAACTCCACAGGACCGCTCGGAGAAGGCTTCACCTCCGCCGCCGTCCGCACCAATCCCGCGGTCTTCGACTTCGGCAGCATTGGCACGCTCGGGCGACCGGCCTATCAGTCCGGCTCGCATATCTCCAGCGGATATATGCCTGCAGCTCCGTCCTACAGGCCCGCGCCGGTTCCAAGCGCTCCCCGCGGCTCATACTCCGGAGGCGGCGTGCATTTCAGCCCGCCTCCGTCCGGCGGTGGGGCGCATGTCTCCGCGCCTCCGGCGGGCGGTGGGCACCCGCGCTAGGCCTCAACCGAATGCACAGGCGTCCCCGGGATTCTGACATCCGGGGCGCCGGCAGAGCCTCACGCAAAAACATTCTTGTTCAAAAACTCATTCCTGAACTTGCCCTTCGGGTCGTACTCCCCGGCCAGCGCCTCATAGTCGGGCATCTTCACATAAAGCTGTTTCAATCGCGGAGCTGGCACGGTAAAAAGCTTTGCCCAGTGTGGTCGCGTGTCAAACCGCGCCAGCTTCGCCTCGATCTGCGGCAATATCTCCCTGACCGCCGGCCATTCCGGCTTCCAGGTGAAATGCACCGTCATGGATGGCCGCTCGTAGGCCATGCTCATCCACAGGTCGTCCGCGGCGACCGTGCGCAGCTCGGTGACAAACAGGTGCGGAGTGATCTGATCGCGCAGCTCTTCGACCGCCAGAATCGCTTCGTATCCCTTGTCGCGCGGCACAAAGTATTCCGTCTGCAGCTCCGCCCCGCTGCTGGGAGTAAAGTTCATCTTGAAGTGCGGCAGCCGCTCGTACCACGGTCCCGGCACGCCTCCCTGCTCGGTGCAGCTCTCCGCCGAATGCCCCGCAATGGGGTGCAGCTTCTGCGTCGCCATCGTCGCGCCGAAGAATTCAGCCGGCCACTTCATCGCCGATCCCGGCTCCAGCCGCCGCTTGATCCACACCTGCGTCATGCGGTGTTTCTGCCAGTCCGTAAACAGGCTCACGCTGTAGCCGCTGGCAAAGATTTCATCGAGATGCCTTTCCAGTTGAGCAATCGAGAGATTCTCGTAGACCATTTGGCCGACCTGGTAGGTCGGCTGAACATCCAGGGTGGTCTTCGTGATCACACCCAGTCCGCCCAGCCCGACAACCGCGCCCTGAAACCGTTCGCCATCCTTCTGCCGCGAGAGTGTTCTCACGTCGCCGTCCGCGGTGACCAGTTCCAGAGCGGACACCGCCGTCGAAAGGTTGCCGTTCCTGTTGCCCGAGCCGTGCGTCGCGGTCGAGCACGCTCCCGCGACCGAGATGTGGGGCAGGGAAGCGAGGTTGTGCAGCGCATAGCCCTTGCCGTCGATATACGGAGCGAGCAGCCCATACGTCACGCCTCCGCCCACCGTCACCGTGCGCGCCTTCTCGTCCAGCGCCATCGTGTCCATCTGCTTCAGCGAAATCTGGTTTTCGAGATTGTCGGCAATGCCGTTGAACGAATGCCGCGCCCCCAGCGCCTTCAGTGTTGCGCAGCTCTTCACCGCCGCCTGCACCTCTTCGGTCGTCCTCGGAGTGATCAGGTTCTTCGCGTGAAACTCATAGTTGCCCGACCAGTTGGTGCGATGCGCCTCCTGCGCTTCAGCGGAGACCCCCTGCGCTTCAGCGGAGATGTAGTGCTGCAACAGGCTGCCGGTGAGAATAACCCCTGAAGTCTTCAAGAACTCCCTCTTGTCCATCTTCCCGTTCCCTCCGCGGCGATGCAACTGTGAAGACGCAACGCGCCGCCCTCCACCATAACCGCTGCTTTGCAGAATTCACAATCGGGTCGTATCTTTCGTGAATCATACGTGCAGATATGGAAGCGATGCGAATCGCTTCCAAAAGAGGAGACCCCCAGCATGCCGCTACCGACAGATGAGAAGATTCTTGCCCTGAGCAACGATCTCATCCAGGTTTTCGACTCAATCTTTGGACTCCATCCCGGCTTCCGCCCCGCCCACGCCAAAGGCATCATGCTTTCGGGCGCTTTCACGCCCACCGCCGATGCCGCCGGGCTCAGCCGTGCGCCGCATTTCAATCGTCCGTCCACCCCCGTCACCGTCCGCTTCTCCAACTCCACCGGCGTCCCTGTCATCCCCGACAACGATCCCAACGCCGATCCGCGCGGCATTGCCATCCGCTTCAACCTCGCCGAACACGTCCACACTGACATCGTCGCCCACTCGACCGAGGGCTTTCCCACCCACACAGGAGAGGAATTCCTCGAATTTCTCCGCGCCGTAGCCGCTTCCAGCGATCAGACCAAGCCGCATCCCTGGCCCGTTGAGGTCTTTCTTGGATCGCATCCCGCGGCGCTCGCCTGGGTGCAGACGCCCAAGCCCGCTCCGTCGAGCTTCGCCCGCGAAAGCTACTTCGGCGTTGTCGCCATGCATTTCATCAACAAAAGCGGAGCCGGCCGGTACGGCCGCTACCGCATCATTCCCGAAGCCGGTAACGATCACCTTGACCCCGTCGCAGCCGCCGCCAAAAGCCCGAATTACCTTTTCGATGAAATTAAAGAGAGAGTCGCTGGCGGGCCAATCAAATTCAAGGTCGTCGCGCAGCTGGCCAACGACGGAGATACCGTCGATGATGCCACCGTTCACTGGCCCGAGGATCGCACGCTGCTCGACCTCGGCACGATCGAACTGACCGCGCTCGTCCCCGGCGACGCCCACGAGCAGCAGCGCATCATCTTTGACCCCATTCCGCGCGTCGACGGGATTGACCCTTCCGGCGACCCGCTGCTTGAGCTCCGTGCCGCCGTCTACCTTATCAGCGGACGCCGCCGCCGCGCCGCGCCCCCGCAATAAGAGCCGCTGTCACGCAATGAAACGGCGCGACAGGAACCCCGGCTTTGGCTTACTGCGCGCCGAGGCGTACCATCGTCAGTCGTCGCGCGTTAGTCGCACGTCATCATCGTTTTTCAATCCATCAGGAGGACCGTTCCATGGCTGTTTCCTTCGCGAACGACATCAAGCCGCTCTTTCGGGAAATCGATGTGAAGCACATGAAGGTGCATGGCATTCCGCTCGACGAGTATGCCTACATGTCTGACCCGGCCAACGCCAACAGCGTGCTCCAGACCGTGGAAGGCAATCCGCCCTCGATGCCGCCGGGCGGTCCATATTGGACGGCGGAGCAGGTCGCTCTCTACAAAAAGTGGATGGCCGAAGGCTACCAGCCCTGACGCCGCGCATATTTCCTGACGCTCCCCACATTTGCGGATACTCCCGGATATGCTCCCGATACGCCGCGCGCGGATTGGCCGGGAATTTCGCGCCGCCCGGTATAATAGAAGTAGAGAAGAATAAGGCCCGGATGCAAGCTGCCTCCGGGCCTTTCGCATCTGTCGGTCTGTCTCACGGCTAAGTCGTTTTGAATGAATGGGTTTTAAATTTCCCATTTAGAATGAATCGGTTAAAAACTACAACTGCGTGAATCCTGTGGAATCAATCGATTAAAAACCATAGAAAAAAGGCCGGGGGGGTATCGGTTG
>Ga0335075_10018016_pt1 | contig 10480 bp, 11 predicted proteins | sample Lox_Sample_24_FD_206723 | JGI IMG/M metagenome (GOLD analysis project Ga0335075, IMG submission 206723) | Soil microbial communities from Loxahatchee National Wildlife Refuge, Florida, United States - Lox_Sample_2.4 | ecosystem: Environmental > Terrestrial > Soil > Wetlands | place: USA... | reverse complement strand
GCTCGCCGTAGCTCAGGTCACGCTCAATCCGCGGTGCCTGGTAGCCGGCCTGCTCGTGGTACGGCGTGAGCAGCGCCCACGAGGCCCGGGCCTGCTCCGGCGAGACCGCCGGGTCGATCGCGCGCACCCGCGCGATCACATCAAGAGGCAGTTGCTCCACCATGGGCCCCATTATCGGGCCGACGCCCGTACCGTGGCAGCGGTAACGGACGTCAGCGCGGAGCGGCGCCGCCGGCGCCCAAGCCCCCCTCCGGCGGCGCCCAACGGCATGGTCACACGCGCCGAGCCGAGGGACAAGTAATCAGCGCACGTCAGAAACCCGACAGATTGCCTACCGGTGCCTTTCCGCCGCCGCGGCGCGGACCGCGGGCGTGACCACAGATCCTCGGCCGGCCGCTCGACGAGCGCCCGTTCGCTATCCAGGCGGCGCTGACGCTCGCGCCACTGTGGACGGCACCGTGATCAGTCTGCCAGCGACTCTTTGATCGCCGCCGTGACCGTCCGCGCGATGCCGAGTTCGTTGACGAGCCGTCCGACAAGGAGCCCGCCACCGTGCACGCGGAAGGTGGTGGCGTCGGGACCTCGGAGCACGCGGACGGTGGCGAACGCGACGCCAGCGCGGCTGACCGTCAGGCTCGGCGGTATGCGTCCGAGATGCGGCGTCACCTTGTAGTCGCTGCCGAGCCTCGCTTTCAGCGTCTCGGCCGCCTCCTGCGGTGCTATGACCTTGGCGATTGTCACGTTTGGCATTTCCGGCCTCCTTGATTCCGGGCTGCCGCGGGCCTGCTTGTCAGCCGGCCCGCGGCAGCCAGCTGAAGCGGCGCACCGCGATGATCAGGGCGACGGCCCCCCACGCGGCAAGCACCGCCAGGTCCGTCCAGCACAACCCCGACCCGGTGGTGTGCGGGTTGTAGGCGACGAGCAAGGCGTCGGCGAGTGGGCGGACGGGGAAGACCTTGCCGATTCCAGCAAGCCAGCCTGGCAGCTCCGAGGTGGCGATGAACACGCCCGAAATGAAGCTCAGCGGCAGGACGACAGCCTGGATGACCGGTTGGGCCGCGTCGACGCTGCCGATCAGGCTGGCGAGGGCGAAGCCGAGGCAGCAGAAGGCCGCGGCGCCCACGATGACGTCAAGGAAGAAGGCGGGGGCGGTGCGAACCGGGATGGTCGCGCCGTAGGCAGCCCAGCCGATCCCGAGCAGCACGCCAGTGATGGCGAGTGCGGTGAGCGCGGCGACCACCGCACGGGCGATGATGACGGCGCCGGCGGGCAACGGCGTTGCCCTGCGGCGCTTGTAGATGCCAGACTCGCGGGCGCCGACGACGGCCAGGGTGAGGTTGGAGAACGCGGCGGCGATAAGCCCGTAGGTGATGATCGCGGGTACGTAGTAGACCGACTCCTTGATGCTGCCGCCGGGAACCTTGACCGTGGCATTGCGGAAGATCGAGGCAAAGATCACCAGGAACAGCACCGGCAGCACCAGGGTGAAGAACACGCTCTGGATGTTGCGCAGGAAACAACGCAGGTCGGCACCGACCTGGTGGACGGCCAGCCGGGGCAGGCGCTGTCCCGGGACGGGGTGGCTGACCGCGTTGCTGGCGATGGTCATCATGCCTCCCTGGTCAGTCGCAGGTACACGTCCTCGAGCGTGGGCCGGCGTACCTCCAGGTCGGGGAGGTCGACGCCGCGTGCCCGCGCCCATTCGGCCAGGTCGCCGACCATCCGCAGCGGGCTCCTGGTGGCCGCCGCCAGCTGGCCGTTCGCGGCAGGGATGACGGCGGCGGCCACGGCCGGCGGCAGCTCGGCGGCGGAGATCCCCGGCGGCGGCGTGAAGCTGAGCACGGAGGCCTCCGCGTCGCGGCCACCGAGGGCGGCGGCGGTGCCCTCCGCCACGATCCGCCCGCCCGCCAGCACCGCGATCCGGTCCGCCAGGCGTTCGGCTTCCTCCATGTAGTGGGTGGTCAGGAAGATCGTCTTGCCCAGGTCCCGCAGCCCGGCGATGACGTCCCACGCCGACTGTCTGGCCGCGGGGTCGAATCCGGTGGTGGGCTCGTCCAGGAAGACCAGCTCGGGATCGCCGATCAGGGCTAGCGCCACGTCAAGCCGCCTGCGCTGGCCGCCGGACAGCCGGCCGCAGCGCGCAGTCCGCCGGTCGGCGAGGCCCACCAGCTCCAGCGTCTCCGCGACCGGCCGGTGCCTTGGGTAGTACCCGGCGTACAGGGACAGGCACTCCTCGGCGGTGAGTTCCGCCTCCGGTTCCGACTCCTGCAAGACCACGCCGATCCGCGACCGCCACCCGCGTGCCGGGTGCGCCGGGTCGCTGCCGAGCACGTCCACCTCACCCGCGTCACGGGCGCGGAACCCCTCGAGCATCTCGACGGTCGTGGTCTTTCCCGCCCCGTTTGGCCCGAGGAACGCGAAAACCTCACCCGTCCGCACGCTCAGGTCGATCCCGCGCACGGCTTCGAAATCCCCGTACCGCTTGCGCAACCCGCGAACCCGGATGGACATGCCATCCGCGCTGTCCGGTACCAGGTCTGCCGCGGGCTCGTACCTAGTGCTCTGTCCTCTCATGGCATTCACCCCGCCAGGCTTGCTGACTTCAGCATCGGACGGCGGGCGGCGCCACCGACAGGGCACAATGGCCCGTCGCACGGGACGGAATGTCCCCGGATTGTGCAGGTCAGATCAAAGGGTCGGCGGGATCGTGCCAAGACCGTGATCGCGGTGGCGACCGCCCGACGAGGTCGCTCGCGGCTAAACAGGCCTAGTTCCGAAGCCCGTCCCGTGCTGGGCTTGTCCTTGCTCTAATTTTTCTATAATAATTAGTGCAACAGGACGGGAAATGAGGGTCATCATGTTCGAGAGGTTCGACCGGCCGGTGCGCTGCTCCGCCGGGCATCTGTACACCACGATCTGGATACCGTTCGGGTCGCTCAAGGCCCTGCGGCTCGGCTGGAAGCGGTACCAGTACTGCCCGGTCGGGCACCACTGGGCGACGGTCGGCTGGGGGGACGTTGATTCTATGTCCGAGGAGGAACGCGCGGAGGCCGCCAAGGTGCATGACCTGCGGATCCCGTGACCCGCCTGGACCGGCGACGCCATGCTGATCAGGATCGACCCAGGAGATCCCCGCCCGCTGTATGAGCAGATCGAGCTCCAGGTGCGGGCGGCGATCGGGGACGGCTCGCTGACCAGCGGGGACCGGCTGCCGCCGGCCAAGGAACTCGGCGAGGACATCGGGGTCAACGCCCACACAGTGCTGAAGGCGTACGCCGAGTTGCGTGACGCGGGGCTGATCGAGCTGCGGCCGCGCCGTGGCGCGGTGGTGGTTGCCGTCGCGCCGCCGCGGCAGCAGCTCACCGCGCTGGCGCGCGGCTTCGTCGCGCAGGCGCGCAAGCACGGGCTGTCGCCGTCCGAGATCGTCGACCTGATCGCCGGCGAGCTGTGAGCGCCGGGACCGAGGGGGCCGCCGACACGGTCGGCGTGCCCGGTGCCGGCGGTGGTTCGCGCGGCGGACGCGGCGGGCGGAACGAACGGAGCGGACAGGACTGGCGGGGCGCACGCGGCGTGGTGGTGCTCGTCTGCGTCGTCTTGCCCGCCGCCCTGGCCGCGACCGCGGTCGCGGTGCCGGCCGCGCTGTGGTCACGGCTGCCCGGGCGGATCGCCGACCACTGGACAGCCACCGGGGCGGCCAACGGCGAGGCGCCCCGGCTGATGCCGTTCCTGCTGCTCGGCGCAATAGTGCTGGCGGGGGCCGTCATGATCGGAGCGGGCCTGGCCGCCGCACGGTCCAGGCGGTCCGGGCAGTCCGGGCGGCCGATGGCGGGCGGCGGCACGGGGCACACTGATTCAGCCCGGGTTGTTCCTGATGTCCGTCGGTACAGCGGCGGTGATGGTGGTCACGGTGGCTAACCTCGGCGGTGGCACCCGGTCGGCTTCCATCGGGCCGGGTGGCCTGATCGCGACCGTCGCGGGCCCGCTCGCGCTCGCCGGATTCGCGTCGTACCTGCTGCGGCGGTATGGCGGCCTCGGCGCGGCCAGCCCGGCCTTCGACGGGAACCCGCGGCCCACCATCGGGCTGCGGGCGGGCGAGCGGGCTGTGTGGACCGGGCGGGCGCGGGCGGTCTGGGCCGGACCGATCGGGGTGCTGTTGCTCGCCGCCGGCGTGGCCACCGGGACCGTGACCGGGCAGTGGGGCATCGGGGCCCCCTGGTCCGCGGCCAGCGTCGCGCTGCTGGCGTTCACCTCGGTGCGGGTGACGGTCGCCGAGCGCGGTGTCTCCGTCGGCTATGGACCGCTCGGGCTGCGGCTGACCCGGTTCCCGCTGCGGCGGATCGTCGCGGCGGAGGCGGTGAACCGGACGTCGGCGAACGGTTTCGGCTACCGGGGCAGCCTGCTCGTCTTCGGCGCCGCGGCCGTCATCCTGCGGCGCGGGCCCGCGCTGAAGCTGACGTTGCGCGGCGGCAAGACGTTCCTCGTCACCGTGGACGACGCGGCTACCGGGGCGGCGCTGCTCAACGACCTGCTCAACGCGGAAACGCCGGAGGGCGGCGGGTCCGGCGGTTAGTGCCCGCGGAAGGCCTCCTCGAGCCACCAGGACGGGCGGGTCCGCGTCACCTTCGCGTCGACCAGCATCGGGCGGTCACGCGGGCCGCCCAGCCAGGTCCGGACGGCTTCGAGGTCACCGGTGGCGCGGACCTCCACGGCCGCGCAGCCGAAACCGCGGGCGATCGCGGCGATGTCCGTCGGCGGGAACTCGACGTTGCCGAGCGGGTGGCCGTCCGGGCCGAAGTGATGCACCTCGGCCCCGTAGGCCTCATCGTCATAGACCACCAGGAGCAGGTCGCGGATGCCGAGGCGGACGGCGGTCTCCAGTTCGCCGATGCCCATCAGCGCGCCGCCGTCGCCGAGGGCGGCGACAGTGAGGCGGTCCGGGCGGGCGATGGCGGCGCCGATCGCGGTCGCCAGGCCGAGGCCCACCGACTGGAACGCCTGCGTGAACACGAGGCCGTTCTCGTCCGGCACGTCGAGGAACATCGCCGGGTAGCCCATGAAGTTGCCCGAGTCCGTGGCCACCGTGCGCTGCGCCGGCAGCAGGTCGTCGAGCGCGATCGAGAGCGTGCGCGGGTCGATCCGGCCCGCCTCCGCGACCGGCTCGAACGGCACGTCGCGCCAGCGGCCCGCGGCCGCCAGGCGGTCGGCCAAGGCGGGTGTGCGGTAGCCGGACCACCGCTGGCCGCGGCGGTCGAGCTCGTCAAGCACCGCGCTCGCGGCGGTGCCCACGTCGCTCGGAACGCCGACGTCGATGCGGTGGTGGACGCCGAGCGCGGCCGGGTTGGCGTCGACCTGGATGACCTTAGCCGCCTCGCCGATCAGGACGCCATGCCTGGTGGTCCACATGGTCAGCGCGCAGCCCCAGGCGACGATCAGGTCGGCGTCGCGCATCAGGTCGGCGGCCACCGGGGTGGCGAAGCCGCCGCTGACGTCCAGGCTGTAGGGGTGGCCGCTGAACAGGCCGCGCGCGACGGCGGAGGTGGCGAGCAGCGCGCCCGTCCGGTCGGCCAGCTCCGCGAGTTCTCGCTTCGCGCCGCGGGCGCCGCGGCCGGCCAGGAAGACCGGGCGCTCGGCGGTGGCGAGGGCGTCGGCCAGCACCGCCACGGCTTCCGGGGACGAGCCGAGTCTGGGCGTGACGGGCAGCGGGGGCAGGCTGAACGGGGGCATCTGCTGGGCCTGGACGTCGAGCGGCAGGCTCAGCAGCACGGTCCGGCGCTCACGCAGCGCGGTGCGGTGGGCGCGGGTGAGGTCCGCGCGGGCGGTGGCCGCGGACAGGATGCGGTCGGGGATCGCGCCGACGGCGGCGGCGATGGCGAGCTGGTCGATGTAGAAGTTCGAGGTGGGCGTGGTGGCCTCGGCGGCGAGGACAAGCAGCGGGGTGCGGGACTTGGCCGCCTCGGTGATGCCGGTGATCGCGTTGGTCAGGCCGGGCCCCTGGTGCACGGAGAGCACGCCAAGCTCGCCGCTGACGCGGGCGTAAGCGTCAGCCATGACCGCTGCGCCGCCCTCGTGCCGGGCCGCGATGAAGCGCGCGCCATTGGCGGTCAGCGCGTTGGTGACGTGAAAGTTGCCGCTGCCGACGACGCCGAATACGGTGCTGACGCCCTCGGCGCGCGCCAGCGCGCTGCCGACGGCCTCGGCGACGCTTACCGTCACCGCGCTACCAGGGCCAGGACGCGGGCCGGCGAGCCGGAGCCGCTGACGATGGGCAGCGGGGCGGCGATGACGACGGCGCCCGCCACCGGGAGTTTGTCGAGGTTGCGGAGCTGAGTCAGGCCGTACTTGCCCGCGCCGAGCACCGCGTCATGGCACGGGAACGCCGGGGTGAAGCCGTACGCCTGCCCCGCGTCGGTGCCGACCGTCTCCACACCGAACCCGAGCAGCTCGGTCCGGGCGAGGTAGGCCGCGGCGGCGGGCGTGACGCCGGGGGTGTGCGCGCCGCGCTCATCGGCGTTGGCGAACCTTTCCGGATCGTCGCCCCGGACCGACCACCCGGTGCGGAAGAGGAGCCAGCCGCTCGGCGGGAGCGGGCCGTTGGCCGCCTGCCAGTCCTCGAGGTCGCTGACGTCTAGCAGGAAGTCCGGGTTGTCGGTGGCCGCCATGACCTTGTCGATGACGACCGCGGGGCCGATCAGTCTGCGCGGCGGGATCTGCGCGACGTCTTCCCGGTCCTTTCCGGTGACCCAGTGATTGGGCGCGTCCAGGTGCGTGCCGGTGTGCTCACCGGTGTGGATGTTGTTCCAGTACCAGGCGGGGCCCCGGTCGTCGTACCGGCTGATCTCTTCGAGCTGGAAGGGCTGCGTCTGCCCCCACTGCGGCGGGAGCTGGAGGATCGGGGTGTTCTGGTGCAGCGGGGAGGTCAGGTCGACGACCTCGATCGAACCGTCGATGATCTGCGCCGCGAACTCGGTGAGGTCTGCCATTTTCCGGTCCCTTCGCGTGTCGCGTTGCCTGCGGGGGCGGGCCGACGCTGCGAACGTAGCGAGGTTCCCGGGATTCCGCAATCGTGGTGGCACCATTGACCGCCGTGCGATCAGATATCTATCATATTGATATCACATTAACGAGCGGGGCCGTGAAGCGAGAAGGTGAGCTTGATGCGAACGAAGACCTTCTGGGCGGCCGGGGCGGGCGCGCTCGCGCTGCTGGTCGCGGGATGCACGTCGAGCCAGTCGAGCCAGCCGCCGTCCAGCACCACCACGTTCGCGGGCGCGGCGGCGCCGGCCGGGTCGTGGGCCTATCCCAACGGGGACCTGTCCAACACGCGGGACGCCGCGGGGTCATCGATTTCCTCGGCGAACGTGTCGCAGCTGCGCGAGGCCTGGTCATTTAAGCTCGCGGGGACGGCCGCCCAGGGGGTGGACGACGCGGGCTCGTTCGCCGCCAATCCTGTCGTGGTCAACGGGGTCGTCTACATCCAGGACCTGGATGCCAACGTCTACGCGGTATCGCTCGCCACCGGCAAGCTCAAGTGGGAGTACCAGGTCAACATCCCGGAGAAGTCCGGGCCGGGGCCGGACGGTGTCGCGGTCGCGAACGGCGTGGTGTACGGGGACACCTCGAGCTCGGTGTTCGCGCTGAAAGCGGCGACCGGTTCCGTGCTCTGGAACGACACCAGCCTGCTGAACAGCGGTCAGGGGTCTTTCGAGATCCAGCCGCAGGTAACCGGCGGGCGTGTCTACCTGGCGAGCGCGTACGGGAAAGGCCCGAGCGGCGGGATCCTGCTGGCGCTGAACGCGGCCACCGGGAAGGAGCTGTGGACGTTCAACACGGTGACCGGCGGCGAGCCGGCGGGGGTGACCGCGCTCGGCGTCGGCTCCGGCGGGGCTTGGGAGACGCCGCTGGTGGGAACCGACGGCTCGGTGACGTTCGGCACCGGGAACCCGTACCAGTCGATCGGCAGCGCGATCAGCACCCCGGCCAGGGCCCTGTACACCGACAGTGATGTGGACCTGGACGCGGCGACCGGCCAGCTTCGCTGGTACTACCAGGGCGTGCCGAATGACTTCGTGGACCACGACATGCAAGCCTCGCCGATCGCCGCCACCGTGGACGGGGTGCCGGCGGTCATCGGCGGCGGAAAGCTGGGCATCGTGTTCGCGATGAACGCTGAGACCGGCGCGCTGCTCTGGAAGACGCCGGTGGGCGTGCACAACGGGCACGACAACGACTCGCTGCTGCTCCTCGAGCACAAGCTCACGATCAAGCTGCCGTACATCATCGAGCCGGGAGGGTACGGCGGCGTGCTCACCGACATGGCGGTCGCCGACGGCAGCGTGTACGTGACCACCATTGACGAGCCGGTCAAATTCACCAGCATGAGCATCGCCGACGGCCTCCCGTTCAGCGAACCAACCGGTGAGATCGAGGCGCTCAGCCTGGCGACGGGAAAAGTCGAGTGGGACACCAAGGTGCCGGACTGGGCGCTCGGCGCGGCCACCGTGTCCAACGACCTCGTCTTCACCACGCTCTATGACGGTGAGCTGATCGCGCTCAACCGGCAGACCGGGGCGATCGTATACCAGCACAAGCTGCCCACGTCGACGAACGCCCCGCTCGCGGTCGCGGGCAACTTCGTGATCGTCCCGGCTGGTGCCCCCTACACCACGAAGAAGGGCGCACCGGGACCCGCGCAGCTCATCGCCTACACGGTGTCGTAACCGGGTAACGAAGTCGTTGCAGACGTCCTTTATCAGCATGCGTTCAGCCTTTTCTTAGGCACGCTCGGTACAGTGCGCGACATGGGTGCAGTAGGTTTCCGGTGTGTCTGATTCCCGCTCGGCCGTCACCGCCTCCCGGCCGCGACACCGTGCCAGCCTGCCAGGACGTACCGGACGTCGCTGGCTGGCGGCGGCCGGCTGGATCGTCGGCTGCGTGGCGCTGCTCGCGTTCTTCGTGCGGATCTCGCTCAACTTTCCGCTGAACTCCGATGAGTCGAACAACGCCCTGCAGGCCTGGGACATGCTCCATGGCAACGTGCTGTTGCACGGGTGGATCCTCGGCGACGTCACGTTCTACACCTTCGAGCTGCCGGTCATCGCACTGACCGAGGTCTTCTTCGGGTTGTCCCACCTGAGCAGCTACGTCGCATCCTCGCTCGTCTACCTCATTGTCGTGGCTCTCGCGGTGGCGCTGGCCGTCCGCCGCAGCGACGGGGCCGCCCGGCTGGCCCGCTGCGGTGTGGCGGTCGCCATCCTCGCCATCCCGCTCGCCGTCCCCTACGGCCTGTGGGTCGAGCTCGGCCCGCCCGATCACATGGGCACCTCGGCGTTCATCCTGGTCTCGTTCCTGCTGATCGACCGGGATCGCGTGCCGCGCTACACCGCTCCGCTCGTCGGCGTGATCCTGTGCGCCGGCCAGCTGAGCGACGTCACCGTGCGGTACGTCGCCGTGCCCGCGATCATCCTGGTGTCCCTATACCACATGGCCGTCGAGCGGCGAATCAGGACGGCCGACGGAGCGATCGCGCTCGCGACGGCGGCATCCGTGCCGGCCGAGATCATCGTCCGCGCGGTGCTGCGGCACTTGGGCGCGTACCAGATGATCGAGCCGGACACCGGGCTCGCACCGCCGGGCAAGTGGGCGCACAACGCCCGGCTCGCCTGGGACGTCCTGCGGTGGCTGTTCGGCGCCGACACCGCGCCCGGGACCCCGCTGCACGGCGCGCTCACCATCGCCGGGCTGATCGCCCTGTTCGTCGCCGCGGCCGGGCTGGTCGCGGTGGCCGTCCGGTGGCGCACCGCCAGCCGGGCCGACCAGCTCCTTGCCCTGGCCATCGTCTTCATGCTCGGCGCCTACGTGTTCTCCAACCTCCCGACGCCGACCAACTCCCACGAGATCGCCGTGGTCCTCCCGGCCGGCGCGGTCCTGGCGGCCAGGCTGCTCGTTCCGGCGCGGATCAAGTCCCGGTTCACGGCGGGAGCGGTCGTCACCGTGGCGGCCGCCGCCGCACTCGTGCCGCTGATCACCGCCTGCACGTTCCCGCGGGCGGCGCAACGGTCAGACGACCTGATCACCTGGCTTCAGGCGCACCATCTCAAGTACGGCCTGGCCGGCTACTGGTCGGCTGGCGTGACCACCGAGAACGCCGGCGGCAAGATTCAGCTCTTCCCCTTCGCCATCAAGGCGAAGAAGGCGGAGACGTACGACTGGGAGACGAACACCGCCTGGTACGACGCGTCCAGGTACGACGCGAACTTCGTGGCGATCGAGGCCAAGTTCCCGATAACGAAGGCGCAGGCCGAGCGGGTCTTCGGCAAGCCCGCCGCTATCGGCGAGGTTCCCGGGTGGACCATCCTCGTGTACCACCACAACCTGCTCACGAAGGTCAAGCCCGCGCCGCTGCCGCGGATGGACTAACGGATGGCCGGCCCGGCCGCCGACCCATCCATCAGCCGGTGATCAGCACTCGGCGCCGACCGTC
>Ga0335075_10018014_pt1 | contig 10480 bp, 7 predicted proteins | sample Lox_Sample_24_FD_206723 | JGI IMG/M metagenome (GOLD analysis project Ga0335075, IMG submission 206723) | Soil microbial communities from Loxahatchee National Wildlife Refuge, Florida, United States - Lox_Sample_2.4 | ecosystem: Environmental > Terrestrial > Soil > Wetlands | place: USA: Florida... | reverse complement strand
GTGTTCTTCAGCTCCAGAATTTCGCCCTTCACGTCGACGGTAATCTTGCGCGAGAGGTCGCCACGAGCGACTGCGGTGGTAACTTCGGCGATATTTCGAACTTGCGCCGTCAAGTTGCCGGCCATCGAATTGACGGAATCGGTGAGGTCTTTCCAAGTGCCCGCCACGCCCGGCACGTTGGCTTGACCTCCCAACCGCCCTTCGCTGCCGACCTCGCGCGCCACGCGGGTGACCTCTCCAGCGAAGCGGTTCAGCTGGTCCACCATCGTGTTCAGCGTTTCTTTGAGCTGCAGAATTTCGCCGCGCACGTCCACCGTGATCTTGCGGGATAGATCTCCGCTGGCGATTGCCGTGGCCACTTCGGCGATGTTGCGGACCTGCCCCGTCAGGTTGCTGGCCATGAAGTTGACGTTGTCGGTGAGGTCTTTCCAAGTGCCGCCAACGCCGGGAACTTCCGCTTGGCCTCCGAGTTTTCCTTCGGTGCCCACTTCGCGAGCCACGCGCGTCACTTCTCCTGCGAACGCGTTGAGCTGGTCCACCATGGTGTTGATGGTGTTCTTCAGCTCCAGAATTTCGCCCTTCACGTCGACGGTAATCTTGCGCGAGAGGTCGCCACGAGCGACTGCGGTGGTAACTTCGGCGATATTTCGAACTTGCGCCGTCAAGTTGCCGGCCATCGCGTTAACCGAGTCTGTCAAATCTTTCCAGGTGCCCGCCACGCCGGGAACGATCGCCTGGCCGCCCAATTTCCCGTCGGTCCCGACTTCACGAGCGACGCGCGTGACTTCCGAGGCGAAGGATCGCAGCTGATCCACCATCGTGTTGATCGCTTCCTTCAATTGCAGGATCTCGCCGCGCACGTCGACGGTGATTTTCCTCGAAAGGTCGCCGCTGGCGACGGCCGTGGCAACCTCAGCGATATTTCGAACCTGGCCGGTCAAATTGCTGGCCATCGAGTTCACAGAATCGGTCAGGTCTTTCCACGTGCCGGCCACGCCAGGAACCTGCGCTTGGCCGCCAAGTTTTCCATCGGTCCCGACTTCCCGCGCGACGCGCGTCACTTCAGCGGTGAATACCCCGAGCTGCTGAATCATCGTGTTCACGATCGTGGCGGACCGCAGAAACTCGCCTTCGAGTGGTCGCCCGTCAACGTCCAAACGAACCGTTTGGGTCAGGTTCCCCTGCGCGACGGCCGCGATTGCTCGCGTCACTCCGGCGGTGGGGCGCAAAAGATCCTCCACCAATTCATTGACGGACAATTCCATCTGGCCCCAGTTGCCTTTGGAATGCTGGAAACGAGCGCGCTCGCGCGTGCGGCCCTCTTTTCCGACCACCTGGCCGATGCGCTTTAATTCGTGCGCCATCTGCTGATTAGCGGAGACGATCTCGTTGAAAGTATCCGCGACTTTTCCGGCTAGTCCCGTCCAACTGTTGGGCAGCCGTGCCGAAAAGTCTCCATCTCGCATCGATTGAAGTCCCGTCAAGATCAATCCTAGTTCTGAAGACGTCAGGTCGGTACCTGGGTAGATCGCCGCAGTAGCCACGTCGGTGGAAGGGACCGTATCGGCGCCATTTGTCGCATTTCGGCTCATGCAAAATCTCCTTGTTTCTAACGGTCGGACGTGGTGTTGGAGCGTTGACGCACTAGGACCTCGTACCAGCCAAATGCAACTATTCGTATCAGCTTTTGTCGGCAGTGGCTCTAGGGGGAACACCTTAGAATGATGTAGGGGAACGACGCATGTCATTTACGTCCGCCAGTTGTTATGCTCACCCGCTTTCTTGGGATCGGTGGCAATTTCGCTCGATTCTTTGAATCGGTTCTGGTAATTTTCGGTGCAGGGGTGCGCCTGCAATGTAAAGACTTGAGTTGCAGGTCGAAGCGCATCAATTCGCCCCTCCACCCGGTAGTTTCTGTATCTGGTCCGCTCAGCCGATGACTTCGGAACAGGACAATACGGACGCGGCAGTAATCCGTTTCATTATCGGTCAGATCGAAAGCGTGCCTCATCTGGAGGCCTTGCTGCTGCTCCGCGACACCCGGCCGCAAAGGTGGACCGTGTCAGATTTGAGCAAGCGTCTGTACATAGGCCGCGAAGCCGCTCGCGGACTCCTCGAAGATCTCATTCACCGGGAACTCATCCATCGCGACGCCGAAAGCACCACGTACTTCTACGAGGCTGCTTCCGATGACCAGGACCGCCTGATCGCGCAGGTTGATGACACTTACCGGCGGCAGCTCGTGCGAATATCGCAATTAATTCACTCCAAACCATCAGCGGCGGTGCGCGACTTCGCGCGCGCGTTTCGCTTTACAAAAAAGGACGAGACATAGCGATGGCGTCAGCCGTGTATTTACTCGCAGCTTTTACGAGCCTTGCCTGCGCCCTGTTGCTCCTTCGAGGGTATGCCCACGGTCGACGGAGGCTTCTCCTTTGGAGTGGGCTCTGCTTCGTGGGGCTAACCGTCTCGAACTGTCTCGTGTTCGTCGATATCGTGCTGCTCACCTCCGTAAACCTGTTTCCCTTGAGGCTGGCCACCACCACTGCTTCTCTCGCGGTGTTGCTCTTTGGATTGATCTGGGAGAGCGGCCAATGATATCGATATACCTGCTCGGTGTGACGGCGGCTGCCTCTTTCACCGCTTTCGTCTTTTTCCTCCGCTTCTGGCGGGACACCAAGGATTCGCTATTCGCGGCTTTCGCGCTTTTCTTCTTTGTCGAGGGCCTGAATCGGGTGGTGTTGTCGGTGATGCCGCATCCGAGCGAAGGAAGCCCCTGGATCTACGTGGCGCGTTTGATCGCTCTAATCGTGCTGCTGGGCGCCATCGTGCGCAAGAATTACGGACCGCGCACGTAACTCCGGGCTGCTGAAAATCCATTTTCCCGTCGACGCCTACAACTCCCATGGCCTCCCAATCACGTGAACAAATGAAAGGGTCGCACCGCCGGAGTTATACTCTTTGGCAGCTTGCAGGCGATGCCCGGTTTCTGTTGGTTATGGCGACGAGTCAAAATAAATGCAGGCGCAGGTTAGCCGTCTGACTGCATCAAAAAATCGCAAGAAGCTGGTACGTAATCGGCCAAAGGCCAACTAACAATCACGAGATACCGAAACCTCGAGCACAAGCCGTGGCGACATCTCTTTAAGGAGTGAATCATGCAACTCGGAATGATCGGTCTTGGCAGGATGGGCGCGAACATGGTGCGGCGTCTGCTAAAGGGCGGGCACCAATGTGTCGTCTTCGACGTGGCGCCGAAGGCGGTCAGCGAACTGGTCGGCGAGAAGGCCATTGGAAGCACGTCCTTTCAAGACTTCGTGGCGAAACTGGCCAAGCCTCGCGCCATCTGGCTGATGGTGCCGGCTGCGGTGGTCGAGTCAACCATCGCCGAACTTCTGCCGCATCTCGAGGCGAACGATATCCTCATCGACGGGGGCAATTCCTATTACGTCGACGATATTCGCCACGCGAAGGAACTCGCCACCAAACGCATTCACTATGTTGATGTGGGAACCAGCGGCGGAGTTTGGGGACTGGAGCGCGGCTACTGCATGATGATCGGAGGCGACGTAGATGCCGTGAAACGCCTCGATCCGATCTTCTCGACACTGGCGCCCGGCGCTGGAACAATACCCCGCACGCCCGGCCGCGAGAAAATTGGAGGCACCGCCGAACAGGGATATTTGCATTGCGGCCCCAGCGGCGCCGGCCACTTTGTAAAAATGGTCCACAATGGAATTGAATACGGGATGATGGCGGCATTCGCGGAGGGTTTGAACGTCTTGCATTACGCGAATGTGGGCAAGGAGCAGCACACCATCGACGCCGAGACGACGCCGCTCCGCGACCCCGAGCTCTACCAATACGATTTGAATCTGCGCGATGTCGCCGAAGTATGGCGACGCGGCAGCGTGATCGCATCCTGGTTGCTGGACCTGACCGCGGCTAGCCTGGTGAACGATCCCACGCTTGCAAAGTTTGCTGGCAGGGTTTCCGACTCGGGCGAGGGCCGCTGGACCATCAAGGCCGCCATTGACGAAGCCGTGCCGGTGCCAGTTCTCTCCAGCGCGCTTTACGAGCGCTTTAGCTCGCGCGGGCAGGCGGATTTTCAGGACAAGTTGCTATCAGCGATGCGCTTCGGTTTCGGCGGCCACCTGGAAAAACCTCCCGAAAAGAAGGCCGGCGCTTAAAACCTGAACCTAAAATTCACCACCCTTCCCGCGCCAGTTGCAGCACGATCATTCGCGAGTGGCGCCCGAAAACAACCATTTGCAGTGGGGCCCAGCGCGGAAACTTACGCGATGAGCATCGTCGATTGCCGCCTCAAGCGCCACTTCGCGCAGAGTTTCTGTGAACTGTTTTCGGGTGGGCTGTCGCGTTTTCCATTGGACGACCACGATTCCATTCAGCAGGCGACCCGGCCAGTGTCGCGGCCTGCTTCTGCAGGATTCCTCGAAGCCAGATATAGGCGGGGTTTCGGTCATTTGATTTGTGCCACTGCAGCACCTCCACAATCGGAGGAAGCTCGATCGGAGCATCCACCAGCCTCAGTGGGAACGATTCGGCATATTTTTGCGCCAGTCGTGTGGGGATGCGGGCAATTCGGTCAGTTCCCACGACGAAGTCCGGCAGGAAGCTCGATCCGTGCATTACCACTACCTCCGCCTTGGTATTGAATTTTAGGCGCCGCAGAAAGTGCTCTTCGAAGTTCGGATGCTCCGCTTCTGCGATACGCGCGGTCACGTGGCCGAGATTCAGGTACTCCTCGACAGATAGTTTGGAGCCGATCCGGGAGTTTCGGTCCCACGCGATGCACGTGTGGGTATCTTCAAACAGTCTCATCTTGGGATGCCCGTTCTGGGAAAAAACGTCCATCACGATCAGAAAATCGAGTGCGCGATTCTCCAGCGCTTCCATCGCGCGACGCCCGATCGGCTGAAGTTCAAAAGTGATGTAGGGTGCCTGGCGCTGCACTTCTCGGAGCACATCGGCCATGAAGACAGAGGTTACGTAATCGGACAGAGAGATCGAAAACCGGCGCTTGGACGTAGCCGGATCGAACAGCGGCCTGATAGTGATAGCCGCTTGCGCTTGGCGCAGCACATCGTCGACCGGCTTCGCGAGGCCCTCCGCCAGGGGCGTCAACACCATTTTGCGCCCAGCGGGAACTAAGAGTTCATCCTGAAAAAATTCTCGTAAGCGCGCCAAAGCTCCGCTCATGGAGGATTGGCTGCGGTGGACCCGCATCCCTGCGCGCGTGACGCTCTTCTCTGATAGTAAGGCATCCAAAGCGACCAAAAGATTCAGGTCAAACTGATCCAGTTTCATCGAAGGGTCCTTGGTATCGCTGGCGCCGATATCACATATCGGCTTAAACCATTTGTCAATCCGGAATTGGCAGAGTATATGACGGCGCAAGTCTTTGACCGGCGAAGGATGTAGGAGGGGGACATGAGACTTGGGATAGTGGTGGGCATTGGGCTGTCTTTGCTCCTCGCGACGGCTGCGGCGGCTCAAGTAATCTCAACGTCGCAAATTCGCGGAACGATCCAAGATTCCAGTGGCGGTGCTGTTCCGGGCGCGCAAATAAAATTGACGCAAACATCCACCGGCGCCGTGAGAACAGCCACCAGCGCGCCCGATGGAGGCTACGCGCTTCCGGACTTGCCCGTCGGCATGTACCAGCTGCAAGTGACCAAGGACGGTTTCCGCAAATATACCGCAACCGGTCTGGTGCTGACGATCGGTGTCAATCCCACGGTCAACGTGACCCTGCAAGTGGGATCGGTGAGTCAGGAAGTGCAGGTCAACGCGTCGGCGGTGATGGTGGAGACGCAAAGCGAAGGCGTTGGAGAAGTTACCCCGCCCGAAGAAGTCCAGCAATTACCGCTGAACGGGCGGCAACTCGTCGATCTGTTCCAGTACTCGCCCGGCGTCGGCAACGGCATCGGTGGCCGCCCGGCATACGGCAACACGACCGACTCAACATCCAACTACGCGGTAGCGGGAAGCATGCAGGGCGGCGTCTCGTTCTGGCTCGACGGTGCTTCGTACATGGATCCGCTCAGCAACCAAAATCTCCCATTGCCGTTTCCCGACACGATTGAAGAATTCAGCATCGAAACCAGCTCCACGCCCGCTCAGTACGGCGTGCATGCAGGCGGCGATGTGAATACCGTCACCAAGTCCGGCACCAACCAGCTTCACGGCGACGCCTTCGACTACGTGCGCAACTACATGTTCGATTCGCGAGCCACCGGCGGCTATCAGTGTGTCCCAACTCCTCTCGACACGCCTGCCAGCAATCCGGACACTCGCTGCCCGCGAGACAATCTGCATCGCAACCAGTTTGGCGGCACCATCGGCGGCCCGATCATTAAGAACAGGTTGTTCTTTTTCGCCGGATGGCAGGACACCGTTCAGAGCACGGCCGCATCGGCTTTTACGTCGTTGCCCACGCCGGACATGCTGGCCGGCAATTTCCAGCCTTGCCTGGGAACCACGGCGGCGCTCAGCGGGCCATTCGGCACCGGCGGCTCCGGCCCTAATCAGACCAACCCAGCGAACTACAGCCCGGTCATCACCGCGCTGCTGAAATACCTGCCGGCGCCCAACGTCCCAATCGGGGGAGCCACCGCGTGCGGCACGGATGACTATCAATACAATCTTCCAGTTCATTTTTCGGAGAACCAGGGGCTCGGCCGGATCGACTACCACATCAACAATAGCAACACGCTCTTTGGGCGCTACTTCATATCGCACCTTTCCGAGCCTTCGCCGGCCGTTCCCACTCTGCCCGATGGCAATCCGAATCTGGTGTTTCAGGCAACGCAAGGCTTCGCGGATCAGGTGGAGGGTTTGGCCCTGGGAGACACGTGGGTATTGGGCAGTAATTTGGTCAACAGCGCTCACGCCAGCGCGAATCGCGTTGTGAATCGGTCACTTTTGAACTCGATGCCGGCCGGCATCTACGACCTGTTCTCGCAAGCCGGCCTCACCGTGCCTACCACCAACATTTATCAGTTGCCCGCCAGCTCGTTTGCCAAGTTTCTCCCAAGCTTCAGCTTCGGCGGCCCGAACACGACAGAAACGGCCAATATTCAGCCCTACGACACGCTCGAGTTTTCTGACGACGTTGCCTGGACGTACGGGTCCCACCAGCTTTCTTTCGGCGTGGACTGGATCAATTACCGCGCTTTCGCGCATAACTACCTGGCGAATCAAGGTGAGTATGTATTTGACGGCAGCCGAACAAGTTTCACTGGGTCTGCAACGCTGGCGGGCGATTTCCCCGACTTCCTGCTGGGCGAAACGTCGGCCAGTTCCGGGTTCGAGCAGGATGCGCCGATCCCCTCATTGCAGCACCAAAACGTGTTCGCCCTGTATGCTCAGGACACCTGGAAGGCAACTCGCAAACTTACCGTCACCGCGGGGCTTCGCTGGGATCCCTTCTTGGCACATACAGTCCCGGGCGGACTCGACGCCGTCACCTTTTCGATAGCCAACGCCATCGCCGATGTTCACAGCGAGAAGTTCCCGGGCGCTCCGGCGGGCTACCTCTTCGATGGAGACCCCGACGCGCCCACGGGAAATAAATTGACCCAGAACGCGCTCGATAAATGGAGCCCGCGAATCGGAATCGCCTGGGACCCGCGCGGCGATGGCCGCATGTCCATTCGCGCCGGATTCGGAATCTTCTATGATTTCCCGGCTTTCGCTTTCGACCAGTTCGGATTCGAAGAGCCCTACGGAGGAATCGTCGACGGACCTCCGGGCGCCGCCTGCACCAGCTTCCCGTGCAATACGGACCTAACGAATCCGTGGTCCGGAATGACCTTCATTACTGGCCAGGGCGTAAGCGAAACTGGAAACCCATATCCGCAGTACGTTGGAACAGGCCCGACAAATGCCGCATACCTTCCCGGAGCCGAGCAGTTCAGCTATCCGCAATATGTAAAGCCAACATACGTGATGCAATACAACCTCACGATTCAAAAGCAGGTGGCTAAGAACTGGCTGCTCTCTGCCTCCTACGTTGGCAATCAAATGCGTCATCTCTGGTCCAATATCGAGGCCAACCCGGCGATCCAGGGGCCGTGTCCAGGCGCTTACCCAGACGGATTTCCGTTGGCCCCCGGCGTCACATGCACGACTGCCGGCGGCGGTGGTAATACTGTGGCGGGGCCTTGCCCAACTAGCCTCGGGGGAAACCCTCTTCCGCCATTCGTCTGCGGCGCAATTTTCGGAGCAGGAGCTTCCCTGAATGCCAATCGCATGCTCTACCATTACAACAACGGTAGTCCCGTCTATCTCGGCTCGTTGTGCGGCACGCCGTCGCCGTCGTCGCCGGCTGCGTCGTGTTATGGCGAAGACTTCGTACTCGACGAGGGCGGCACAGGAAACTACAACGGGCTGATTCTGTCGGCCCAGCACCGTTTCAGCAATTACACCTCGACCACCAACTTTACTTGGGCCCACTGCATTTCCAGCAACTACACCACGGAGGTCGGGCTGTCCCTGTTCACCAATATGGTGCCGTACGATCCCAATGCCGACCGTGGCAATTGCCCCGGCGCCGATACGCCTTGGGTATTCAACCAAGCGCTCGTGGCCAATATGCCGCATCTCTCTATTTCCAATCGGTTTCTGAGTGCGCTCGCCAACGACTGGACGTTCTCCGTCGATGGCATCATCGAATCTGGAACCAACCTCTCGGATCTAGGATTCGACGCGCCGTTTCTCGTTCTCGACTATTCTGGTACCGGAAACGGATTCACCCAAAGGCCCGAGCTCGTCCCCGGCCAGCCGCTCTATTGCCCTTCAAAGGGTCGCAGTTGCTGGCTGAATCCAGCCGCATATACTACGCCTGCCCCGTACACGTTCGGCAATCTTGGCCAAGGCTCTCTCTTTGGCCCGGGACAGATCACGTTCAATACCGCATTGGCGAGGACGTTCAAGCTCACCGAACGGCAAAGCCTGATGTTCCGGTGGGAAGTGTTCAATATTGCCAATCACGCCAATTTGGGTCTACCGGGCGTCGCCGCACCGCTGGGAGGAACTACGCCGACCTTCGGAGAACCGTCCGTGGGCAGCGCCTACGGCGGGGCATTTGCAGGCGGTATCGCGCCTCAGCCGCGAATTATGCAATTCGCGCTGAAATATTCGTTCTAATTGGCATTCGCGCAAGGAGCGATGGGACACACGCTGGCGCGGATTCAGGCTGCGGCTCGCTTGGACGATTAGGCAGCCCCGGACGTGTCAACGGAATCTTAAAGATGAATGATAATCCAGTCCAAAGGGGGCCGTGGTGGCTCAGCAAATCACGAAATATCTCGGCCGATTCATTGGCGTCGCGGTCGTATCCGCGCTGTTCGTTTCTGTTACTCCAGCGCAAGATTGGCAAGACTTCAAGCGCCCGACGCCCACCGCTGCGGACTGGGCTGCCATCGCCAAATTGCCGGACTTCACCGGCGTGTGGGAAATGCCGCTGGGAGACTCTTCGCTCGTGGTGCAGCCCGGCGCAGCTAAACAGAATCCGCGGAAAACGCCGGGCAGGCGTGAACGCCCTGCTATGCCCAAGCAACCGACTCTCGATTTCACGCCGGCATGGGCCACGAAAATAAAATATATGGAGGCGCACCCTCCTCAGGACAATCCGCAGGCGAACTGCATGCCGAATGGCATGCCGGACATCATGGCGCAACCGTATCCGTATGAGTTCCTGTTTAGTCCCGGCCAAGTCACGATCATAGGCGAGGCCTACAGAATGATTCGTTATATCTACACGGATGGGCGCCCGCTTCCCAAAGATCCCGATCCGACGGTGTGGGGTACTTCGGTAGGGCATTGGGATGGCAACACATTGGTGGCCGAGACCGTCGGCTTTCTTCCTCAAACGGACATCGTTCCAGGCAGCGGAATCGAACACAGGTTTCCACACAGTGGCCAGATGAAAATCATCGAGCACTTTCGGCTTCTCGATCCGGACACCATGAGCATCGAGACGACGGTGATCGATCCTGTGATTTTGACGCATCCGTACACATCAACCCAAATCCTGAAGCGTCATCGCGATTGGACCATTGACGAATACATCTGCGAGCAGAACAACCGCAACGAGTTGACCAATAGCGGCCAGGCCGAAGTGAATACCACCCCTCCGCCTCTCAACGGATCGGGATCTGATGCGAAGTAGGACGCCCTATTTTCGTAATACCCGGAGACTCTGAATGAAGCAAATGAAGCGGCACTTGAAGCAAGCGGCGTTGTTTGCGGTTCTGTTGGGGGCGTTGTTCGTTACCGCCAGTACGGCCACCGCGCATCATGGATTCGCCGATTACGACATGACGCGCCAACTCACGGTGACCGGAAAGGTGAGAACTTTCCAGTGGACGAATCCTCATACCTGGCTGTGGATCGACGTCGCGGGTGATAAAGGCACGGTCATTTACGCGTTTGAAGGAATGAGCCCAAACTATCT
>Ga0335075_10018013_pt1 | contig 10480 bp, 8 predicted proteins | sample Lox_Sample_24_FD_206723 | JGI IMG/M metagenome (GOLD analysis project Ga0335075, IMG submission 206723) | Soil microbial communities from Loxahatchee National Wildlife Refuge, Florida, United States - Lox_Sample_2.4 | ecosystem: Environmental > Terrestrial > Soil > Wetlands | place: USA: Florida... | reverse complement strand
CGTGACCAGGCGATCGGGGCTGGGAAAGGGTAACGGTCGCAGGAGAACTCCGTCGACGATGGAGAAGATGGCAGTCGTGGCGCCGATCCCGAAGGCCAGCATGAGCACCGCGGTTGCGGTGAATCCTAGGGATTTACGCAGTTGCCGGAAGATCAGCTTAAGGTCGGAAACAATGTTGTGCATGAATTCCTCGAAGACGGGTTAGCCGTTAGACGGAGGCTCCGCATTTACCGTTCATACACCAAATCAGGAACCTCGGCCTTTTTACTCGACAGCTGGGAACAAAACCGCAGGAACCTCCGTATCTCCTACGAAGAGCTTCGTCATTGCCATTTAGGAGCGCGGAATGGTCATCCATTGGTGGACGCTGGCCCTGGGATTTGTACTGGGCGCAATTCTGGGGGCAGTTGCTGAGTGGCAGATAGGCGCCCGCGTGCGAAAGCGCGCTGAATTGCAGGCCCTCACCCGCGACTACGCCTCTCTCGCCGGCCAGTATGCGCAACACCGCATCCGGGACGACGGAACCCATGAGCCGACCGGTGGGACAGTCGAAGTCACCTGGCAGCCTGGCGACGGCCTGCTCGAAGCATCGGGGTTTAACGCCAACGGCCACCCGGAATGGCACAGCTATATCCGCATGAGCCGGGAATACGCTGGGACCGGCATCGGTCACTACAACAACGTCAATTCGATCCATGGCGGCATTCAACAGGTCATCTACTTGAAACAGGCCCGGACCTTCAACGTCAGAGGAATCGACCACACCCGGAAAGAGTTCACCCATTCCTGGAAACATCGGGGGTAAATTCGGGGACGGCCGTGCGACCAGTAAGTTGGCCCGGAATTTCAGCAAAACCGCTACAATGGATATAGAGGTCAAAAAGCCCGGCTATGTCCAGCCGGGCTTTTGCTGTTTGTCGCGACGTAATTCGAGGTAAACCGTCCAGAATCATATCTTTAGCATTAAAGTTTCTGGAATGAATACTTTACGATCTGCATGCTTTAAAATCAATCAGTTACAAATCATGGAGGGGGGAGGGGGTCACGCAGCCTGGTCGCGCGCCTCGCCCAGCGTCAACCGAGCGGACATCTTCCGCTTGCCGCGGTAGAAAATCACGGTCACAGTATCGCCGGTCTGATGCCTGTTCATGATGTCGGCAATATCCTGCGTATCGCTTACCTGCTGGTCGTCGATGCCGACGATCAGGTCGCCGCCCAGGTAGATCTGCATATTGCCCAGATAGGCCGTCTCGTTGCCGCCGCGTAAGCCTGCACGCTCCGCCGCCCCATTCGGCAGAACCCGCTGGATCAGGACACCGTTTCCAACCGGCAGCCCCATCTGGTCGGCCAGGTTCGGATCGATCGGCAGCGACACAATCCCCAGGGACGGCCTCCGTACCCGGCCGTACTTTTGAAAATCCCCCAGCACCGCCTTCGCCGTGTCGATGGGGATCGCAAAGCCGATACCGGCATTCTGCTCGACGCCCTGGTTTCCCGTCGCAATCAGGGAGTTGATCCCGATCACCTCGCCGCGGGAGTTGAGCAGCGGACCTCCCGAGTTGCCCGGATTGATGGCGGCGTCGGTCTGGATCGCGTTGTCGATCAGGTCCCCCTGTGGTCCGTGAATCGACCGTATGGCGCTGATGATCCCCGTGGTCATCGTCCCCTGCAGCCCAAATGGATTGCCGATGGCGTAAACCTTCTGACCGACAACGAGGTTCTTCGAATCGGCGAGTACGGCGGGAACGAGGTTGGGAGCGTCGATCTGCAGCAGCGCCAGGTCGTGATTGGGATCCCGCCCGATCACGCGAGCCCGGGAGCGATGCTTGTCATAGGTTGTAACTTCGATCTTCTGGGCGTCGGCGATCACATGATAGTTGGTGAGGATGTGTCCTTGCCTGTCAAGAATGAAGCCCGACCCCTGTCCCTGCTGGGGTACCAGCCCGTAGAAGAAATTCAGCCCCACCGTCGACGAAGTGATGTTGACCACCGAAGGCAGCGCCTTCTTGTAGACCGCGATGTTATTGCTCTCCTCGGCGTCATACTCCGGAGCCGCGTGCGCCTCGGTAAGCGTCAGCGGCGACGGGGATCCCCCGCCGGTGAGAGTGATTTCGCGGTTCGGGCCGTTATGGCGCGAAGTGAGGTACCAGAAACCGCCAACGATGATGAGAACAAGGACGAATCTTCGAAAGACCATACTGCAACTCTCTAACAGGGGATGTTCCTGGCCCGGCTTGCTTCGCCCGGCCCCTGTCGCAATTTTATCGATTCTGCTGATTTCAGACCCGCGCCGCTGCCGCGAGTTCCGCAAAAATGCGCTCGACCTGCCGCCGAGTCTCATCACGAGTCCTGTCGTTATAGATCACGTAGTCGCAGAGAGGGATCTTCTCGCTGTCGGGAATCTGGGCTGCCAACCTCTCGCGCGCGTCAGTCTCGAGATCATGTCTGGATGCGGCGCTCGACGCTATACGGTCGACATAGCGCGCAATCTTGAGCTCGTCCGGCGCCGTCACCAGAACGACGCGATCAAAACGCTGCCGCCAACCCGGCGCGGTTCCCTGTGCATCCGCCTCAAAGATCACCGCCGACTCCACGATTACGACCGCATTCGGATCTTCGACGAACACCTGCTCCGCCCAGGTTTGCTGTGCCGCAATCACCGGTGGGTGAACAATGCGGTTGAGTTCGGTAAGCCGGTCCCGCCGAAACGCCAGCTCGGCGAGCCGGCGCCGGTTCAGCGTTCCATCGTCATTCACCACCTCGTGCCCGAAATGCTCGACGATCTCGCGATAGACGTGCTGCCCGGGAGACATCAACTCACGCCCCACCGCATCAGCCTCGATCACGTGCGCGCCGAGCGCCGCGAACATAGCCGCCACTGTAGATTTTCCGCTTCCTAATCCGCCCGTCAGGCCGACACGCAGCATGGTCATCTCTCGGGAATTGCCGTATTTGAGCCGCCCGCTACACTGTATCAATGCAGCCCGTCGAGCGAATCCGTGAGGTGCTGGAGCTGCTTGTTTGCCCGGTGTGCCACGGACGATTGGAGCTGGCATGTGAAGCAGTTCTCTGCGCGTCCTGCGCCCGTTGGTATCCGGTCGTGGATGGACTTCCAGTTCTCCTCGCTGCACGGTCGTGCCCATCCGGTACGCCGTTGTAGGTATTCGGTTGTAAAGAAGTGTGAATCATCGTTTCTCAAGAAAAGAAATTGTGGGTCGATGGAAACTGTATGTGCTACTGCTGCGTATATCTTTCTGATCGCGGCGGAGTGGTCCATGATGGCCACAAATTTTGATATCGAAAACAAACTGGCTTCGGGTATGCAATCAATCGAAGCCTCAGTAGCAACACTCTCGCCTGCGAAGTGTCTAAGCATGTAAGCGAGGACGCAGGCCGCGGCAAGGAGATGAGTGATGAAGGAACAGAGCAGAGTTGAGAAATTCGCCGAGATCGAATTGGCAGGTCTTCGCACTGCGCTCATGCAATCCGGAATCGATCTCTGGCAGGCGGCAGAAGTCTTATCAGCGTTCCTCGCCGGCCGCGGATACGGAGTGAGCGCTGACCAGGCCCGCGATGCGGTGATTCGCCTTGAAGGTGGCGGATGCTCTTACGAATGCATGCAGACCGAGCTCGAGCGCGTTGCCCTCGTAATGTAAGTGAGCGTTCCATCAGCTCCTGTGCTTCAATTTGTCTCGCCTGTGGAGCGCGCTGGTCTTAAGATCGCTGGTATCCACAATTTCCTCTTCGGAACAGCGCTCTATGAAACCAATTTATGTGCTCTGCTGGGCAGCAGCGGCTTTGTTCGTTGCTCATGCTCCCTTGGCCGCGTCCGCGCAACCGTCATCATCCGATCATCGCGCGACCGTTTTGCATGCGGCGCGCATGTTGGATGTCGAAGCGGGGAAGATTATTTCCCCTGCCGAGCTGCTCGTCGATGGCGACCACATCGTTGCTGCGAGAATGCAAGTTGACCATCCGGCGGGCGCGCAAGTGATCGATCTCGGAGATGTAACACTCATGCCCGGCTTAATCGACGCGCACGTGCATCTCTTCCTGCATCCCGGCGCCGAGGACCTGCAGACCGTCGAGGAATCCGTTCCGCAACGAACAATCACAGCGACATTGGCGGCGCGAGCCGATCTGATGGCCGGGTTCACCGCCGAGCGCGATATGGGCACCGAGGGCGCCGGCTCCGCCGACACGGCTGTGCGCAACGCTATTAACGCGGGTGAGATTCCCGGCCCGCGCCTGCGTATCAGTGGCAATGCCATCGATATCCTCGGCGGCCATGAAGACGCCAACGACTTCAATCCTGCCCAGCATGTGCTCTCCAACGCGACCTACGCCAACAATGCCGACCAGATCGTCGAAGCCATCCGCGAACAGTTCAAAGAGGGCTCCGACTTCGTCAAGATTTACGAGACGGGCAAAGACTCCATTCACGACGGGGTCTTTTCCACGCCCTATCAATACACTGAGGCGCAGTTGAAGACGGCTGTGAATGAAGCGGCGCGCCTTGGCCGGAAGGTTGCCGTTCATGCGATGGGTGAGCCGGGAACACTGTACGCCGCTGAGGCCGGGGTGGCGTCGATCGATCACGCCGCGCAGTTAAGTCCGGAGACGATGCGCATCATGCGCGAGAAGCAGATTCCTGCCGTGCCCACCTTTACCATCTTCGAATACTTCGCCGATCACGCGGCGAATCCCGGAGCGGCAGCTCGAGAGCATGCGATGCTCGATTACCACGCTGCGGAGTTCAAGAAACAACTGGCCGCCGGCATTCCCTTTGCCGTTGGTTCCGATGTCGGACCATTTCCGCACGGCACCCAGGCGCGAGAACTTGTATTGATGAACAAGTTGGGCATGCCCGCGGCGGATGTATTGAAGGCCGATCTGATCAACGGTGCCAGGCTACTCGGCTGGGAAGGACAGATCGGCGAACTCAAGCCCGGATACTATGCCGACGTCATTGCCGTGCCGGGCGATCCGTTAAAGGATATCAGCGTCACCCAGCGGGTCTCATTCGTGATGAAGAACGGCGTGATCTACAAACAGCCCTGACTTAGATCGCTTTGTCGGCGATCGCCAGTGACTGGTCTAGAGCGTCCACGCCCAGATCGATCTCCTCTTTCGTGATGATTAGAGGTGGAGCCACGACGAAGTGGCTGATCCACGCCTGCAGGGACACCCCCCGCTTAAGCATGTCCGCGGCGACCTGCTCGACGACGGCCGGCTTGCCGTCGACCTTGTCCTGCATGGTGTTGAAGGGGGTCTTGGCGGCCTGATCCCGCACCAGTTCCACCCCCCAGAACAGTCCTAGGCCGCGCACTTCGCCGATAGAGGGGTGCTTCGGCTTCAAGCCATGCAGTTTCTCGCCCAGATACTTGCCCATCTCGCGGGCGCGAGCGACCAGGTCCAGGCGCTGCATCTCGTGGATAGCGGCGACGGCCGGGCCAAGCGTCATGGGGTGGGCTTCGTAGGTATGTCCGTGGGCGAAGAAGTGGTCCTCGAAGTACTCGGCGATCTTGCTCGTGGTTGCACAGAGGCCGAGCGGAACGTAAGCCGAGGTGATGCCCTTGGCGGTGACGAGGATGTCGGGCTTCACGCCCCAGTTGTCCATGGCGAACCACTCGCCGGTGCGTCCCCAGCCGGACATGACCTCGTCGGCGATGAGCAGGACTCCGTGGCGGTCGCAGATCTCGCGCAGCTTCGGCATGTATTCCTTGGGTGGGACGAGGACTCCATTGGTCCCGACGACCGGTTCGACGATCACCGCGGCGACGTCGCTCTCGTTGGCGATCATATGCTCGAGATAGTCGGCGCAGGCGATTCCACATTGCGGATAAGTGTGTTTGATGGGGCACTTATAGCAGTTGACTTCGGGGGCGAAGACGAAGCCCTGGCCTTTCCCGCCCACAGACTCGAGGGGCCAGCGGCGCGGATCTCCCGTTGCGGCGATCGAGGCCATGGTGGATCCGTGATAGGAGCGGTACCGCGCGAGGATCTTGGTCTTACGGGTGTACATGCGGGCGATCTTGAAGGCGGCTTCGTTGGCCTCGGTGCCGGAGGTTGTGAAGAAGAATTTGGTGAGGCCTTCGGGCAGGACATCGAGGAGGAGGCGGCTGAGCTCGACGCGGGCGTCGGTGGCGTACCCGGGCATGATGTAGGCCAGCTTGCGGGCCTGCTCGGCGATGGCCTCGATGACGGCCTGGTTCTTGTGGCCGAGGTTCGAGCACATGAGCTGCGAGGAGAAGTCGAGGTAACGATTGCCCTTAGCGTCGACGAAGTAGCAGCCCTCAGCGTCGACGACGTGCATCGGGTTCCAGGAGCGCTGGTACTTCCAGGTGCCGTAGTTCAGCTTCTTCGTCCACTTGACCACCTCCTCGGTGGTCATCTGCTGAGAGGGAACCACTTCTTCGGTCGAGTCAGTCGTATTGGCCATGTGGAGCGCACCTACCTTTTCCCCACTACTATACCCCTCCCCCCCACCCGTTGATTTGTTACTGATTCATTCCATTGGGCTTAAGAATTTTTGGTTTGCGACTTATTCATAACAAACTGTTTATGGGTAAAGATCTGAAAATAGATGAGTTAAGGTGATGCTGGTGCCCGAAAAGGTCCCATTTTGGGTATTGTGCCTGGAAGGGGTCGACACGTTTCCTCCAGGAAGCAGAAAGCCCGCCGTGTGGCGGGCTTCTCTCAATTTCTATTGTAGCGGGTTGAAGGAAATAGTCGGCCAGGAATCGAGTGCATGACCATGCCCGCAAAGGCGCACTGCCGGACAGCGCTCGCGCTGCCTATGGGCCGATGGTATAGCTGGCGACGCCTTCGGGGCTGGTGGTGTATCCGGGAGCGATGGCCAGGGCCTTGATGGTTTGCGAAGAGTTGACGGTGATGGGGCTGGCAGGATTAAAGATTAGCGACGATCTGCTTGGTGTTGTTCCGTTGGTGGTGTAGTAGATGATCGCGCCGGGCGTCGTGTCGGTGATGGTGACCATCTCCGTGCCGCTATAGCGCCCGGTTGGAGGGCTGATGAGTGGTTCGGCGGCTGCGACGTAAAAGTTGCCGATAGCGACAGCGGAGTTCGAGTATCCGGGAGCCACGGCGATCGCCTTCACCTGCGTATCGGTATTGATGGCGATGGGAGATCCGGGCATGAAGACGGGTGAGGAGGTAGTAGGCGTGCTGCCGTTGGTCGTGTAGTGGATGGTCGCTCCAGCGGTCGCGTCAGAGAGGCCAACCGTCTGGGCGGAGAGATAAAAGCCGGGTGCCAGGCTGAAGGTGGGTGTGGCTGCATACGGCGGAATGATGTTGTAGGTTGCAACGGCTTCCGGGCTGGTGAGATCACCCGGAGCAACAGCCAGCGCCTTGATGACCTCGGTCGAGGTTACGCTGATAGGGCTCGTGCTCGAATACACGGCCGAGGAGCGGTTTGGTGTCGATCCGTTGGTGGTGTAGTAGATGGTCGCGCCAGGGGTCGCATCAGTGATCATGGCCGTCTGCGGGCTGGTGTAGGTGCCGGTCGGGGGGCTGATGAGAGGTTCGGCAACTCCAGGTACGTAGTAATAGTAGACAGAGGCGACGCCGGATTGCCCATAATTCGGAGCAACAGCAATGGCAATGACAAAGACGGCGCTGGTGCCGGAGGGGCTGAGATTGAGTTGGAAGGGACCGGTGTAGAGAGTCGAAGACGTCGATGGGGTCTGCCCGTTGAGTGTGTAGTAAATGGCAGCGTTTGGCGTAGTGTCGGTAATCGTCACAGTCACCGGGCCAGAGGAAGCCCCAAATGAAGGATTGATTACAGGCGACGCCACGAGCGGCTCAATGATCTGAACGAGGCTGTTACTGGTGGCTGCAGCGAAACTGCTGTCGCCGGGATAGCTGGCCGTAAAGGTATAAGTTCCGGCTGGAAGAGGAAATTCAATTGACTGCGAGCTGAATGAAACCACGCCTGCCGACAGCGGGACGGAAAACAAGACCGTTTTGCCATTGTAAATGGTCACGGTCTCACCGTCCGTATTAAAGGTCCCGAAGGAATAAGGAGTGAGCGTTACCGTTAGAATGACGTTAACGCCATAAGGAGCGGGGTTGAGGCTGGATGTCAGGGTGAGGGTGGTTGCCACCTTTTCTGCAAGCAGCGGCAAGGTATTGGATGTACTAGCGCTGTAATTCGTGTCGCCCGGATAGCTGGCCACGATCTGGTGCGTCTCGGCGCCGGATACCGAAACATTGCTGAGCGTGGCGGTCGATGTTTCCGTTAGGAGCTGGTTTAACAGCACCGTCACGGTGCCGTCAGCTAAGTTAGAGGTGGCAAGGTCCGAGATACCGTCCCCATTGAAATCTCCTACCGCGATGGAAGTCGGGTCTTGGCCTACATTGACTGGTGACTGAGGAACGAAGGTTCCATCGCCCTTGCCGAGCATCACCGTGACCGTGCCCATTAGGGTATGGTTGGGATCGCAGGGGGAGGCGCAGGTCGCTGTGGCCAAGTCCAGGATGCCGTCTCCATTGAAGTCGCTCACCGCAATGGAAAGTGGATAAGATGGCACACTCGGCGCCGACTTCGTCGTGAACGTTCCGTCTCCATTGCCTAGCAGCACGGCCACCGAACCAATGTTGCCATTGCCACCGCTAATGGCCACCGAAAGATCCGGAATGCCGTCCCCGTTGAAATCCCCTACAGCGATGGAAAGGGGAGTATCACTAAGGGCAGTCGCGGACGTGGTGGTAAATGTTCCGTCTCCATTGCCAAGCCATACAGTTACGGTATTGTCAAACACGTTGCTTATCGCCAGGTCCTGGATGCCATCGCGGTTGAAGTCGCCTACGGCGATTGGAATATCTACGTAGAGGCCGGCGGGGATATTTAGGGGCAGGGTTGACTTCGTAGTAAACGTTCCATCGCCTTTGCCTAGCAATACTGTCACGGTTCCGTCAGCTTCATTGCCCACGGCCAGGTCGACGATACCATCCCCGTTGAAATCGCCTACCACAATTGAGCCTGGCTCGTTTCCTACGCTGACCGTGGCCTTCGTGGTGAAAGTCCCGTCTCCGTTGCCCAACGCGACCGTTACGGTTGAACCGTCGACGTATATTGAATCGCCTGCCCAGTTAGTAACCGCCAAGTCCAAGATGCCGTCCCCGTTAAAGTCGCCCACCGCAATAGCAAAAGGCTCGTTGCCGATATTCTGAAGCGGCTTTAAGGTGAAAGTTCCATCCCCGTTGCCAAGAAACACCGAGACCTCCGAATCGAAGGAGTCCGCTTCGTTGGTCGCCATGTCTGGAATACCATCCCCGTTGAAGTCGCCTACTACGACGGAACGCGGGGTATTGGCGCCGACCGGCATGGAGGCGGTTGTGAAGCCTTCGCCGAGCGTCGCCGTTCCTAGTGCTGCCTCGCCCAGCGAAGCGTTGCCGTTCGTGGTATCCAGAAAGGAGACCTTGCCGGTTGGCCCAGGAGCCGCGCTGCGTGAGCCGCTAACCGTAGCAGTAAGTGAATAGTTGCCGGGCGAGCCAGAAGAAGCCATCGCAGTCGTCGTCGGATAGGGCACGGGCACTGTCAGCGAGGCTGCGGTCGACGTGCTCTTCGCATAGCCTCCGGTTCCCACGAATACGGCCTGATAGCTGTGGCTTCCCGGACCCGGCCGGAATTTGTAAGCGGCGGTTCCGGCGGTGGTGAGCTGAGCGGTAGCTAGCAGGGCCGAGTCTTCGCAATATTTCGCCGCTGCATCACAGAATTTGACCTGGCCGAGGTGCGCGGGTTTCGATCCGGAGACTACGGTCGCGGTCAGTGTGACTACCGTGCCGGAGACGACGGAGGTTACGGCGGAGCCAGAACTGGCGATGGTTAGAGTAGTCGTCGTTGGAGCAGGCGCAGCCCAGGAGGGCGCGGCAGTCAGCGCGGTAATCAGAGTGAATAAGGCGGAAAGGACTGCACTCACTCTCCGGCCTGCGAGGTTGCCAACGATTGATTTCCCAAGGTGCGAAAGAAGGAAACAGACGCGATAAGCGAGAGGCGATAAGTAGCGCATAGCCGGACCCTCGGATTCCCAGACGTGATCAGACAGCTCAGATCAACTCAGATCGGCTCGGAGGGGGAATCGAGGGCAGCGGAATCCGGGAAAAAAACCGATCATGCAAGCAAGTTCTACGACTGCGAGATATCAACGTGTGCCAAGACTTGCGGTTTCTCAAGATAGCTATCGGGCTATCGCGCGTCAAATGAATTCTTCAGTAGTCGAGTCTGCTTGTGGCCGCAGAAAGTGCCGTTACCAGAGGAGCTTCAGAGCGAACTGGACCTGGCGGGAGGTGGTCGAGGTGCTGTTGATGGCGCCGGCGGTTCCGGAAAGCCCGGAAGGCGTGAAGACGATTAAGTTGGGGGTGTTGAAGTTGGCGCGGTTGAGGAGGTTGAAGAGCTCTCCGCGGAACTGCAGGGTGAGGCCTTCACGGAGCAGGGTGTCCTTTTGGCCAGCGAAGTCCC
>Ga0335075_10018012_pt1 | contig 10481 bp, 5 predicted proteins | sample Lox_Sample_24_FD_206723 | JGI IMG/M metagenome (GOLD analysis project Ga0335075, IMG submission 206723) | Soil microbial communities from Loxahatchee National Wildlife Refuge, Florida, United States - Lox_Sample_2.4 | ecosystem: Environmental > Terrestrial > Soil > Wetlands | place: USA: Florida... | reverse complement strand
CGCTGGCGGGGATCCTGGCAGCGATCGCGCAAACGCCGGTTGAAAAGATTGCCTGTTCGGTTGCGTTGGTTCTGACAGCGGATGAAGAAATCGGATGTTTGGGCGCGTCGCATCTGCTGGCAGCGCCGGTGCTGCAGGCGAAGAGCGTGATCGTCTGCGAGCCGACGTCGCTGCGTCCGGCGGTTGCGGGCAAAGGGTATGGGTTGGTAGAAGTTGTCGTGCAGGGCAAGGGGGCGCACAGCGCCTTTCCCCGGCAGGGTGCTTCGGCGATTTACGCGGCGGCGAAGATGATACAGGTGGTTGAGGCTCGGGGCCTAAGCGGTCCGGTCAGAGACGAGCTCTTCGATCCGCCGTTTACGACTTTTAACGTGGGCGTCGTACAGGGTGGGACGGCGAAGAATATCGTCGCCGGCGAATGCCGGTTTCTGGTGGAGTGGAGGCCGGTGCCCGCTGAGAATCCGTCGGTGGCGCTTGAATGGTTGAGAGGACTCGCGGTGGAGATCGAGAGCGAGTATCCGGGCTGTGTCGTAAGCGTGGACGGCCGGCGGGCTGACGAAGGATTTGCGTACTCGCTGGATTCGCCGCTGGCTCAGAATCTGGCGCAGGTGCTCGGGCAAAGACCGACCGGCATATCGTTCGGATCGGAGGCGACGCGGTTTGCAAAGGTGGCGGATGAGGTGGTCGTCGTCGGTCCGGGCGACATGCACACGGCGCACAGCGACCGCGAGTGCATCGCGGTGGCCGAGCTCGAAGCATGGACGGAGTGCGTGCGGCAGTTGCTAATTCACTGAGTAGCTATAATTTTTCTATGAGTCAAGGCCCGCTTGTCGGTGTGGTGATGGGCAGCAAGAGCGATTATGAAGTGCTCGCGCCGGCCGTAGAAATCCTGAAATTTTTCTCTATTCCCCACGAAACGCGGGTGTTGTCGGCGCATCGTACTCCCGACGGGCTCTTCGAGTATGCCGAGCAGGCTGAAGAACGTGGACTGCGCGTGATCATCGCCGGCGCGGGCGGGGCGGCGCACCTGCCGGGCATGCTGGCGGCGAAGACGCTGGTTCCTGTACTCGGGGTGCCGGTTCCGGCGACGATGCTGAACGGGATCGATTCCCTGCTTTCCATTGTGCAGATGCCCAAGGGTGTGCCCGTTGGCACGCTGGCCATCGGCAAGCCGGGGGCGGCGAATGCGGCGCTGTTCGCGGCGGAGATACTGGCGCTGACGGATAGCGACCTGCGGGGACGGCTGCGGGCGTGGCGGGAAGAGCGGCGCGACGAGGTGCTGGGGCAGACACTGACGGAGCCGGCGCAGTGACGGCGATCCTTCCTGGGGCGACCATCGGAATTCTGGGCGGCGGACAGCTAGGCCGGATGATGGCCATGGCGGCGCGGTCGCTCGGGTATCGGATTCAGGTGATGGACCCCGATCCCTCATGCCCTGCGCGGTTTGTGGTCGATGCGTGTTTCGAGGGCGGATGGGATGATGCGCGGGTGGCGGCGGACCTGTCGCGTGGGTGCGACGTGGTGACGCTGGAGATCGAGCAAGTGTCGATTGGGTGCCTGGAGGCGGCGGCGAAGTATGCGCCGGTGCGTCCGGGTGCGGGGCCGATGCGGATCATTCAGGACCGGATACTGCAGAAGAAGTGGCTCGCCGAGCATCGGGCTCCGCTGGGTGCGTGGCGGGCGGTGGAGTCGGAGGCTGAGCTGGCGGAAGCGATTGTTGCGCTGGGAGGCAAGGCCTTCGTGAAGAGTGCGCGCGGCGGATATGACGGACGCAGCCAGGTGAAGATCGGCTTTGGAGACGCGACCGCTGCGGCTGACGCGTGGCGATTGCTGGGCGGGAAGCCGTGCGTGGCGGAGAAGGCTCTCGATCTCGACAGGGAGATTTCGGTGATGGTGGCGCGCGCTCCGAATGGCGAGGCGAAGAGTTTTCCTTCGGCGCTAAATCATCACGAGAACCAGATTCTTGAGTGGAGCGTGATTCCGTCGTCGGTTCCAGTCGATCTTGAAACGCGTGCACAGAAACTGGCGTGTGACATCGCGGCGGGGCTGGGCATCGAGGGGCTGCTGGCGGTGGAGATGTTCGTCACCAAGACTGGTGACCTGCTGGTGAATGAGCTGGCTCCGCGTCCGCACAACAGCTACCACGCGAGCGAGCTGGCGTGCGTGACCAGCCAGTTCGAGCAGGCGGTGCGGGCGGTGTGCGATCTGCCGCTGGGGGATGTGTCGGTGGTGCAGCCGGCGGCCATCGCAAATCTGCTCGGAGATTTGTGGCTAGGCCCGGACGGCGAGTCCCGCGAGCCGCGCTTCGACCGAGCGCTGGCGATTCAGGGAGTGAGCCTGCATCTCTACGAGAAGCACAAGCCGCGCAAGGGACGGAAGATGGGGCATCTTGCGGCGGTGGGGAAGACTCCGGATGAGGCGGTCGAGCGGGTGATGGCGGCCAAGGAACTGCTGTGAGGCTTCTTTCTTAGTTAGCCGAGGTTCCAGAGGATACCCCACCCCCTCTCTGCCTACTTGCTCTCCGCGTAAAGTTCTCATTCTGCTATGGTTACGGCCTGCTTCCCGCGTAAAGATCTGATTTCATGTTACTTACGTCTAAAGATCTGATTCCGTTAGATTTAAGCTATGGTCAGTGAGGCGGTTTAGCTGCGGGGGTGGGAACGTCACGCAGCGGCTAAAGCCGCAGGATCCCGGTGCGGCTGGCGGCACGGCTAAAAGCCGGGCCTGATACAAAGCACTGATGTAAGGCAAAGTGAACCACGGCGTCTTCAAAAGCCAAAGACCGCCGGTTGGGCGGTCTTTCTGGTTTCTGGAGGCTCTATTTCTATTTTAGCTGGGTTGGGAAAAATGTACGCCAACTTTGTGGTGTCCAGAACCGAGTGGTGTCTAGAACCGAAGTACTGGTAGCGTGATTCCCCGCTCAAGCCAACGCCGGGCTTGAGTGGGACACCGATTACTGCGGTCACGCTGAACTTTTTCAGCGGAAGCCTTAATGATTCGCGATTTGAAGTGCAGAGACAGAGGGCTGATTGTCGCTTCGCCTCTGGCTGCACTCCGGCCTACGGCAGTAAGGCGCGGTCCTTTCGGACCGACCCTTTTCCCCGGGCTAAAGCCCGGGGCTTCTACCGGGCCTCGCGTTGCGAGGCAACAGGTGAAAAAGCAGATCCTTCGACTCGCTTCGCTCAGGATGACATCTTCGCTCTATCAGGATGACATCTTCTATCAGGATGACATCTTCGCTCTATCCGATGTCCCGAGGATGGAGTGCAAGTGAGGGCAAAAAGACGGACCAAAGGCTGTGGCATCCGGCAGCGATTTATCCGGATGGGGCTTGAGCCCACATCTCAGAATCGAGATGTGGGGCACCCGCATTGCACGCTTCCCCATCGGATTGTTCTTTCCGTTTAGCGAATCTTACCCGATATCTTCGGACCAGTTTTCGAGGTACTTCTTTACCTCGGCCATGAATTTGCCGGCGAAGGCTCCGTCGATGATGCGGTGGTCGAAGCCAAGTGTCAGGTGGATCATGTGGCGGATGGCGATGGAGTCTGTTCCGTCTTCGCCGGTGACGACGGCGGGTTCCTTGAAGAGGCTGCCGACGCCGACGAGGACGCTCTCGGGCGGGTGACGATGGGCGTGCCGAACTGTTCACCGAAGGTGCCGGGGTTGGTGATCGTGAAGGTTCCGGAGCCGACTTCGTCGGGCGGATGTGGTCAAAACTCGATGCGTGCCTGGAAGGCAATCATTCGCGGGCTGCTGTCGCCACCGAGGCCTACGCCGAGGAGTCCGGTGGGTGGTGCGGTGGTGTAGGTGAGTGCTCCGAAGCCGGCCTGGGTGGAGGGAGTTCCGGGGATGCCGGCTTGTGTGGTGCCGGGGAGTCCAAAGTTGGGGTGGTTAAAGAGGTTGAAGAACTGGGTCTCGAAGCGCAGCTTGACGTGCTCGGTTAGCGGGAAATATTTGGTCAGGTAGAGGTCGCTCCAGACGAAGTCGGGGCCGCGGAGGGAATTGCGGCCGAGGTTTCCGAACTGGCAGTTCTGCGGGTTGTCGCCGCCGGTGCATTGTCCGGTTGAGGGATCGACGGTGGATACAAACGCGTCGGGGTTGAGCCATTGGAGGGTGCCGGGTTGGGTGACTCCGGCGATGGGGTGGTGGGCGTAGCGGGGAACGCCGGGGACGGCGCTGGCGAACTGCGGACCGGCGCCCTGCACGATGCCGTCTCCGTTGGCGGAATAGGGTGTGCTGAGGACAGAGAACGGGATTCCACTGTGCCAGAAGGCGGTGCCGGAGACCTGCCAGCCGTTGAGGGCGTAGCCCAGAGCGTGGCTGCGGAGCTTGATGGGCAACTGATAAACATACTGCGCGGTGAGGTTGTGGCGAATGTCGTAGTCGCAGGGGCCGTAGTCGCGATAAAGCTCTCCGGGCAGGGGCGAGAGGATGCCTCCGGCGGAGAATTGCAGGAAGCCGCCGTTGGAGACGGTGTCCATGCAGCGGCTGAAGGTGTAGTTGAGCTGGCCCTGCAGGCCGTGTCCCATGCGCTTTTTGGCGGTGAGCTGGAGGCCGCTGTAGTGACTGTTTTCGCCGGTCGAGAACTGGGTGACGGCTCCGAAGCGGGGGTCGGTAGGCGTGAGGTAGGGGAAGGGCGCAAAACAACCGTTGCAGACGGTCTGGTATCCGTTGACCTGGGTGAGAAATGGCTGGTTGACGGCGCGGGTGCCGACATATTGCGCCTGCAGGCTGGCGGTGGCGCCGATCTGGCGCTCGAGGCCGAGGCTCCACTCCATGAAGTACGGGGCGTGCAGTTTGCCGTCGGGCACGGCGGTGATGGCGACGGGCGGCAGGCAGGTTGCGGCGTCGGCCTGAGGCGATGCGCAGGAGAGCTGGCCCTGGGCGAAGCCTGAGGTGAAGAGCTGGTTGGCGGCGATGGTGGCGTCGACGGCGCTGCCGGGTACTCCCGGCGCGATGGCTGAGCCGCCCACGGTGCCGAGCAGGCCGCCCTGGAAGGTCTTGACATAGGGCGGGTTGGTTCCGATGAGGTCGGCGACGCTGCCGGGCAGGATGTCGCTGAAGATGCCAAAGCCGGCGCGGAGAACGGATCCGGGATCGAATTGCCAGGCGAGCGCGGTTCGGGGCTGCAGGATGGCGAGCGGAGTGGAGGAGAAGAGATTGCCGAGGCCGGTCTGGATGGCGGCGCTGAGAGGCTGGTTGACGTCGTGCGAGATGGAAGCGAAGGAGCCTTGCAGGCGAGCGACCTGGTCGTGCGGGTTGAGGGGGTTGGAGTTGAAGGTGTCGCGCAGGCCGATGGTCCAGGTGAGGGTGTGGGTGAGCTTCCAGGTGTCCTGCGCGTAGAAGTCGAGGTTAAGAAAGTTGAACGGTTCGTTGGTGCTTGAGGGGAAGGTCCTGGAGGTGGTGGACGCGACGCCGTCGATGAACTGCTGCAGGTTGGCATAGGTGACGGTGGGGACGGTGCCTTCGCCGAAGTCGTAGTCGTTGAGGCGGAAGATGCGGGTGTTGGTTCCGAAGCGCAGTTCGTGAGGGCCGTGGCTCCAGGCGAGGTTGTCGTTGATGAAGAAGCGGGTGGCGCGGCGACCCTGCACCCAGGTGTTGTCGAGGCCGCCGAGGGGCGTGAAGGAATTGGCTCCGGTGCCTTCGAGAACGATGGGAAAGGCGGCGATCGTCTTTTGGAAGTCGGCCGGCCCGAAGAGGCTCTCGTACCAGGAGAAGGCGGGATTGAAGTAGTTGACGAGGTTCTGCGAGAAGACGTGCGTGTATCCCGAGGCGAAGGAGTAGAGCGGCTGCGGAGAGATGGCGTCGAAGAGCGGATTAATGGGGTCGGTCCAGGCGGCCTGCAGTCCAGTGTCGGCCTGGAAGCGGAACCAGGCGGAGTCTTTCTGGTTGATGTTGTAGTCGATGCGAACGGTCTGCACCTGCTCGTGGTCGTCGCTGGAGTGAGAGACGCTCTGGCGGTTGGCGCAGCCTTCTCCGTTAGCGAGCGGGCAGCCGAGTACGGCGATGGGCGTGCCGGCGGTGCTGCTGTAGAGCGAAAACATCTGCCTATAGAACGGGATCGACGGCTGGGGCAGTTGCGAGAGGACGTATCTCTGGAAGTCCGCGCTCGGAACGATGGTGGGGGTAACGATGGGCAGCGCAATGCGCACCCATTCACTGTCAAAGAAAAAGAAGAGCTTGTCGTGGAGGATGGGGCCGCCGATGCTGCCTCCGAAATGGTTTACGGTGGATCGGGGCTTGCGGTTGCCGGGCGTGGCATTGGTGAAATAGTCGGCGGCGTTGAGGACTGCGCCGTTCCAGAGCTCGTAGAGGTTTCCGTGAAATTTATTTGTGCCTGACTTGGTTACGTAATCAACCTGTGAGGCTCCATAGCGGCCCTGGTCGACGGAATAGGAGAGGGTGTTGACGGTGACTTCAGAGATGGAGTTCAGACCGAGGACGAGATTAGTGGAGAGGCCGCTGTTGAGATTGGTGAGCGGGTCGTTGGTTTCGAGTCCGTCGACGATGTAGCCGTTGGAGAGGGCGGGAAGGCCGTTGAATTCGACGTTGCCGTATCCGTTAGTGCTGCCGACGAAGTCGTTGCCGCTGCCCGCGGTGTTGATGAGGGCTCCCGGGGCGAACTGGAGCGGATAGGTGAGGTCGCCTCCGGGATTGGGAAGGTTTTCAAGGGTGTGGGCGTTGAGGGTGGTCGAGGTGTTGGCGTTCTCGGGATTGATGAGCGGGGCTTCGCCGGTAACCTGGACGGTCTGACTGGAGCGGGCGGGATCGAGCGTGAAGTCCACGGTCTGCTTCTGGCCGAGACCTGAGACGACATTGTCGTTCTGCTGCGGCTCGAAGCCCGGGGCTTCGACGCGGACGGAGTAGTCTCCGGGCCTGAGCTGGGGAAAGTCGAAGCGACCGGAGTCGTCGGTGCGGGCGATGCGCGTCAGGCCGGTTTCCCGGTCGGTGATCGTCACTGTTGCGCCGGGTATGACGGCGGCCGTCGCGTCCCTCACGTCGCCGACGATGGCGCTGGTGGTTTCGCCCTGTCCCAGTGCACGAACCGGGAAAAGGCTCACCACACTCAGGACAAGAAGAGCGATACGACCTGTCCGCGCCATGGACTTCTCCAACTTGTACGAACGGGAAGGCGTCGCCGCTTCCCGTCCATTAATATGAGCTTACCTAGCTTAGTTAAGCATAGTTAACATCAGCGCGCAAGCGGCAGGGCGGTTCCGGTGGAGTTTATCGAAGAGGTGAATCGCTTCTGGAAGCCGTGGGCAGCACTCGGCACTCGGCGGGGTCAAGGATGGGGCCGAAGCCGACGGAGTCAGGGATGGGCCGTGCGCCAAAGCAATGGGCAGGCCCCGAAAAGCCTACCCATCACCAAATCCCGCATCTACTTATTAGCTAATTCACCCGATGTCTTCGGACCAGTTTTCGAGGTACTTCTTCATCTCGGCCATGAATTTGCCGGCGTCGGCTCCGTCGATGATGCGGTGGTCGAAGCCGAGTGTCAGGTGGATCATGTGGCGGATGGCGATGGAGTCCGTCCCATCTTCGCCGGTGATGACGGCCGGTTCTTTGAAGAGGCCGCCGACGCCGAGGATTCCGCTCTCCGGCTGGTTGATGATGGGCGTGCCGAATTGCTCTCCGAAGATGCCGGGGTTGGTGATGGTGAAGGTGCCGGAGCCGACTTCGTCGGGCTTCAGCTTCTTGGAGCGGGCGCGCTCGGCGAGATCGGCGATGGCACGGGCGATGCCCAGGAAGCTCTTCTCCTCGGCCTGCTTGATGACGGGAACGATGAGTCCCCAGTCGAGCGCGACGGCGATGCCGACGTTGATGTTCTTCGGGTAGCGGATGGCGTCGCCTTCCATCTGCGCGTTTACGATGGGCATCTTGCGCAGGGTGGCGATGACGGCGCGGGTGATGAACGGCATGTAGGTGAGCTTGACGCCGTTGCGCTGCTCGTACTTGTTTTTTTCTTTTTCCCGGATCTTGACGATGCGCGTGAAGTCGATCTTGAAGACGGTGTGCACGTGCGCGCTGGTGCGCTTGGAGTCGACCATGCGCTGGGCGATGATGGTGCGCATCTTCGACATGGGCACGAGCTCGCCGGGCTGCGGTACGGGAGCGGCGGGTGCCGCGGGCTTCGCGGCGGCTGGTGCGGGCGCGGCAGGCTTTGCGGCCGGCTTCTCGATGTAGGCGAGGACGTCATCCTTCGTGATGCGTCCGCCGGCGCCGGTGCCGGGGACCTGGGCGAGGTCGAGGTTATTGTCCCTGGCGATCTTGCGGACCAGTGGGGAGGAGCGGACGTGTTCGGCGGATGCGGACACGGGCTCGGCGGGGATTGACGTGCCATCGGGCTCGGCAGCGGGCTTTGGCGCCGGGGCTGCGGGTACGGGGGCAGCGGCTGCGGCGGCGGGAGCTCCGGCGGTGCCTCCAATAACGGCGACGACGGAGTTGATCTGGACGGTGGTGCCGGCCTCGGCCTTGATCTCGGTGAGGACACCGGCGGCGGGCGAGGGGATCTCGGCGTCGACCTTGTCGGTGGAGATTTCAAAGAGCGGCTCGTCGCGCTCGACTTTGTCTCCGACCTGCTTGAGCCACTTGGTGATGGTGCCCTCGAAGATGGACTCGCCCATCTGCGGCATGATGACGTCGGTTGCCGGGCCGGAGGCTGCGGGGGCGGCTGCAGCTGGGGCAGGCTGGGCGGGAGCCTCGGCTGGTGCAGGAGCAGGCGCGGCGGCCGGCTTGGGGGCCTCGGTCTGCGGGGCTGATGTGGTTGGAGCTGGAGCGGACGCTGCAGCGGAGCCGGCTTCATCGATAACGGCGACGACGGTGTTGATCTGCACGGTCTGGCCGTCGGCGGCCTTGATCTCCTTGAGGACGCCGGAAGCGGGCGATGGGATCTCGGCGTCTACCTTGTCGGTGGAGATCTCGAAGAGCGGCTCGTCGCGCTCGACCTTGTCGCCCGGCTTCTTTAGCCACTTGGTGATGGTGCCTTCGAAAATCGACTCGCCCATCTGGGGCATGACTACATCGGTCGGCATGAATTCCCTTTCCGCGTTGGTGCAAATGAGTGGTGCTGGAGTAAATCTGAGCGCTGAAAGTGCTTTAAGCGCAAAGGTCGATTATAAATGCGCGCCGCGCCGGTGGCGGGCGGTCAGTCCGCCGATGCGGCGCTGGTACAAAACGAACCAGTCTAAATCAACTGGACGGGTTCACGGGGAGCGGAGAGTGCGGTCAGCCCGACGCTGCGCCGGGCGGCGGGTCATAATCGATCTATTCCTGTGGAAGCGATGTGCCGCGGGAGCGATGTACCGTGGGGAGCCTGCCTGATGGGATCGGGAATTCACAGCACGGAAGCGACGCTGCTTGCTCTGGTGACGCTGGTGGCGCTTCTGGCGGCGTTTGCGCAGCGGCTCAAGATGCCGTATCCCATTGTGCTGGTGCTGGGCGGGCTGGTGCTGAGCTTCTTCCCCCGGATCCCGCATGTGTCGCTGAATCCCTCGTTCGTTTTCCTGGTGGTGTTGCCGCCCCTGTTGTTTGCCAGCTCGCTGAATACACCATGGCGGGAGTTTCGCTCCAACCTGGTGAGCATTTCGATGCTGGGGATAGGGCTGGTGGCGTTTACGGTCGCGGGGGTAGCGGTTGTATCGCACTTCTTTATCCCGGATTTCGACTGGCGCGTGGGAGCTGTGCTAGGAGCGGTGCTGTCGACAACGGATGCGATCGCGGTTTCGGCTATCGCCCGGCGCGTGGGGCTTCCGCACAAGATTCTCGAAATCATCGAAGGTGAAAGCCTGGCCAACGATGCGACCGGGCTGCTGGCGCTGCAGTTCACCACGGCGATCGTAGTTTCGGGCGAGATTCCGTCGCTTTGGCACGGGGTGACGGAGTTTGCGTGGCTGATCCTGGGCGGCATTGGCGGTGGGCTGCTGATTGGGGTGCTGATCGACTGGTTCGACCGGTCGATTCGCGATACGGCGCTGCAACTGATGGTGAGCGTGGCGACTCCGTACTTTGCTTACCTGCTGGGGGAGTCGATGCGCGCATCGGGTGTGCTGGCGACAGTGGCGTGCGGATTGTACCTGGGCCGGATGCGATCGCTGAGCTTTACCACCGAGGCGCGGCTGGATTCGCGGGCGGTGTGGAACACGATCGACTTTGCGCTGAACAGCCTGATCTTTATCGTTGTCGGGCTTCAGTTGCCCGCTGTACTTGACGGCATGCGGCCCTGGCGGTGGTCGGTGCTGATCGGCGGGGCGGGATTTATCTGCGCGGTGGTGATTGGACTGCGAATGCTTTGGATCTTTCCCGGGGCGCGGATTTCGTATTTCGTGCGGCGGCGGGTTCTTGGGCAGGAATCGACATTGCCGAACCGGCGGGAGTTGTTTGCGATGAGCTGGAGCGGACTGCGCGGCGTGCTGACGCTGGCGGCTGCGCTTTCGCTGCCCGTGGTGACAGACACGGGAGAGCCCTTTCCACACCGGGCG
>Ga0335075_10018010_pt1 | contig 10481 bp, 6 predicted proteins | sample Lox_Sample_24_FD_206723 | JGI IMG/M metagenome (GOLD analysis project Ga0335075, IMG submission 206723) | Soil microbial communities from Loxahatchee National Wildlife Refuge, Florida, United States - Lox_Sample_2.4 | ecosystem: Environmental > Terrestrial > Soil > Wetlands | place: USA: Florida... | reverse complement strand
CCGGCGTCAGCAGATGAAAGCTCCAGTCAACCGCGGCCTGCAGCGTCTGCTGCCGCGGCGGCGCAGTGCGGTCCCCCGAGGCAAGCAGCCGGAACCGGTCATCGAGCCGGGCTGCTATCTGCTCAACCGACAATGCCCGGATGCGCGCCGCCGCCAGTTCGATCGCCAGCGGCACGCCGTCCAGAGTCCGACACAGCTGCACTATCGCGGAGTAGTTGCTGGCAGTCAGCGCGAAAGCGGGCCGCAGCGCAGCGGCCCGGTCGACGAATAGCTGAATTGCCTCGTGCTGGGCGGCAACCGTCGCCGTGTCAGCGGCCGCGGCGGACCCGTCAGACAGGAACACCTGCACCGGCGCGCCCGCGCCGGGCAGCGACAGCGGGGGCACTCGCCACACGGTTTCGCCCCGCACCCGCAGCGGCTCGCGGCTCGTGGCGACCAGCCGGATCAGGGGGCAGCCGGCGACCAGGTCGCGGACCAGATCGGCGATCGCCTCGACGACGTGCTCGCAGGTGTCCAGGATCAGCAGGAGCTCACGGCCGCCCAGGGCGTCTACTAGGGTGGCCGCAACCGGCCGGTCGGGTTCCTCGCTGATGCCGAGAACGTCGGCGACCCGCCGCACGGCGTGCACCGGGTCGCTGTGATCGGCGAGCTCGACGAACCATACGCCGTCCGGGAACTCGTCTGCCAGCTGCCAGCCGAGCCGCGTGGCCAGCCTGCTCTTGCCGATGCCGCCCGGCCCGCAGAGCGTCAGCGCGCGTACGTTACTCAGCAGCAGCGACAAGTCGCCAAGATCACGCTCGCGGCCGACGAAACTGTTCGGCTCCGCGGGGAGATTGCCTAGGCCGGGTACTGTATCTGCGCTCATGGCTACTTCGGTAGGTCTTCGGGTGATCAGGTCTAGTCTCTCACCCGCATGTGACACAAGCCGAGTAGTCAAAATTGGCGGTATCAGCAAATATTGCCCGCCGGTATTACCGGACAGTCACTTCTGCTGGCTCGGAGTAATGCAAGCGGCCGAAATACATCACCTTCACGATGGCCCACCAACGTTCACCCGGACGGGCCGCAGCCGGGATGCTGACCGTAAACGGCAGCGTTCGCTCGCCTCCCGCCCCGATCTCGAACCCGGCTGTCCACGGGGCGGTCTGGCGCCAGCTGCCGAATGGCGAGATGAGCTGCGCCTCCCCGTGAATCGCAGAATCGGTGCGGTTGCGCACGGTGACCTCCAGGCAGCCAGATCCGCCTGGTGCGATCGCGAGGGACGGGGTAACGAGGCTGACATCAGCTTCGCCGTCCAGCGCCGTCTCCGCGGCCCGCCGCATTGCAAGCGCCTCGTCCGGCGGCAGGTCCAGCCGGGGCTGCGGCGGCTGTCCGATCGCGATCAGCGCGGTGTCCTCAACGATCTGACCGGACAGGTCCGCTATCTCGGCCCGCGCGAACCTGCGGCCAGCGGGCGTACCCGGTCTGGCGGTGACGGTGACGTCGAAGGCTTGCTGGCCGCGCGGGCCGAGCTGGTAGCGCAGGGGTCCGGCGGGCGTCAGGGCGACGCCGGCTGGCGCGGAGAGCCGGATCAGCCCGGACGCCGGCCCTGGGCCGCAGGCAACCGTGAGGCGCAGCAGGCCCGGCTGCCCGTCGTCAAGCGCCACTATGCCCGGCGACAGGTGCACCGCCACCGGCATGTTCCCGGCTGGGGCCGGCCCCTTGCCGTGCAGCCAGTACCTGGCGAAGACGGGCTGAGCAGGCTCAAGGGTGTCAGCCGCAGCAACGGTGCCTGGCGCCGCGGCGCCGCGCTGGCGGGCTACGAGCAGTCCTGCCGGGTCCGGGGTCACAAGAAGCGTCGCGAGGCCCGCGCGCGGCACCGTGGTAAGTGCATGGCCCTCGGCGACGGGTAGAGCCTGGCCAGCGCTGTCCTCGCACAGGCTGCTCACGCTCGCGGCGGCAATCCCGGTGAACAGCCCCACCCGCGCCGCGACCGGTCCGGCCCCGCCAGTGTCGCGCAGCCGCACCGTGACGCCGTCGCCGGCGCCGGGCTGGCCGGCTGGCGCGAGCGGATTCCCGTGCGGCTTGAGTGCGGACAGCAGCGCTGCGGGCGGCTCGATCCGCACCAGGCGCTGGCTGGCCGGCAGTGGTCCGGCATGCAACTGCGCCGTCACCGCGAGCAGATCGTGGTTGTAGTCCTGGCCTGCCGCCGGGAAACCGGCCGTCCGCCAAGTGCCCGGGCCTGCCGTCAGCGCGTATTCGAAGGTGTGGCTCCAGTGCTGCCAGGCAAAGCTCGAGCCGTCAGGCGTAGTGCGCCGCTTGCCGTCGATCCAGACGCCGCACGGCCAGGTGCTGCACGCACGCATCAGGGCCATGGTCAGCGTGCCGTCGGGAGTGACGAGGCCGCTCGGGGTACCCCGGTTGAGCAGGGCCACGCTATGGCCGGCCAGCGCGGTACCCGGCCCGCCTGCGGGACGGTCATCCCCGCCGCTGCTCGTGCCGGCGCTGGCCTGGGCGGTGCTTGCCACGGCAGCAGCCGCCTCGATGACCGCGTCTGAAAGATCGGCGACCAGGCGCGCGGTCTCGTCCGCCAGGTCAGACCCAGCGACGATCAGAACCGGCAGATCGCGGGGCCCTCGCACATCTGCTCCGGCCGCGAAGGCGTCAGCGCGGCTACGGATGGCCGGCAGCCATAGCCGGACCGATCCGTCCCGCGCCAGCTGCGCCGTGAGCTGCGCAGTCACAGCCGGCCCGGCGGCGGCCAGCACCTCCGCGGTCAGCTCGTTCTCCGCTGGCCCGCCCAGGCAGATGCGGAAATCGGGGAGGTTGGAGTCGAGCTCCTGGTAACCGTAGCGGGGGCCGGCCGGGACTGAGCAGGTCGCGGTGACGCCCTGCCCGGCAAGGGCGGCCACCAGGTCACGGACCGGGCCGCGCACGGTGGGCGGCGCGATGACCTCGGCAACTCCGATCGCCTGGAAGTGCCGGACGCCGTCCGCGGCGGTCACCGCCACTGCGGCGGTCGAGCCGGTCGCCAGCCATTCGCAGGCCGGGCTGTCCAGGGTGTAAGAGTGCTCGGCCACGTCGCTGTCGATCGGACCCGGCGGCCTGCCGATGACCGAGACCGCCGTCTGGTAGACCGGCAGCCCGCCCGGCACGTCCGCCGGGAACGCCACCCGCAGCAGGTGATCCTGGCCGATAGAGCCGTCCACATGAGTGCGGAACTCCACCCGGTCCGCGCCGTCCCAGAGCAGCGTCTCCTGGGTCAGCTGCAAGCCGCCGAGCTCGAGCTCGGCAACTAGCCTCCCGCCTACCGGGCATCGCTCCGCTCGCAGCGTCGCGGTCCTGGTTGTGCTGCCGGTGCCGGGCCCTGCGGGGCACAGCAGCCACGGACCCTCTGCCCAGCGCGGGTGACCGGGATGCTCCGGCTGCAGCAGCAGCTCGTTGCCGCCGCCGGCGGCTCGCAGCAACTCGGTTCCTGAGCGCTTGTCGAACACCCTCGATAGCGTGCCGCCCCGTGCCGGGTCGGCCTCGACGACAAAAGCCTCATTCTCGAGCCGGAACGCCGCGCTTGCGTGCTGCGGTTGCCAGCCGTCCGCGGCCCTTGCCACCTCCAACGGCCTGACCAGGTAGCTGCGGTAGCCAACCCCCGGCACGGTGGCGCGGAACGTGATGGAGACCGACCGGAGCCCGCCGTCCGCCGCAATAGTGCTGCCTTCTGCCAGGAACGGCACCTCGGCGCCGGCGTCGTCGTGCAGGCTCAGCCAGGCCGGCCAGCCGGGCGGCAGTTCCAGATCGGTGCGGACCATGGCACTGCGGTCCTGGGACAGCGAGTTCACGACGAAAATCGCGAGCCCGGACTGGGTCGGATGAGAGCTGCCGGCGACAGTCATTCCGTCAGCCAGGCTGCGGGTGTCGGCCAGGCTCGCCAGATGCGAAACGGCTGCCGTGCGTGCCTGATCGCCGCGTTCCCACGCTTCTCGCCAGCCGCCGAGCAGGTCGAGATAGACCTGATCTCCCTCGCTTCCGGTGATGGCGTCATGATGCGCACCGAACACCAGTAGCCGCCAGGCCTTGTCCAGGCTGGCGACCGGATAGTCCGCGCCGGCAAGCCAGGCGAGCGTGGCAAGCCGCTCGCCGTCAAGCACGGCGGTCTCGGCAGCGCGCTGCGCCTGCTTGGTATCGATATAGGTAACGTCCTTGCCGGTATAGACGGGGTTCATGTCCCTGGTCTGCGGCGTAATCCAGATGTCGCGGTCGGCCGCCTCGGCGCGGACGGCCGCGAAGAACTCACTTGGCACCGCGGTCACGAACCGCGGCCAGACGTAGCGGGAATTCCAGTCCCTGTGCACGGCCGTGGCCCACCGTGCCGGAATGACGTGGTCAGCGCCCACCGGCAGCAAGACGTTGCGGGTCGCCGCGACCGGTGCTAGCTGGCTGAATTGCTCGTACGCGGCGGCCTCGGCATCGGCCAGCGTCGCGGCCTGGTGCAGCACCCAGCCCGCCCCGTAATGGTTGGCCATGTAGCTGGTCAGCAGGCCAGCGCCGTCCGGCGATAGCCACTCGAACTCCGAGGCGAACTGCATCAGTGAGTTGTCGCCTACCGACCGGTGCGGACCCCACTGGTGAAACGGGCCGCGGGCCCACGACGAGCTCGTGAGGCCGGCCGCGGCCATGATGCCCGGGTAGCCAGGATCGAACCCGAAGGCGTCGAGCATCCAGGACGTGCGGGGATTGCCGCCCAGCACGTCGCGCTGGTAGGTCATGCCGTACACAGCGTTGCGGATGGTGGACTCGGCGCACGTGAGGTTCGTGTTGGGTTCGTTGTAGCTGCCGCCGACAAGCTCGATCCGTCCTGCCGCGATGAAATCAAGCAGGTCAGCCCGGTCTTCCGGGTGGGAGTCGAAATGCGGCTTGAGATAGTCGAGCTCGGCGAGCACGAACTTGTAGTCAGGGTCGCGGCGGGCCGCATCCAGGTGAAGCCTGACGAGCTCGAACGCCGTGCGAACCTCCGGCAGCTGGCCGTGTGCGTCGGGCAGGCTCAGCCGGGACTCGGTGAACTGGCCTTGCGTGTTCCACCAGACCGGGTCGTAGTGAAAGTGGCTCACCATCCACATGACCCAGCCAGGCTCGGCACTGGCGATGGCCGCCGGCAGGCTCGTGCTGCCACCCGCCCAGGAGACCGTCGCCTGTACCGGGAGTGACGTCCCCGGCCCGGCCGTCGTCTCGATCGCCACCTCTGCGGTGACGTCGGCGCCGGGCACGAGCCCGGTGATCACGGCTGGCTCCGGAGTGCCGACGCCCGGACCCTCGATTTGCACCGTCGCCGCCTGCGTCCGGTCGGTGATCATGCCCGGGCCGGCGTTGACCAGCCGGACCCTGACGATCTGGCGCGGCTCCGCCGCAGTTCCGCCGAACAGGTCAGTCGAGTCCACGCCAGTGATCCGCATGAAATCAGGCTAGCCGCGGCGTGCTGGCGATCAAGCTTGCTGCGGTCTGCGGCTAGCAGCCAGGGCGCGCAGCGGCTCACCAGTCAGCCGGTGCACCGTCCATTCGTCCATCGGACTGGCCCCGAGCCTGGTGTAGAAGCCGCGCGCTGGCTCGTTCCAGTCCAGCACCCACCATTCGAGCCTGCCGTAGCCGCGCTCGACGCAGACGGCGGCGAGTTCGGCGAGCAGCGCCCGGCCGAGCCCCTTGCCGCGAAGCTCCGGGGTGACGTACAGGTCTTCCAGGTACATGCCGTGCCGGCACAGCCAGGTGGAGTAGTTGAGGAACCACAGCGCGAACCCGCCGACTTTCCCCTCGTGCTCAGCGACGTGCGCGAACACGGCCGGATCAGGACCGAACAGCGACTGGTGCAGGTCGCCGAGCGTGCCGGTTACTTCTGCCGCCGAGCGCTCGTAGCAGGCCAGGTCGAGTATGAGCTGGTAAATAGCCGGCCCGTCGGCCGGGCTCGCGGGCCTGATCACGAGCTCAGGCCGGCTGCCACGGGCGCGCCTGCCGCGCCAAACCGGTACCGAAGGCGGAACCGGTCGGCCGGGATAACGATGTCGGCGGTCTCCACCGGCTGTGCGCCGGCGATGTGCGTGCGCTCGATCGCGATGACAGCCGACCCGGCCGGCATGGCGAGGGCAGCCGCCTCCGCCAGCAGGCAGGTCCGCACCGACACTTCCTCCAGCACCTGGTCTACCTCGATTCCGATCGATCGCATTCGTTCGATGACGCCGCGTCCGGCATGAGGACCTTGCTCGGGCAGCGCTACTGCCGTTCCCTCAGTCAGCCCGGCCGGTTCGTAGCTGGTGGCAATCTGAACGGGCTGGCCGTCAGCGCTCATCAGGTATCTGGTGGCTGTCACTAATGCCGCAGCAGGAGCAGCGCCGAGCCGCCGGGCGACATGCGCAGGCGGCGCGATGTGCTCGCTGTAGTGCTCCCAGGCGACGTGCCTGGCTGCCGGTGACCCGGTGACCAGCACGTCATCGGCGCGCCCCGCCGACTCCCCGACCCCGAAGGGTGAGCCAGGGTAATGCAGCCGGTCGTGCTCAAGGTGCCGCGCTGCGGGCGGCTTGCGCACGTAGGAGCCGGAGCCGGCTCTTGCCTCGATCAGGCCCTCGGTCGCGAGGACCGCCAGTGCGTGCTTGGCCGCTGTCTCGCCGACGCGGTACATGGCGATGATCGCGTTCCTGGAGGGCACCCTGGCCCCGGGCTCGAGCACGCCCTCGCGGATGCGCATCCGCAGATCCTCGAGGACCTTCAGGTAGACCGGATCAGTTGACCTGCCCATAGCCTGCCGCTCCCCTGGCGAGGTGCCGGCCGGCAGGCTGCCGGGCCGGCATGCCGCCGCCATTGTCGCGGATCGGATCGCCGCCAGTGCGCTCGGCTGCGAGGGCGGGAGATTCCGGCCCGTCCTACTCATTTCCGGCGGCTGCACCCGCGCCGGGCATGCGCTCGAGTTGCCGGGCTTACTCGCTGCCTTCCTCGAGCAGCAGATGGTAGCCGTTCGGCGTTCTCGCGTGCAGGACGCGGTACTGCCAGTCCGGGCTCGGCGTCATCAGTTCTTCGCGGTAGCGCACGCCTGCCTCGGCAAGTCGCTTCTTCGCCAGTTCGAGATCGCTCACACCGAATTGCCAGGTCAAGACCCGGTCCGGTGCGGCCGGCGAGAAGTCCTCCCGCCACTCGATGCCGAATTCGACCTTGCCGTGGCCGAGCGCCAGGAAGTACGGGTACTCCGGGCCCTCGTAGGTGACATGGAATCCGAGGCCTAGGTAAAAGTCGCGCTCGGCATGCAAGTCGCCGACAAACAGGATCGGAATTATCCGGCTGAACAATGCCGCCATAGCGGGACATCGTACAGACATGGCGCAGTCCAAGTGACACTCTGCTGTGAGCTTGTCGGGGTGGCGCTACGGCCCTGCCTCGCCGGTGCAGTCGGCGAAGGCAAAGACAAGACTTTGAGACCGTCCGCACTGGGTAGATCACCGTTAGTAGCCGAGCACGGGGGGCGCGCCGGCTTAGCGCGTTGCGGTGGCCTATGCCCGGACCGCTGATCAAGATTCGGGGGGAGATGTCACGATGAGGACGCAGCCCGAAGCACTCCTTGGAGCGCGAGTAACTGGCTCCGACGGCAAGGTGATAGGCACCGTTGAGCAGGTCTTCAGGGACGACGTTGACGGCACGCCGACGTGGGCCCGGGTCAGGTCGGGCAAGACTGCCCGGTTCGTGCCGCTCGGCAACAGCCAGGTCACGGCAGACGGCCTCAGCGTTCCGTTCGACTCGCCGAAGGTCATGAACGGGCCGAGCATCGAGGCAGGCCAGCACATGTCCGCCGCGCAGGCGGAAGAGCTGAGCCGGTACTACGGACTCCTCATTCCTACGCAGCCGACTCCGGGCGAGCAGGCTCCGGGACAGCAGCCCTCCGCCCGGCAGGTTCCGCCCCAGCAGGCTCCGTCCGAGCAAAGTCTCGCTCACGACGCCTATGTCCGGAGGCCTGACAAAGTTTCGGGGGGAGATGTCACGATGCGGACGCAGGCTGAGCAACTTCTCGGCGCGCGAGTAACCGGCTCGGACGGCAGGGTGATAGGCACCGTTGAGCAGGTCTTCAGGGACGACGTCGACGGGACGCCCGCGTGGGCCAGGGTCCGGTCAGGCCAGACTGGCCGGTTTGTGCCGCTGGGCACCAGCCAGGTCACGGGAGAGGGCCTCCGCGTTCCGTTCGACTCGCCGAAGGTCATGAACGGACCGGATATTGAGGAAGGCCAGCATATGTCCGCGGCGCAGTGCGAAGAGCTGAGCCGCTACTACGGGCTCGCCATACCCGGACAGCAGGCTCCGCGCGAGCAGGCTCCCGGCCAGCAAGCTCCCGCCAGGGAGGTTCCCTCTCAGCAGGGCGCGGGCACCCCCGCTGACCAGGGGCGAGGAGATGTCATCAGGACGCAGGCCGAGCAACTCCTCGGGGCGCGAGTAACTGGCTCCGACGGCAAGGTGATAGGAACGTTCGAGCAAGTCTTCAGGGACGACGTCGACGGGACGCCCGCTTGGGGCCGGATTCGGTCAGGGCAGATAAGCCGCTTTGCACCGCTCGGCACCAGCCAGGTTGCGGGGGAGGGCCTCCGCATTCCGTTCGACTCGGTGAAGGTCATGAACAGCCCGGTGATAGAGGAAGGCCAGCATCTGTCCGCGACGCAGTGCGACGAGCTAAGCCGGTACTACGGGCTCACGATCCCCGGCCAGCAGGCTCCCGGCTAGCCGGCTCGCGGCCAGCAGGGCCTCGCCTGGGAGGTCCTGCCACCAGGGCGGCGCAGGCACGTAGGGCAACGCCGCCACACCGGAACATCTACTGACGTGACGTAGCCGACGCTGCAGTGAGCTTCTCGGGCCTGCGCGACGATCTTGCCCGGCTGGGTTATGGAGGACCGGTCAGGGGAGGCAAAACCAGGACTTTGAGACCGCCCGCACTGGGTAAGTCACTGTTAGTAGCCGAGCACGGTAAGCGCGCCAGCTTAGCGGGCTGCGGCGTTTCTGCCTGAATGGGGAATAGTGATTCGGGGGAGATGTCACCATGACGACGCAGGCTGAGCAACTCCTCGGCGCGCGAGTAACTGGCTCTGACGGCAAGGTGATAGGCACCGTTGAGCAGGTCTTCAGGGACGACGCGGACGGAACGCCCGCGTGGGCCCGGATCCGGTCGGGCAAGACCGGCCGGTTTGTGCCGGTTAGCGCCGGTGAGATGACGCCGGAAGGCCTCCGCGTTCCGTTCGACTCGCGGAAGGTCATGGCTGGCCCCAACATTGACGCGGGCCAGCACATGTCTGCGGCACAGGCCGAGGAGATCAGGAAGTACTACGGAATCGCCGTTCCCGAGCAGAAAGCTCCGCCACGGGAGGCTCCGTCACGCCAGGCTCCGTCCCGGTCCTCTCAGTCGTACCCGGCCCCGTCCCGGCCCGCTCAGTCCTACCAGGCCCCGTCCCGGCAGGCTGCCTACGGGCAGCAGGCTCCCTACGGCCAGCGCGGCGGGCCGACCGAACAGGAGTGGCTCGTCCGCCAGGAGGAGCGCCTGGAGGTCGACAAGGAAACGGTCGAGACCGGCCGTGTCCGGCTGCACAAGTACGTCGACGTCGAGCCAGTCCAGGAGACGGTTCGCACTTTTCATGATGAGTACGACATAGAGCGGATTACGGTCACTGCCCAGGACCGGATCAGCGGCGACATTGGCGAGGAGGAGCAGGAAATCATCCTGTACGAGGAGCGGCCTGTTCCTCGCAAGGAGATCGTGCCTGTCGAGCGCATCCGGCTGCGCACCAAGCGCATCGAGGAGGACAGCGTCGTCAGGGACGAACTTCGCAGGGAACGCGTCGAGGTAGAGCCAGACCAGGACAGGTCTCGCGGCCAGCACTGGCGGTGACCACGCGACTGACGGGGTTCGCAGCTGACAGGCTGAGAACCCTGGTCAGTTGTGTTTGCGGGCCAGCGTTAGGCCATCGCCAACCGGCAGCAGCACCAGCGTCACCCGACCGTCGGCGGCTGCGTGGTCGTTGAAGTTGCGAATGCCCTGAACGTTCTGATCGTCGTTGGCCGGGTCGATGACGCGCCCGTGCGACAGCGTGTTGTCGACCAGGATCGCGCCGCCCGGCTTGATCCGGGGGACGACCTCATCCCAGTAGCTGACGTAGCCGGTCTTGTTGGCATCAATGAAGGCGAAGTCGAACGTCTCAGTGGCTGGCATCGCCCGCAGGGTTTCAATGGCCGGCCGTAGCTGAAGGTCGATCCGGTCGGCGACGCCTGCCTTCTGCCAGTACGCGCGTGCCAGCGCAGTCCACTCCTCGCTCACGTCGCAGCAGGTGAGTTTGCCCGAAGCAGCGAGGCCGCGGGCTATGCAGATGGAGGAGTATCCGGTGAAGGTGCCGATCTCCAGTGCCCGGCTGGCGCCGATGAGCTGAGTCAGCAGCGTCATGAACGTACCCTGCTCCGGCCCGATCTGCATGCCTGCCGCGTCCGGGAAACGGCTCGCG
>Ga0335075_10018009_pt1 | contig 10482 bp, 15 predicted proteins | sample Lox_Sample_24_FD_206723 | JGI IMG/M metagenome (GOLD analysis project Ga0335075, IMG submission 206723) | Soil microbial communities from Loxahatchee National Wildlife Refuge, Florida, United States - Lox_Sample_2.4 | ecosystem: Environmental > Terrestrial > Soil > Wetlands | place: USA... | reverse complement strand
TATTTCGGATCGGGATTCACTGCTCAGCGCATGATGATGTCAGAAATCTCTTACCTTGCGCTGGCGCCGTTTCTAAACTCGCCGGCGGTTGACTCCGTGGTGTACGTGATCGTGGGCATCGTTATGTCGCTCGCCGGCTGGATTTTACTGCGCCGCCTACGCTACGCCCATCTCCATCTGCTCTCCCCTCACCACGAACGACCGGTCGAAATGGACGGATCGAGCATGATTCCAACCCGCGCTCCTGGCGACAGCGCCGCCGCCCGGGAAATGCCGCTGCATTGGGCCACGATCCATGGCTTTATCGCGGGTTTCGGATTTGGTGCTTTCACGCTGTTCGTCAACGCTGTCGCCGCACCCAAGATGCCCAACGCATGGCTCGGCTTCATGCCCGGCTTCCTCTTCGGCGCTGGCACGCTCGTTACGCTGGCCATTATTGGCGCCGCATTTCCTTTCGGACTGCGGCTCATGGGCGGGCTCAATGAAGCGGACGCGCGGCGCTTCGGCTCGCAGGTCGGCGCGACGACCCTGTTCGCAGGCGGGTTCCTATTCTCGGCTGGTGGAATCGCGATGGCACTAGGAATTAACCGCGATATACCCTTCAATTTCGGCTATGTTCTAATCGGGTTGCTAGTCTTGCTGGTTGCCGTACCAGCATTTGTGCGCGCTTGGCGCGAACTGAAGGCGCAGGCTTCCAGCGAAGTCGAATACTCGCGCGACTGATTCACGTGAAGAATTTCACCATGCTGAACTCAGAAGTTCTGCAGGCGGGCTCTGCGCGCGTAGCTTTCTCGCTGGCGTGGCGAGCGGAGCGGGCTACAAACCAGTGCGAAGTTGGAGTTCTCGATTGCTATTACCATAATTACACACGACCTTAGCGATGGCTGAACACTGTCACTGTTGTCCTAGCGCATGGCGCATGGACATCCGCGGCGGCGGGCTTTGTTCTAGTTGATCATCGATATGCTCGCGCCGGTCGCCGGCGCTGCTGCCACTCTGTTCGTCAAGCTGGACGGAATGCTGCCTTGGATCCGCGCTTTCTTCGCAGGATTGTTTCTCTACATTGGAGCTTCCGGCCTCTTGCCGGAAGCTAAACTGCACGATTCACCGTTGGTCGGTTTGGCTACATTTAGCGGGATGCTGACAATTCTCCTCACGACTCACGTCCTGCGCTGATGATCACGGCCGATCACAGGGATGGAAGATTGCGCTGGATCGAAATGCGCCGCATCACGTGTAGCAAAGGCTTTTACTCGCCTGTGATTGCATCGTGCCTTGCTAGGAAGTTAATTAACTGAGGTCTGAACGTTGCATTTCGTTGACAACCTGAATCCGGTGCTGATGCATCTCGGCCCCCTGCAGGTTCGGTGGTACGGGCTGATGTATGCGCTGTCATTCATCGTAGGCTACTACCTAATCTGCTACCTGGCGCAAAAACGCGGCGCAATGCTGGATAGTAATGGCGTCGAGAAGCTGCTTTTTTATTTAGCCGGGGGGGTCGTGTTCGGAGGCCGCCTGGGCTACGTGCTGTTCTACAACTTGCCTTATTACTTTCATCATCCGGCCGCGATAATGGCCGTCTGGGATGGAGGAATGTCGTTCCACGGTGGACTGATCGGAGTGACTATTGGGGGACTGCTATTCTCGCGGAAAACCGGCATTAGATTTTTAAGCCTGGCCGACTTGGTAGTGCCGGTGGCTCCGTTGGGCCTGTTTCTGGGACGGCTGGGCAATTTCATCAACGGGGAACTCTGGGGCCGTCCTGCCAATGTCCCATGGGCGATGATCTTCCCACGCGCCCCGTTGGTCCATGGAATGATGGTGCCGCGTCATCCGTCGCAGCTCTACGAGGCTGCTCTGGAGGGCTTGGTGCTCTTTGCCATTTTATGGACCATGGCGCAAAAGCGCCGCCCGGAAGGCGTGCTGCTCGGAACATTTCTGACCCTTTATGGCCTCTTTCGCTGTTTGATGGAGTTTTTCCGCCAGCCCGATCAACAGTTGGGCTATATTGGAGGAGTGATTACGATGGGACAGATCCTCTCTGTCCCCATGATCCTGATCGGCCTTGGCGTCATTGTCTGGGCCCTGCACCGAGCTCGCCCGGCACCTGCAACCGCTAGTAGCAAACGCATCCTTCAGGTCTGATGGAATGGCAGATTGTTCAGCCCTTGACGTGCTGTCTTCCCTTCCGCCCTTGGGGGTGATTCACACGAGAGAGGCAATGATGACGACTGAACCGATCCCGCTTATTGAGTATTGGGATGCCCTTGAGGCAGTAACGCAGATGTACTGTTTTGGTATTGGCCGGGGAGGACATGATCTGGATCGATCGTGACTGCAGTGATGGACTGAGTGCTCTGCAGAGTCAGCGTGGCCATACTCTGCTGAATCCACGTCTCGACCGGCAGGCGCAGGCGTTGATGGCTACTGTCTCGAAAGTCCACCTGTATGGTGGCCGGCATCACCAGTTGGCCGCGATTCTCGATGGTGACTATCGCACCCTTGGCGGAATCACCATCCAAATAAGAAAGCTTCACCGCCAGATCGAGCGCCCAGTTGTTCATATACCAGCTGTGTCAGCACCGCTTAGATCCTCGCCACCTTCACTTTCCATCGTGCGGAAACAATCTGACGGCGTCGGATGCCGGTATCCCCATCTACGGATGAAGTGACGAAACGCCCAGTCGAAGCGCTCGGGCCCAAGAATCTGCTCGCGCAGCAAGATCATGCCAAGAGCGGATTTGAAATACGTGACGGGGTGGCGTTACTTCTCACGGATCGCATCGGCACGCGTCATTATAACCGGTGCCGCCGGGTCGTTCAGGATTGGCAGGATCTCTTCGACGGGATTGCCCCCGCCCGGTGCATATTCTGAGTCGCGCTTGGGACCATATTCCCCGTTGTTGAAGGTATCAGACTCGTACACGTCGATGAACGTGTTGAAGCCCTCGTCCATCCAGGCGTAGCGCCGTTCATTGAAGCCCACGACCATCTGAAACCAGGTGTGCCCGATCTCGTGGACAGTAATCCAGAAGAGCTCCTCAGCGCCATACGGGCACGCGCATTACGTCGAAAATGATCGTAGGTCCACACCGGAAGGCCTGTGCGCTGGGCTAGTACGGCTACCGTCGCATCGAACAAGGTAATGGGCTGATCCTTGAAACTGAGGACCTTGGCAGTGGCCGCACGGTAGTCTTCCGCGGCCGGATTGACCAAGCTCGCTCCCGCCATGGTCTCGCCAAGCCACGTCGCCGCCACTTCTTTGCCCAGGCGGTAAAGCACCAGCGTGTAAGACTCCAAGAGTATCGGGTAGGCCACCACGACAGAGCGCCTGTCCCGGTTAAGCCGCTTCAATTCCTTTTGCGCCCGCTCCTGATATTGATCATCAGGATCCGCTGCGGCATAAAGCGGTCCCGTGTCGGCCAAGACGGAGCGCTTCATCGCTTGGCGAGATACCGATCATGTGCTTCACTGACGTCATGCCGCCCACTGCCCCCGCCGAGCCGGAGTTATCACTAGCGGCCGAGCGGGACCCTGCAAAAAACCGCGCTCCGCAAGGTATTCGCGCAAGGCCGCCTGTACTACCGCTGTCAGGGGCGGCGGGGCTTCCTGCGCCTGCACATAGCCGTCCACGGCCTTTGCGAGATCGTCGGGTATGGTAACCGTCGCACGTTTCATACTGTAAGGATATCGCCGATTGGTGATCTTGGTGAAGTCGACAAAATCGTCAACCTCTCTGAGCATCATTCAAATGGCGAAGTGAGCGGCTTGCGGTAAAAAAGTATGGTCTGACGCCGGCCCAGTTCGGCGATCTCGCCGAACTGCCGCGTTTCTCTTTACACGCCAGCCTAATTCGTACAATGATGATGAACTACCATTATCAATAAACTGCAGATAAATGACATGGCCGATCTTAAAGGAGAGATATTCAAGCACTTCGAATGGGACTACCGGCCATTGCACCGTCATCGTGAACGATTAGCGGGGATTTGCCCAGCCATATCACGGTTGCTCGTTGCCGGAATCGCGGCGGCGACCAGGCGGATGCGTGGATTGGTGGTTGACGGCCGAGTTTGGCTCGTCGTTGTTCCTTTCGGCGACCGTCGGGGGCCTCATCGGCGAAAGAATCTCCGGCCTTCTGGACGACGTTTCGAGGTGGAATTCATTCGAATTAATCCGCCACTCCGGTATCGCAGCGAGGTGCGGTTGATTGCGCTGGTACGCCTTTGAAATAGCCGCGTGGTTTTCCGCCGAACAACGGGTTCCAAAAGAGGCGGAATGCGATCCATTCACCCGTGGATTTTGCCTGACAATTGTCAACCAGCAATTGAGGCCTCAACTATATGAAGCGGAACGCTAACGACTCCGGAACCGTGTTTGTTCCGGACATAATTACTCCTGGGCAATATTATGATTTAAGGCGGAGTGGGGGCCCACCCAATCCGCTGCGGCGCTTGATGCTCGCCGTGCTGCTAGATGCCATTCGCTGTTTTCAAAGCGCCGCAACGCAGACCAAGAAATCGGAGCGGGCTCGTTTTGAGGATGCGGAGGCCTGGCTTTTCGGAGAGAATCGCGAAGGACCTTTCTCATTCGAGTCTGTTTGCGAAGCACTCGGGTTCGCACCACCATATCTACGGTCTGGCTTGCGGCGGTGGCACAATCAACGGCTGGCCGGGCAGTCAGCGGCAAACAGGATTGGTCGCCATGATCCCGTGATGCCTGTAGGCCGCATAACTATGCGTTCAACCGGGTCCCGGGGCAGATCACGTCCACGCTAGCGCTGGTGGGCAATTCATCGATATGCCGAAGCAATTCAGGAGAGCGCTATGCTGGATTGGCTCATTATCCGAGGCGGCGTTCGCGCAACCAGCCTTTCGCATTATCTCATATCTCACTTCACACACCGGCGCTCCTCCCTGGCAAACGCCGAATGCTGGTGCGCGAGCAAAGCGAGCTTGAGCGGCCGGCAAGATGGCCCGGCGGGCGATGGCGAGTCGGGTCCATCCTCAGGGCGCCCGCTCCAATGCCGGCATCAATGCTGGCAGCCCGCTCTCGTGGGAATGTGACGCCCTTGTCGGCGGGCGCGCGTTAGTTCAGTGCCGCTTCGTCCAGATAACCGCAGGTTCCATCAGATCAGCCGGATAATTCTCGCTGGGATGTTCGTCTTCGCAATCGCCGGATGCAACGCCGGCTACATCACGCATGCAGCGTATGAAGAGGTGCGCATCCTAGTCCGCCGCAAGCCCATTTCCGACGAGCTTACGCGGGCAGACTTACCCGCCTCGACGCGCGCCAAGCTCGAAACGGTATTAGCGGTACGCAAGTTTGCCGCCGATCAACTCGACCTTAACGTCGGCGGCGCCTATAACACGGTCGCGCAAGTCGATAAGGGCGCTATCGTATGGGTCGTGATGGCCGCGCCGCGCACTTCCTTGAAGCCCTATACCTGGTGGTTTCCGATTGTCGGCAACGTGCCTTATCGCGGTTATTTCAGGCATGCCGATGCCAACGCCGAAGCCGCCCGCATGGAGGCGCAAGGCTATGACACCTATGTGCGGCCAGCGATCGCCTTTTCCAGCCTGGGCTTTTTCGACGACCCGCTGCTCTCGAACCTGCTTGGCCTCTCGCGCGTGGAACTGGCCGGCGTGATCATTCACGAACTTTTCCATCGGACTTATTTCCTGATGAGCGACGTGATGTTCGATGAGTCGGCGGCGACCTGGATCGGTAATCGCGGCGCGGTCGAGTTCTTCACCCGCACCGAGGGCGCGGCTTCGCCTGATACTGCCAACGCCCTCGGTATCTATGACAGCGATATGAAGTTCGCCGCGTTTCTGTTGCAGGAACAGGCCCGGCTCCTGACGCTTTACAGCAGCGGTCTGCCAGAGGCCGAGATCCTCGAGCGCCGGACCGCTATATTCACGAGCATCAAAGCGGACTACGCCGAACTTAAACCAAAACTTTCAGGTTTGGAGCGCTTTGATCTCGACCAGACCGAACTCAACAATGCAGTGCTGTTGAACTATCTGATCTATTTTCATCAGCTCGATGATTTCGCCAAACTTCTAGCGCTCAATCACAATGATCTACGTGCCACCATCAAGCAGATCATCGGGTTAGCCAAGGGCGAACCGGGCGACCCTTTCTTCGCGATCTGGCAGGCGACGCACGCCGCATCGCAAGGTGGCACCCTTCTGCCGCCAGTCCAGACTGCGGACCATTAGCGCCGAATTCGCTGCGTTCGCAGTTAAATCATCGCCGACATCTCGCCAATGGCCGCCGTCAACTCGGTCTCGCGGCCGCCGAGGAAATACTCGGCCCGCTGGACGATCCGCACCTGCGCCCGACCGCCGACTTTTTCAGCTAACAGTTTAAGATCAGCCGCCGGGCAGTGACCGTCCGCATCACCGGCGGTGAGCTGAAGCGGTCCTTTGAACTGCATCAGCGAATGTATGTCGGCTTACAGCTTGGCGCCGTCCTCCCGGACACGGGCCTTGAAAGCAGGAGCAGCCATGCTTTGGCACCCAGTCCAGATCCGCCAGCCAGCCCGATTGACTCTGCCACCCTGTGAACCTTCGATGCTCCTCCCCGGTAAAAAGGCATTAGGGGCTGCATCAGCCCGGCAACACGATCTCGCTCGGCTCTTTATCGTCGCGCAATTCAAGATCGGCGCGATGGAAGTCGCCATTATACATTGGATCGGCGTGGAACATTTTCAGGGGCTTCATCTCTTCGATTTGCCCAGCACGGATGGTTCCTCGATTCCATCGTTTGCAGCTTATCGAGTTTCAGCTTGCGATCTATAATAATGGCGAACCGCAGCTCAACAGTTTATTGGAGAACTTTTAAAAGTGCGCGAGCCTAAACTAACCTTATGGTCATTGAACGCTGACGGGAATCCGCACGTCGAATTGTGAGTCAATCGCGACTCGCCCTTTCATCGCCGGAAAAAAGCGCCATTCCTTGAGCGTGTTGATGAGGATTTCGTTAAGCTCCGGATTGTTAGCCGGCGTCGTCAGAGTGACCTCAACCTGCCCGTCGTAGCTAACTTTGAAATGAGCGACGGCAAGCGCCGCCATTATCCGCTCGCGCAAATCGTCAGGGATCACTGGCTTTGGCGCAAAAATCGCCCGCGCTCCTCCGCTATCGCTGCCCGCTCCTGCGCCGCTTCCTGAGCCACTGCCACCGGGCACACCGCCTCCGCCCGAAGATTCCTTCGCATTGGTGGCCGCAGGCGCGCTTGCCGCCGGTGCCTCTTCCTCTTCGTTTTTCGCGGTACCGTTGATTGACGGCGGAACCGGTTCAATTCTGGGCTTGACTATGTGATGCACCCTCGGATGCGGCACCACCGGGCGCTCGACTCTGACCTGCGGATGTGGTTTGACCGGCTCGCTCTTGGGCTTCGGAGCCCCCGGTGCGGGACCGCCTTGTAATCCCGACGGTGGCGGCAACTCGACGATTTGTACCTGCGTCGGCGCCAGCTCGGGCGGCGGCGCCGTTCGTTCTAGCAGCAGACCAAAGACCGCCAGTAGCACGGCCCATAGCAGAATTGCGCTGGGAATAATCCAGCCGAGGCGCGTCCACGGCTGCTCGATCATCGCCGCCGGCATCAATGAAGTGATCCAACTCGTTGCGGCGACCCCATACGCTCGTGCAAAAGGTTACGTCGAGATACGGCCTATCATATTTATCAATGATGACGAGTGGCGAGGCCGGGTTTAGCTCTTGGCCAACAGGATATTGGGCTATAGCGTAGATATAGTATGAAAGCTCACGCGGCGGGCCCAGCGTTCCACGTCAGCGATCTTGGAATCGCAACATGTGACTACTAACTGCTCAATCTCGGATCGCGATGCTAATTGTTTTTCCACCAATTGGCCGACACTACCTCATTGCGATGCCACTGGTTGTCAAACAACAGCTCGTAAACATGGAGGTCAGAGCCGATGAGATTCACATGCTGCTGGCGATTGAACTCTGTTGCGTAGCCGTCAATGCAGCCGGTCGGTATAATCAGGCTGGCGCTTGCGAGGATCCCCGCATCTATTTTCGATGTTTTACGGACTTCATTTAGCACGTCTTTTGTAGTTGCTTTAGTCAAATCGCCGCGTAGGTCGGATGTCAGACCACGCGTCTTTAGAATCGTTGTGACGCGCGGCCAAACATTTGTCCGCTGTCGAATGCAACGATAGATAGAGTCGATTGTTCGGTTAAGAGGGCCACTGCACTGCCGTGACCCTCACGCCAGCAACCTGTTCTCTATCTTTGATCAATCATAGCGATCACTGGCCATTGCCCTGTGTCTTAGTACTTTATCGATTCGAAGGCAGTGACTATGTTTCTTATCTGCTGACTCAGGCACGTTCGCGTCCGGTGCCACGCCTAGCCGAATGTCTTTATTAAAGTTGCCACTTGGACATGCGGCCAACTGAAATTCGGCGGCGGAACTGGCGGGTTGGCGGTCGGCTTGCCGAGTAGAAGCGCCGGAAAATTCAACATCGTCATCTGCGCGTATTGAAGCTGCATGAAAGACGGCTGAGTGGGATGGGTAAGCTTCTCTAGCCAGAAGGTGGCATAAAACAGCGCTGTGAATGCATTATTTGGCGGATTAGAGTCAAGACTAGGTCCGAGAAGAAATGCTATGTTTTCTATACCCCCGCCGGCTTGGGGCAGGTTCACGGTGGTCGGCGGCGTTGGGAGCGGGCTTCCGTTAATAACCGGCGCAGGGAAGAACGTGATTTGCGTGGCAGTCGAAATATTTAGAGCCACCCCGCTGAATGAGTAACCTTGGGCAATTTGTTCCTGGACGGTTTGTTGCGCAACGTCACCGGGTCATTAAGAAGTGTTTGGGTGATGGCCGGCGGCAATATTGGGGGCGTGTTCCCCAAGGGCGTTCTGGTATTAGTCGCGCTAGGTGGGTTGCTCAAAGTATATTGGGCGAAGCCCCCGCCAGGCTTGGACTGTGCTTCCGAGGTACCCGCCGCAAAAATCGGCGCGCCGAGCGGAACACCTGGCGCGAGCGCTGGCTGGAGATCAATTGCGGTAGTGTTAAACGAGGGAAAAACGGAGAAAGCCGGATCGCCGCCGCTGATCGGATTCGCGCCAGAGCTGATGGTTGGCGGACCGTTAAAAGGCGTGGCGATGCCTTGAGCGACCAACGAATTCCCGTGAGGTATATTGGCCATGCGAGTGACCAGTTGCCCACCTTCAGGTGGTGACAGTAAAGGGTCCGAGGTCGGTGGCTGATTCACCCAGATGCCCGGTTCGATGTGCAGTGCTCCGCCGGTGATCGCATCGCTGATGTGCACAAGATACGTCAAACCAAACAGTTCGATATCAGGTTGGGCAAAACCCCGGTTCGGGATCGATGACGATATCGGGGTAAAATCCGTGGTTTCGCTGGTGAGATTGAGCTCAAGAAATAAATTCGTCTGGTCTTCGAAGTCCGGTCGCGCCACGAGATTAAACCCCGTCCCGTGCCACCTTCCAGCCAGTTCCGCCAGCAGCCCTAAGTTGCTCAGAACTACCGCGTTATCCTCAACTTTTCGAACCGTCGGAATTTTTGCAGGCATTTTCGCGCTCCCCTTAAAAGGACGATTAAGACAATGGTTGTACTTGCTCACTGTGTTGAACAGGCCTAGAGAGTCTTAAGCAATGTGTGTGCTTGGTCGAAGATCAAAGATTACGCCATTTCTAGGTTCGGGATTGACAAGATTACTTTGCACTAATGCTAAGTAATGGCGATGGTGCTGGTTGGGTGTCTTTGCACTAAGAACTATACTGCGGCAGGTACTGACCTCTTTACGCACAGATCACGGTTCCATTCGATGATCCGTTCTGCCAGCCGTTGAAATTCATTCTGAAAAATTCCGACGGCTGGCTCTTTAGACTCCCCTAGCTAAGCATCCGCCACCCTCACAAGACGCCCAAGGGCGGAATCGAACAGCACCAAAACGTGGCTTGAGGGAGCCGCTCCCAGCGATCCGAGCAGGCTGCTGCTGTTTGATCGCTATTTGCTGAGACATTCACAAAATCTGGCGAATGCTGGACGAACCAGGCCAGTAGGCCTTAGGTCTTGTGATCTTACCCCCTTTGGTATTCCATTGGTAAGTTAGTAGTTGCCGGGGTTTGATTCATTCTCGACTCGTACCCAGTGTTCCCATTTCAGTTCAGGCACCCCTTCGCAGCCCACTGGCCGAGGATCTGGCCACGGAGTTCAGGGCCATTGTCAGCTTGAATCACGATCGGAAGGCCACGACTGCCGCGCAAGCGACCCAGAACTCGAGAAACGCGTTCACCAGGCAGCGAGACATCAACTTCGATGGCGAGGCCTCTCCCGGCTCCACTCGTCGAGTATCGCGAAGGGCCCGGAACCGGCGCCCGCTGCCGCGCCATTTCGCGGCCGCCGAGTTAATGAAAGAGTCCTACAAACCAATTCTTGATGAGAGGATCGACTGCCAAAATATCCGTCACTGATGTCAA
>Ga0335075_10018008_pt1 | contig 10482 bp, 13 predicted proteins | sample Lox_Sample_24_FD_206723 | JGI IMG/M metagenome (GOLD analysis project Ga0335075, IMG submission 206723) | Soil microbial communities from Loxahatchee National Wildlife Refuge, Florida, United States - Lox_Sample_2.4 | ecosystem: Environmental > Terrestrial > Soil > Wetlands | place: USA... | reverse complement strand
AAACCACTTCCGTGCGCCGGGCCGGCGATGCGGACAACCGGGCCAGCAGCACGGCCGGCGTTTGCCCTCGTTGAGTTCCTCGATCGCGCGCCTGATCCGGCGTTCCCGCGTCGTCGCCTGTTTGGCCGAGAGCACCCAGCAGTTCCACTCATTGCGCGCCAGCGGCGTCAGGTCTTTCCATGCCGCACCCGCCCTCACATCCATCAGGAGGGCCGCGCGCAAATCCGGAGGAGTCTGGTGGACGGGACCCAGACTTTCGACCGCATGCTGTGAGGAGGTGCGGGGCATGCAGCGAAGGTTGAATGAGGCCGTGCTAAAAGCAAGGGGGGAAGCATCACGGCCAGATCAGTTCGCCCCCTCCACGTGGGCCACGGGCCGTCCGTCCCGCAGGGTCACGTTGACGGCGAATGGGTAGCGGTCAACCTCAAGGGCGATATCGACGTCCTCTGGAAGCAGGTAGGGTCGCGCGGGGTCATGGAACCGTTCGGCATCCCCGCCAGCCAGTATCAGGCGCCGGACTGCATCGGGGTCTCCCGGCCTGCCTTCCACGAGGTTCCTCAGGTGCATGGCGCACAGCTCATCCTCATCCGCGCGCGTCGTGCCGTCATTGCCCATCGCAACCAGCGTGATGCGGTCGGTGGGTTTCGAACGCAGCGCCCGCGCGGTGGCACTTGCCGTCACCAGCGAGGCGGCATAGAGGCACTGCGCCCGGCGCGCAGCCGCAACGACGCCCTGGGTGCCGGCACTCGTGCGTTGAACGACCGTAAGGCCTTCCAGAGCGACATCCAGAAGCTCGAACGGAGAGTTGCCGAAGTCGAACGCATCGGGCTTGCGGCCGTGCACCTCTCCCATGCAGATCTGCGCCGAGCCATTGGCACGAAGTGCCAGGGCCTCCTCGATGCTGCTCACCATGATGATCTGCGTCGCACCGTTGGCGAGCGCCACGGCGGCCGTCGTGAAGGCGCGGAACACGTCAATGACCGCGACCGCCCCCGTTGCTCTTTCGGCGCCCGCCAGCAGGCTTTCGATCAGAACCGGCACGCCGGAACCGTCAATGAACCCTCCCGAAAGACCGCGGACCCCCACCGCCGCCGGGCAGTGGGGATCCGTCACGGCGGTGATCGTTCAGCCGGCGGGCAGGAAGTCGCGCTTGCCCAAATCCACGCCGTTGTGGCGCAGGATGGAATAGGCCGCCGTCAGATGGAAATAGAAGTTCGGCAGGGCCCAGTTCCGCAGGTAGTCCAGCCCCTTGAATTCGAGCTTGGTGTCGCGCAGCGGGATCACGATGTCGCGGTCCTCGGCACCCTTGAAGCTGTCGGCCTTCACGCCCGACACGAAATCGATGGTCTTGCGGATGCGGGACTGCAGCTCGTCGAAGGTCTGTTCGTTGTCCTCGAACTTCGGCGGATCGATGCCGGCGAGCCGGGCCGTGCCGCTCTTGGCGAAATCGGTCGCCAGCTGCACCTGCTTGATGAGCGAAAACATGTCGGGCGCCAGCCGCGCGTTGGCCAGCACCGAGGTATCGAACTTCTTGGCGGCGGCGTAGGCGGTGGCCTTGTCGAGCTGCTTGGCGAGCTTGTTCAGCAGCGGCAGGAAGGTTTCCACCGTCATGGTGTACACGGAAATCTGCATCGGAATCCCCTCGTAAATTGTGCAGTTGGCTAGGGCGGGGCGGATTCTACACCGCGTATCGCTGTACATTGGTGTCACAACAGTGAAACAATAGGGCGCAACGCCGCTCGAATTGGAGCTTCCATGAGCCTGTTCTGGATGCCGGCCCAACTGGCCACCCTCTCCAAGGTGGTGGAGCTGAACGGATTCTCGGCGGCGGCCCGCGCCCTCGGGGTGCCCAAGGCCGCCGTCAGCCGGGCGGTCGCGGACCTCGAGGCGGCCCTCGGGGTGACCGTCCTCAACCGAACCACGCGACGGCTGTCCCTGACCGAGGCCGGCCAGCTCATCTACCCGCATGCCCGGCGCCTGGCCGACGAGGCCGACGCGGCGCGCACCCAGATCCGCCGCTGGTTCGCACCTCCCACCGGCCCGCTGCGGGTGGCCGCCGACCCGACCTACGGGCGGATCCTGCTGGCGCCCCTGGTGCCACGGTTCATGGAGAGCTTCCCGGACATTCCGCTGGAGGTGAACCTTCTGCCGCAGGGGCCCGAGATGCTCGACGCCGCGGGCAAGGGTGCCGATGTCGCCATCCGCACCGGCACGGGCGATGCGCCGGGGCTGGCCCACCAGTTGCTCGGCTCACCGCCGGCGATCCTGTGCGCCACCCCGGCCTACCTGCAGCGACGCGGCGAGCCCGCCCGGCCGGATGACCTGCGCTCGCATGACCTGCTGACCCCGGAAGGGGATGGCCCCGAGTTCCGCATGACCGTGGTCCGCGGCGCCATGCGCGCGGAAATCCGGGTGACTTCGCGCCTCGCGGTCAACGATCCGGCGGTGCTGCACGCAGCCACCGCCGCCGGCCTCGGCATCGGCATCCTGCCGGAGTTCCTCTGCCGCCAAGGCCTCGCCACCGGCCGCCTCAGAAAGCTGCTGTCCGACTGGGAGCTGCCGCAGATCATGCCGCTGTACGCGGTGTACCCTGCCACTCAGGGCGCGGACAATCGGGTCCAGTGCTTCGTCGACTTCCTGGCCGCCAACGTCGTACCGGCGCTGGCCCAGATCTGATTTGCGGAGGCGTGAGATGTACCGGGCACCCTTAAGGGACCTGTCCTTCATCCTGAACCAGCTGTTCGGCGCCCAACCCCTCGCCGGCTGCCCGGCGCACGCCGAGTACTCGGCGGACCTGGCCGAGTCGGTGCTGAGCGAATCGGCGCGCTTCGCCGAGCAGGTGCTGGTGCCCCTCAACCGCAGCGGCGATGCGGAAGGCGCCCACTGGAGCGAAGCGGGGGTGCGCTCGGCCAAGGGTTTCCGCGAGGCCTACCGGCAGTTCGTCGAGGGCGGCTGGCCGCAGCTGCGGGCGCCCGCCCACATCGGCGGCCAGGGCGCGCCCCTGATGCTCGCCACGGCAGTCCAGGAGACCTGGGCCTCCGCGAACCTCGCCTTCAAGCTGTGTCCCATGCTGACCTACGGCGCGATCCACGCCCTGGAGCTGACCGGCTCGTCCGCGCTGAAGGAGCGGTTCCTGCCCCGCATGGTCAGCGGGGAATGGACCGGCACCATGGTGCTCACCGAGCCCCAGGCCGGGTCGGACCTGGCGCAGATCCGCACCCATGCCACGCCCCAGAACGATGCCGACGGCAGTTACCGCCTCTTCGGCCAGAAGATCTTCATCACCTGGGGCGAGCACGACTTCACCGACAACATCGTGCACATGGTCCTGGCGCGCATCGATGGCGCACCCGCCGGCGTGCGCGGCATCTCGCTGTTCGTGGTGCCCAAGGTCCTGGTCGGCAGGGATGGAACGGCGGGCGCGCGCAACGACCTGCGCTGCGTCTCGATCGAACACAAGCTCGGTATCCACGCCAGTCCCACCTGCGTCATGGCCTTCGGCGAGCGCGACGGGGCGGTCGGCTACCTGGTCGGGGAAGCCAACCGCGGCCTGGAGTACATGTTCATCATGATGAACGCCGCGCGGCTCGCCGTCGGTCTGCAGGGCTACGCCATGGCCGAGGGCGCCTTCCAGCAGGCCGCCGACTATGCCCGCACGCGGATCCAGGGACGCAGCAGTCCCATCATCCAGCATCCGGACGTCAAGCGGATGCTGCTGACCATGAAGGCCGGGACCGAAGCCATGCGGGCGCTCACGCTGTACGCCGCCTGGCAGCTCGACCTCGCCGAATCCCACTCGGAGGCGAAGGTCCGCAGCCAGGCCCAGGCGCGCGGCGACCTGCTGATTCCCATCGTCAAGGGCTGGAGCACCGAGTTCGGGATCGAGCTTGCCAGTACCGGCATCCAGGTGCACGGCGGCACGGGTTTCATCGAGGAAACCGGCGCCGCGCAGTGGCTGCGCGACGTGCGCATCACCGCCATCTACGAGGGTACCACTGGCATCCAGGCCAATGACCTGCTGGGGCGCAAGCTGCTGCGCGACAAGGGCGCCGCCGTGTCGGGCCTGCTGGGCGAGGTGACCGAGGAGCTCTCGACGAAGGCGGCCACGGCGACCGTCCAGGCCCTGCGCCAGCGCGCGCTCGAGGCGGTGACGGGGCTGAAGGAGACCACCGCCGGACTGCTGCGGCTCGCCGAACAGGACATGGACGGGGCGCTCGCGGTCATCGAACCGTACCTGATGCTGTGCGGGTTCGTGCTCGGCGGCTGGCTGATGGCGCGCGCGGCGCAGATCGTGGCTGGCGGTCCGGGCGCCGGCGACGAGTTCGGCAGGGCGAAGCTCGCCACGGCAGCGGCGTACATGGGCCTGCTGCTGCCGCGGGCCCTGGGCTATCAGCAGATCGTGCAGCGGGGAGCCGCGAGCGTCGCGGGGGTCGATGCGGCGCTGATCTGATCAGCGCCGGGGCGTCCGCAGCCGCAGGGGCGGTGGCTCGTTCAGCGTCTGCATGAACGCCCGCCGGGCATCCGGGTCGAGGGTGGTCAGGTCGATCTTTTCGGTGTGGGTGAGCCGCAGCGCGGCGTCGCTGATGCGCCCGGTGGCGCGATTGCGCGGCGACCAGCGCCGCGCGAGCCGCCGCGTGCCGCCGGTGCGCAGGATCTCCACGATGGCATTGGCCACCAGCGGCGCCCGGGTGAGTTCGCTGTGCGCGCAGGCCACGTAGTAGGTGGCCGCGCCGGCGAGGCGGGCACTGCTCACGGGCACCGTGCCGTCGCCGTGCCGGGTGACGGTATAGACGAACTCGTCGTGCTCGAGGTCGACGTCGGTGACGGTCGGCTGGCCCGTTCCCACCAGCACCGAAAAGCCCTCCCCGCCGTCGGCGAAGCCGGCGCGGGCCGGGGCCGCGGCGGCCAGCAGCTCGGGCCTGGGACGGGGACCCCGCGTCGGCCACTGCGCGGCATCGAAGAGGTCGAGGCGATGCGGCTGGCTGGCCGTCGGCAGCAGCTGGTAGAGACTCGGGAACGAGTTGAATACCTCCTCGGCCAGCTGCTCCGCGCTGGCGCGGGCATCGAGCTGGGCGAGCTTGCGCACCACCGGCGACGTGCCGCGGATGGCCTGGATGCCCGCGTAGGATCCTTCGTTCGGCGTGCCCAGCAGCAGCACCTGCCGTACCTTGCGACGCGTCGCGGGCGTCAGGGCGGCGCGGCACACCAGGCCGCCCATGCTGTGCCCGATCAGGTGCACGGCCTCATGGGGTTCGGTGCCGATGCGCTGCGCGAGCTGCGCTCCGAGCGCGTCCACGCCCAGCCGCCAGTCATAGTCCACGCAGCTGACATCGAAGCCTGCGGCGACGAGCACCAGCCGCAGCCGCAGGTAGGTATGCAGCACCACGCCCATGGCGTGGATCGGGACCCCGGCGCCGACCCGCAGTTCCCGCAACCGGCCAGCGCTGATGTCGACCGGATCGACCCACAACAGGTCCCGGGGCAGCGGCGGGGAGCGCGTGAGCCCGAGCTGCGAGCCCATGATGCCGGGAACGATCAGGATCCGGCCATTGCGCGGTTGCAGCCGGGCCTCGACCGCGCGTCGCGCCAGGTACTGCAGTTCGCCGTATTCGCGGTCGCCGAAGAACGCGATGAGTTCCTGGCGATGCTCGCCGCTGGCCAGCAGCGCCTCGGCCTGCACGTCGCTGAATGCCAGCCGGTCGTAGGGGGTGATGTGCTCGGAGATACCCTCGTGACGCATGGTCTGTGGCTGCGGCCCCGCGCCGTCAGCCGGCGCCGAGGGGTCGCACCAACGCCACCACGTGCAGCTTGATGCCGCCGGCAAACTCGAGCGCCAGCGGCACGCGTTCGCCGACCTGCAGCGGGTGGGTCAGGCCATGGAGCATGAGATGCCGGCCACCGGGTGTGAACGCAACGCTGGCGCCGGGCGCCAGCCACACAGCATTGAGCGCCCGCATGCGCGACTGGCCGCCGGACTCCACGGTCTCGTGCATCATGACCATGGCCGCGGCCGGGCTTTCGGCGCCGATGAGTTTCACGGCCCGCGTGCCGACGTTTTCGAGCGACAGATACACCGCCGCGACATCCGACCCGGGCGTCGGCTGGCGGATCCAGGCACCGGCCACCAGCAGGTTGCTGTCGGCCGCGCGCGCCGGCAGCGGCGCCAGCACGCACAGGAGGAGCAGCGCCAGCAGCAATTGCGGTGCGAGCGGCAGCCTCGGGAGGCGGAGGGCGACTGTCTTCACTTTTGCTCCGAAATGGCGCCGGCGTGAGCGCCTGCGATTATGCCAGAGCCGATTTTGCCTGCTTCACCACCACGTCACAGAAGGCCTCGATGGCGGCCACGCGGGCGCTGGACTTGCGCCACACGGCGCCGATCTGCCGGTGCGGCGTCGGGCGCACCAGCGGCCGGATGATGACGCCGCGCGCATTCCCATAGGCGCCGCCACTGGCGAGCTCGGGCATGAGCGTCACGCCTGCCCCGGCCGCGACCATCTGCCGCAGGGTCTCCAGGCTCGTGGCGCGGAAATCCTGGCGCTCGTGCACCGAGATCCGGTTGCACACCTCCAGCGCCTGGTCCCGCAGGCAGTGACCCTCCTCCAGCAGCAACAGGCTTTCATCCGCGAGGTCGCTCACCCGGATGCTGGCCTGCTTCGCCAGCGGATGGGACTCCGGCAGCGCCACGTTGAAGTCCTCGTCGTAGAGCTTGCGGCAGCTGAGCCCCTCGGTGTCCACCGGCAGCGCCAGCACGCCCACATCGATCTCGCCGGCGTGGATCTTCTGCAGCAGCGGCGCCGTCTGGTATTCGAACAGCAGCAGGTCCAGCCGCGGCATCCGCCGGCGCGCCGCGGGCGCCACCTGCGGCAGCACATAGGGCCCCACCGTGGGAATCATCGCGACCTTGAGCCGCCCGCAGAGCGGATCGCGGTGGGTCTGCGCGATGGTGATCACCTCGTCGCTGGCGCTGAGGATCAGCCGCGCCCGGGCGACGATCTGCTCGCCCGCCTCGGTGAGCGTCGCGCCGCGGGGCTGGCGCTCGATGAGCTGCACCCCCAGATAGTCCTCGAGCTTCTTCAGCTGTGCCGAGAGGGTGGGCTGGCTGATGAAGCAGCGCTGCGCGGCATGGCCGAAATGGCCGGTATCGGCCACGGCGACCAGGTACCGCAGGTCCTTGAGCTTGATGTCCGGCATGTCCTCGACCGATATATGGCGTCTATCGGGATTATAAAGTCAATCGATTGGAATAACACCGGCTCAGGCATCAGTATGTCCCCCAAGAGGTCAACCGCGACCTACCCGATCAAAGGAGTGAAGAGCATGTTGGGAGTCGGCAAACAGTTTCCGCAGTACAGCCTCAATGCCGTGGTCGGCACCGACCAGAGCAAGGCTTTCGCAACCATCGACAGCAATACGCACCAGGGCAAGTGGCGCGTGATCTTCTTCTGGCCCATGGATTTCACGTTCGTGTGCCCGACCGAGATCGCCGCCTTCGGCAAGCTCGAAAAGGAGTTCCGCGCACGCGATGCCCAGCTGCTCGGCGCCAGCACCGACTCGCAGTACGTGCATCTGGCCTGGCGGCGGGACAAGGAAGAACTCAAGGACCTGCCGTTCCCGATGCTGGCGGACGTGAAGCGCGAACTCACCGGTGCCCTGGGCATCCTCGATGCCGAGGCCGGCGTCGCGCAGCGCGCCACCTACATCGTCGATCCGCAGGGCATCATCCGCTTCGCCTACGTCACGGACCTGAACGTCGGCCGCAACCCGGAGGAAGTGCTGCGGGTGCTGGATGCGCTGCAGACCGATGAGCTGTGCCCCTGCAACTGGCAGAAGGGCGAGGACACGCTGAAGGCGGCCTGATGCCCTGGGCTGCCGAAATGGACAGACTATGGAGAGTGCACTGATGACTTCTCTTGATGCGATCCGCGATTCCCTGCCCGACTACGCCCGCGACCTGCGGCTCAACCTCGGGTCGGTGTTGTCGACGACCGGTGCACCCGGCCTGACGGAGCGGCAGATCTGGGCCGTGGCACTGGCGGCGGCCATCGCCGCCCGGCATGTGCCCCTGGCGCGGGACATCAAGGTCCTGGCCAGCGCGCACCTCGCGCCCGCGGAGGTGAACGCCGCGCAGGCCGCCGCCGCCGTGATGGGCATGAACAACATCTACTACCGCTTCCTGCACCTGGTGGAGGACGCCGAATACAAGCAGCTGCCCGCCCGGCTGCGCATGAACGTGCTCGCCAATCCGGGCATCGACAAGCAGGACTTCGAACTGCTGTCGCTCGCGGTCTCCGCGATCAACGGCTGCGGCACCTGCGTCGCCTCCCACGAGCGGCAGCTGCGCCAGCAGGGCCTGGGTCGCGAGGCGGTGCAGAGCGCGGTGCGCATTGCCGCGGTGATCCACGCCGTGGCGGGCGTGCTCGAGTCCGAAGCCGGGAGTACGGCCGTCAGCGAACCTCAGGCGGCGTGATCGCGGCGAGCGTCGAGGATCACCGTCCCGAGGCGAGTCGGGGCCAATCCTCGATCTTCACCCGTCCCAAGAGTGCTCCGGCACCCTTTGCGTCGGGATGGAAGATGAGCGCCTCGCCCTCGGAAAGGTCCCTGGCGTCGTCGGGGAAGGCTTCCGAGATATTCGGATAGTGCGTGATGATGAGGGTATCGGTGCCGGCCTTCGGCACTTGCGCGACGCGGGCTCGAAGCCAGGCCGCACGCTTTCCGGTCAGGTCCGCGGACATGCTGTTTCCGGCATCGCCCAGTTCGTCGAAGGTCTCCGGCTTCGGGAGTCGTGCCAGTCGCGCCGTTTCGAGCGCCCGATAGGTCGGACTCGAAAGCACTTTGCCCACGGGCAGCCGGAGCTGTCGCAGGGCATCACCCATGGCGCGGGCCGTTGCACGGCCGGTCTCATCCAGTTGCCGTTCACGCCGGATGTTCCGCGGGTCCGCGGTCGCCGCATCGGGCGGCGTGCGGGGCGACTGCGCATGGCGCATGAGGATCACATAGCCGCCCCCATCGATTGCCGCCACCAGTTGCGGTCCGGACAACGATGCGGCGCCGGCGCCCGCGCACAGGGCAAGCGCCGGCAGCAAGCCCCCGAGGGAGCGGCGAAACTGCGGACTCAGGAGCATGGCCGTGGCACCTCCCAATCACCAGGCGAGCACCTACGATGTTACTGCAATGCCGATTGGGCCGGGATCGCAGCAGTTACGTCACTCCTTGACTTGCGCACTCGATTCCATAATTCTACGAACATGGAATCGAAGCAGGCCGTCGACGCCCTCGCCGCCTTGGCCCAGGACAGCCGGTTGCGGGTCTACCGGTTGCTGGTTCAGGCAGGCCACGCAGGGATGGCCGCGAGCGAAATTGCCGAGCACCTGGGGATCCCTCCGAATACCCTGTCGTTCCACCTGCGGACCCTCAGTCATGCCGATCTGGTGTTCTCCCGCCAGGCGGGGCGCTTCATCTACTACTCCGCCCATTACGAACGCATGAACGCCCTGCTGGGGTTTCTGACGGAGAACTGTTGTGGTGGCCGAAGCTGCACGCCTGCAGCCGCGCCGCGCAGGCGCGGCATCTCCTGATACCGCAACGGAGCCGATCGTGAATGGCTGACCGCTGCTACAGCGTGCTCTTTCTCTGCACCGGCAATTCCGCCCGCAGCATCCTCGCCGAGAGCCTGATGAACCATTGGGGACGCGGCCGGATCCGGGCCTACAGCGCGGGCAGTCACCCGAAAGGCACAGTCCATCCGATCGCACTGGAGCTTCTCAGGCAGACCGGAATGCCGACGGCAGGACTGCGTAGCAAGGCCTGGGACGAATTCGCAGCGCCCGGTGCACCGCCGATCGACCTGGTCATCACCGTCTGTGACAACGCCGCCGGCGAGACCTGTCCCCTCTGGCCCGGACATCCCGTGAAAGCGCATTGGGGTGTCCCTGACCCGGCTGCCGCAGAGGGCTCGGACCTGCAGCAGTGGAGCGCCTTTCGCGGGGCATTTCGCGCGCTGGAGAACCGCATCCAGCTCTTCCTGTCCCTGCCTCTGGAATCCCTCGATCGGGTGAATTTCAAGGACCGGGTCGACGCGATCGGCCTGACGGAGCCGGAATGACTCTGGGCAGGCGCCTGGCTGCCGAAGCATTGGGTTCGCTGCTGCTGGCCGCGACCGTCATCGGCTCCGGCATCATGGCCCAGCGGCTGGACTCGGGCAACGCGGCGGTGGCGCTCATCGCCAACACCGGCGCCACGGTGGCCGCGCTCGTGGTTCTCATCACGGTCCTCGGGCCCGTGAGCGGCGCGCATTTCAATCCGGCGGTGTCGCTCATTCAGGGATTGCGCGGCTGCTGAGCAGCTGCTCTCCTGGCTCACGCAATGTTCGAATTGCCACTGGTGCAGTCCTCACTTCATGTCCGTGCCGGTCCGGCGCAATGGCTGTCGGAGGCCGTCGCCACCTTCGGACTGTTGCTGGTCGTACTCGCTCCCGCGCGTCCC
>Ga0335075_10018007_pt1 | contig 10482 bp, 11 predicted proteins | sample Lox_Sample_24_FD_206723 | JGI IMG/M metagenome (GOLD analysis project Ga0335075, IMG submission 206723) | Soil microbial communities from Loxahatchee National Wildlife Refuge, Florida, United States - Lox_Sample_2.4 | ecosystem: Environmental > Terrestrial > Soil > Wetlands | place: USA... | reverse complement strand
CGGCGCCGTAGCCGCCTGGGCGGCGGGAGCCGCCGCCGCCCCGGCCGCCAGCATCGGCACGGCGCACAGCGCGGCCACCACGGCGGCGAAGAGACGCGATCTGCTGAGTCGAATGTGCATGCCGGCTCCCTTGACCATTCCGCAGGTGATCTACCTCGATGAGAAACCTGCGTCACGATGAAGGCAACAGGGCCCAGCGCGGTTTATCGGAAATGGATAAACCGCTTATCAACCGCGTGACAACCTGCTGCGTCACTCGCCAGCGTCACTGACCGGCGATCACCGAACGTCGGTGTACTCGCTGCGGTCCAGCTGCAGGAGGCTGGCGGCGTCGCTGCTCGGTGGCTCCGCCACGTCGGTGTACTGGCTGGCGCCCAGCCGCACGACGCGCAAGCCGCCCTCGGACAGCAGCTTGCGCAGGTGCCGCATCCCGCTCATGCCCGCCAGCGCGACAGCTACGGCCGCGGCGAGGACCGAGCCGCCGAACACCGCGAGCCCACCGACGACGTGTCCCAGCACCATCATGACCACTGCGGCCAGCAGAGCCGCCGGCACCACCACCGTCACCAGCAGCAGCGCGAGCAGCGTCACGGCCATCACGGCCCTGGCTGACCTGTCCGGCGTCCGCTGCGCGTACCAACCGGTCATCATTCTCACCTCTCAAGGCCCGGAGCCCCCCCAGGGCCCGGTCCTACCCAACACGATATGTCGTGTTCTCTGGTGCCAACGCGCCTCTGGCTCAGAATCATCCCGGGAGCCTGGCCGGGTCAGCCGCCGACCGCCCCATCGGCCGTTTCTCGCAGCAGGTGAGGCAGGATTTATGAAAGTCCTGGTCACGGGCGCGCCGTGAAGGGTATGGCAGTCGGCCGCTTGGGTAACCCTTTCTCGTCCGTGTCTCGGGTCGATAAAAGGCTGACGTAAACGTGCTGAAAAGCTTGCGCCGATCGCGATCTGGCCCCGGTTCTCGCGTGAGTCCCCGGCCAGATGCGGCCGAATCACCGCCGGTTCCGGTGTCCCCCCAGGGCGCGGAACAGGGAAAGCAGCAGAACGGTCCCGCGGTCAGGCGCAGGCGGCGACGCCGGCGCATCCTGATCACGACGCCCTTCGCCGTCGTGCTGTCCTGGGCGCTTGTTTCGTACACGGTCTGGATGCTGCAGCCCACGAGTCTGCGCTTGGGCCCGCGCAGCGCCGAATGGGTCAGGCAAGACGTGCCGTTCGGCAACTGGCTGGTCGACAACGGCGAGCACTTCTACTACACCATGAACGCACCGCAGAAGGGCGGACCGCAGCTCAAGAGCCTGCCGAAGGTCGGGCTGAACCTGACGCGAACCCACGGACCGAAGATCGCGAACGCGCACGCACAGACCACTGCCTGGCCCCCGCCGGTCAAGCCGGTCTTCCCGCACCCGCTGCCCGGCGAAGGGGTCTGGAAGCCGACCGGCCCGCCGGTTGACGGTGGCCCGCCGGTGCTGGTCACGACCTACCGCCCCGACATCGACTATCCGCAGATCGTCGCCTACGTAGCCTGGTTCGACCACACCCGCACCGAAATCGGGTATTACCCGGGCCGGTACGAGCCGCCGAACGCCGCCGTACGCGGGCCGATGATGGTGCCGGACGATCAGCGCTCGCGGCTGCTCGCGACGTTCAACGGCGGCTTCATCTACACAGACGGCAATAACGGCTCGGCCGACAACGGCCGGACGAACGAGCCACTGAGCGACGGCAACGCCACGCTCATTGGCTATAGCGATGGCCGCGTCGCGATCGTGAAGTGGAGCGGCGGCCCGAATCCCGGGCCGGGCGTGGCCTGGGCCCGCCAGAGCCTGGCGCCGATCGTCTGGAACGGGCAGCTGAACCCGGACCTGAACACCGACCCAAACAGCCCGCAGTGGGGGTACACGCTCGGCGGCGTCACCCAGGTCTGGCGCACCGGTGTCGGCATCGACCGTCGCGGCAACCTCATCTACGTGGCCGCCGACGGCCAGACGGTGATCAGCCTGGCGCAGATGCTCCAGCACCTCGGCGCGGTGCGGGCGATGGAGTTCGACATCAACCCGGCCTGGCACACCTTGATCACTTACACGCACGGCGCTAAGGGACTCGTCCCGACGCTGGTCGGGCCCTCGGAGCAGCCAGCCACGCGTTACCTCGTCCCGGACGACCGCGACTTCTTTGCCGTCTACCGGCCCGTGCCCGGCCCGGTCACCGTCCCGTTCAAGTAAGACCGGGAGCCCGGTACCGTACGGCGGCCGGCGCCTCCCTGGTCATCGGCTGCCATGGCACAATGCGTGCTCGTGAAGAAGGCGGACATAACTGCGCAGCTCGTCTCGCGGCTGGTCTCGACCCAGTTCCCGCAGTGGGCTGAGCTGCCTGTCCGTCCGGTGGACACCGACGGCTGGGACAATGCCACGTTCCGCCTCGGCGAGCGCCTGTCGGTCCGGCTGCCCAGCTCGCAGGCCTACGTGGAACAGGTCGGCAAGGAACACCGCTGGCTGCCGGTCCTGGCCCCGCAGTTGCCGTTGCCGGTTCCTGAGCCGCTGGCCATGGGCAGGCCGGGCTGCGGGTTCCCGCGGCCGTGGTCGGTGTACCGGTGGATCGACGGCCAGACCGCCGCGGCCGGAAAGGTGGCCAGCCTGCCCGGGCTCGCCGCCGGCCTGGCCGGCTTTCTGGCTGCCTTGTACCAGGTGGACCCGTCCGGCGGCCCGGTGCCCGGTACGCACAACTTCTTCCGCGGCGGATCGCCGGCCTGCTACGACGCCGAGACGAGGGCGGCGCTCGCCGCGCTGCGCGGTCACATCGACACCGGCCTGGCCGCCGAGGTCTGGGAGGCCGGGCTGGCGGCCCGGTGGGACGGTCCGCCGGTGTGGTTCCATGGCGATGCCCAGCCGGGCAACCTGCTGCTGGATTCCTCCGGGCGGCTGAGTGCCGTCATCGATTTCGGCACTTGCGGGATTGGCGATCCGGCCTGTGACACGACGATCGCGTGGACGTTCTTTTCCGGGGAGAGCCAGCGCGTGTTCAAGCAGCAGCTGCCGGTCGATGATGCGGCCTGGACGCGCGGCCGCGGCTGGGCGATCTGGAAGGCGATGATCGTCCTGGTTGGGGCGCTGGACACCGACCCCGAAGACGCCGAGTTCACCAAGAGCGTCATCAGCAAGATCATCGCCGATCACTGCGGCGCACGGTAGCGGCAGGCGGGCGGTCCAGGATCTATCGCCAATTCTGGATTGCCCGGCCGAGGGTCTCGCTCACCTCGGTCCTTAGTACCGGGCCCAGGGATGCCGCCGTGACCTGGCCGGACCTGAGGCGGTCGGTTGCGTGAAAGCAATTCCAGAAACGGACCAGTCCGTCCTCACCGTCGGCGCCGAACATCCTCGCCGCGAGCCGCTGCCACCGGTATTGGTACCAGACGTAGTTCAGCGGGCTCATCGGCTGGTCACCGCCCGTGTAGTGGGCTTCGAGCTCCTCCAGCGTGCGCCGTCAGGGTAGGTCGCCAGCAATCGCGGATAACCGCGCGGCGAGGCGTCGCGAATGTCCTGTCCTATTGCGGTCCAGAAATCCCCGCTTCCGGCGGGCATGACCACGATGCCGGGACGGATCTGGCCGCCGTCATCGTTGAAAAATGGCAGCCCGTATGGTTGCCTGCTCTTCCAGTCCGCCTGGCCGGCCACGACGATGGCGATGTCTGGCTCGGCTCCTGAAAACAGGCGGCTGAAGTAGCCGTAGGCGCTCGCGGCGACATCGGCAGCGGCACGCGCGCGTACCAGCGCTCCTTGGCTGTAACGCACCTCAAACCGATAGCCGCCTAGGTGAGCGAGCCCTGATCCCAGCGCCACCTACCGCAGCGTAGCGGTCAGTCCATGGCCAGTCCGCCGTTGACCGGCGCCGTGGTGCCGGTGACGAATTCGCTGTCGTCACCGGCGTAGAAGGCGACGGCCCGGGCCACGTCGTCGGGGGAGGCCAGGCGGCCGAGCGCCGCCTGGGCCGCCAGGCGCTGCTTGTGTTCCTGATCGTGCTCGAGGGCGAGATTGTGGAGGTGACCGCCCACCGGACCCGGCGCCACCACGTTGACGGTGATCCCACGTGGCCCCAGTTCCTGCGCGACAAAGCGGGCGAACGAGCTCAGGGCCGCCTTCGAGGTCCCGAGCGCGATCATGCCCTCCAGCGGCAGCGCGCTTTCTATGGTGCCCAGGTAGACGATCCGGCCGTAGCCGCGCTTGGTCATGCCGGGCATAACGGCCTTCGTCACCACGGAGGCCGCCCGGATCTCCTGTTCCACCTTGCCGCTCAGCTCGTCGACCGGCATCTCCTCGAATGACTTGATGGCGTAAGGCACCAGGGCGCTGTGGACCAGGACCTCCACCTCGCCCATGGCGGCCCGGGCCTGCTCGAGCATGTCAACCACGGCGGAGGCGTCGCGCACGTCGGCCTGCGCGGCCATCGCCTGGCCGCCGGCGGACCCGATCGATGTGACCAGGTCGTTCGCCTTGTCGCGGTTGCTGCGGTAGTTGGCCACAACCCGCATTCCCCGCGATGCCAGCAACCGGGCCACGGCCGCGCCGATGGCCCCGGTCGCGCCCGTGATCAGGGCGACCCTCCCGTCCCGCTGAACATTCGTCACGCTGCCCTCCTCGGACTTTTGGGAGTTTTGCACGTGATAACGCTGAGCAGCTCGGGGCGGCGCGCTCGGCGGCATGATGCCCGGCGTGATGCCCGACCACCGTCTGAGTAAACCTGGTTCAGGGTGGCGGCCCCCGCTGACGGCAAGTGTTTCAGGGCCTCTAAGAATCCGCATCGGGAGGTGTCGGAGCCGCGAATTCAAGCTGGTTGTTATCGGGGTCGCGGAACACGACCGTGGAATAGGGCCCGTTCGGCCGGCGGCGGATGCCGGTATGCCCGATGTTGAGCTCATCGAGCCGGTCCATCCAGGCTTCCAGTGCCGCACGGTCGGCGACCTCGAACGAGATGTGGTCGAGACCGGTGTGGCTCTCCTCGAACTCCTCGCCCTGGTTGGCGTTGTGATGGTGCAGGCCGATAAGCAGGCCGGTATGCGGCTCGGCGAGCATTTCCGCGAATCCGGTCTCTTCCCGGGCGTAATGCGGAAGTCGCCCAGGCCACCGCTCAGCCTGGAAGAGTTGCTGATACCAGTTCATGCTGGCGTCGAGGTCCGTGACGGTCAGGCAGACGTGGTGCACCCCAGTGATGGCCGGGCTGTTCGGAGTGTTCATGTTATCGATCTTAATAAAGCCTTCTTAACTCAGCGGTGAGACGTACTGCCAACCACAATCCACCTCTATACGGCTTCAGTTTTTCGGGCTTCGGCCACTATTCTTACTCGTTTTCCGATCTTTAGTTATGGTGACTCGCTCGGCGCCGTATGCGCTGAACTGACTGATCTCGGCCGCGGTAACCGTTTTGCTGAATCGGCCCGATCTCGCGGCGGCCAGCAGCAGGCTGGACGCGAGGCCCCGGTACGGCCTCAGCGCCGGCGTGCGGCCGGCCTGAGCTCGTGGTCGCCGTAGCTGTTGTCGTCTGGGTTGAGCGTTACGCCAGGGGCCACCAGTTCGTCGATGCGGTCGAGGACGTCGGCCGGAAGCGCGAGACTGGCCGCGGGCAGGTAGGACTCCAGCTGTTCCATGGTCCGCGGGCCGACGATGGCGGACGTGACACCCGGGTGGCTGAGGACGAAGGCGATCGCCATCGTGATGAGGGTCATGCCGCGTTTCTCAGCGAGCTGAGCGAGTTCCTCGACGATGTCGAGCTTGCGCTGGTTGGCGGGGCTGCCCATGTCGAAGCGGGCATTCGGGCGCGCGGCGGAGGCCGGGGAGGACGCGGCGTCCTTGCGCCAGCGGCCGGATAGCCAGCCGCCCGCCAGCGGGCTGTAGGTAAGGGTGCCCATACCGTGCCGCATGGTGGCGGGCAGGACGTCTTCCTCGATGCCGCGTACCAGGATGGAGTACGGCGGCTGCTCGGTCACGAACCGCTCCAGGTGGCGATCGTGCGATGCCCATTGCGCTTCGACGATCTGGGAACCGGAGTAGGACGATGAGCCGATGTACCGGACCTTGCCCTGCCGTACCAGGTCAGTGAGCGCGCCGAGGGTTTCCGTGATGTCCGTGTCGGGGCTGGGCCGGTGCACCTGGTACAGGTCGATGTAGTCGGTGTCCAGGCGCCGGAGCGAGTTCTCGACCTCGCGGATGATCCACCGGCGGGACCCGCCGCGCTCGTTTGGGCCGTCGGTCATGGGCATGAAGAATTTGGTCGCGAGGAACACGTCATCTCGCCGGCCCTGAAGGGCCTGCCCGACGATCTCCTCCGATGCGCCAGCAGAGTAGACGTCTGCGGTGTCGATGAAGTTGATGCCGGCGTCGAGTGCGCGGTGGATGATGCGGGTTGCGTCGGCGCGGTCGTCGTTGCCCCAGGGCCCGAACATCATCGCGCCCAGGCATAGCGGGCTGACCTGCACGCCGGTGCGGCCAAGCGGACGGTATTCCATGGTGTGCTGCCTTCCTCGTGGTGGCCTGATGCTGCCGGTGCCGGACCGGTCAGCTGCAGGTTTCCTGGCCCGTCCCGAGCGCGTTTCCTCCTACTGGGATCCGGCTCGGATGAGGGACTTGATCGCCCGGCGCTCGTCCATGGCGCTGTAGGCATCGGCGACGTGCTCCAGGTCGGTCTCGTAGTCGAGGACGACGCCCGGATTGATCGTGCCGGCCAGCACATCGTCGAGCAGGTCCGGGATGTAGAGGCGGGCCGGTGCCGGGCCGCCTCGCCAGCCGACGTTGCGGAAGAACGCCTCCGGGACGGGCACCTGGCCGTGCGGCACGCCGACCATGCCGACCGTCGACCCGGGCCGCGCGATGGCGAACGCCGTGGCGATGGCCTGCGCCGTCCCGGCGCATTCGAGCGAGGCGTCGGCGCCGATCCCGCCGGTCAGGTCCATCACCGCGCCGGTTGCCTCGTCGCCGCGCGCTTCGATGATGTCGGTGGCGCCGAACTCCTTGGCGACCGCCTGCCGGCCGGGGTGACGGCTCAGGGCGATGATGCGGCTGGCCCCGAGCCGGCCTGCGGCCAGGACAGCGCACAGGCCGACTGCTCCGTCACCGACAACGGCCACGACGTCACCGCGCTGCACGCCAGCGCTGACGGCCGCGTGGTGTCCGGTCGCCATGACGTCGGACAGCGTGAGCAGCGACCGGAGCACCTGGTCAGAGTGGCCGGTGCCCGGCACGCGGACCAGCGTGCCCTGAGCCTGCGGCACCCGGACGGCCTCGCCCTGCCCGCCGTCGATGGTCCCGTTGCCGAAGTTGCCGCCGACCGGGCACGAGATCGTCGACCCGTTCCGGCAGTGCGGGCAGGTCATGTCGCTGAAGATGAACGGGGCGACAACCAGATCCCCGGCCGCCACCGACGTGACGTCGGTCCCGGTGTCTTCGACGAGGCCGATGAACTCGTGACCGATGGACCCGGCAGCGTGCGGACTCTCGCCCCGGTAGTACCACAGATCGGATCCGCAGACACAGGCCAGCACGACCCGGACGACTGCGTCGGTCGGTTCCTGGATCACCGGGTCCGGGCGCTCGCCCAGCCCGATGGCCCCCGGTCCGCCGAAGATTGCGGCTCGCATCTATCTCGCCTCCCTGGCTGATACGCAGGTGAGCTCGTCCGCGTTACCCCTCCAGTTAAGGAGCTGACCAGCGGATATGGGAGTGACCGGTCTTCCAGGTAACGCCAGTACCTCCCAGCGAAAGGCCCCCGGCGCATACCGTTACAGGCATGGACCACCGAGCCCAGGTACGCGAGTTCCTGACCTCACGGCGCGAGCGGATCTCACCCGCCGAGGCCGGGCTGCCCGCCTACGGTGGCGCCAACCGCCGGGTCAAGGGCCTGCGCCGGGAGGAGGTCGCGCTGCTGGCCGGTGTGAGCATCGACTACTACATCCGGATGGAGCGCGGCAACCTGAGCGGAGCCTCGGACGCCGTACTCGACGGAGTAGCTGCCGCGCTGCATCTGGACGAGGCCGAGCGGACTCACCTGTTCGACCTCGCGCGCGCCGCACAGCCTGTTTCACCGCGCCAGCGCCGCAGGAAGACCTCCGGGGTCACCGACGGGATCCAGCAGATCCTGGATGCCATCACCGACGCCCCGGCCTGGGTGCGTAACGCCCGGCACGACATGCTCGCCGCGAACCGCCTGGCCAGGGCCCTCTACCTTCCCGTGCTAGCTGACCCCCGTCGGCCCGCCAACAACGCCCGCTTCGTGTACCTCGATCCGGCAGCGCCCGACTTCTTCGACGACTGGGACCACGCCGCCGACGACATTGCAGCCATGCTCAGGTCCGAAGCCGGTGCCAACCCGCACGACAAGGCACTCATCGAGCTGATCGGCGAGCTGTCCACCCGCAGCGAGGAGTTTCGCCGCCGGTGGGCTGCCCACGACGTGCGCTTTCATCGCACCGGCCGAAAGCGCCTCCTGCATCCGGTCGTCGGCATCCTCGACCTCGACTTCGAGGCCATGGAGTTCCCCGCCCATCCCGGGCTGACGATGCTGGCCTACACCGCGCCCCCGGGCACGCCAACAGCAGACAGCCTCAAGGTGCTCGCCAGCTGGGCAATCACGGCCGACAAAGCTGGGGAACTGCCCGCTCACGCCTAGCTGCAGCTCCGCCCACGCGCTGACCTGATCTCCGAGATCAAGACCAGTCAGGAAGGGGCCGGTCCGGCCACACCGACCGTTCTCCGGTCAATGTTCCATGAGCCGTTCCGCCGGACGAGGATCTGGGTGATCGGGGCCGCGGTATGGATGGCAGCCGGTGGCCCAGGGGCGATGATCAGCAGGACGGACCGCACAGCGACCCTGGGGCCTCGTTCATCGCCCAGGTCCTCGATGACGGGATTAAGCGTGAGATGAAAGGTCGCGGGTCCCTCGGCTGCCCAGACCGGCCCGACCGCGGCTTGCAGCGCCTCGCGGCCGGCGTGCCGTCCTTGCGCGCCGTCCAGTACCGCGTCCGCGGTGAACAGCTGCACGTACGCCTCCGCGTCGCGGTCGCTGGCGGCCTGGTCGGCGCGGGTAATGACGTCCAGAATGTCGAGCCGGTCGGCGACGGACAGCGTCATGCCTGTGGCCGGAGCCAGGCACCGATGCGGCGCTGGAGGGCGTCCGGGAACACGCGCTTGGGGACCATCCCGTGCACGATTTTCGGTGGGGTGGCGCTGTAGGCCGAGGCGGTCTGGTGAGAGTACTGCGTGACCCGGAAGCTGACCGCCAGGCTGCACAGGGCATAGGCCTCCGGCTCGGAGATGCCGGAGGCATTGTGCAGCCAGCTGATGAGGGAGCGCAGGCAGGCGACGAGGGCGTCGTCAAGGTTGTCGGCGATGCCGAGCCCGATCCAGTAGTCGGGCGTTTCTCCCAGCGGACCGGTGAGTGGCACGCCCTTGTGGAGGTCGTACCGGATTTGGATCTCCTCGGCGGCTGTCTCGATTGCGGTCTGGTCAACGACACCGTCGCCCTGGAGGGCGTGCACGTCATCGATCCAGATCCGTCCGCCGGGCTTGGCCACGGGGAGGTGGAGGGAGGATCCGACGGTGAGCTCGCGCAGGACGAGGTTGCCGCCGTTCGGCCCGGTCAGGATCGCGCTGACCGGGTCGTCGCCGGCCGGCTCGGCAGCCATGACGCCGAGGAACGGCGCCATTGGCAGCTGGATGCCGTCGACGAAGTCGGTGGCGGTGCGCTCGGCGTTGAAGCGGAAGTAATGCAGGTACGGCTCCTTGAAGTCGGCGGGCAGTGCGCCGACACCAAGCGGGAAGGAGTTCCAGCCCCAGTCGATGGTCCTGAGCGCCAGCAGAGTGCACTCGATGGTGTCGCCGGGTTCCGCGCCGCGGACCTCGACCGGGCCTATCACCGAGTAAGGGCCGTACGGGTAGCGGTGCCGCAGTGGCTCCCGGTCGGCGAATGTCATGCCGTAGACGGCTTCGTTGCCCCAGTGCGTCCACGTGTGGGGATACCGGACGACGTCGCCGCTGGCCACGCTGGCGACCGGGGCTGCCTTGGGGTCAAGAAAGCCGGAACGGATCGTTTCTGGCGTGGACTCGACCGTGTACTCCGTCAACTTAGCTCCCGCCTCGTCTTGCTGGAAGCCACTGTAAGTTTGTGGCTCCCCCAGGCAAGCACGCGCTGGTCAGCCGCGTCCAACACACATCTTTCATGACACCGATCGAAAGACCGGATGCGGAACCACAACGGCCCCGGCCTGGGATACCAGGCCGGGGCCGCCGGCGCACACCGCTACCCGGGCTCCGCGGCTAGCTGCCGGTTGTGGCGGTGGCCGCTTGTTCGATCAGGCGGGTCACCGCGCCGGGGTCGGTGAGCATGAGCAGGTGCGGCCCGTTGACGTCGACGGTGTGCGCGTGCATCCGGGCGGCCATGAAGCGCTCCAGGTTCGGGGCGATCGCGCGGTCCTGGTTGGCGACCATGTACCAGGAA
>Ga0335075_10018006_pt1 | contig 10482 bp, 13 predicted proteins | sample Lox_Sample_24_FD_206723 | JGI IMG/M metagenome (GOLD analysis project Ga0335075, IMG submission 206723) | Soil microbial communities from Loxahatchee National Wildlife Refuge, Florida, United States - Lox_Sample_2.4 | ecosystem: Environmental > Terrestrial > Soil > Wetlands | place: USA... | reverse complement strand
GTGTAAGAGTACAAGTCCCCCTTCCAGAGCGTCCGAAGAACTCTGCGCCACTAGCTCTACAGGGATATAGCTAGCGTGTAAGCAGGGGCCCGAAAGGATATATCGGTGCAAGTCCACGCCGGGCGCGGGCGCAACTATGGACCACTCACAAACTTTTATTTGGGACCACCCATCGTACAAGCCGCTGCATCTGTGCGCTCGTATTATTCAGAGAGGAATGGAGAGGACTGTAATCTTTCCCATCCCATCGCAAAGTCGCTCGTGTGAGCGACCCCATTCGAAGTCCGTGGTCTCCCGTACTAGATTCCTTGAAGTCACAGTCCGCACCTTGGGCGCATTCAAGATGCAGATGTAAAAAGGAAATCGACTCGATATCCAGCGTCTCAACACCTCACCTATCACTCCTCCCGCCACTTAAAATACAACATCGAGCATCCCACGCCCAGCACCGTCGCAATATACCCCGCAATCGCAAACCCGCCAGACACATCCCCCGTCCGCACCGAATATAGCACGCCTACCACACCGCTCGCAACCAACACAACAAGCGCAATGCCTGCGAGTACTTCTTCATTGACGCCTTCCTCGATATGAATGCCCCAGCCAGTGACAATCGTATTCGGCTCGCTCGATCGTCGCTGGGCGATAAGCTGTTCTTGTAGTCTTTTAGGCAGGAAGCCGAGCCAACGGGTTGTTTTGGCGAGCGAGGCGCAGTGTGGCTGGTCGAGGTAGTGGAGGAAGGAGTTGGAGCTGATTGGAGGCAGGGGAAGGTCGAGTGGGGAGTAGTCGTAGCGCTTAGCGAGGACTTCTTCTTTGGGTGGGATGGAGGGCGTTTCGATGATGTCGGCGCGGAAGGTGTCTTCGACGTTTAACTGGATTTTTCTGAGGGTTAGAGAGCTCTGTTGTTTTGCAGATGGACAGTGCAAAGGGGACGGACCTTGATGAAATGGGCGCTCTTCGGCTGGAAGAGGAAGAAGCGCCTTGCTCGTGCGCGGAAGCCTCTGGTATCTAGGTAGCAGCTTCGGATCATCTCGAACGCTTCACTGTCTCGATTTGCCTTGCCGAGATCGACCTCGCCAACGGTTCGGTGGTAACGGCCAGTGTTAACACACAAGGCGAGGAATTTCCGGAGAGTGCGATTTGGACAATAGGGACATTGCGAGCTGGAACAGTTTTGACACAAAGGCTCGTCGCTGGCTCGAGATGGCTTTTCAAGAGACTCGTCTGACGAATTAGGTGAATTGGCAGTCGATGCTGTCGGTGATGAAGGTAGCGTGATTCCTGTCGATGACGTGCTGTTCGACATGGTCCACCGGATATAGGACACAGCCTGGATGCTGTTGCAGAGTCGTTCTATAACTCCAGGATCTGTGGTATTGTAGTCTTCATATAACATCACTCCACAACGCTGCTGTTGTCAAAACCAATTACATAAAGTAGAATGGGGCAGGTCTTACACATTTCCATTGCAACCGTGAAGTATTCGGTGGGATTTTAGGCCAAAACTGCGACTTTACCTCTGACAAATGTTCTTGATACTTCTGATAATATGTCCAATGGGTGGAATAGTCGGAATACAGCATCTTGATTCTGTGATTAGCTCGAGAAGACCCTGTCACAGTCTTCAAGCGAAGATCTTGAGGTTTTTGTTCACGGGTTTCCTCCACATGCAGGCCCGATGCTTCACCACGAATGGGAGAGTCGTCGATATACCCCCATCCTGGCTTCGACAGGTCCCGGATGCTTGCGTAGAGGTGATCAAATGCAGGACCGCTTGTCATGAACGCCGCTACCTTACTTAGATTAGGCAGTGAGTTCTCCAAGTCTTCTCCCTCGCTGTCAGTGTAGAAGTCCCCTCCGTCTGTATTCTGCCATCTTTCGCGTTCCTTGATCGTTTCTTTCTGGCTGCTCAGCCACTCCTCCACATATGGCGCAGCCCCAAGTTTCTGCCTTTGCAGCGACTCCCACCTGAATTCTGCATCATCAGCGGCGACACTAGGATCATGAAATGCGACAATGGCGGAAGCAATACTACCTGATAGTCGTCTTACGAGGTCGCCACTCTGTAGTTGTTGGGGCTCTTTAGCACATTCCTTCAAGGCTTTTGCATAGTCTCCGAGAATATAATGCATAGAGTTGCGAAACTGTTTTTGACCAAGTGCTACGATTGCCGCTGGATAGAGACCCTTAAGACGACTATGCTCCAATAGAAGACTTTTCAACTCTGCCGAGGCAATATCGATTTCAGGAGCCGTCGTAGCAGACTCTGTTTCTACGCTTTTATCGAACTTGGATTCACACTCAACGCTATCCATATCTTTATCGCTGTCGGTGTCGTATTGAATATCATCAGACGAAGGCACTAGTCGTTTACCAAGATCCAATGCGGTGGACCCGGTTGATCCCTGCCTTGACGAATCACCACGTGCAGCGTCTTTCGCTAAAACAGGTCCCGCACCACGGCCTGCTAAACTATCAAGGTATTGCTGTCGCAAAGTATTTTGGAGGACTATGAAGTGTCAGACTGTGCATCAGCCCTGTCGGAGCAGTGCGTTCCTCACCTCTCTGTTCATCAGGCCCTGCAGTGTGCTGACCACACAGATATCCAACATATATCGTCCGCTCTGCAACACGGTGTCCAGGCTGAGTGTAGGCTGTACATGTGTCGACAGGATGCTTGTAGTAGAGACAGCGGCATATGGAGTACCGCTCCACTAGCCGGTAGCACATCTTGATCGCTCTGACTGGATGTGAATGCGCTTTCAGGAAGATGGGTAACTAACATCCGAATGCAAAAGGGCGAAGATATGTATGAACGGCTCTGCCTACGTAAGTCCTTGTGTTGGGGCGCTTTGGAGGGTCGTCACCCCGCAATTCGAGAACCCGGAAGGATTCGCCTGCAGAAGGCGACAACGCGACAAGGCAGACTCGCATCTTGGACGATCAGCTGCTCAATCGATATTGTGGGATTGGTCGAACAATACGAGAGAATATGATGAAGCCGTCGTGCGAGCGTATACACCTGCGCATACACGTGACCTCCCCAAACAACAGTTTTGAAACACTTCCAATTTTATACTCGGGCTCTAAACTTCTACATTTACGGATAAAACCTAATCCGCACCGACTTTAGTTGGTCCGTGCTCTTAAATTAAGTGTTTGGCGAGTAGGACACCAATTTCGCTCATAGCTGTACGATATTAAACACTAAGAAAATGGGGATTTTAAAAGCGGGAATAAAGTTGGGATAGCAAATTACCTTGTATACTAACCTTCTAGGCTTAAATAGCAGTTGTATGTCGAAATATTAAAACCTCTAGGAAGCCCCCTTATTTAACCTCCAAGCAGCCCTATCGCGAATTCTGCCGGCGTTGTCCGCACAGATCTAATTGGTCTATAACCTGGAACTTGGGATTGAGGATAGGCTGGAAGCGAGGCTAGATCTGTATTTAGATCGCACACTGTCTTTCTTCCTTCTTTTCTTCCTTCCTTAGCTTAGAATCCTGTATTATAGCGCAATTGAAGCTTTCCTACATCTTTAGTTTCCAGCTGTGACACTGTGCACGTATATACATTCTGTATAAATATACACGAGGCGGTGTATGTATACCACCGAGATTGATTTTACCGTGATGAATCTAGTGCTGTAATAAATCCGGTGTTGTAAACAATTTAGTAGTAGAATTACTAGCGTGAACTGAATCCAGTGCGGGAAGCAATCCAGCGTTGTATAACAGCTCCTCTAAATCCTATCTTCACTTCAACCTTAGCATCTGTCCTACAGCATTTACGCAAGAGGCTTCTTCAGACTAAAAAAGAAACGTTATTTGTATTGGAGGAACTAGAGAACGATACATCTTTAGATAGGCGTAGAAGTGGAGGCTCCTCCCTAGGTGGTGCCATGAAGACAAAGCATCACTGCAGTTAGGAGTTCAGATTGTGTATCTCCTACCTCTCTCCATGTTTCCCATAATACACCGACTGCCGCCAGTTTCTCCAGGCTCTACGGCTATATATAATCATGATACTTATAACATCTCTCCGTCCTCTTTGTCCTTGAGGAACCTTACCAAACAAGGCCATAGAGGCTTGGGATTCAGCTCAAACTTGTATTCCATTGGTTCTCTTTGTTCTTTTGCAACCTTCAGCTCTAGAAACTCCTGCGCGATTCTTGTAATTATATATTGGACCTGCTCGTTGCCAAATTTCTGACCCGGGCAAGTTCGGACACCATGACTAAAAGGCAGGAATTCCCATCTCTTCGGGGTCCAATTTTCCCATCGCGAAGGATTGAAGAGGTGAGCGTCGGCGCCTACGAGATCGCGGCGGCGTTGGAGGGACCAAGGCGATAGGACTCCGGGGAAGTTAGAGAACTGCGGTGGTTAAATAAGCGGGTAAAACATACCGACTAGGGTTCCTTTGAAGATAGTGAGGGGTTCTTTGCCAGAAGGACCACCACCAAGGGGTAAGGTTGTGTCACGGAGGGCCGTCTTCAGATTTACTAACACTGGAAAGAGTTAACAATGGAAATCTGAAAGAGATCGGCAATAAACCCACACGGGTGGTAAAGGCGGAGAGTTTCATTTACCACGGCTTGTACAAAGTGGCACTCTTTCAATTGAGCCGCAGAAGGTGGCCTAGAATAGCCGCATCTGGGTTTTCACTTTGTGAGAATACTGAGATGAAAGTCTATAGTGATAAATGAACTCACACTCTTTTAACTTCTTCTCTCACTCTGTAGTACACCGTCGGGTGTCGAGCCAACTTCCAGATAGCCCAAGTCATAGCTAATGCTGGTGGATCCTTCCTTGATATGTGAGAACCTATCTAATAAACCAGAATTAATAGCCCACCTTCGCTCCTAATAGGATAGGAACCACCATCGCCTTGAACTCCTGAGTATAGTTACCATCATGGGAACGGCGGCGGGGCCGAGATGGAGAGCGTAGTGTTTCCCTCCTGTCTGGAGAAGGAAACGCTTGGGAATAACTTTAGCGATGGCGAGGGCCTTCAGGAAGTTCTCGAGCAGTGCGACTAGAGGAAGCAGTTAGTCCCGTGCATCCAGATCAGATCGGCGGAAATTCCTACCATTCATTTTCTCCATTACGTCGGTATTTGACCAAATAGCTTCCCCCTTTGCTGGGGCAGGTTGGACATACGACGCAAAGAAGATATAGTCACTAAATTCGTCAGTCATGATTTATCGCACTCGCGTGTTCTTCGTCTTGGTACTTACGCAGTAACGCCTTGTTCCTTAAACGATTTGGCCAGTTCTTCAGGAGTGCCGCCCAAGAAGTCAGCAGCTACGTTCTTAACGTTTAGTCTCGCGCTTGCCGGCGCCCGACGAGACATGGCATAGATAGTACTCCATCGTTCCGGCGCCTCAGCCAGAACATCTACGATATGAGATCCTGAGAGGCCGTTCGCACCCGTGACGATAGCGGTGTATTTCTTGCCGTCATGCTCGGGGAATGTTGGCAAGGAGTGGAAGATGCCCTTATTTTGAACAGTGAGGAATTGGGGTGCCATCGTGGGCACTCTACTGATGATAAGAAGAGTTAAGGGGAAGTCTTTACTTGATAGATGAGGACAGGGAGAAGCGTGTTTGGGATTGGTAATGGTGGGAATGATGGAACAAAATCTCGAATCTAAGTGACACAGCTCAATATATATAGACGTAACAGCAGGATATAGGCAAGATCTCAAAATGTCACCACAGCTCACGCTCTAGCACTTAGCCCCTCTAATTCGACCTACTAGCTACCAAAAGTCTATGAAGTCTTAGTAACTATATGCATTGGTAATCAATGACTGCCGAGTTTTCTTGGTCATGGATTTCCGTGACACTATTCGAAGTCGAACCTAAAAGGATAATTGTACATTGGGTGAGCAAAAGAGTCCCTTCGTATGGCAAACCTTGACAACCGAGGGAAGAGTGCACATGAATATGTCAAAGCCGGGGCGAGGTTGGCGAATAGCGTCATAAAGGAAAATACGGAGCATAAACTGTATTTGGTCATTGCGGCGTGGAACGGATATAGGGCCTTGGTGCCTTAGTAGTTAGGGACAAGCGAGGATTATTGCGAGTAATCGATTTCGTCAATCACTCATCAGTTCGGTCGAACTTAATCTGCAAGAGTTAACGACAACCGGATGAACTCGAGGTTCATTGGAATCGCAGCCATGACAAGATACCAAATTCCTTGCCGCGAGAGTCGTGACACGCCATGCTATAGTATATATATAGCTTAAATAACGCGGTTGGTTCACCAAAAATGTTGGTGTTTTCAACAGATTGGTCATGAATGGCAAGCATCAAGGTAGGAAGCACTCTTTTCATTTTTGTCACTTTTCATCTCGCAGGTACGAAGTAGCTTTCGGCGCGTTACGGGATATGCACGTATGGAAACGGCCCCAAGCGCCAAAGGCGCTTCGTTAGGCTGCGAACCTCGTGTTGACGCATAGGCTGGCAAGCGCTGATGTCAGACTATGAGGTGCTATTGGCACAAAGATAAACGAGGTCCATACGGAGAAAGAGAGGCTGTTCCTAAGCCTTTCTTGGCACGTACACGGTCCGGTATGCAGACAAGGCACTGTAACCTCAGCTTCGTGTGCCATGCCAACGCCTTTCTTTAAGCCCACATGTTCCTGCATCTGCAGGGATGTACGAGGATAAACTTTACTCTTTGGGGATATAACATACCGGCCCGGCTCATTAGAGAGCTGCCACATGTCTAATTGAAGTTGTATCGGAGTACCCGAACAACCACGGATCTCTTAGCCTATTAATGGTAGAGAGGGCATGGCGGACGCTCGGGAGAATCGAATATACAATAACATGATGTCCCCGAGATGGATACCCCCGCTACTCAAGTCTCCTTCAGAGCATCTGCGGGTATATCGCTGCTCGATCAATCTTCAAAATGCCTTTCATCGGCTCGCAAGAAGAGCGGTTTCCAGAAATCTTCCACCCAACCGATATCGACCGCCGTGGACGGCAACGAACGGTGGAAATGAAGGTTCTAGTGATTGGGATGATGCGTACGGGTACAATGTGTATGTGCCAATCCCTTTCGAAAAATTTTATGCAGTTCCGACTCTAATGCCAATTTAGCAATAAGATCGGCCCTTGCGCAGCTTGGATACAAGGGAATTTATCACATGTTCGAAGTAGTCCGCAATCCTTCCGATGCCGAATTCTGGGTCGAAGCGTTGAGGTCCAAGTACTTTGGCGAAGGCCGGAAACTTGGTAGAGAAGATTACGATGGAATACTTGGGAATTTTCAGGCATGACAGAAAAAGTCCCTATAATTTCTAGCTAATCAAGATAGGTCTGCATCGACTTGCCATGCGCAGCGCTCATCCCAGAGCTGATAGCCGCCTACCCAGAAGCTAAAGTTATCATTGCGATGCGAGACCCAGAGGCATGGTGGAGATCTGTTGAAAAGTCTGTGGCCAAACAGCACAAAGAGCTCCATGACTACCCAGCATTCTTCCGGAATCTGCTTATGAGACTTGACCCATTCTTCCTGGGACGGTTTAGCCCTCTGCTTGATGCGACAGAATTCGGACCATTCGGCGAGAAAGGTTTCCAAGACCCGGAAACTTGCAAGAAGGTCTACGTCGCCATGCATGAGGAGGTGCGGAATATGGTGCCTAAAGAAAATCGGCTAGACTTCCAGCTTAAGCAGGGTTGGGGGCCGCTTTGCGAATTCCTTGGAAAGGATATCCCGGCTACTCCATTCCCGCATATCAACGAGAGTGCCGAATTCGATGAGAGAATGTGGTTGATACATAAACATACTGCATTCCGCATTGCGAAGAGGATGCTGCCATTCATTATCCTTCTGATCCTAGTTATCGCAGCAGGTCGCTATTTATCTATTTCAAAGGCATCTATAACTTCCTCGCTGAGCTGGCAGTTATCAGTTTCTTGAAATATGGCGGTCTCTTGTTTAATGATACTCAGTAAAGCGGGCTAGAATAGAAGGTACTAGACAGTGCAAAAATTAAGCACGTAGAGATGTTTAGGATATCAACGGCAGTATTTTATATCACAAGTATTGAAGATAGATAGGAAAAATGTTATCATCACCTGAATGAACCAATTTCTGCACTAAATAAGACCCTTTTCGTAGGTCACACCAAAACATTCTCAGATCGCGAAACTTCCTTCTCACAACCACAACATGCCGCCATTTCACACTCTTCTGTGAGTTGTCACGGTTGTGGCAATATTTATTGCGCCAGTAACAATCTTTAAAATTCTCGCCCCAGGCGAATGTTCCTCTACAAAACTGAGCCTGACACTTGAAACGGTCCCTTATTCCTTCAGCGGCACATTTACTGGTTCCATAAGCTTGGGTGCCATCTCGCTGTGCCATCCTCCACCAACACGGCAATGAGCCGCGCAGTTGTCGGGGTCTCTTGCAATCTGGCCTCATATAAGGTCCTTCTAGAGAATCACACTGCATACCGAAATGGTTCATACAGCATACGCTGCAGTCAACTGCTCTGTGTACTAGAAGGGTTTTTGCATACAATTCCTGTGCAAAATAACAGGACAGAGTTCCCATCGATGGCCCGGGAAGTTCATACATTTGCAGGCAACGAGGCAGTCTCTTGCCTTATGACCAGACTCTGCACATTTTCCGCAGGGATAAGGACAGTCAATCGTATTGTGGCCTGACATGTGGCAGTTGTAACATTCCCTTTCTGGGTCTGCTCCTATGTTATCATCATACTGATGTGTTTCCCTCTCATATTCTCAGTCATCTACATGGTATGCGTCATTGTCCGACACACCTCTGTACTCATCGTCGTCATCTACTTGGTGTGCGTCATTGTCTGAGACACCTCCCATTTCGTCGTCATCTAGATGACATGCATCATTTCCTGCATCATCTACCAAGTCATCGTCATATAAGTGACGTGCTTCGTTTCCAGTTGTTTCATTTCCTAGATCATCGCCATGTAAATGACGCGTTTCGTTTCCTATCTCGTTTCCGTACTCGTCGTTAGAGTCATTGACCTTACTTCGACGCTTGTTCACCCCTGACATACTGTCATTATACGTAGAACTAAACCTCCCTTTGCCGAATTCATCGGTTTGATTTTCAGTAACGTCTTGCACAATTGGCATCTTTGTTCCGATCTTTACGGGGCCCAAATGCGTCCAGCCGATCATCCTTCGTAAAACTTTCATAGCTGACCAGCCGACCCATCGGGAGTCCATACCTATTCCTTCGCGGCTTGCTCTTGGTGCGGCGAGAGCTCTTCGAGGGATTCGTGACATCTATGTCATCCGCACTACTTTCATCATTCATTTCCATCAGCTTTCTCTTGTGGCGACTCCTCATGGTGAGCCGTCCAGACAATACTTTGCCTTTATATTCTACAACGAGAGATGGCGGAGGCTTCTAGTGTACAGGAGTAGCAGCAGGTCTTGGATTCTTGACCGAAAACTCTGAACCTTGCTTAATCAAGAAGTCGAAAATGTCCGGATCAGCCAAGTATTCCTCACCTTGAGGATCTCCAAGGTAAACATGTGGTCTCGCCCGGTTTTTATTTGCAAAAGCCTTTGCTTCAGGGCCAATTTCCTACTTTCCAATCTTCCCCGGTTTCCGCAATCACCTTATCTAGGTGATTTTGTCGCCAATTTTCCTTCATCTAAAGCGGAGGACGTCCTCTCCTAAGTACCACTTCAAAGTAGTAATCCAAATCAACCAAATTTAATTTTTTATCACAATCATCCCAGCTGTGTTCCACCGAGTTGCACCAAGGGCAGCCTCGAAGACATCCTTCCGTCAACGGACCTTTACACATCTGCAAAGCATGATCATTTTTCCCGTATCCACCGCAGTGCCTACCTACCCCTGGTCGACCCTCTCACGTATCGTAATCTTTCAACCCCGTAGTACCCTCTACCTTGATATCCATCGTATCCTGTACCATATCGTATTTGTGAGTGATGTTAGAGTTGACTTGTTTGAAAATGGAAATTTGTGACGCGACTTGCTATTTCGATAGGGTCAATTTAGCCCGTCTAGCCTATCCCTCGTCCCCTTCTCGACGGGCCTACGGTGGATCTCGTGCATCGCTATCCACATCATGGAAACCTAGTGAGATAATCATTCATCGATGAGTCTAATAATGGAAGCTGAAAGTAATTAGACAACACTGCTTGAGACTCAACTACGTGCCCTTGGCCACGACATGACATCAAGAACAAACTCCCTAAGTTTTGACTAATAGCCGCGAGCCCCTCATTACCTTTGTGAATAAACTATGAAAAGATCAATGCATAGATACAAATGCCTCCCTAAGTACTCGAAAGAACCCTATCAAATACGCCCACCGTGTGCTCCCACACCTTCTTTGGCATACCCTCTGTCCTATACTTGTCAAGTTGGGGAACGTCCTTTGCATTCTCATCATTCCAATCAAGTCGATAAAACCCACCTCCGCTGTACTTCTCACTCG
>Ga0335075_10018005_pt1 | contig 10482 bp, 9 predicted proteins | sample Lox_Sample_24_FD_206723 | JGI IMG/M metagenome (GOLD analysis project Ga0335075, IMG submission 206723) | Soil microbial communities from Loxahatchee National Wildlife Refuge, Florida, United States - Lox_Sample_2.4 | ecosystem: Environmental > Terrestrial > Soil > Wetlands | place: USA: Florida... | reverse complement strand
TTGCCCCCTGAAATAGCGCTCGGCTGCATGCAGGACGCTCCATAGCTTGCGTGACGACGCGCCTTTCGGGCGATGGTCGCGTTCTCCTTTGAAGGCATGCCTGACCTTGCGGACGCGAGCGATGCCACGCTGGGCATTCTTTGCCTTGCCGTTCCAGATGCGCCAGCGCAGGCGCGTCGCCCTCCGCGACGATCACCGCCTTCGCCTTCACCCGGCCTGGTCCGTCGGTCGGTAATCTGCCAGCAGCCTGCGCTGCGTGCTGCATCCGCATGGCGATGTGAAACCAGTCCAGAATCGGCGGCTTCGTGACCCGGCATCGGCCGGAATACACCGCGGACCGGGACAACCGTCAGTAAATCGGGACAACCGTCAGTAAAAGAGGTGGTCGGGTTGGTCCGAACAGTATTTCGGTCCCGATAGGTGGATCCCCGACCGTTCCGTTCCATCGATCCCGGTTCCAACCAGCCCCAAAACCCACCGCATCTGCGATCCCCCGACGGCGACGTGCCCGCAGATCGTATCGCTCTCGTCGTTATTCCCCCAATCTCTGGACAGTCCCCAGGACAAAGGACGGTACGGGGGGAAGGGCTGGGTATGCTCGCCCACCCCCCTGCCGACCCTTTCTACTCGGTCAGATCGGGAATTTGCACTTGTCGTTCAGCGGATGCAGGACTTCGCTGGCGGGTGAGGTGTGCAGAAGCTGGTAATAGTCCCAGGGGTATTTGCTTTCCGACTGCTTCTTCACCTGGAACAGGTAGGCCGGAAAGACACCACGCCCGTCGGCGCGAATGCTGCCCTTGCCGAACGCATCGTCGTTGGTGGGGATCGACTTCATCTTCTCGACCATCATACGGCCGCTCTTCGACGCGTTTGCCGGCCCCATCGCCGCGACCGCCTTCAGATAATGCAACGTCACCGCATAGGCGCTGGCATGCGCCTGGTTGGGATAGTTGCTGGGCGTGCGCGGCAGCACCCGCTTGGTGAAGGCACGCGTACGCGGGTTCAGATCCCAGTAGAACGTTTCGGTGGTTACCAGTCCGGCAGCCAGATCGAGCCCTATGGCGTGCACGTCGGTGATGAACAAGAGCAGCGGCACGATCTTCATCTGCTTGTCGAGGCCGAATTCATGCGCCTGCTTGACGCAGTTCTGCGTATCCAATCCGGCGTTCGCCAGTCCCAGCGTTTTGGCGCCGCTCGCCATCGCCTGGGTGAGATAGGATGAGAAGTCGGTGGTATCCGGGAACGGGTACCGCACCGCGCCCTTCACCTCGCCGCCGGCCTTCTTCACCAGCGCCATGTTCTGGGCTTCGAGAATATGACCGAACACATAGTCCGCGGTGATGAAGAACCAGGACTTGTTGCCGGCCCGCACCATGGCGCCGCCGGTCGAAGCGGCATTTTCATACGTGTCGAAACTCCACACGATGCTGTTCGGGCTGCATTGTCCATCCGTCAGGTCGGTCGTGGTGGCCGACGCGTTGAGCATGATCTTATTTTTTTCCTTCGCCACCTGCGCGACCGCCAGTGCGACAGAAGAGGTGGGCACGTCGATCGCCGCTAGCACGCCTTCATCGTACCACTGCCGGGCGATGGAAGCCGCGACATCCGGCTTGTTCTGATGGTCGGCCTCGCGCAGGTCGACTTGGAAGCCGTGCGATGACGGGTTGAACTCCTCGATCGCCTGTTTGGCGCAGGCGACGGTGGTGGGCCCGGTGTTGTCGCGATAGGTGCCGCTGAGATCGGTCAGCACACCAAGCTTGATAACGGGTTTGGACTGGGCGCGGGCGCGGATGACGGGCCCGGCGGTCAGCGCAGCGGCACCGCCGAGCACGTGACGACGAGACAAATCCATGGACTGCAACCTCCGAAGCGTGAACGCGATTGTTACGCCCGCCGATATTGCCGCATGTCACGCCATCGGTCCATGGGACTTGCCAAAGCGCAGATTAGGCGTGGCGCCGCCGCCGGTACCGCGGCCACGGGCGCTCGGCGTCAGACTGTGAAGGTCATCCCTGTTTCGGCAAAGAACAGTCGGCTGTGCTGCGCTGCCAGCCGGCGCATTTCGTCTCGCATCGCCGTGCCGACGTGGTAGAGACCGATGCGCTCCGGCCCCTCGATGGCCGCAACGGTCGGCAAATCCGCATGATACTTCGTGCCTTGCTCGGGGCGCGTGGCATAACATTCGTGCATCAGCACATGGGCGCGGCGGTAGAGCGCAAGTGCTGCGTCGGTCGGCCTGCCGTCGCCGCTATAGGCGAAGCGCCGTCCGTCCACCGAAAGCATGATTGCATAGGTTGCCGTCCCGTGAATGGTGGGCGCCAGATCGACATCGAAGGGGCCGATGGGCTGCCCCGGCGATGCAACATGGAATTCCAGCGGGAACGGGCTCTTGTCGTCGAGCCGCACGAAGCCGAGTTCGAACAATTTGCGCAGATGCCCGATACCCCATTGCGTGGTATGGATGCTCAATTTGCGGCGCCGCCCGTCGAAGGCGCAGCGGTCGAGCAATGGCACCAGGCCCAGGACATGATCGGCGTGATGATGCGTCAGGTAGATCGCATCGATCGCATCAGGCCCGAGCTGCCGCCGCCACAGCGCCGCCACCGCCGAGTGGCCGCAGTCGATCAGCAGCGTAAAGCCATGCGCCTCGACCAGGGCCGAGGAATTTGGCTCATTCGGATCGAACGCTTCGCCAACGCCGTTGAGCGTTACAGTGATTGCCATGACCGCCTCGTGCGATACCAAGTGGGCTGCCGGTGCCTATCGTCTCGGGCTGCCGCCGGACCTCACCCGGCCGTCGGCGGCTGGCGGCATGCGACCGGACGACCTTCCTGCATGTCGACTTTGACGGCAAAATCGTAACGGTCAACGTCCAGCGCGATGTCGAGATCCGCGCGGTGCAGCCAAGGGCGCTTGGGATCGCCGAACCGAAGCGCCTCGCCGCCGGCGCGAATGAGCCTCTGCACCGAGGCCGCATCTCCCGGACGCCCCTCCAGCAGGTTACGCAGGTGCATGGCACACAGCTCGTCTTCGTCGGTTCTTGAGTCGGCGTCCTTGCCCATGGCGACCAAGGTGATCCGCGGTGACCGCGTCGCGAGCAAGGCCCGCGCCGTTGCGCTCGCCGTCACCAGCGAGGCCGCATAGCGCTGCTCTGCCTGAATCGCGGCGACCATACCCTGAGTCCCCGCACTGCTCCTCTGGATTAAGGTTTTTCCGCGCAGGTCGACGCGCGACAGCTCGAACGGTGAATTGCCGAAGTCGAAACCGGGTGGCGCGCGGCCGCCGACTTCGCCCATGCAAACCTGACCAACCCCGCTTGCGCGCAGCGACAGCGCTTCCTCTACGCCGCTGACCATGACAATCCGGACCGCACCGTTCGCCAGCGCCACGGCGGCTGTTGTGAACGCCCGCAACACGTCGATGACCGCGACGACTCCTGTCGCCCGCCTGGCGCCGTCCAGCAGACTTTCGAGCACAATTTCCATCGTCATGCGATTCAGCCGTGTAGCGGCGACAGTCGCAAGAGCCCGGCGCGACACATCAGCCGAATTTCCCTGATCGCGGGAAGCCGTTCGGCGGCAGGCGGCCGGCCTGCGCACGGGCCCCCAGCCAGTCGCGCAGATTGAATTCGGTGCGCACCTTGTCGCCCAGCTTCCAGCTCAGGCCTTCGGACAAGCGGAACACCTTGGCATCCGCCATGCCCCCGTCGCTGTAGCGTTGCAGGATCACCCCCGCGCCACGCGCCATTTCCGGCACCTGGTCCAGCGGGAATACCAGCAGCTTGCGGTTGCTGCCGATCACCGCGACGTGGTCGCCCTCGGCGAGGACACACAAAGCGGCTTCCTCGCCAGGCTTCAAATTCAGAATCTGCTTGCCGGTGCGCTTTTCTGCCCCGAGCTCGGCGCCCGCGACGATAAAGCCGTGGCCGGAGCTTGACGCGACCAGGTATTTTGCACCCTCCGTCGCCACGAACAATACCACCACCTCGTCTTCGTTGGTGAGTTCGGCAAGCAAGCGTACGGGCTGGCCGTCGCCACGTCCGCGCGGCAGGTCCGCGGCCTTCAGCGTATAGGCGCGGCCATTGGTTGCGAACAATGTCAGGCGATCGGTGGTGAAGCAGGGCAGCAGGCGCTTCAGTGCGTCACCTTCCTTGAAGCGCAGCTCGTTCGGATCGGCGACGACGCCGCGCACCGCGCGAATCCAACCTTTTTCGGAGAGGATGACGGTGATGGCTTCGCGTTCCACCAACGCTTCGCTGGCGACTTCCACCGCGACCGGCGCTGCTCCGAGTTCGGTGCGGCGATCGCCCAACGGGCCAGAACCAAACTTTTCACGCGTCGCTTCCAATTCCTCGACGATACTGTTCCAGCGCAGCGACTCGTCCTTCAGCAAAGCGGCAATCTCCTTGCGCTCCTTGGTCAAGGCACGGTGTTCCTTCTTAATCTCCATTTCCTCAAGCCGCCGCAACGCGCGCAGCCGCATATTCAAAATGGCATCGGCTTGCGTGTCGGTCAGCTTGAAGCGCGCCATCAGCGCGGGTTTCGGCTCGTCCTCACTGCGAATGATGCGGATGACCTCATCGAGGTTCAGGTAAACCAGCAGGTAGCCGTCCAGCACCTCGATGCGATGGTCGATCGCGGCGAGCCGGTGCGTGCTGCGGCGGACCAGCACCTCGTGCCGATGATCCAGCCAGGCGCGCAGCACTTCCGGCAGCGACATCACGCGTGGCGTGCGTGTCTTATCCAGCACGTTCATGTTCAGCGGGAAGCGCGTTTCCAGGGCGGTGGCGCGGAACACGGTTTCCATCAGCACTTCCGGCTCCACGCCGCGGTTTCGTGGTTCCAGCGCCAGGCGGATCGTCTCCGCGCTTTCGTCGCGCGCATCGGCGAGCAGTGGCAGCTTCTTTTCCTCCAGAAGCTGAGCGATGTTTTCGATCAGCTTCGACTTCGGTACCTGGTAGGGAATTTCGGTAACGACGATCTGCCACGTGCCATGCTTGCCGCGTTCCACCTCCCATTTCGCGCGCAAGCGGAAACCGCCGCGGCCGGTTTCGTAAGCGTTGAGAATGGCGGCCGGATCCTCCGCCAGCACGCCGCCAGTGGGAAAGTCCGGGCCAGGCATCAGGCGCAGCAGATCGGCGGTGGTGGCTTTCGGATGCCGCACCAGATGGACCGCCGCAGCACAGATCTCGCCCGCGTTGTGCGGCGGAATCGACGTTGCCATGCCCACCGCGATGCCCGCCGCGCCGTTCGCCAACAGATTGGGAAACGCGCCCGGCAGCACAACGGGTTCGGATTCTTCCCCGTCGTACGTGGGGCGGAAATCGACCGCATTCTCATCGATGCCGGCCAGCATCGCTTTCGCGACATCGGTCATGCGCGCTTCAGTGTAGCGCATGGCGGCCGGGTTATCGCCGTCCACGTTGCCGAAATTGCCCTGGCCTTCGATCAGCGGATAACGCGAGGCAAATTCCTGCGCCAGCCGCACCAGCGCGTCGTAAATCGCGATATCGCCATGCGGATGGAACTTGCCCATCACGTCGCCCACGACGCGGGCGCATTTCTTGAATCCGGTGCCGGGGTCGAGGCGCAGAAGCTGCATCGCGTAGATCAGCCGCCGGTGCACCGGCTTCAGCCCATCGCGCACGTCCGGCAGCGAACGCGCCATGATGGTGGACAGCGCATAGGCCAGATAGCGTTCGGATAGCGCATCCTTCAGATGCGTGTCCTCGACATGGCCGATGGTGTCATCCGGCATCGCTGCCCTCCGTCGTCTCCGATTCGGCCGCCAGAGCGGCGACGCGGTCGTATAGCATCTGCCGCGCCTGTGGCAGCGGGCGGTGGTGCGCGCCGAACGCGTCGCGCGCGAGGAAATGGCCGGTCACGGCGAGCCCGTCGCGCCAGTCCGCGGGCGTGGCGGCGGAGGCGCCGACCAGAAAGGGGGGCAGGCGCAGCAGGCGTTCTTTCCAGATGCCGGCGGCGGCTTCGGTGACGGCGCGGCCGGTGCGCGGGGAAACGAAGGCAAGGCCGGTCGTTTCGCCGGTGATGGCGCAGGCGGTCAGGTCCAGCCCGTAGCCCAGGTCGGACAGCAGCATGGTCTCCCAATGCACCAGTTCACTCAGCATGTCCGCGCCGCGCGGCAGGTTCGCCACCAGCAGAACCAGCCTATGAAACACACGGGCATGCTGCTCTCGTTCCGGCAGCGCACCTTCTGCCACGGCGCAGGCGGCGGACAGCATCGCCAATGCCAGCGCGTCGTCCATCACAGCGGCGGCACCGGCATGGATCATCTCGGCGCTGAAACTGCCGAGCTGGTCTGCAAGTCGCGCCACCCAACGCACCTGCGCCAGATTGCCCGGCTGCCACAACGCCGCCTGGGCGCGCGAGGCGCCGCCACGGGCGAGGCCACGATGCAGCCCGTGCTCCTCCGTCATCACTGCGACGATGGCGTCGCCCTCGCCGTAGGGCCGCGCATCCAGCACGATTGCGGGCGCTTCCCAGTCCATGCGGTTCAGTCCGTTCGATGCTGCGTGATCAGATCCAGTGGAAGCCGTGCGCCATTACGCCGAGCATCGCGCCAAACGCGCCAAGCAGCGTAGTAAAGCCGCCTAGCATGACGCCGAGCAGCCAGCGGAACTCCGTGCGGTGCTCGGCTGCTTGCATGTCCAGCCTGCGCTCGAACCGCTCCTGGAATACGAGCAGTTCTTTCCTCTGGGCGTCCATGCCGCGCTCGAACCGCTCCTGAAATACGTGCAGTTCTTTCCTCTGCGCGTCCATCCCTCGTTCGAACCGCTCCTGAAGCGCACGCAGTTCTTCCCGCTGTGCGTCCATCCCGCGCTCAATCCGACCGAGAGAGGCAGTAGTCTCCCGGGCGATCTGCTCCAGCACGGCGACGCGGCTTTCCATATCGCCAGGGTAGCGGCCAGGGGTGGCAGGTTCAACAGGCATGTCCGGCATAGCGCATCTCCCACGGGATAAGCGCCGATATGCGGGTAAATGATGAACAAAGTGCCAACCGCCGAGAGTGCTGACAGTCGCTGCCCGCCGCTATAGCCAGTGGAAACCGTGTGCCACAACCCCGAGCATGGCCCCTATGGCGCCGAGCAGGGTGGTGAAGCCGCCCAGAATTGCGCCGAGTAGCCAGCGGAACTCCGCGCGATGTTCCGCGGCCAGCGCGCGCAGTTCCGCGGCTTGCACGTCCAGCCTGCGCTCGATGCCTCCGAACGAGGCGGTTGTCTCCCGGGCGATCTGCTCCAGCACGGCGACGCGGCTTTCCATATCCGCAGGGTAGCGGCCGGGATTGCTCGGTTCTACAGGCACGTCGGGCATGGCGAGTCGCCGTCAGGGATGCGCGGTGCTACGCCGGGAAATGATGAAGAAATTGCCAAACCCCGCGCAGAGGCCGCACACTCCCTCCCATCACGCCGGTGAGCAGACAGAGGAGTACCGATGACCAACCGGATCGCGTTCCATATCACCGAACGCCGCCCCTTCGCGGATGGCGCGTCCTTCGGCGATACGGGCCCGTACGAACGCCTCTCCGGGCGGGTACATCTGGCGGTTGATCCGTTGGCACGGGCGCAACGCGACGTGGTTGATCTCGACAACGCGACGCGTGACGCCGACGGCCTGGTGCATTGCGAAGCCGATTGCATGATCCTCAAGCCGATCGATCTCGCGCGCGGCAACCGGCGTCTGTTCTTCGACTACGGCAATCGCGGCCACAAACGTGCGCTGCAGTTCTTCAATGACGCGCAGCACAGCAACGACCCGCTCACCGCGGCTCACGCCGGCAACGGATTCCTGATGCGCCGAGGCTACTCCATCGTGTGGGTCGCGTGGGAGGGCGACCTGCTGCCAGGCGGCGGCCGCATGTTGTTCGACGTGCCTGTGGCGCACAACAGCGACGGTTCGCCAATTACCGGCACGGTGCGCGTTGAGTACATCGTGGATGCACCGGGCACTACCTGCTTTCCGCTCAGCGAGCGAATCGCCGCACATAGTTATCCCACAGTGTCACGCGACACCACCCGCGCGACACTGACGCGTCGCCGCTATCCCTACGACACACCGGAAATCATCCCATCCGATCAATGGCAGTTTGCCGCAGCAGAATTCGGCCTGGGCGGCGAGACCGCCACACCAGAGCAAGCGGTGGCGCCGTCGGATCGTCATATCTATCTTCCGACCGAATTCCAACCCGGCTGGATCTATGAATTGCTCTATGCCGCACGCGATCCGAAGGTGATGGGCCTGGGCCATGTCATCGTGCGCGACGCCATCGGCTTCCTCAAATACGACCGCAGCGACGCGAACCCGTTGCTTGGGATAGAAAAGGCCTACGCCTGGGGCCGTTCGCAGACCGGCCGCTGCCTGCGCGACTTCGTCTATCGCGGCTTCAACGCCGATGCGCAGGGGCGCCGCGTGTTCGACGGCGTGATGCCGCACGTCGCCGGGGCCGGACGCAAATGGCTGAACCATCGTTTCGCCAGCCCTATCGTCTCCGGCGGCCAGCAATATGAGGACCATTTCAACATCGCCGACAGCTTCCCGTTCTCCTACGCATGGTCGCACGACCATCTCACCGGGCGCGAGGATGCGATCCTCAAGCGCCCCGCTACCGATCCGCTGGTGATCCATACGCAGACCGCGACCGAATATTGGGCGCGCCGAGGGTCACTGGTGCACACGGACACCTTGGGCAACGACCTGAAGCAGCCCGACACGGTGCGCGTCTACCTCTGGGCCAGCTCACAGCATTTCGCCGATCCCCAGCCCAAGGCGCCGGTGCGCGGCATCGCGCAGAACCTTCCCAACGTCATCGCCACGTCCATGCTGTTTCGTGCCATGCTCGATGCAATGGACTGCTGGGCCACCGATGGCACGCTCCCGCCGGCCAGCCGCATTCCTACGCGCGCCGATGGCACGCTGGTGGAGATCGCGGAATGGCGCAGCCGCTTCCCTTCCATTCCGGGCGTCGCGACGCCACGCACGCCCAATCCGCTGCCATTGCTCGATTTCGGACCAGACACGGAACGCGGCATCCTGCGCGAGCCGCCAGTCCTGGTACCAGGCGGCAATGCCCCCGGCGCGCCGGGCAAAACCTACACCGTGCTGGTGCCGGCGGTTGACAGCGACGGGAACGATGTCCCCGGCGTGCGCGCGCCCATGGTGACCGCACCGCTCGGCACCTATACCGGGTGGAATCCGCGGGTGCGCGGTTTCGGCCACGGCATGCAGCTTCGCTTTGAAGGCAGTTATATTCCGTTTCCCGACACCCCGGCCGAGCGCGCGGCAACCGGCGATCCTCGGCCTTCCGTCCTGGAACGCTACGGCGACAAACAGGCTTATGTCGCCGCTATCGCCGCGGCGGCTTTGGAGCTCGTGGGACAAGGCCTGATGTTGCGAGAGGACATCGAGCGCTGCACCGCCGCCGCCGATGATTGGGGACGGCCACGCCACGTGCTGTCGCTCAGGTAATCCGCCGCTACTGGCGCACCTTGCATACGTGACCCCCACCTCTGCGGTAAAATCTGGCGCGACGAAGCAGGCTCGCAGACCTGCGATCGTCCGAGACGTAAGGTACTGGCAACAAATTCCGCGCGGAAAAGCGGGCATTGTTCAAGCCGCTGCGGTGCGTTTTGTGTCCTTTCGCCTTTGGCTGCGCGCGGGCAGTGACCCGGATCCGTGGGTGTCGTGAGGCAGACCGCCCGCCGGCAGGCGCGGACCGCGGGTCGCGCGCATCGAGCGCGCGACCGGCTCGCCACGGGCGACGCACCCAGTTGAGGCGTCCGATCTATCGGGCCTCGCGTGGCCTCGCACCAACCCGGACCAACGGACTTCTGCCTCCCTCGCCCGCGGCGACAGGCAGAAAAAAGGCGGCGCGCCAGGGGAGACGCGCCGCCGCGGTAGGTTTCTGGAGGGAATAACGCGCCACTCATCGGACGCAGCAGCACTATGACCGGGCTCTGGTTACAAATTCGTTCCGCCGTGAATTGATCGTCTGCGACGCGGCAATCTGCCAAACCTGCCACCCTTCCTGCCCTTGCCCATCGCCCTGCGCGGCACCGAGCGGCTACCTGTGGCCGCGGCTGCCGTCGTTGCACGCCAGGGTCATTCTGCTTTCGGGCGGCCCGATCGTTTCGCCGGTGGCCTCCGGTGACGACTCGCTTAAGCCGCGCCCGGCGCGGGTTCAAGCGAGCCGGTTCGGGCGAGGCGTAGTTCATCTGGCCGAGGGCCTGGATGCGCTCCGCGGTCTGCACGGGCAGTTCGGCCCCTCGCGCATCGACATGAGCACCAGGCGGGCAGCAGTTCTCATTTTGCCACGTAGAGGCTGGCGCAGCCGCTTCTGAGGTAACCGACAGGCATGGCCGGCAGTCGTATGGCCGGCCCTACCGAGTCGAAAATGTCACACGCGCCGGATGATCGCGCGTTGGGGCCATTTTCTGGATTCGCACCCGCCGCGATCTCGGATTCAAGGTGC
>Ga0335075_10018004_pt1 | contig 10482 bp, 8 predicted proteins | sample Lox_Sample_24_FD_206723 | JGI IMG/M metagenome (GOLD analysis project Ga0335075, IMG submission 206723) | Soil microbial communities from Loxahatchee National Wildlife Refuge, Florida, United States - Lox_Sample_2.4 | ecosystem: Environmental > Terrestrial > Soil > Wetlands | place: USA: Florida... | reverse complement strand
CACGGCCCGCAGGTGGAGTGCTCGACCAGGCAGCCGGCATCGGCCAGGACCTCCAGCCAGCCGGCCTTCAGCGCATCGCGGTAGACCTCCTGGCTGGCCGGGCTGACCAGCATGCGCACCCCGGGCGCCACCTGCCGGCCCCGCATCACCCGCGCGGCCACTTCCAGGTCCTCCTGCCGGGCGTTGGTGCACGAGCCCAGGAAGGCCTGGTCGATCCGGATGCCGGCCTCCTGCGCGGTCCGGGCCGAGCGGGCGTTGCCGGGGTCGTGCGGGAAGGCCACCATGGGCTCAAGGCCGGTGACGTCGAAGTGATGGGTGGACTCGTACTGGGCGTCGGCGTCGGCGGACACCGGCGCATAGGGACGGCTGACGCGGGTGCTGAGCCACTCCTCGACCTTTTCGTCGCACTCGAACAGCGCGAACTTCGCCCCGACCTCGACCCCCATGTTGGCGATCGTCCAGCGCTGGGCGAGTGTCATCTGCGCCGCCGCGCTCCCGGTGTACTCGATGGACTTGTACAAGCCGAAGTCGGTACCGAGGGCACGAGCTATCTCCAGGATGACGTCCTTGCCGACGCACCAGGACGGCAACTGCCCGTCGACCACGACCTTCACGCTTTCCGGAACCCGGAACCACAGCTCCCCGAAGGCCAGGATGTACAGGGCGTCCATCGCCGAGTTGGTCACGCACGCGTTGAAGACGCCGCCGCTGGTCGAGTGCGAGTCGCCCATCGCGATCAGCTCACCAGGGGCGATCATGCCGTTCTCCGGGAACAGCTGATGCAGGATTCCGCCCCGGCCGAACTCGAAGAAGTTCGTGATCGCGTATTTCCGCACCAGCCTGCGCACCTCGGCGACGCCGTTGGCCGCCTCGACGGTCGGCGGCGGCGCGAGATGGTCCTCCACCATGTACACCCGCTCCGGATCCCAGACCCGGTCAACTCCGAGCCGTTCGAGCGCGGGCAGCATGTGGCCCGACGTGGCGTCCACCCGGCACCAGACGTACTCCCCGGGGCGCACGGCGCTGCGGCCGGCGTGCCCGGCCAGGACCTTCTCCGCGATTGTCATGCCCATGGCTATGCCGCTCCCTTCGCGATCGCCCGTGAGATCTCTTCCGCGCAGCCGGTGACGAGTTCGGCCAGCCGGCCGGTCTGCGGACGCGTCATGCGGAAGGACGGCCCCGATACCGCGACCGCGGCCACCAGGTGGCCCGCTGGATCGACGATGGGGGCCGCCACCGTGTTCAGCCCGACTTCGCGCTCCCCCGCGACGAACGCCCACCCCTGCCGCCGCACCTGCTCGAGCTGGGCATCGAGGACGTCCGGATCGGTGATGGTCTTGCCGGTATGGGCGGGCAGCCCGGCGTCAAGCACGGCCTGGCGCGCGGACGGGTCAAAGGCCATGAAGATCCTCCCGGCCGCGCCGCCGTGCATCGGCCGTACCTGTCCGGGCATGCTCCGGTAGGCGATCGGCTGGCCGGATTCCTTCAGCAGGAGGCAGACCCGGTTCGTGCCCTGGCTGATGTAGAGCCCGGCGGTCTCGCCGGAGCTGTCGCGCAGCTGGCAGATCAGCGGTTCCGCGCAGGCGATGAGGTCTGATCCGGCGCTGGCCGCGTTCGCCCACGCCGTCACGCGCAGCCCGATGCTGTAGTACGGCCCCTCGCGCCGCAGCAGGTCCTCGGCCTGCAGGGTGCGCAGCAGCCGGGCCACCGTCGTCATGGGGAGCGCGGTCAGCTCCCTGATCTCGGAGGCTCGCAGCGGCCGGCCCGCACCGGCCAGGCAGTCCAGGACGCGCGCCGACTTCTGGATGACCAGGACCGGCCCGCCGTCGTGGCCGTCGGCGTCCTGTTTGGTGTCCATGCGACCGCCCTGTCCGGCGCGCTGCGCTTCGGTTCGGTCTCATTATTAACCACATAGCGGAAACTGACAACCATGATACGGTTATTTGGGTGCCCCGCACGCGTTCGACAGCATGATCACCGGCACCGGCGTCGCCCAGCGGGCCCGGCAAGCCATGGAGACGTGGCTGGACGCGAAGCTGCACCCCGCGCCGTAGCGCCCCAAGCGGTGGGCTTAACCGGGCGGGTGAGCAGACGGCGGGCGGGCGGCCGAGCCGCGGATAAAGGTTGCGACCGCATCGGCGATGAGCTCGTCCGCGGCGTCAGGGCCGACGATGCCGTTGGTGACGAGCGCGGCAATGCCCCGGACCCATGAGAACAGCAGGAACGCGTAGCGGTCGGGGTCCTGGGCAGCGAGCGCGCCGCTGGCAATGCCTTCACCGATCAGGCCGCGGACGACCGACATGGCGCCGGCCACCGCCACCTTCGGCCCCGCCGCGTCACCGGCTGGCTTGCTGGCGTACATCAGGTCCAGCAGCACCGGACTCCGCCTGGCGAAGGCGACGTAGGCCGCCGCGACAGCCCGCAGCCGGGCCTCGAACTCCGGCCCGGACCCGGCATAGGCGTCCCGCAGGCCGGCGGCGAGCCGTTCGAACCCGCGCTCGGCGAGCGCGTCGAGCAGCGCCTGGCGGTCGGGGAAGTGACTGCGCGGCGCGGCGTGGCTGACCCCGGCTGCCCGGGCCAGCTCGCGCAGGGAGAGCTGCTCGACCCCGAGTTGTTCGACGCTGCGCTCGGCCGCGTCGAGCAGCGCGGCGCGCAGGTTGCCGTGGTGATACGGACGCTCGTGGGTCATCGCGACAGAGCCCCAGGAGTGAATCTTGTCATTGACAAGTTTCTAGTCGGTGACTAGATTCTAGTTCATGACCAGTTTCCACCGCCACAGATATCCGTGATCTGAGCTGGATGCCGCCAGCCCGGTCACCGTCGCCGCCCGGCGCAGCTGCCGGCGCGACCCGGCGCATCCAGCCGCTCTCCCATTCAGCCGGTAACCGGCACCCCAACCCGCTCGCAACTACGGGCAGCAGCTGCCCGCCTGGAGGTATCCCATGCGCGTATTCGTTACCGGCGGGTCCGGCCACATCGGCTCCGCCGTCATCACCGAACTGCAGGGCGCCGGGCACCAGGTCGTCGCCCTGGCCCGCTCCGATGCCGCAGCGGCCAAGCTGGAGGCGGCCGGCGCCGAGGTCTGCCGCGGCGACGTCGGTGACCTGGACGTCATCGCCAAGGCGGCCGCCGATGCCGACGGCGTCATACACCTGGCCTACCGGCGCGATCTCGTCCACTCCGGCGATGTGGCCGGCGTGGTCGCGGCCAACCTGAACGTGATCGAGGCGGTTGGTTCGGCGCTTGAGGGCACCGGTAAGCCATTCGTGACCCCAGTCGGCACGCTGGTGCTGTGGGCCGCCGGCATCACCGGCCGCCCGGGCACCGAGGAGGACACCGCCGAGGGCGGCCCGCTGGCCGACTCGGAGAACGCGACGGTCGCGCTGGCCGGACGGGGCGTGCGCGCCTGCGTGATCCGGCTGTCGCCGGTGGTGCACAGCACCCTGGACACCCGCGGGTTCACGCCCAGCCTGATCGCGATCGCCCGGGACACGGGCGTCGCCGGGTACGTCGGTGACGGCGCCAACCGCTGGCCCGCCGTGCACACCCTGGACGCTGCCCGGCTGTTCCGGCTCGCGCTGGAGTCCGCCCCGGCCGGCTCGCGGCTGCACGGCGTGGCCGAGGAGGGCGTGCCCTTCCGCGAGTTCGCCGAGGCCATCGCGCGCAACCTCGGCGTACCGACGGCCAGCATCGCGCCCGAGGACGCGCCCGGGCACTTCGGCTTCCTGGGCGGGTTCGTCACCGCCGACAACCCTGCCTCCAGCGGGCTGACCCGCCAGTGGCTGCGCTGGGAACCCAGCCACCCCGGCCTGATCGCCGACCTCGACGACGGGCACTACTTCGCCTAGGCACACGCACCACCACGCCGGCTGGGCGAGCCCGGAGCGTCCCGTTCTGGATGATCCTGAAGATCTGGCCCCGTGCTGGATCTCGCGGATGCTGGCGATCGTGTCGTCCGGGGCCGCGGCCGTCTCAGGCTCGTGCCCGGTACGTAGCTGGGCTGGTAGCCGTGGCCGCGCAGAACTAGCCGGCGTGCTGGTCCCGGGCGGCGCCATCCGGCTCCGCCCGGACCCGCATCGCGGCGAACGCCTCGGCGCCCAGGCTTTCCTCGGCCGCGTCGACCACGCCCAGGTCGGCGCGGGCGTGCAGTTCGGCCGCGGTGACCAGCAGCGACGTGACCGGCGAGCCCTCGGTGAGGGCCCGGGCGCCGGCCAGCGAGCGCAGTTCGTGCAGCAGGTGGGCCCGCTGGCGGCTGAGCACCCCCGCCAGCGTCACCGGGTCGCCGGACTGCACCGCCGCCACCACCTTGAGGAAGAAGTCGTCGCGGTAGCCGCGGGCTCGCACCGAGGCCTCCCCGAGCCACCGGTCCAGTTCGGCGCGGCCGGCCGGGGTGAGGTGATGCACCACCCGGTCCGGCTTGACCGGCTGCGGCTGCCGCTCGGACTCGATCAGCCCGTCGCGGGCCAGCCGGTCCAGGATCTGGTACAGGTGCCCGATGTTCAGCCCGCCCCACTGCTCGCCGACGGCCTCCTCGAAGCTGCTCTTGAGCTCGTAGCCGTGAGCGGGCCGGTCAGCCAGCAGAGCCAGGACCGCGTGGTGCAAAGGCATGCGTCAGTCTCCCAGGTCTCGCTTGCCCTGTCGCTAGGTAACGGTGTTATCTCCGCCCTTGCATTGTCGCTAGGTATTACGTCAGGGTAGTCGCAGCACACCAAGCGCGGAAGCACGGGAGGACAACGGCATTGGGACGGCTGGCCTGGTCGCAGCTGCGGTTCCGGGCCGCGCGCACCGTCGCACTGCTGGCCGGGATGCTGCTCGCGGCCACCGCGTTCACGGTGCTGACCGCCGCGTCGCAGACGTCCCAGCTGCGCACGGTCGGCACGGTGACCGCGCACTTCCAGCCCGCCTACGACATCCTGGTCCGGCCCAGGGGGGCGCGGACGAAGCTGGAGACCAGCACCGGCACGGTCCAGCCGAACTTCCTGTCCGGCATCTACGGCGGGATCTCCCTGGACCAGTACCACGCGATCGAGCGGATCCCGGGCGTGCAGGTCGCCGCGCCGATCGCCATGGTGGGCTACACGCTGATCCGGGCCGGCATCGCGGTCCCGCTGCCGGCCGCCGACGCGACCCGCCCCGGCCGCCAGCTCTACCGGTACGCGACCACCTGGGTGAGCGCCGGCGGCACGACCCGGGTTCCGCAGCCCTCGTCGTACCTGTACCTGACGCCCGACCGCATCGGTCTCGACAGTTCTGGCGACACCTACGAGGACCTGCCCGGCGGCTCGCGGGCGACCGTCTGCCCGCAGCCCGCTGGCGTGCCCGCCAGCCCGTTCAGCGCCGCCGCGCAGTCGGGCGGCTGGTGCTGGTCGAAGCTCGACGGCAACGCGGGCGCGTTTACCCTCCAGCACCCCCCGGGCGAGCCCTACGCGATCGTGAACTGGTCGTTCCCGATGCTGATCGCGGCGATCGACCCGGCCGCGGAGGCCAAGCTGGACGGGCTCAACCGCGCGCTGACGTCGGGCCGCTACCTCGGCGAAGGCGCGGGCGACGGCCGGGCAGCGAACGGCCAGCCGACGTTCCCGGTCCTCGCCGCGGCCAGCAGCGGGATTGGCGAGTACGCGCTGACCCAGGTGCAGCGGCTGCCCGCGCCGGCCGGCCCGGTCGACCTGAGCGCGGCGACCATGGCCGGCGAGGGGGCGGCGGCGGGACAGACCGTGCTGACCGTGCGGACGTCCGCCGCACAGGCCTACCGGCAGGTCCTCACGGTGGCCGGCGGCAACCAGCCGCTGGGCGGGTACTTTACCGCCGGGCCGGTCGGCTACCGCAGCGGCGGCGACGGGCTTCTCACCGCGGTCCCGGTGAGCAACCCGGTCACGGTCTGGCAGCCGGACGAGGCCACGTCCACGCTGATCGCCCCGCCGGTGGATGAGACCGCGACCCAGTACCGGCCGCTGGCCGGCCACGAGCCGATCGGGTCACAGGCGGCCGGCGGCGAGCCCGAGATACGGCTGGCCGGCGTGTTCGACCCGGCGCGGGTCCGTGGGTTCGACCCGCTGTCCCGGGTGCCGCTCGGGCCGTTCCAGCCGGTCACCGCGGCGCCGGCCGACGCCGCCAGCCGGGCCGGTCTCGGCGGCGACCTGCTGCCCAGCCTGAACCTCGGCGGCTACGTGGGCCAGCCCGCTCAGCTGATCACCACGCTGGCCGCCCTGCCAGTGCTCGAGAGCCGCCAGCAGTTCAGCGGGAACCTGCACGCGGCCGACCCGATCAGCGTGATCAGGGTCCGGGTGGCCGGGGTGACCGGGCCCAACCCGGTCTCGCTGGAACGGATCCGGGAGGTGGCCCAGCAGATCGCGGTGGGCACCGGCCTGGACGTGGACATCGTGGCGGGCTCATCGCCGGAGCCGGTCACCGTCGCCCTGCCCGCCGGGCGGTTCGGCCAGCCGAGCCTGGAGCTGACCGAGGGCTGGGTGAAGAAGGGCGTCGCGGTGGCGATCCTGACCGCGGTGGACAAGAAGAGCGTGCTGCTGTTCGCGCTGATCCTGGTGGTCTGCGTGCTGTTCGTGGTCAACTCGGCCACCGCGGCGGTCCGGGGCCGGCGCCGCGAGCTCGGCGTGCTGGCCAGCCTGGGCTGGACCCGGCCCCGGCTGTTCGCTGCCGTGCTTGGGGAGCTGGCCGCGATCGGGCTGGCCGCGGGCGTGCTCGGCGCCGTGGCCGCGCTGCCGCTATCAGACGCGTTCGGCCTGCACGCCTCACCGGGGCGGGCGGCGCTGGCCGTGCCCGTCGCGGTGGGCGTGGCGGTCGTCGCTGGGCTGGTGCCGGCCTGGCTCGCGGCCCGGGCCGACCCGGTGGCGTCGGTCCGGCCCCAGGTGCTGGCCGTGCGGCGCGGGCGCCAGCCCGGCGGCATCACCGCGCTCGCGGTCGTGAACTCCGTGCGCGCCCCGGGCCGGACCCTGATCGCGGTGTTCAGCCTGGCGGTGGGGGTGGCCGGCCTGACCGTGCTGGCCGCGGTGACCGCGGCCTTCCGCGGGGTAGTCGTCGGCTCGCTGCTGGGTGATGCGGTCGCCGTGCAGGTCCGGGGCGTCGACTACGTCGCGGTGGCCGCGACGGTCACGCTCGGGGTGCTGGCCGTGGCGGACGTGGTGTTCCTGAACATCAGGGAGCGGGCCGCGGAACTGGCCACGATCCGCAGCTTCGGCTGGCGGGAATCGGCGCTGGCCCGGCTGGTGGTCACCGAGGGTGCGGTGATCGGCGTCGCGGGGTCGATGGCCGGCGCCGCGCTCGGGCTGGCCGGTGCGGCGGAATTCGCTGGCCAGCTCTTGCCGCGGCTGGTCCTGACCGCCGCCGCGGCCGCCGCGGCCGGGGTGCTGGTCACTGTCGGCGCCACGCTGCTGCCCGCCCGGCTGCTGCGCCACTTGCCCGCCCCCTATCTGCTAGCCGAGGAGTGATGACATGCCTGACACCATCCCGGCCGTCGAGCTGCGCAGCGTCAGCAAGCACTACGGGATCGGCCAGGACCAGCAGGTGCCGGCCGCGGACGACGTCAGCCTCACGATCGCGCGGGGTGAGTTCGTCGCGCTGACCGGCCCCTCGGGCTCTGGCAAGTCCACCCTGCTGCACATGATCGGCGCGATGGAGCGCCCCGACTCCGGAACGATCATCAGCGGCGGCAGCGAGGTCACCGCGCTGCGCGGTGGGCAGCTGGCCGCCTACCGGCGCACCGTGGGTTTCGTGTTCCAGCGCTACAACCTGCTGCCCGCGCTCACCGCGCTCGACAACGTGATCGCCCCGGTGCTGCCGTACCGGACCGGCTGGAACAAACGCGAGCGCGGCCGCGCGCTGCTGGCCGCGGTGGGGCTGGCCGGCCGCGAGCAGTCCCTGCCATCCCGGATGTCCGGCGGCGAGCAGCAGCGGGTGGCCATCGCCCGGGCACTGGTCAACACGCCGTTGCTGCTGCTCGCCGACGAGCCGACCGGGAATCTGGATTCCCGCAACGCGGCCGAGATCCTCGGCCTGCTGGCCAGGCTGCGTGAGGAACACCAGATGACGGTCATACTGGCCTCCCACGACCCGCAGATCGCAGCCCGCTGCGAGCGGCTGGTCAGGCTCCGCGACGGCGCGGTCGTCGACGAGATCGAATTGGCCGGGGACGGGCTGTCCGCCGAGGACGTGATCCGCCGCGCGGGCCAGCTCGGCTGAACGCCCGGTCTCGCCCAGCTCACTATGCGTCCCTGCGGCGGACGATGGCGAACGTCACCGCGATCAGCGCCGCGGCCAGCAGCAGGTAGATGCCGGTCTCGATGCCCTGGAACGGCCAGTAGCGGTCAGCGGGCTGATAGGTGGCGAACCCGCGCCAGCCGTGAGCTTGCAGGCAGGAAAGTATGGCGGCCGGCGAGCCACCCTTCGTCTGCGGGCCCACGCCCAGCAGCTTCTGGCAGGAGCCGAGAGCCACGGTGCCCAGCGAGCCCCATCCCTGCGGCACCGTCACCCCGGTCGGGCTGACGCCGCCCTGGCCGAGCACCCAGGCCTGCCCGGGCGGGGTGAACGAGCCGGTCAGGTGGTAGTAGGTCGTGACCGCCGTGATGTAGTGCGGCCGGAGGAGATTGGAGATCAGCAGGCGCACCGCGATGAACCCGCCGAGCACGACGGCTATCGCCGGCAGGGTCCGCCGGGCCACGGTGCCCGTGGCGATGCCGAGGGCCATGGCGAACACCGCGTACCCGATGGGGACAATGCCCTGGGTGTCGAACTGGCCGGGGTCGAACGCGGTGGCGGAGAGCGCGTTGATCGGCCCGGACCACCAGGTGGTCAGGGCGGCGAGCGCCCCGCCGCAGATGCCCGCGGCGAGCAGCAGCCAGCCTGTCTTGACGATCAGCCAGCGCGTCCGGGTAACGCTCTGCGCCCACACGAAATCGCTGGTGCGGGTCTCGAGTTCGTGTGCCACCAGCGGCGCGCCCCACAGCATGCCGAGCACCACCGGCACTATCAGGGTGAGGTACGGCAAGTCACTCACTACGCCGTTGACCAGCGGTCCCTGCTGGCTCAGGCACCCGCCGTTGCCCGCGCAGGTGACGAGAATGGAGTGCCAGTGCGACGCGATCTGGAAGCCGTCCACGAGTATCACCGCAGCCGCCGCGGCGAGCAGCACGGATGCGATCGCGCCCTGGGTGCGGTACTGGCGCCAGACGAGCCAGGTCATGAGTCTTCTCCAACCGTGGTGAGGTGCTTGGCCGCGGACGCCTCGCCGGCGCCCATGTAGGCCAGCACCAGGTCTTCGAGTGTCACATCCTCGGCCTGGCAGGCGGGGTCGGTGACCGGGCCGCTCAGGCGGACCAGCAGGGTGGGCCGGCCGCCCGTCGTCACCGTATGCACGACCTGGTGCGTCCGCTCGATCGGCCCGGTGTCCTGGTTTGGCCCGGCCAGAACCTTGTGCTCGGCCAGCAGCGTGTCGATGTCACCGTAGATCTGGACCCGGGATCCGGCCAGCAGAATGATGTGGTCGCACACCCGTTCCAGGTCGGTGACCAGGTGCGAGGACAGCACGAGGGTGAGGCGGCCCGCGGCGTCGGCCACGGCCGAGGTCAGCGTGGCGAGGAAGTTCTGCCGCGCCAGCGGGTCCAGCGCTGCGAATGGCTCGTCCAGCAGCAGCAGCCGTGGCCGCTTGGCCAGCGTCAGCGCCAGGGCCACCTGGGCGCGCTGGCCGCCGGACAGCGTGCCCACCGGCTGGTGGAGCGGAATGCGCAACTCCGCCAGCCGGGTGCGGGCCAGCGCGGCGTCCCAGCGCTGATTCAGGTGCGTCCCGATCCGGATGTGATCCTCGCCGGTGAACCGCCGGTACAGCGGGATTTCCTGGGCGAGGAACCCGACCTCGGAGAGGAAGGCCGGGTCCTGCCGTGGCGCGCCGCCCAGAACCGAAGCCGTGCCACTGGTCGGGCTGGCCATCCCGGCGAGCATCCGAAGCAGCGTGGTCTTGCCCGCGCCGTTCGGCCCGACCAGTGCACAGACCCGGCCCTGCGGCACGGTAACCGTGCAGTGGGTCAGCGCGCTGACCCGCCGGTAGCGTTTGGACAATTCATGTGTCTCGATCGCCATGCTCATGCGATCTCCCTTGATCCAGGCTTGGCCGCTCATTCAGGCTTGGCCGCGCCCACGCCGAAGCCGGCTGCGCCTGACTGCGTCTTACCTATCCAGTGTCTTAGGTCCCTAGTACTTTAGACACTGGAAGACCCCCGCGTCAACGTGTCGTCATGAACGGGCGGCGCCGGGCCTTTACCAGCGCGCGGCCCAGGCGCCCCACCCCGGGGCCAGGCGCATGGCCATGCGGGGCAGACGCCAGGCGTACGTCAGCACATGGGGCCGAGCAGGCTCCAGGTCCAGCAGCACAACGTCCGGGTCGGGCCGGTGCAAGGCTTCCCGGCCGGTGACGACATGATCAACCTGGTAACCGCCCCGGTGACAGAGCGCGCACAAGCTGGGCGGCTATGC
>Ga0335075_10018003_pt1 | contig 10483 bp, 14 predicted proteins | sample Lox_Sample_24_FD_206723 | JGI IMG/M metagenome (GOLD analysis project Ga0335075, IMG submission 206723) | Soil microbial communities from Loxahatchee National Wildlife Refuge, Florida, United States - Lox_Sample_2.4 | ecosystem: Environmental > Terrestrial > Soil > Wetlands | place: USA... | reverse complement strand
GCAACTTGCGGATGATCTGCTCCGGCGTATGCCTGCGTCGCTTCATCGTGGAGTTCCTTCCTCGCCCATCATCGTGGACGCGAGAAACTCTCACAAGGGCCGGACCGAACTCAGGGGGTCAGGCCAGGCTCACGCGCGATCCGCCGACCTTCTGACACACGAGTCGCGCATCAGAACTGCCCGAGCGCGGCGGCTCTGCGCGCGTCCTCGCCGGTCGGCGCTTTCGCGAGGCCGGTGTCCGGGTCGATTTGGACGACGCCCGCGCCGGTGCCCACGGCGACGGCGAACATGTATGTGTAGTGCTGGCCGAGCGGGGTGAAGTGACCCTGGGCGGCCCAGCCGTTGGCTTCCATCGTCGCGATGACCCAGTGCGCGAGCTTCGTGGCCGCGTCGTTGAGCTTGTGCTTCTCCCAGAGGTTGTAGGTGAGGTCCGAGACCGCGTAGAGGACGAGCTTGCGCCAGCCGGCGGGAGCGCCGGCCGAGAGCCCCTCGAACGCCGACACGCCCAGCAGACACAGATTGGTGACGGCCTCGCCGCTCGGCGGACCGTCCGCGCTGAGCTCCTGATCGGCGTTGAAGAACCGCTCTATCAGGACGGTGTCGGCCTCTGTGAGGCCATCCGTCGAGTAGCTAGGGCGTGGCGGGTCGCCCTCCATCGCGGCGATCGTGCGCACATCCACGTCCTCCCAGATCGGGATCTCGACGGGCGGACCGACCGGCGGCAACTCCTCGACGCTGGACCAGAGCGAGCGCATCGCCTCCGAGAAGATCGACGGCGGAACCGCGGGGATGCCGATGCGAGCGGCGCTGATCCACTCGTCTGCTCGTGGATTGCCCAGGATCTTGGCGTGGCCCGCCAATGTCATCAGCGCCAACAGGCGCTGGGGGCCGGTGTCGCCGTTCGTGAGGGGCTCGTCCGTCTTGTAGGTGCGCTCGTCATAGGGCGGGCCGAGCAAGCCCGCATCGAACAGCTGCTCGCCGAGGCGCACAATCACACGCTGAGCCTCCGGGCCCTCGTCCGCCCACGGCAGTGGAAGCGCGATGCGACCCACTCGACGACTCGACGCGTCCCTCGCGGCGTCGTCGAGCTCGCACATGCGCCAATCCATCGCGAGGCCGAGCGCGTTGCTGAGGTAGAACTCACCGAATCGCGCCTTGACCCAGTCGTACACGTCGCTGGACTGACTGGGTCCTTCCCCGACGAGTTGCGCGTAGTAGCGGTCGAAGTCCGCGACGTAGTTCGCCGGGTCGAGCTGAAGGCCCCATCGGGCGTAATTGCCACGATGCGCGTCGAACATGGCCATGAACATCCTGTGACGCTCGTCCGGGTCGGGCCAGCTGAGCATGAAATGACGGCTCTCCTCGGGCGCGAGAAACATCACGGTCGGCCCCGCCAGCTCCTCGACCTCGATCTCGCCCAGATCGTTGTAATCAGCGAGCCGCAGCGTCATGGCAGCGGGCGTAGCGGGCTTGAACAGACCCTGTTTCTGCATCCCGACAAGGACGAGCGACTTGCGTGTCAGCACGACTAGAACGTCGGCGCTGCGCGTCTCCGTCGCCCAGGTCGCTCGACTGATCTCCAGCACAGCATCGGCGTGGCCCTCAACGCCACGACACGCCACGTCCAGCTGCGCGAGCACCTCCGGCGACGGCGCAGGCATACCAGTCCGATCGAGGACTTCCCTGAGAGGGGGGTCTGTGAGGTTGACCGCCATGACGCTTCTGTCGCGCCGTTTGCGCTAGCGCTCCGACTCGTTGATCGTCGATGTCGCTGCACGCTCCCCGGTTTCCGATCGCGTCTGTTCCAAGCGCCGGATCTCATACGGGGCGAGGCGGGCCATCCCGTACTGTCGCCCGATGAAGTCGATGGAAGCGTCGAGCAGCGCGAGATAGTCGGGGTGATCGACGTCGGTGCCGACGGCATTCAAGACGGCTCGCGAGCCGCCGTAGAGCGCCCAACCGCCGGCCGGCAGCGCAACGGCGGCGACAGCGCGGACGAAGGCGTCGCTGTCGTCCTGGGCGAGCATGAAGAGCTCGTATTCGATGTTTCCGCCGCCGATCTGGCTGGGGTCAATCCCCGAGCCTGGAGGATCGAACGTCCAGCGTCCGTACTGCTCGAGCGTGCGCGCGAAGTCGGCGGGAAGCCGCACCGCACCTGTGTTCTGCTGGCGTTTGCCGAAGAGACCCATGAGTGGTCCTACGGCGCCTGGATCGAGCGCATGCTGCTCGTCCGCTTGATCGCCCGTACCTCCCGGCCGTCGAGCTTGGTGACCGCCGTCCAGGCGGAGGGCTGGCGTCCGTTGTAGAGCCAGATGCCGAGGGTGGCGGGCCATGCCCACGCCTTGAAGAGCATCAGTCCGAACCACGGGAGGTTCGGCAGCAGAAACTCACGCCAGTCCGGCTTGACCGCGGGAAAGCCGACCCGGACGTAGAGCGCGATCATCGCGACGACGAAGCCTCCGGCGTAGATGAAGCCGAGCGCTTGCATTGCGTTTTGGTCCTTTCGTTTGGGCTGCCTACCAGGGCCTGACGACTAGTGCCGCTTCTTGCAGTGCGGGCATTCCCATCCACCGCTCGCGCTCGCGTAGTTGGGATTCACGTACAGCGAGGCCGAGCACGCGCTGCATTTGACTTTGATGTTGTTGACGGAGCCCGACGGGGACGTCGTCGCGGTGTACATCGCATCTCCCCCTTCGATCAGGTTGGCCGGCAGGCGGGGGAGTTTTGCAGATCGGGATTGAGCTTGCTGGCTGGCGGTGGCCGAGTCGCCAGCGCGGTCACGCCGCGCTGACGGTTCAGCCGGGGCCATGTGCGTCGGGAGGACCTGCATGATCCGCGCCGAGCGGAATCAACGCGAGTCTCAGGGCTGCGAGGATCGTCAGGGCCGCGGGGACTCTGGTGGCGTCGTCCACGTAGCCGTGGAGAAGCTCGTTCCGGTAGTTCGGTCCAAACGGGCTCACCAGGAAGGCCCAGAGGAAGCGATCCCAAGATTGGTCCATCGACGGCCTGATCTCAACCAGCAAAGCTCCCAGCGGTGGATACTGACCTCGGGTCGGTGGGCCTTGTCGCTGGTCACGTTGCACCCAAAATCGGAGGACGCCCTTCTCCTGGCACAGCGCGCGGACCAATGACTCGATCCGTGGCATCGCGACGGTCGTAGCCTCTTCGTACCTCTTGGCTTGGAACGCGAGGATCGCTCGTGCGACAGATCGGGCGACTGGAGCCGAGACATGCGGCAGTGGCTGCAACGTGGTTATCAGCTCCGCTTCAGACGGCGAGAAACGGGTGAGCGCTCCTTCGAGCACTCGGGCAGTGACCTCTCTGCCGATGCCTAGTCGTCCAGGCCGGGACGATCCGCCAGTTGCATGAGCCACGAGCCGGCGAGCACTGGGTATGGTCGGTCGTGGGTCGCCCTCTGTACGCCTGTGGTGGTGCCGCGCTTCGTACACTTTGAAGCCATGTCGACACATCGCGCGAACATCACCGAAGAGCAGCACCTCGAGCTCCCGGTCGAGGAGCTCCTGCGTCGTGCGCGCCCGCTGCCGGTGCACGATGAGATGGTGATCGAGGATCTGTGCGCGGAGGAGGGCGAAGCCTTCGTCCTCGCCGTGGAGTCGTGAGCCCGGGCGAGCCGCGCGGGCCGATCGTCATCGGCACGGACGTCTTCAGTGCGGATCTCGTCCTGCGGTCGCGGTTGACGGAGCTCTACGCCCCGATCGTCACCGGGCGGCTGTTCAAACGGTCGCCGAGCTGCGACATGGCGTGCTGCTCCCTTCGGGGGTGATGAACGCAACGAAAGACCCGGCACAACCACAACCAGGAGGTAGCTTGGTTGGGCAAATGGCGGTCCATTGTCCGCCCGCTGGTAGCCTTGGGTTATGGCGACCACTAACGTTGAGATTGACAACGAGTTGTTGGTGCGGTTGCGCGAGCGCGCGCCGGGGAAGAGCGACCGCGAGTTGCTCGAGGATCTGGCAACCGTGACGCTTGGGTTCGAGACGATTCAGCGCGCACGACAGCGCACGGGGGACGCTGGCGTCGACCAGCGGGAGATCGAAGACGAAGCGGTGCGCGTAGTGCGCGAGCACCGACGCCGACGTACGGGCGGGCAGCCCGCGGCTTGAAACGCGTCGTATTCGATCCCAACGTTCTGCTTTCAGCGCTCGTCGGCAAGCCGGACGCTGCGCCCTCGATCCTGCTTGACGCGGTCCACGATCATGCCGTCGAGATGGTTGCCTGTCCATTGCTGATCGCCGAGGTCCGCGAGAATCTCAAACAGCCGTACTTCCGCAGGCTGCTCGACCAGAATGAAGCCGAGCTGGCTGTCGCGGCGCTTGAGCGCATCGCAGTGATGCTCGAAGATCCACTCGATCCAGAGCCGGTGCTACGCGACAGCGACGACGATTACCTGCTGGCGCTTGCACGATCGGGGAAGGCTGAGGCAATCGTCACGGGTGACAAGGATCTCCTCGACCACGCCGGCCTGCAGCCGCCTGCGATCAGCGCTCGCGAGGCCGCCGACAGGCTCGCATCATCATGAGCCTCCCTGGCGTCGGGCCTGCTCCCGGGGTCAAGGAAAAGCCAAGAGAAGGCCCGAAAACAACCGCAAACGCCGAAAGGCCTGGTCTCGCGAAAACCGCCGATTCGCGGCGCAAACGCAATCGGCCGCAAACAGCCGCAACCGCCCGGCCGGTCTCATAACCCGAAGGTCGCGGGTTCGAATCCCGCCCCCGCTATGTCATTAACCTGCGACCGTCCCTCGGGGCGGTCGTTTTCGTTGGGGTCGAAGTCGGGGATCAGCTCGGGCGTGATTGTGGCGGCGACCTTGAGGGTTTGCTGGTCGCGGTCGTAGGTGATCTCGACGTCGAAGGCTTGGAAGATCGCGGCGAGCTTCTCCTCGGTGGCGGTCGCGAGAGCGGGGCGCAGGTCGGGCACGGCGTCGAGCATCGCGAGGACTTCGTCGGGGTCGTGACCGGCGGGTCGCTTGGTCTTGAGCGCCGCAAGCGCGTCGGTGACGGCGGCCTTGCGGGTGGTGAGCTCGACGATGCGTTCTGAGGCGAGCGCGACGACCGGGTGGTTGGGGTCCTCGTGCTCCTCCAGGCGCAGGGACTGGATGCGCAGCGAGCGGTCGAGCTTGCGCCGCTCCTCCTCGAGACGCTCGGCATCGGCGGCGTGCTGCTGCCAGTCGGAGGCGGTCGCGCCGGCGAGTTCGTCGTGCAGCAGGCGCCGAGCGTCCGCGTGGTGGCCGTCGGGTAGCCCCACACCGTGCTGAGTAGCTCCTGTTTGCGGAACACCCGTCGCGGGCTGATCGCAAGGCGCACCAGCAGCTCGTATTCGAGGCGGCGAAGGTGCAGCTGCTCGTCGTGCAGGCTCACCGCGCGGCTGTCGGTGTCGATCCTCAGCGGTCCGACCTGGAGGAGCCGCGCTTGGCGAGTGTGCTCGGACCGGCGCAGCAAGGCGTGCAGGCGCGCCCGCAACTCCATGTACTGCACGGGACGGGCGATGAAGTCATCGGCGCCCGCGTCGAACGCGCGCAGCACATCCGCCTGGCGAGTGTGGGAGCCGAGCACGATCACGGGAAGGTCAGCCCGCCAGGGATAGCTCGTGGGCGTATCGGTGCTTCCACGGATCCTCTGCAAGAGCTCGAGCGCGCCGCGCGGCGGGTCCAGTTCGCCGAGCACCACGAGCTGTGGCGCTCGTGCACTCGCCGTGACGGTTGCGCGCCCGACGTTCTCGGCGAGGTCGGCGGTATAACCGTCTGCGAGTAGTTGCTCGACGAGTTCCCGTCCCAGGGTCGGATCGCGCTCGACGACGAGGATCTCTCCGCAAGCATCAGTCATCGCCCGTTCCCACTTGACTGCGACGAGTCAGGTCTTTGACGGCGGCCGCGAACTCGCGAACTGCCTCCACGCGCTCGACGGTCCGCTGTCGCTTCGGCGGCTCGCCACGCTCTTTGCGTTCGGCATCGACCGCGTCGGCCTCCTTGAGATCGTCCTCGGCGACGAGCAGGCGCACCTCGAGCGCCTCGATCATCGCCTGCCCGTGCTGGCGGAGGTCCAGGCGCAGGGCGGATGAGTGTTTGGGCTCGCTCCAGCCGATCAGGTCAAGCAGCGCCGGCAGCACTGGTCGACAACAGCAGGATGACCATCGCGGCGCTGGGCCCAGCAGACGAGCGCTCACTCCAAGCGAGGGTCGCCGGTCCGGCCGCGCTGCTCGTCGCAAAGGCTCACAAGCTCCACGATCGTGTCGCGAGAGGTAGCGCGGCCCGGCTCGAGGACAAGGACGCCTCCGATGTCGTCCGACTCATGCAGACGACGAGGCCGGACGAGATCGCGGTCACGCTCAACGCCCTCACCCAGGATGCGATCCCGGGCCTTCGACGACCGCGGCCACCTATATCGAGGAGCTGTTCGGCAGACGCGGATGCCCCGGCATCGAGATGCGTCAAGAGCGTTGCGAACCGCGATCCCCGAGGATAGGGTACAGGCGATTTGCGTCGCATACGTCACGGCTCTCCGCCGTTAGGCAAGCATGCGCGAGTCGGCTCTGCCGAATAGGCTCCCGCCGTGGTCAAGGCCCTATTAAGCCTCGGCCTCGAAGACGGGCAGGCTGCGTGAGATGAGCGGGCGATCGGTATTCAGTCTGCGAGCAGCGCTACGCGGCGAGGTTCCCGACAGCCGGAGCGCGAGATATCAGGCGGTCGTCTCGGTGCCGAGTTGCGCGACGCCGGCGCGGGCGATGTCCTGCTCTTCGATCAGTTCGGCGTCGCGGTCGACGGCGCCTACGAGGGCGGCGTGGGCGATGCCGAGGGTGGTGCGCAGGTTGCGTGCTGTACGGGCGCGGTTCAGCTTTGCGAGGGAGTTCACCGCCGCGGGGGAGAGAGCCTGGCTGCTCGGGGCGCCGGCGGCGAGTTGTGTGCGCCGGTCGAGGATCCGCTCCAGCTGGCCGCTGACGATGGACGGCACTGGGAGCAGCCGCTCGAGCGCGCCGTGCTCTTGTCTTGTCCGCTGGAAGCACTCCATGTCGAGGTATTCCTCGTGCACCGCGACGATCACGCCGGCGTGCAGCGCGGTGAGGGCGCGCAGGACCGGTCCGAAGAATGCTTCGATGAGCTGTTCGCGGGTGCTGCCGGAGCCCTGGCGGCGGGTGAAGCTGTCGGAGTCGTCGATGACGATCACCGGATGGCGGCCCGTCTCGGCTATCGCTTCGAGGGCGCGGTTGACGTTCTCGAGCATCTCGCTCGCGGGCCGCTTGAGATCGACGCCTTCAAGCGTTGAGGTGACCTCGCCGGCGAGCTCCGCGCTGGCTACCCAGAACTTCGCTGCGAGCCGCGCGCCGCGCTGGCGCTCCTTGCCGGGGAGGGGGCGTCGGTCGGCGGCGGCGGTGAGGATCGCCTCGCGCTCTTTGGATGTGAGTGTGCCCGCGCGCTGAGCGTCCCTGACGATGCCTTGGATTAGGTGGGCTGCGAAGCGGCGTACGTCGAGCACGACTGCATCCTCGTCGAAGGCTACGGACACCCAAATCGGGGCGGTAGCACCGCCCGGATCGTCCAGGGCGTAGCGCAGCAGGCTTGTCTTGCCGCAGCCGATCGGGCCCTGGACGCCGAGCCGCTCGCTGCTCTCTGCGGCGCGGACGACGCCGCTCTCGGTGCCTGTGCGCTGCTCGTCGTCGAAGGGAACGTGGTAGGCGGGCATGTCGACGTGCAGCGGGCTGCCGTCGAAGGCGTGCTTGTCGAGTAGCTGGTTGAGGGTCGTGTTGCTCATGCGGGCGTCTTGATCGTGAAGCGGCGTGCAGGGCGGCCGGGTCGTGCTTCCTTGGCCTGCTCGACGGTTTGCAGCAGTCCGGCGGAATGCAGTTGGTGCATCAGCTGGCTGGCGCGCTGGCGGCTCGCGCCGATCTGACGCAGCATGCTCTCATCGGAGGCGGATGCCGCCCCATGCTCTGAGAGGTACTCGACGAGGCGTCCGGCAAGCGGCCCGGCGAGGCTCGTGGCCTTCTCTACCAGCTCGCGGGCGGGGGCTTCGTCGGGTGAGATGCCGGCTTGGATGTCGGCGGCGGCGCGCAGCAGCCGGCGCGCGTTGCCGTCTCCCGCCGCGAGCGCCTTCTCCACATCCGGCTCTCGGAGGTTGGGGATGTGGGCGTGCAGCAGCTTGCGCGCATCCGCGTCTGAGAGCGGCGCGAGCACGACGGTGTGCGCGAAGAACGCGTCCGCCGGCGGCTCGCGGTAGAGCGCTCCCGCGACGCTATCGCCGGCGACGATCCAGCTTGCTCCCTGCAGCGTCCACAGCTCGTTGCGCAGCGTGCCGAACACGCCGTGCGCGACGGCCGGGAGGACCTCGTCAATCATCAGGCACACCGGACGCCCTAGTTCTGCGAGTCGCTCGCCGAGCAGGTCGATCAGCTCCATCAGGATCGCCGGCTGAACGACTGTGCCGAATGGGCCGTCGGGCATCGAGAGTGCCTGCAGGTCCTCGAGCCAGCGCGCGCGCGAGCCGTCTGGCTGCGCCAGGCGCCCGACTCGAGCGACGAGCACCCCCAGCAGCTGCGCCGGGTCGCGCGCGAGCTCGCCACTGATCAGCACCGAGTCACGCGGCTCCTCTTCACGGGCGAGCAGCCATGCCACGTGGTTGAGCTGCGAGGTGCGCCCGCTGCCGCGCTCGGCGAGAACCAGCACCGGCTGCGATGCCCGGACCGCCTCGATGATTGAGCTGGTTTCGTCGGCGCGGTCGATGAACCGGCGCTGGTCTGCGCGGGACTGGGCGAGCGGCTGAATGAGCACGGTAGCTATATTAGCAAAACAATTGTGCTCATCGCTAGCACAACTGGGCGCTACGAGTGCCCGCGGGAGTCACCGCCGCCGCCGCGCACCAGGCCGGCGCCCGAGCTTTCAGGAGAGCGACGCTCACCGGCACCGGCCTTGTTTGCGTTTGCGCACTCATCGCGGCACAACGTGACGCCATAAGCGCCTGGATGCAAACACGAGGACGGGAGGATGCAGGACTAGCGTCGCTGCGACGTTGCCGTTCTTTTCCCGCGCCGGCGACCGTTCTTTTCTTGCCGTGGCGGCTCGTCCCCGCAGCCGGCTCAGGCGCCGCCACCACCACGCTCTCGCAGCCATCCGACCTCCCGGCCGAGCGGCCACAACTCCTCGATCCGGTGCGCGATGGCTGCTACGATTCGCCCCTCAGCGAGGGTTCCCTGGGCCACAGGGCCGGTCGCAGGTTTAGGGATCAAACCCGCCCCCGCTATGGCCTTATTTGCGACCATCGACGCATCACGCCGGTGAGCAGCACGCCAACCTGTTCGGCGGCCGGCGATGAGTTCCCCAAAGTAGGCTGAGTCCCTGTGTATCTGACCCTGACCGCGAGACGAGGAGATCGTCTGGTGGGGCAGAGCTGCGGCCTATCTGTTCCTGTCGCTCGCCGGTGCCGCCGGGCAGCCGGGCGGTTTCGTGATCGACGTGGAGAACGCCACGGAGGCGAACCTGAGGGGCATCTCACGATGACCATCGTCATCACCGCGTTTGAGCGGTCGCCCGATGGCGGCAAAGGCCTGGCGCGCGATACGCGCGTTCGCTGGGCGCTTGAGGAGGTGGGCCAGCCCTACGAGGTTCGCCTCCTCTCGTTCCGCGCGAAGAAGGAACCCGCGCATCTGCGCCTTCATCCTTTCGGCCTTATTCCGACGTATGAGGAAGGCGATCTCGTCCTGTTCGAGACAGGCGCGATCGTCTTGCACATCGCCGAGCACCATGCGGGACTGTTCCCGGGCGATGCCAATGCACGGGCGCGGGCAATCGCCTGGATGTTCGCCGCGCTCAACACCGTGGAGCCGCCGGTCCTCGAACTCGTGATCGCCAGGTTCGCAGAGGGTGAGGAGCCATGGGCCAAAGAGCGCCTGCCGCTGGTCAAAGACCGCATTCGTGATCGACTGGTCCAGCTGTCTGCCCGCTTGGGCGATGCCGACTGGCTCGACGGGGACTTCAGCGCGGGCGACCTCATGATGGTGTCGGTGCTGCTCAGGCTTAGACCTTCGGGCCTCCTGGAGGAGTTTCCGATGCTGGCTGGCTACGTTGCCCGCGGTGAGGCGCGGCCTGCATACGAGCGGGCTTTCGCCGCGCAATGGGCGATCAACGCCGGTCATCCGCAAGCTGGGTGACGAAGTTCTGCATTGCGTCGTCGTCCCGGGACTCGGCGGTGGCGGACATCTCACCGCGACCGGGACTTCTCCTATGCGCGACGAGCAGGACTCTCGCCAAGTCTGGTCGGCAGCCCCGCTCCTCGTCGTGGGTGGAGCTTTGAGCGACATCCACCGTCCAATGCGAGGTCGCCGCGGAGTTCCGTGTCGCGCGGGGTGTCATCTGAGAGTCGACGTCTGATCTGGCCCCACTGTCGACGTTTGAAGTGGCCCCACCTCTGTCCGATCTGAGCCGGACGCTGGGCGCTCTGTTGAGCGCTACGCGAAAGGTCGGAAGGAGTGAGCAGAG
>Ga0335075_10018002_pt1 | contig 10484 bp, 7 predicted proteins | sample Lox_Sample_24_FD_206723 | JGI IMG/M metagenome (GOLD analysis project Ga0335075, IMG submission 206723) | Soil microbial communities from Loxahatchee National Wildlife Refuge, Florida, United States - Lox_Sample_2.4 | ecosystem: Environmental > Terrestrial > Soil > Wetlands | place: USA: Florida... | reverse complement strand
CGCCGATGAGGACGCGTACAGCCCCCTCGATCGCATCAATCGATCCAACGTCAAGGCGCTCGGCCTCGACTGGTCGCTCGATCTCCCCGGCGAGCAATCCTTGGAGGCAACGCCGCTGGCGATCGATGGCGTCCTTTATTTCACGGGCAGTCACGCGGCCGTTTACGCCGTGGATGCCGCGACCGGAAAGCTCAAATGGCAGTTCGATCCGCAGACCTGGAAGCACGATCCCGGCAAGCTGATCTTGATGATGCCCGTCAACCGGGGCGCGGCGTATGCCGATGGGCGCATTTTCTCCGGCACGCTCGATGGACGCTTGATTGCGCTGGACGCGAGGACCGGCTCGTTGTTGTGGAGCACGCAGACCGTGCCCGAGACGGGAGGCAAGACCATCACCGGGGCTCCGCGCACGTTCAACGGCAAGGTCATCATCGGCAATGCGGGTGCCGACGCGGGCGAGCGCGGCTACGTGACGGCTTACGATGCGGCCACCGGCAAGCAGGTCTGGCGGTTTTACACCACACCGGGATCGCCCGAGGAGAACAAGGGTGATCCCGCGATGGAGCGCGCCGCCGCGACCTGGAGCGGTGCCTACTGGAAGACCGGCACCGGCGGCGGCGTATGGGACAGCATCGCGTTCGATGCGCAGCTGAACCGCATCTACCTCGCCACCGGCAACGCCGGCCCGTACGACCCCGACCGGCGCAGTCCCGGCAATGGCGACAATCTGTACACCGCTTCGATCGTTGCGCTGGATGCCGATACGGGCAAGTACGTCTGGCATTACCAGGTCAACCCGCGCGATGCGTGGGACTTCGACGCCACTCAGCAAATGGCGCTCGCGGATCTCACGATCGGCGGGGAGCGGCGCAAGGTGCTCATGCAGGCGCCGAAGAACGGATTCTTCTATGTGCTCGACCGGCAGACCGGCAAGCTCATCTCGGCCGAGAAGCTCGGCAAGGTCACCTGGGCGCAGCGGATCGACGCGGCGACGGGCCGGCCGGTGGAAGTGAAGGGCGCCCGCTACGAGAGCGGCGATGCCATCGTCTGGCCGAGCCCCGCCGGGGCGCACAGCTGGCAGAGCATGTCCTTCAGCCCGAAGACCGGTCTCGTCTACCTCCCTTACATGCAGGTGGGCGTTCATCTTCACCGGGGCAAGCCACAGCCGGGATTGTTTTACGTGGGCGGCTTGAGCATATCGAGCGTCATCGACGATGCGCAGGATGGGAAAGGTGCGCTCATCGCCTGGGATCCGGTCGCACAGAAGGCGCGCTGGCGCGTGCAGCAAGCGACGCTCTGGAACGGGGGTGTGCTGTCGACGGCCGGCGATCTGGTGTTCCAAGGGACCGGCGACGGGCTCCTCCTCGCCTACGATGCCGCCACCGGCGAGCGGTTGTGGCAGTTCAATGCCGGACTCGGAATCATCGGCGCACCCATCAGTTATTCGGTCGCCGGCCGTCAGTACCTATCGCTGCTGGTCGGCTACGGTGGTGCAACGGCGATTTGGAGCCGGTTGATGCCCCGCGGCTGGAAATACGGTGCGCAGCCGCGCCGGCTGCTCACCTTCTGCCTCGGCGGGCGAGCACGGCTCCCGCCGACGGCACCGCGCAGCGATTCTTTGCAGGCGCTCGACGATCCGGCGCTCAAGATCGACGGGGCGGATGCCGCGGCGGGGCACGCCATTTTCAATCTGGCCTGCTCCGCATGCCATGGCCTCAACCTCGATTCTCCCGGCTCACCCGGACCGGACCTGCGCGAGTCTCGGATCGCTCTCAGCGAGAAGGGGATCTGGGCCGTCGTGCACGATGGCGTGCTTCTGGACAAAGGCATGCCGCAGTACCCGACTCTCGGGCCGGAGCAGGTGCGGCAGATTTACGCCTATATTCGCGAAGGCGCGCGTGAAGCGCGAGAGATCCACAAGACTTCCGGGGCCCCCGGGGCTCCCGGGGCTGCCGCCGCTGCCGGGGCTTCGGCGCCTGCTACCCCTTGAACAGGCCGCGAACCTCGCGACGGAGCAACTTGCCCATCTCGTTGTAGGGCAGCGCCTCCACGATCGCGATCTTTTCCGGCACTCGCGATGAGCGCAGGCGGTCCCTGACGAGCGCGCGCAATTGCTCCTCCTCCGGCGCGGCGGACCCGGGCCTGACAACGATGGCAATCCCGACCGCCTCACCCCATTCCGCGGAGGGCACCGCGACGGCGGCCGCATCCGCAATGTCGGGATGTGCAAGCAGCACGTCCTCGATTTCTCCGGGAGAGATGTTCTCGCCCCCGCGCACGATGACATCGTCGGCGCGGCCCGCGAGGAACAGATAGCCCTCTGCGTCGAGCCAGCCCGCATCGCGTGTGGGAAACCAGCCGGCCGCGTCGAGGGCACTGCGCTCGCGATACTCGCCGGACACCTGCTCGCCGCGCACGTAGATCTCGCCGCGCTCGCCGGGGGGGAGCGGTCGCCCCGCCTCATCGCGAATTTCGACCTGCACTGTGGGCAGTGGACGACCGACGGAGGAGAGACGGGCGCGAGCGAGGGGATCGGTCGAGGCACGCGCGGCACGGTGCTCCTGCGGGCCGAGCAATGCGATGGTGGAGCTGGTCTCGGTCAGGCCGTAAGCGTTGGTGAAATCGGTCTGCGGGAACAGCTCCAGCGCCCGCTCGATGAGCTCCGTCGGCATACGGCCGCCGCCATAGGCGATGGCACGCATCGAGGAGAGATCGGCAGAGGCGCCGGCGTCCCGTCGAGCGATGACTCGCCCCAGCATCGTCGGCACCAGAAATGCGTGGGTTGCCCGCTCGCGGGCGGCGAGCTCCAGCCAGCCATCGGGATCGAACGAGGGCAGGAGCAAAATCCTGCGCATCGCATACACCGAGCTCAACAGGGCCGCGATCCCGGCGATGTGGTAAGGCGGTACGCTCACCAGAGCGGCTTCGTGCTCGGAAGCGGCGCCGAACTCGACGGTGCCGAGAATGTAGGAGAGCAGGTTCGCATGCCGCAGGAGCGCCGCTTTGGGTGCGCCCGTGGTTCCGCTGGTGAAGAGCTGAACCGCGATCCCATCGGGAGGGTCCTCCGGACCGGGCAGCGGCTCGCGCTGCGCCGCCTCGGCGAGAAAGGCGGTGCGTCCGCGTATCCGATGTCCGAGGCCGGGGCTCAGCCGCTCGATGCGCTCGGCGTCACCCACGATATACGCGGGTGCGATGCGGCTCAGCAGGGATCCGAGGTCGGGATCGGCAAGGCGGTAGTTGAGAGGCACATAGGGAACGCCCGCAAGCGCGGCGCCGAACAACGCGATGGCCGCGGCCTCGCTGCTCTCGTCGAGCAAAGCGACGTGCGAGCAGCGCGAGCCCGAGATGTCCGCCGCAGCGGCTTGCGCCGCTTGCATGAGCGCGCGGTAGGACCAGCGCCGATCCCCGCAGACCAGTCCGATACGCTCGGGCTCGGCATCGGCGGCCATCTGCAGCACGAGCGAGATGTTCATTGCCGTCGTCAGTCGGAGGAGGGCAGCGGCTTCGCATCCTTGATCAGCAGCGCCACGCCGGCGACGGCGAGCGATCCCTGGCCCGCCTTCACGCACAACAGCTCGATCTTGCCGTCGGCGTCGACATAGCGCTTGCCGATGCGCGTGCCCTGCGCGAACGCGGGATCGATCGGCCGGCGCTCGGCAGGGGCCTGCTCGGCCATGAGCGATCCGCCGCATTCGACCGCGGCATCGGCCGTGCCGCGAATGACCATCACTTCGGTATCGCACACCGCGCTCTTGAGTTTGGTTCCCGGCTTCACGAGATCGCTCCGGCGGCTTTCAAGCTCTCGATGCGCTCCCACGGAAGGCCGAGCTCCATCAGGAACGACTCGGTGTGCTCCGATGCTTGGGGGGCGCGCGTGGTCTGTACCGGAGCGTGGTTGAACTGCACCGGCCCGCGCACGAGCTTCAGCGGCGCCCCGCCGTCGGCGGCTTCCACCTCGATGAGCATGTCGTTGGCGAGCGCCTGCTCATCGCTCGCAAGATCGAGCAGGCTCTGCACCGGCGCCCACTGCCCCTTGAGCGTTTTCAAGTGCTGACGCCAGTAGGCGAAGGGATGCTTCGCGAAGGCCGCCGCGATGAGATCGCTCGCCGCCTTGGAATTCTCGATGAGCGCCCGGGTCTCGCTGAACCGCGGGTCGTCGGCCGCCTCCGCAATGCCCAGATGCTCGAAGGTGTCGCGGATGTGCGGACCCGGCGTGAGAATGCATAGATTGATCGTGCCGCCGTCCGAGGTTCGATAATTTCCCGAAAAAGGGTTGGTCGGCTGGCCGCCGGAAGTGGGCATGCCGTTACGGATCACCTTGCCGCTCTCGATGAATTGGTCGACCGCGGTCCCGGCCGCCCACCAGGCCGTGCTGAGCAGCGACACGTCGAGCTCGAGCGCCTCACCCGTGCGTTCCCGATGGAAAAGGGCCGCGGCGATTCCGCCGGCGATGTTCATGCCGCCGATCGAGTCGCCGAATGCGGCGATGCCCTGCGTGAGCGGGCCCTCGAGCTCTTTGGGCGTCATGGAGTAACCGATGCCGCTGCGCGACCAGAAGGCCGTACCGTCGAATCCGCCGACGTCGCGTTCCGGGCCTTTGTCGCCGTAGGCGCTGCCGCGCGCATAGATGATCTCGGGGTTCGCGGCACGGATGTGCTCGATATCGAACTTGAGCTTCTGGCGCTGCGACGGCAGGTAGTTGGTCAGAAAGACATCGCTGCTCCTGGCGATCTCGTAAAGCAGCTCGATGCCCGCCGGGGTGGAAAAATCGAGACCGACGCTGCGCTTGCCGCGGTTCGGATGCTCCATCAGGGTGTTGCGCAGGGGATCGAGCTTCATGCCGCCGAGATTGATGAATCCGCGCTGGGTGTCTCCCCGCACCGGGTGCTCGATCTTGATGACATCGGCGCCCCAGTCGGCCAGGATTGCGCCCGCGGCGGGGACGAACGTGAACTGCGCGACCTCCAGTACCCGGATTCCTTTCATTACCAGCGACATATCTACCCCCGTCGATTCCCTCGGCACCGCTCTCGGACCATGATATCGAATCCCGCCGCTCGAGGCCTCCCGCGCCGGCAGCGCTTTTGCTATGATACTAAGCTAGCTCAGCAATGATTTCCTGGCAATTGCGGCGGCCGGCGCAGCGTTTACACCTTCGGCGGCGGCGCAGATAATGAACATCACCGTTGCGCAGTCGCGTCCGCGGGGGAGAGAGCCATGGCCATGACCAAGTCGGACGGATTCAGTCCCCAGGTGCTGCTGGATATCTACCGCAAGGCGCTGCTGATTCAGCTCTTCGATGAGCGCATGCGCTCGTTGATTTCGACCGGGCGGATGGCGGCGGTCTATTACTCTCCCCGCGGTCAGGAGATCCTCGCGGCGGCGATGGGCGTGAACCTCGATCCGACCGATTACCTGGTCACGACTTATCGCGGTGTCCACGACCAGCTGGCGAAGGGTATGCCGCTGCGGCAGATGGTCGCTGAGTATGCGGGCAAGGCGACGGGCGCATGCAAGGGCAAGGGCGGCGCGATGCACATCACCTATCCGAAAGCCGGAATCATGGTGACCACCGGCGTGGTCGGCAGCGGCTTGCCCATCGCCAACGGCCTCGCGCTGGCATCGCAGCTGAAGGGCGATGGCCGCGTGACGCTGTGCAATTTCGGCGACGGTGCGTCCAACATCGGGGCATTCCACGAGGCGCTCAACATGGCGTCCTTGTGGCGGCTGCCGGTCATTTTTCTTTGTCAGAATAATCATTTCGCCGAGTGCACGCGCTACGAGGACGGCACGAGCGTCGCCCGTGTCGCGGAGCGTGCGGCTTCTTACGGGATGCGCGGCGTGACGGTCGATGGCAACGATGCACAGGCCATGTGGCAGGCTTCGCGGGAGGCCGTCGCGCGCGCGCGCGCCGGCGAGGGACCGACGCTCCTCGAGGCGATGACCTTTCGGTTCATGGGCCATTATTTCGGGGATCCCGGCGCCTATATTCCGAAGGACGAGTACGCCGCGGCGCTCGCGCGCGATCCGATGCCCGCGACCAGGGCGGCGGTGCTGCGGGCGAAAGCGGCGAGCGAGGCCGATCTCGAGACGATCGCGCGCGACATCAATGCGCAAATCGACGACGCGGTGAAGTTTGCCGCGGAGTCGAGTCCACCGGATCCCGGCGAGATCAATAAAGACATCTACGCCCCGGGAGCCCCCGCATGAGCACCGAAACCGCTGCTGCGCCGCAGACCATGAGCTTCACGGACGCTTATCGCATGGCCTTGGAAGAGGCGTTGGAAAGCGATCCGAGCGTGCTGCTCCTGGGCGAGGACATCGGCGACAAGGAAGGGGGCGGCGTATTCAAGGTGACCAAGGGTCTTTCCACGAAATATGGCGCGCATCGCGTGCGCACGACCCCGATCTCGGAGCAGGCGATCCTCGGCGCCGCCGTGGGGGCGGCGCTTGCCGGCATGCGGCCGGTCGCCGAGATCATGCTGATGAATTTCGTCACCGTCGCCATGGATCAGATCGTGAATCATGCGGCGAAGTTGCGCTTCATGTCCGGCGGACAGACCGGAGTGCCGATCACCATTCGCACCCGCACGGGGGCGGGGGCCGGCACCGCCGGACAGCATTCGGACATGCTCGAGGCGTGGTTCGCCCACGTCGCCGGAATGAAAGTCGTCGTCCCCTCGACGCCGGCGGATGCGAAAGGCTTGTTGACCTCGTGCATCTTCGACGACGACCCCTGCCTGTTCATCGAGGATGGCCTGACGCGCGCCCTCACGGGCCCGGCGCCGCCGCCCGGACATCGTGTGCCGCTCGGCAAGGCGCACGTCGCGCGAAGCGGCAGCGACGTATCGGTCATCGGCTATGGGCGGCCGTTGCGCGATACCTTGGCGATTGCCGAACGGCTGGCTCAAGAGGGTATCCAGGTCGAAGTCGTCGACCTGCGCACGGTTTCGCCGCTCGATACCGACGGCGTCCTGAAATCGGTGGCCAAGACGCGCCGCGCCGTGGTGGTTCACGAGGCCCCGCGCAGCTTCGGCGTCGGCGCGGAAGTGGCGGCGCGCATCCAGGAGCACCTCTACGGGCAGCTCGCCGCGCCCGTGCTGCGGGTCGCTTCGCGCGACGTCACGGTGCCCTTTGCCAAGGTGCTGGAAACGGAATACCTCTACAAGCCCACCGAGATCGAATCGGCGATCCGGCGCACGCTCGAGGCGAAGGCACCGCGGTGAGCGCTTGGACGCAAATGACACACGCCTGACCGATCAGGTCGCGGTCGTCACCGGCGGCGGAGGCGGCATCGGCCGCGCGATCGCCCTCGCGTTGGCCTCCGTCGGCGCGGATGTCGTGATCGGCGACATCGTGCCCGAGCGCTGCGAGGAGACGGCGGCCCGCGTGCGCGAGCTCGGGCGCAAGGCTTTGGCCGTATCCACCGACGTCATGGAGACCGCTCAGGTGCTCGCCCTCATCGAGCGGGCCGCGGGCGAATTTGGCCGGATCGACATCCTGGTCAACAATGCCGGCGGTGTGACCCCGCGGCCGTTCATCGAGCAGTCGGAACGCTCGTGGCGAAAGCACATCGATCTCAATCTCGTGAGTGTGCTGGCGGCGACCTCCGCCGCCGCGCCGATCATGATCAAGGGCGGCCGGGGCGGCTCCATCATCAATGTCACCAGCATCGAGGCCTCGCGCGCGGCGCCGAGCTATGCCGTGTACGCCGCTTGCAAGGCGGGCATCAACAATTTCACGCGCACCCTGGCCGTCGAGCTCGCCGATCACGGCATCCGCGTGAATGCCATCGCTCCCGACATGACCGACACCCCGGGGCTTCGCGGCAATCGCGCCGGACCGGTCGATCCGTCGACATGGGTCGAAGTCACCGAGGAGCAGAAGAATGCCGTGGCCCGGCGCATTCCGTTGGGCCGCCCCGGAATCGACACCGAGTGCGGCGCCGCCGCCGTCTTTCTCGCCTCGCGGATGAGCAGCTACATCACCGGCGTCATTCTGCCCGTCGACGGGGGAACCTCGGGGTCGGGCGGCTGGGTTCGAAGCCGCGCCGGCAAGGGCAAGTGGGTCCTCATCGAATGAAGATCAACGTCTCGCTGCCCTTCGACAAGATCCAGTATCCGGACGAGTTTCTGCGCGCCGGCGCGATCGCGGAGATCGCACGGGCGGCGGAGCGCGCCGGTTTCGTCGCCGGCTGCGATACCGATCATCCGGTGCCCACGGGACGCTGGCTCGATGCCGGCGGCCATCACGCGCAGGACCCGTTCGTCATACTGGCTTTCGTTGCCGCGGCCACCCGCACGCTGCGGCTGCAGACCGGGATTCTCGTGCTGCCTTACCGCCATCCCTTCATCACGGCACGCGCGGTCGCCACACTCGACCACCTGTCCGGGGGGCGCGTCACCCTGGGCGTGGGCGCCGGCTATCTCAAGGGCGAGTACAAGGCCCTGGGGGTCGACTTCGAGCGCCGCAACGAGATCATGGACGAGTATCTCAAGGCGATGAAGGCGGCCTGGACCGCGGACGAATTCACGTTTCAGGGCACGGGCTATCAGGCCCTCGGAAATCGCATTCTGCCGCGACCGATCCAACAGCCGCATCCGCCGCTCCTGATCGGCGGCAATTCGAGGCGCGCGATTCGCCGCGCGGTCGAGTTGGGCGATGGCTGGAATCCCTTCATCACCTCGGGTGCGGTGTCCGCGACGAGCCGCACCGCGGCGATGACCGATGAGATGGATCTCGCCGCGGGCATTGCCTATATGCGCGAGCACTGCGCGAAGGTGGGCCGGACGCGGCTTCCGGAGATCGTCGTGGGTGCCGTCAATCGACCCAACGAGGCGTGGAATGCGCAGGCGCTGCTGGAGAAAATCGCCAAGATGCGCGAGCTCGGTGTCAGTACCGTGGGAGCGACCATCGACGGCAACAGCCGCGCCGAGTGGTGCGCCAACGCGGAGCGCTACGGCGCCGAGATTATCGCGAAGCTGCCGTGACCGCGAGCCGCGTCGAGGCGAGGCGAATCTGGGCACCGCTCGAGCCGCTGCGCGAGCGGGTGTACCGCAGGATCTGGTCGGCAAGCGTGATCTCGAACTTCGGCCAGCTCATCCTGGGCGTGGGTGCGGCGTGGGAAATGACGCGCCTCACCTCATCGCCCGGCATGGTCGCCCTGGTGCAGACCGCGCTGATGGTGCCGTTGATGCTGGTCTCCGTGCCGGCCGGCGCGATCGCCGACATGTTCGACCGGCGCAAGATCGCGCTCGTGGGACTGGGATTCGCCACGCTCTGTGCGGCCACGCTCACGACGCTCGCGCTCGCGGGACTCACCACTCCGTGGATCCTGCTCGCTTTCTGCTCGCTCATCGGCGGGGGCGTCGCGCTCTACAATCCCGCGTGGGCCGCATCCATCGGCGAGCAGGTGAGCGCGGAGCATCTGCCGGCCGCCGTCGCGCTCGGGTCCATCAGCTACAACCTGGCGCGCAGCTTCGGCCCTGCCGTGGGCGGCCTCGTGGTGCTCGCGTTCGGTGTTCCGGCCGCATTCCTCATCAATGCGCTCGCGTACCTGCCGCTGCTGGCGGCGTTCGCATTTTGGCGGCGCAAGCAAGTCGCCGCGAGGCTGCCTGCGGAACGGATCGGCGGCGCGCTCGTTGCAGGTGCGCGCTATGCCCGGCATTCGCCGCCGGTTCGCGCGGCCATGGTGCGCGCCTTCGCGTTCGGACTCGCCGGAGCGGCGGCCGCGGCGCTGGTGCCGCTCGTCGCGCGCGATCTGCTGAAGGGCAACGCGAGCACGTACGGGCTCTTGCTCGGCTGCACCGGCGCGGGCGCGGTCATCGGGGCGCTGCTCGTCAACAAGGCGCGCGACCGCTTGAGCGCCGAGCAAGCCTTCGGGCTGTGTGCGTGCACGGCGGGACTCATGCTGCTGGTGATCGGCGCAAGCCGCGTGCTGCTGCTCACCGCCGCCGCGATGATCCTCGCCGGCGCGGCGAACATGCTGAGCATCGCCCTCATCAGCGTGAGCGTGCAGCTTTCAGTGCCGCGCTGGGTGGCGGCCCGGGCGATCGCCGGCTATCAGGCCTCGCTCACCGGCGGAATCGCGCTGGGAGCCTGGGGTTGGGGGCGTGTAGCCGCGCATTGGAGCCTCGAGGTCGCCTACTTCGCCTCCGGCGCCGCGCTCTGCCTGACGCCCTTGATCGGACTGCTCATGCCGATGCGGCGCACCTCGCCGACCGATGTCGAGATGATCGAGATCGGCGCCGAGCCCGAGATTGCGCTCGACATCACCGCGCGCTCGGGACCCATCGTCATCGAGATCGACTATCGGGTGGATCCCGCGGAGGCGCGCGGGTTCTATGAGGTGATGCTGAAGCTGCAGCGCGCCCGGCTGCGCAACGGTGCGTATCAGTGGTCGTTGGCTCGCGATCTGGCGGATCCCGCGCTCTGGACCGAACGCTACCACCTGCCCACGTGGCTGGATTATCTGCGCCTGCGCA
>Ga0335075_10018001_pt1 | contig 10484 bp, 9 predicted proteins | sample Lox_Sample_24_FD_206723 | JGI IMG/M metagenome (GOLD analysis project Ga0335075, IMG submission 206723) | Soil microbial communities from Loxahatchee National Wildlife Refuge, Florida, United States - Lox_Sample_2.4 | ecosystem: Environmental > Terrestrial > Soil > Wetlands | place: USA: Florida... | reverse complement strand
CTCCTCGCGCACGCCCGCGCGCTGTTGCACGGCGCGTTCGCCGGCGTGGAAGCCGGCGTCGGCGACGCGGGCCGCCTCGGCCCTGGCGGGGGTCTCGTTCACGTGGCTTCCCCTTCCGGACCGGCCACTAGTAACGGATCTTGGTACATTTTTCCGTTAGAACGAGTGTAATCCCGCCGCGCGGCATGGCCCGCCCTCAGAGCACCCCGAGCGCCTTGAGCCGCGCGACGACCTCGGCCGACTCGGCGTCCGTGAGCGGCAGCCGCGGCGGGACGAGCCACCGCTCCCCCACCCCGGCGGCGGCGACCGCCGCCTTGTACGCCGCGGGGGTCGCCCCGCTCCTGAGCACGGCCTGCACCGCGCGGAGCCTGGCCTCGAGCCGCGCCGCGTCGTCAAGCTTGCCCGCCCTGACCGCGTCGTAGACGCCGGTCACCAGTTCTGGCACGACGTTGGCGTTCGCGCAGATCGTGCCGCGGGCACCGGCCAGCAGGTAAGCGACGAGCATCGAGTCCGTCCCGGTGAGGACCGAGAACTGCGCGGCGGCGCCGGCCGCCGCCACCGCGTCGAGCAACTCCGCCGCGTACCCGAGGTCCCGGCCGGAATCCTTCAGCCCGGCGACGCGGGGATGCGCGGCCAGGGCCGCCGCGACCGCGGGCGCTATCTGGATCTTGGTGAACACCGGGATGTTGTACAGCACGAGGGGCAGCGCCGAGGCGTCCGCGAGCCGGGAGAAGAACCCCCGCTGCTCGGCCGCGCTCAACGGGTAGTAGGCCGGCGGCGCAGCGAGGACCGCCGTGCCGCCGTGGTCGGCGTAGGCGGCGATCTCCGCCACGGCCTGCTCGTGGTTGTGCGCGAACACGCCGGGGATGACCGGCATGCCGCCCGGCACCGACGCGGCGACGGTTTCCACCACCGCGACGCGCTGGTCAAGGCCGAGGCTGTACCCCTCGCCGGTCGAGCCGAGCGGGCTGATGCCCGCCACGCCCCGGCCGGCCAGTCGCTCGACCAGGCGGCGCAGGGCTCCGTGGTCCACCCGGCCCGCCTGGTCAACGGGCGTGAGCAGGGCGACGATGACACCCTCAAGAGCTGGCACAGCGCGGTCCTCCGTTCGGTTACTGGCGGCTAGGGCGTTCCAGGTACCTGGTGTCAGGCTCGGCGAAGCCGTATTTCTTGTAGAGCTCGTGCGCGTCTGACGTGTGCAGGCTCCAGCGGAAGTCCGCGCCGGGTCCGCGGTCGATCATCGTCGCCACCAGTTCCTTGCCGAGGCCCTCGCCCCGCGCGGCCGGCAGGATGAAGACGTCTGACAGGTAAGCGAACGCGACCCCGTCGGAGATGGCGCGGGCGAAGCCGACCTGCCGTCCCGTGGCCGACTCGTACACGCCGACGACGCGCCACGAAGAGGCCAGCTGCGCCTCGAAGTCCGCCCTGGTGCGGGTCCTGCCCCAGTACGCCTCGGTGGACAGGAACTGCCACACCGCGTCCGCGTCGACCCGGCTAAGGTCGTCGTCCAGCTCGTACGCACCGGAATTGAAGATCACCTTGGCATGCTAGCGAACGATTGCGCCCGCGCTTGAGTGCACCGTGCCCGGTGGCCGGTAACGTGGGGGCGACGGTTCGCGGGCCGAGGTCATCGGCAGGCTGGAGGCGGCGTGAGCACCCGGGTCATTGTCACCGGCGGTGCCGGGTTCATCGGGACGCTGCTCGCCCGGCGGCTGCTGGCCAAGCCGGTCACGATCGGCGACGCCAGGCCCGCCCCCGTCGACGAGCTCGTGCTGGTGGACCTCGCCGTGCCGCCGTCCGACGTGGCGGCCGACCCCCGCGTGCGGGCCGTGACCGGGGACCTGGCCGACGTGGCGGGCGAGCTCGCGGACGCCGACGCCATCTTCCACCTCGCCGGGGTGGTGAGCGGCGCGGCCGAGGCCGACTTCGACCTGGGGATGCGCGTGAACGTCGACGGGACGCGCGCCGTGCTTGAACGCGCCAGGCGGCACCGGACGCCGCCCGTGCTCGTCTTCTCAAGCTCGCTGGCGGTCTTCGGTGCGGACCCGGCGCTGCCGCCAAGCACGGGAAGCCCCGTCGGTGACGACACCCTGCCGCGGCCGCAGTCCAGCTACGGCATCCAGAAGTTCATCGGCGAGCAGCTCGTGGCCGATTACGCGCGCAAGGGGTTCGTGCGCGGCCGCTCGGTCCGGCTGATGACGGTGGCGGTGCGCCCAGGGAAACCCAACGCGGCGGCGTCCAGCTTCGTGTCCGGGATCATCCGCGAGCCGCTCGCGGGGCTGCGAGCGACCTGCCCGGTGGCGCCGGACACCCCGGTCGCGCTGTCCTCGCCGCGCCGGACGCTGCAAGGCATCCTGCGCGCCGCCGCCGTCGGCGACGCCGCGTGGGGCAGCAGGACCGCGATGAACCTGCCGGCGCTCGCCACGACCCCCCGGTCCATGGCCGAGGCCATGGACCGGGTCGTCGGCTACGCCGCGAGCGACCACATGGACTGGACCGACGATCCGGTCATCGGCGCCATCGTGCGCAGCTGGCCCGCCCGCGTCGAGACGCCCCGTGCGAACGCGCTCGCGCTCCGCCCCGAGGCCTCGTTCGACGACATCGTGCGCGCGTACCTCGACGATGAGGGTGAGCACCGCCCCTGAGCCGGGCGGGCCGCGGTCAGCGCGGCTCGAGCGTGGTCATCGTGACCGAGGTGGCGTCGATCGCGTCGGTCCAGCGAACGGTGCCGTCCTTCATGGCCGCGTTCATCGCCGCCATGACCTCATCCGGGTGCGCGCTGAGCTCGTAGATCGCGGCGTACTTGGCCTTGTCGCCGCCCACGACCTTGAACCGGCGGCCGGCGATGACGCCGGGCAGCGCGGAGAACTCCGGCAGGTGGATGTCGTCGTACCAGGCGTTGTACTCGTCTTCCCGCCCCTCGGCGGGGTTCGTGTAGACGATCAGGGTGTACTTGTGGCTCATCGTGAACCTCCTGCTCTGCCCGCCGCAGACGAGCTCTGGCGCATCATTGTCGCTGCCGCTATCGCTACCCGCTATCCGGCCTTCACGCAAGGGCCGGGAGCGGGGCCCGCGCTTCAGCCCGCCGCTTGCGGCTTGTCCTGGCCGACTTGCGGCTTGTCCGTGCCCGCTTCGCCGCTCGGTGGCTGCGTGGCGTCGGAGGGGGCGGCGTCGGAGGGGGCGGCATCAGAGGGGGCGGCGGCCGGGGCCGGCGTGGCATGTTTGGCCCGGTACTCCTGGACGGACTGGCTGACATGCGACAGGACCTCGGGCTGGACGCGGTAGAGGCCCTTGCGGTCGTACCACCGCACCACGACGGTGCCCAGGACGAGCCAGAACAGCAGGCCGGCCGACGCGGCCACGGTTCCGCGGGTCAGGCCGGCGACGCCCTGAGCGTCGAAGTACAAGATCGACCGGGTGCCCGCCAGTACCTGGCGCAGCGGTTCCGCGTAGCTCAGGAAGTGCAGGAAGTGGGGCAGCGCCTCGATCGGCACGGTCCCTCCGGCCGAGGCTAGGCCGGCGTAGACGAACAGCAGGAGGCCGATCAGCTGCCCGAAGCTGCCGGCCGCCGCGAACAGCGCGACCATCCCTGCCCCCGTGCTGACCGCGCACAGCCAGGTAAAGACCCACAGCAGCCACGGGTAGGGCATGTCCATGCCCACTCCCCAGGCCACCAAGAGCATCACCGCGGTCACCACGGCAGTCAGCACGGCGATGAGCGCCCATTTGATGAGCAGGGTCTGCCACCGGTTGATGGGCACCGGCTGGCGCTGGCGCCACCGCGGCCCCACCTCGGAAGTGGCATAGCCGAGCGCGGAATCCACGAAGGAGTTCACGATCGCGGCGCCCACGAACCCGCACAAGATCGTCAGTAGCGCGATGTAGAACGCGCTTAGCCCAAGCGCCGCGTTGTTCGGCAGGGGACGGTACGGCGCGATCGTCACCGCGACCGGGTCGGCCAGCAGCACCTTGGTGGCGGGCGCTTGCGCGCCGGCCGGGACCATGGGCGCCAGGCGCCGGCCGATCTGACGGGACGCCACCGCCAGCGCGGGCTGCAAGACCTCGGTGGCCAGCTGAGTCCCGACCGTGCCGGCCCGCTGATTGGTCAAGATCTCTACCTGGGGGGCGGTGCTTGCGGCGCTCGCCGGGTGCAGGCCCGCCACGGTGAGCAGGCTGGCGGTGAAGCGGGGCGGGATCACCAGCGTCGCGTACAGGCCATCGCGGCCCATCGCCTGCTCCGCCTCGGGCAGGGTCAGCACTTCGAGGTGCAGCCGGCCCGACACCGCCGGGCTGCCGAGCAGGCCGGCCTGTACCTGCTGTCCGATCTGGAGGCGTTGCGGGCCGACCGCGGCGCCCCCGTCCTGATTCACCACCGCCACCGGCAGGCCGCTCAAGTGGGCGAGCGGGTTGACGACCGACGCGATGTAGAACGCCGTCATGACCGCCACCAGCACGGACGCCAGGACCAGGGGCGTGACCCAGATAGCACGGACCCGCAGCAGGCGGCCCGCCCGGACGGGCAACCGCGGGTCCGGTGCCCGGCGCGGGCCGGCCGGGGAACCGTGGCTCATGGCAGCCCCCTAACTAGCCTGACACCGCCAGTGACTCGACCGTTACCTTCAGGCTAGACCCCGCTGCTTCTGCGACCGCGACCGGGACACTCGCCGCCGTCGCGCGCGCTGTCGCTATCCGGCATCCGGTCCGCGCGCGATCCCGCCACATGGCCCGGCACTGCTACCGTGAATTTGCTGGCAGTTGACACCGCTTTTGGTCATACTTGAGCGGTTCTGGGCGGAGAGAGGGTATATGGCGGCGCTGGTAGGCCGGGACGCGGAGATGGCGCGGCTGCGTGGCTTGCTGGATGACGCCGCGGCCGGGCACGCGGTGACCGCGCTGATCGGCGGCGACGCCGGCGTGGGCAAGTCGCGCCTGGTCACCGAGGTCATGACGGCAGCTGAGGGCGGTGGCTTCACCGTGCTCAGCGGCCAGTGCGCCGAGATCGGCGACAGCGTGCCCTACCTGCCGTTCGCGGACGCGTTCCGCACGGCGCCGACGCACGTCCAGCAGGTCGTCAAGTCGCGCCCCGTCCTCGCGCGGCTGCTGCCCGACGGCGGCGAGCCGGCGCCGGAGACCGACTCGTCCGGCATGGCCCGCCAGCAGATGTTCGGCGCGGTCCTCGCGACCCTCGTGGAACTCGCCGCCGCGAGCCCGGTGCTGCTCGTGCTCGAGGACCTGCACTGGGCCGACGCGACAACGCGCAACCTGGTGACGTTCCTTGCCCGGATGCTGCGCCGCGAGCGCGTCGCCGTCGTTGGCACCTACCGCACGGACGACCTGTACCGCAGGCACCCGCTCGGCGAGGTCGTGGCGGAGCTGCGCAGGCTCCCGTCGGTGACGCTCGTCGAGCTTGGCCCGCTGCCCGCCGCCGCGCTCGCCGAGCACCTGTCGAGCCTGCCGAACGGCCCGTCGCGGCTGTCCACCGCCCTGCTCGGCAGCCTGGTCGAGCGGGCCGAGGGCAATGCCTATTACGCGGAAGAACTGCTCGCCGCCTCGTCGGGATCGTCGGCGATGCTGCCCTCCGGCCTCGCCGCGCTGCTGCTCGCGCGGGTGGCGCGGGTGTCCGACGCGGCGCAGCGGGTCCTGCGGGCCGCGGCCGTGGCCGGGCGGCGCGCGAACGACCAGCTGATGCTGGCTGCCTCCGGCCTGGCCGACGCCGAGTACACCGAGGCGGTCAGGGAACTGGTCGCGCACCAGCTGCTCGTGCCCGACGGTCTCGACGGGTACCGGTTCCGGCACGCCCTCCTGCGCGAGGCCGTCTACGGCGACCTCCTGCCCGGGGAGCGGACAAGGCTGCACGGCCGGTATGCCGCGCTGCTCGCGACCGAGTTCGCCAACAGCGGGCCTGGCGCCGCGGCCGAGCTCGCCCATCACAGCCTCACCAGCCACGACGTCCCCGGCGCGCTGGCCGCGTCGGTCCTGGCGGGCGAGGAAGCCGAGCGGATCGGCGCCCCCGCCGAGGCTCACCGGCACTACGACCAGGCGCTTGAGCTATGGGACCGGGCCGCGGACGCGGAGAAGCTGGCCGGGATGAGCCGCGGCGAACTCGGGCTCAAGTCCGCCTCGGCCGCCGCGGCGAGCGGCGACGTCCCGCGGGCGGTTCAGCTGCTGCGCCACATCCGCGCGGCGGCGCTGTCCGAGGACGCGACCCCGGAGCTCAGTACCCGGGCGGGCGAGCGCCTCGCGTTCTACCTGATGCAGACGGACGACTCGGGGTGCGAAGTCGAGGCGCTGCGGGTGATCGGGGAAACCGTCGAGCAGGCACCCGCCGAGCCGCCAAGCGCGAATCGCGCGCGGGCGATGGCCACGTACGCCCTGGCGTGGCTCGTCAGCGGTGACGACACCGCCGCCAGGGAATGGGCGGAGCGGGCGCGCGCGGAGGCGGTACGGTCCGGCGCGGACTGGGTCATCGCCGACGTCCTGGTCACCCTCGGCATGATCAGCGCCCGCGGAGGCGACCCCGCGGAGGCCATCAGTCAGTTCGCGGCCGCCCACGAACAGGCGATCGGCACGCACATGTTCGGCGTTGAGCTGCGGGCCGCCTATCACCTGGCGGCGACGCGGCTGGCGACCGGAGACCTGGCCGGGGCGTCCGCCGCCGCGCACGCCGGGGTCAAGCGGGCCGACGCCGAGGGCCTGGGGCTCGCCCCTTACGGGCTTGACGTGCAGCACCTGCACTTCCAGGCGCACTACGCCGACGGCGCCTGGGACCACGCCGAGGAAATCGCGCGGACCTTCCCGGTCTGGGTGACGAAGCAGCCGGAGGCCGTGCTTTCCGCGATGGCGCTGTTCATCGACGTGGCCCGGGGCAGCGCGGTGGCCGACGAGCGGCGGACCTGGCTTGAGCCGTTCTGGGGCGACGTCTTCGTCGCCTACATCGCCCGCGGGCTGCTCGCGGAGCGGGCACTGTGGCGGGGCGACACGGAGACGGCGCTCACCGAGGCGGAGGCGGCGCTCGCCGCGGACGCGGAACGAGGCCTGTCCCCGGCCGCCGTCCGGGTGGCGGCCATCGCGCTTGGCGCCCGCGCCGACCGGGCGGCCGCCGCGCGCGCGGCCGGCATCACCACGGCCGTGGCCGCGGAGGAGGCGGCGGGGGCGCGGCTGCTCGACCTGGCGCGCGAGGGCGCCCGCTTCCCGTCCCGCCCCAAGCTGGTCCTCGGCCCGGAAGGCCGGGGCTGGCTGGCCCGCGCCGAGGCCGAGTACCAGCGGCTCATCGGCCGCAACGACCCGGCGGCCTGGGAGAAGGCGCTGGCCGCGTTCGGGCCCGGCTACATCTACGAGACCGCCAGGACACGGTGGCGGCTGGCGGAGTCCCTGGCGCTGACCGGGCGTCCGCGCGAGGCGGCCGAGACGTGGCGCGCGGCCGCGGATACGGCCGCCACGCTGCGCGCGGAGCCGCTGCGGGCCGCCCTGGCCGACCTCGCGCGCCGACTGGGCCTTGACACCGGCAGCGGCCGCGACGCGGGCAACATCGAGGGCAAGGGCTCGGTCGCGGCGCTCACCCCGCGGGAACGCGAGGTGCTGCGCCTGATGTCCCGTGGCCTGTCCAACCGCCAGATCGGCGAGGAGCTGTTCATCTCCCAGAAGACCGCCAGCGTCCACGTGTCCAACATCCTCGCCAAGCTTGGCGCCGCCACCAGAACCGAGGCCGCGGCCATCGCCCGCGCCCAGGAAAGCTGACCTCGGCGGGGCCGGCGGCCGGCCAGGGGGGTGTGGGCGGGCCGTTGCGTCTGGTGCATCATGGCCTGATGCCGCTGTTCTCTCTCGACGGCCTTGCGCCCACCGTGAGCCCCACCGCCTGGATCGCCCCGACGGCCACCCTCGTCGGCGACGTCCGCGTGGAAGACGAGGCCTCGGTCTGGTACGGGGCGGTGCTGCGCGCCGATTTCGGCCCGATCATCGTGCGACGGGGCGCCAACGTCCAGGACGGCTCCGTGCTGCACGGCGACGGCGACCCCGCCTGCGACGTCGGCGAGGGCGCGACCATCGGTCACCTGTGCGTGGTGCACAGCGCCCGGATCGGTACGGAGGCGCTGATCGGCAACGGCGCCACCGTGCTCGACGGCGCGGTGATCGGCAGCCGTGCCCTCGTCGCGGCGGGCGCGACGGTGCCGCCGGGCATGGTCATCCCCGACGGGATGCTGGCGGCGGGCGTGCCCGCCCGCGTCGTCGGCGAGCTCACCTCCGGCGCGAAGGCCTGGGTGGAAACGAATCCCGCCACGTACCGCGCCCTGGCCAGGCGGCACGCGGCCGGCGTCCGCCCGGTTGGCTAGCGGCACGCCCCGTGGCCGACCCGGCCGACCCGGGTGGGCCAGAATGATCGTTATGGAATTTGGCGTAGCAATCTTCCCCACCCATGACGCGATCCGGCCCGGTGACGTCGCCAGGCTCGCCGAGGAACGCGGGCAAGAGTCGCTGTTCTTCCCCGAGCACACCCACATGCCGGCCAGCCACACCCCCCACCCGAGCGGGCGGTCGCTGCCCCGCCGCTACTCGCACACGTTCGACCTGTTCGTCGCCGTGACCGCGGCGGCGACGGCGACATCGCGGCTGCGCGTTGGCAGCGGCGTGTGCCTGGTGATACAGCGCGACCCGATCGTCACCGCGAAAGAGGTCGCCAGCGTCGACCACCTGTCGGGCGGGCGCTTCGAGTTCGGCGTCGGCGCGGGGTGGAACCGGGCGGAGATGGCCAATCACGGTACCGACCCGCGCAAGCGGATGACCGTGCTGCGCGAGCGGGTCGAGGCGATGAAGGCCATCTGGACGCAGGACGAGGCGTCCTATTCCGGCGAGTTCGTGCGGTTCGACCGCATCTGGTCGTGGCCGAAGCCCGCACAGCGCCCGCATCCCCCCGTGCTGGTCGGCGGCGAAGGGCCGACCGTGCTCGACCGGGTGCTCGCGTTCGGCGACGGCTGGATGCCGAACTACGCGCCTTCCGGCATCCTCGAGCGCGCGGCGGACCTGCGTTCCCGCGCCGACCGGCCGATCTCGCTTCAGGTCATGGGAATTCCAGCCGACCCCAAGGCGCTGGAGGCCTACGCGGCCGCGGGGTTCGCCCGCGCGCTGCACTGGCTGCCCTCGGCCGGGCGCGGGCCGGTCGAGCGGGCGCTCGAGGCCTGGGAGTCCGCAATCGCCGAATTCACCGGAGAAGGGACAGCATGACCGCGATACCAGCCGGACAGGACGTCACCGGGACCAGGCAGCTCGCCGCCTGGCGGGAGCGAGTCATGCCGCCGGTCGAACGGCTGGCCGGGGATCTGTGGTCGATCCCCGTGCCGATCCCCCGGAACCCGCTGCGGTACGTGTCTTCCTACGCGCTCGCGTCCGGCGGCGGCCTGGTGCTGCTTGACACCGGCTGGGCCGCCGAGGAGTCGTGGGCCGCGCTCACGGCGGGCCTTGAGTCGATCGGCGCGAGCGTCGGCGATGTCCGCGGCGTGCTGGTCAGCCACATGCACCTGGACCACGCCGGGCTCGCCGGCCGGCTGCGCGACGCGTCGGGCGCGTGGATCGCGATGCACCCGGCCGACCGCGCGGTGATCGCCAGCCCCGACCTGCGCGATGCCGAGCGGGCGGTGGCACTGGAGGTGGCCTTCCTGCGCTCGCTCGGTGCGCCGGCGGACGAGGCGGCGGACGCGGTGGGCTCGCCCGCGGACTACCGGGCCTTCACCAGCATCGCCCTGCCCGACCGGGAGCTGTCCGACGGCGACCTGGCCGACGTGCCCGGCTGGCGGCTGCGGGCCGTGCACACCCCCGGCCACACGCCGGGGCACCTGTGCTTCGTCGATGAACTGTCGCAGCGGCTGTTCGCCGGCGACCACATCCTGCCCCGGATCACGCCCAACATCTCGGTCCACGCGATCGAGGGCGCGCAGCCGCTCGCCGACTACCTGGAGTCCCTGGCCAAGGTGCGCGACCTGAACGTGGACGAGGTCATGCCCGCCCACGAGTGGCGGTTCCGCGGCCTGGCGCAGCGGGCCGACGACATCGCCGCCCACCACGAGCGACGGCTGGGCGAACTGCTCGCCGCCATCGCCGGGCACCCCGACGCGACCTCCTGGGACCTGGCGGGCCACCTGACCTGGTCCAGGTCGTGGGATCAGTACAGCGGGCGGATGCGGATCAGCGCGGTCACCGAGACCGCCGCGCACGTGCTCGAGCTGGCGAGGCGCGGGCTGATCAGCTCAAGCGGCGGCGCGGCGCCGACCTACCGGGTCGCGCCGCACGCGGTCGGTTAAGTGGCTCGGCGCCCGGCGCCGGAGCGCGGCGCCCCGGGCAGGTCCCGGGCGCCGCACCCCAGGCGCCGCACCCCCGGGCACCGCACCCCCGGGCACCGCACCCCCGGGCACCGCACCCCCGGGCACCGCACCCCCGGGCACCGCACCCCCGGGCGCTTTTTCCCGAAAAATCGGGATAAAGCGGCCGGGTCT
>Ga0335075_10018000_pt1 | contig 10485 bp, 11 predicted proteins | sample Lox_Sample_24_FD_206723 | JGI IMG/M metagenome (GOLD analysis project Ga0335075, IMG submission 206723) | Soil microbial communities from Loxahatchee National Wildlife Refuge, Florida, United States - Lox_Sample_2.4 | ecosystem: Environmental > Terrestrial > Soil > Wetlands | place: USA... | reverse complement strand
CGCTCGCGGAAAAGCCGTCGCCACATTCCGATTCGGCTCATCGTCGCCCGTGCGCTGTCCCATCCGCCCACGGTAGGCGCCACGACCGTTACGCCTCCCTCGCGGTACCAGTCAAGGTACTGCGGCTCCTCCATCACCAAAGGGCAGGCGGCATCGATGACAATGGCTTCGCCGTGCACCCTCCGGGCAGTGTCTTCCGCCATATTGCGTAACCTTTGGAGCCGGTTATCGGCTCATCCCGGTACAACCCCGAAAACGTCTCTAGCCATCAGTCACTCCGGTTTACCCTTAGAGTCCGGGCTCGTGGGAGCATGACCAGCAAGACCGCCCTTCCTTGAGCGGTCCTTGGGACAGTGGGCGACGGCGCCCGAATTTGCCTGCCGGCTTCGCGAAAGATCTTCTCCATAGATTCTAGACGCAAAATGCCAGCCAAAACCTCATCGGAAGCCGGGCTTAAAGCACTCTCGGAACCCTCGGCTATTCGGTCGTGCGGCCTAGGTGGCCCGCTCCGACATAGTGCTGAGCCGAGGGCGCGAGCTTAGTGGGATGAGGAGGTGCCCCGAAGGGGCCCGGACGGCTCGAGCAAAAGCTCGTTGCCGCGGGTGATCAGCGTCAGATGATGAGATTCAGCGACAGCCCTGGCGAAACTGGCGTAGTCGCCGACTCGGAAGACACCTCCGACGGGAATTGCAGCGGCTTGAGCAGAGATGACCTTGATCTTTTCGGCATTATAGCGGTTGAACTGCGCGGCCGCCTCAGCCAGCGGGGTGCCGTTAAAAATGACCTGGCCATTCAACCACGCAGTTGCTTCATCCAGGGGTACCGTCTGTATGGCGGGTAAAGCGTTGGCGCGAAATCGGAGGAGTTGACCCGCGCTGACATAATGCACATCCGAAGCTACGCGCGAAGGCGATATTTTCACCTCATCAGTCGGCGCAACGGCCACTTGTCCTTCTACGACCAAGACGGTCAAGGAGTCGCCTGAACCTCCACTCCGATTCACCATGAAACGAGTACCGAGGTCGATTACGCTTCGGTCTCCGGCGCGCACCACGAACGGGCGCAAAGCATTGTGGACAACGTCAAAGTAGGCCTCGCCATATTTTACAGTTACGGTCCGGCTATGGCCCCTGTATTGCACTACGAGCGCGGTGTCCGTGTTCAGGGTAATTCGCGACCCATCCGTAAGCATGACCGTCTTCTGCTCTCCTACGCCGGTACTGATAGCCGTTCTACCCGCTATCTGGATCATCCATATGCTAAACAGGAGCACCGCGGCCGCAATGGCGACGATCGGTCGGGCCAGCTTGGCGAGATTTGGGCGCCGAGCCAACGGAGGGCGTTTCGGCACCCCTTCGGTATGACCGCAGCCGGTCTCGTTCCAGACGTCAGTCGCCAGCTCGAACTCCCGAGCGTGGCGGGGGTCCTCTGCTAGCCATCGCCTGAGGCCCGCTTCCATTGCAGGCGTTCGGCTCGGCCCGTGCAAGCGGGTGATCCAGGCTGCCGCCTCAGCGCGCACCCTGCGCCGATTGGATCGCAAGCGCTCGTATGCCGCAGGCCTCATTGAGGTTCCTTAGCGTCCATCAGGGCAACCATCGCTCGCGCGATCGCCTTCTCGACCGTGCTGATCGAGACGTCAAAAGCGGCCGCTAGTTCTTGATGGCTATAGCCCGCCCTATGTGCGAAGTAGATCTGCCTTACCCGGATACTCACTGGGTCGAGTATCCGCCTTATCTCATTTAGACGTTGTTGAGCGCTCAGAACCTCATCTGGACCGGGAGCCGGGTCCAGGAGGGGCAAAGTCTCGGCGAGCTCCTCGACGGGCTGATCCGCAAGGGGATGTCGCGCATCGTGGCGGTAGCGGTCTATCGAAAGATTCACCACCGCCCGCTTCAGGAATGCGGCCTCGTTGCGGACCACGGCGCTCTTGCAATACTCCGTGAGACGGAGCAGAGCCTCTTGGATTAGATCCTCGGCGTCCTCGCGCGATCGGCCTTGCCGCTGAAGCAGCTTTAGCAGGCGCGCGAAGCACGCCGTCGGGTCGGTCATTTCGTTTTTGTTACAGGGAGGATCAATTGCTTAATGCTCGCCGTCTGCGATCCCCCCCTGGGTGTGGCCGCAAAGGTGATGGGAGGGCGGCACCGCACCGATCTCGTTTTAGGTGAGGAAGCCGATGACCAGACTACCTGGACGTCCTCGCTGATGACTACCATCCCCGGGGGTGCGAGAGATTCGTGGCCATCGCACGGGGAGGGACAATGGGCTTGCACTTGCTCCGGGGGGAAATCCCAGAGGTGTGTCCGCAGCCAGCATGGAGCGGGGTTCCGCGATGCCGCCCAAGCGCCCGGCTTTAGGACCTGGTTCGCTTGGTGAACTGTCGAAACGCGAGTGCGCTAGCACCGAGCGGTGCTCATGTCCCCCCGCTTGGGCTTACCGGGGCATCCGTGCCACCAGAGTTCCTCTCAGACGAGGGGATCTGCAGCCCGGATCTCCGAATCGGTTCGATTGGACTGTGGCGCATCTCCGTGGCCGCCCGGATCGACAGCTGAAATGCCAATGCCTGCTCGTTCATCATGTTCGCCGGAGAACGGCATCCAGGGCGCCAGCGCACTGAGCGCTGCCGGTGCGAACAATTCGGGTTCGCGGCACTGGCACCTAGTGATCGCGCGCGTCAGACACGAGGCACTGTGATTTAAAAAACGCGCTACCTCATTCAAACTCGCCACCCTGCGCTCGGTTACGAACCAGCTGATCCGGGCACGCGCGAGAACCAGTTCGTGCCGCCGGGATCTCGATCTGAGGTCAGAGATTGAAACGCCGTGAGCCTGCGCCACGTGCTGGGCGATTTCGGCTAGCGACCATCTGCCGCAGAAAGCGCGCGGCCGATTGGCAAGGCTCGCGACGAACTCCGTGCTGCCAAGGATCTCCGGCATGGCTCCGCCGTTGGGTGCGAATAGCTCGACGATGTGCGCTGGAGGCGCTTCGGTGAGCAACCGGCAAGCGGCAAATTTACCTTCCGCGCCGCCGCCCATGCAGTGCAGAAGAGGTTTCACATCGAGCCACGGGTGGCGCGCGCGCGCCAGATAGGCCCCATGACTACTCCACTGATAATCACCGGGGTCGTGCACCAGGCCGGCGGCTACGGGCAGATGGTGAAGATAGCGGACCAATTCAGGCAGATACTCTTCGGGGTTGATGAGCATCGGGCGGTAGCGGGCACGGAAGTACGTTCCTCGCTTGCCAGTGCGACGGTGCACATGCTGTACAAAGCGACTTGTAAATTCCCGCATCAGGTAGCTGACCGGCGTCGTGGAAACACGCACCGCAAAATGCAACGCATCGGGCATCCAGCAATAACCTAGCAGGCGCACCCCGGTGTGCCTCAAGGCGGGAGGCAGGAGATTCTCGATGGATGCGTAATCTTCGGGTTGCAAAGAGCCTACCGAGTCAGGTTCGAGAGGTCGCAAAACGTAATACGTGCCTTGAGGAATATGGATCCTGGGTCGCCGTGACATAACTGTCCTCCACTCCTGCTACCACCGTAAGCTCGGTCTCACGGGTTGAAAATTTCTGGCCCGCGTCATCCGAGAAATTGCTCATGACTCCGTCATCCTGCTTAATCTGGCACACGGCGGCCGCGGGCGGTAAGCAGCCTCAACACCCGAATCCGACCGCGGTACAGAGTATCCAAGCCTCTTGGGCCTTTGCGACCGCCGAGTGCGCGGGCGCTAAGGGACAGTTTGGAATCGGGCGCATTCGCCGGTCTAGGGCGACCTCCAGGGTCGCGAATTGAGCGAGCCCGCTGCCTTAACCAGCAGATCAAGCCTGCTCGCAAAAGTTGCCGCCGCTTTTGCGGATAGGATCCTAGTCGGGCGCAATACCCGCACGTTCCGTCGCCGTGACGTTCCGCGCTCCTACCCTCTCGGTTCTTGCCGGCGCGCTCGCAGTATATGCCAATCTGGGCGTCGCTCACATGCAGGCTCATCTGTTCCTCCCTGCGGCTTTATTGGCAAGCCGTAACCCAGGAGATGCTCAATCAAAGCCAGCCTCGAGTGCTGACCCTCCGATACAACACATCCATATACGCCATCTCGTCCATAACGGGAGTCTGCGACCAGACATCCGAGGCCAAAGCATGGCGGTAGATCATCTGTCGTATCGGCTGCTATCGAAAGCACGAAAGACCTTGGTAAATAGCATGCAGATCTTACGTGACGATTTCGGGACGGGAGATACCCGTCTTTCGACGGACTTGACAGCCGCCACCGATCAAGAGGCCGCTCGGATTCGTACGGCCGCAATCGGGGTAGGCTTGCAGGTGATCTGCCCCTTCTTTCGCGAAGGCATCTAAAGGAGAGTGCACTTGAGTCCGAATGCGCCCGAATCCGTGCCGTCTCCCTTTTCTCGTTGCGTGAAAAACCCTGATTGCAGCTCAGCTACCTGGCGGCAGCGCCTGATTGGGCAGCTGTAGCGGATCGAGAATGTCCGCGATTACGCTGTTGATGAGCTCAACTGTGAAGTCATCGATGGCCTGCGGAAACACGAGTTCGAGCACGTTGAAGTATCGACGTGCCGTGAAGAGCGGTTTACCCGTCGAGGTATGCAAGATCATATCGTAATCCCTCGGATGGGCCATTCCGGCGCGAGCTTCCCTGGCCGGCTGCTTCGTTAGGGAGTGTAGATAGCAATCCCGGTCGTCGGGCGAAAGACTCCTTCGCACCCGATTTTCGACTTCTACGACAACTGCAGCCTCTGAGTTACTTAGATCCCGAACTTGAACGAGAAGGGGAATTCCCAGGTAACGTGCCGCGAAGAGACGCCGGCTGCCGCACAAGATCTCGATGTCCGCTTCTGGGTCGCCGCGAGTCGGTCTTCCGAGGGCGGGTACAAATTGCCCATGCGCCGAAATGCTCCTAGTTAGACTCCTGCAAGACTCGGCAGTAACACGATCGCGCCGTCGGGGGTGCTCAGACCAGAGCCGGCATCTGTCCGGATCAATTACTATCAAGCGGGGATCCGTGGCGACCGCTGCACTAGAGTTCCCCGATGTCCGCCCGCATTCATGAGCATCCGATGTTCTAGCCTTATCACGGCTGTTGTTCATGTGCGAATGTCCCTAGTGGATCGCGACCAGCTCGGTCGATCTCTTCAACCCGGATAGCGGCCTGTATCCTGAATTCTACGGCTATTTCGCTGCTCTTGGCGTCTGGGCGCGCGCCGCGGGAGTTCGCGCTACCGTTAAGCCTAAGTACATCGACTGCACAAGCTCCAATCGTCTGTAATTCTGATACCTCCCTTACACCCGGAGGACCCGTCTTTGGATGGGTTGACAAACTACCAGCCGCGGAGCGAGCCATCCGCTAGCATGGGACGCGGGAGTTTCCCAAGCGGTCCGCTCACGAGCGAGTGGCTAGGAGCGTTCCGCCCTCGTCAGCGAGGAGAGGTCATCGCGCCGGAGAATACTGCCCGCGTCGTCGTGGCGGGGTAGGTGGCGGATGGGAATCTTTCAAGGGTCAGTACTCGCTGCGCGGGCTGTGGACGCGACGAAGGATCATTGGAGCGTGATGAGCGGTATTATGCCGGTCGTCGGCAAGCGTCAGCATGCGGTGACGGTGTTCGACTCCAGGTCTCCAAATTCAATGCAAGAACCTTGCCGTATGGTTCACTGCCAGTGCATGGGCTTCGGGTATCCTGTCAGGGATGAACGGGCTGTCCTGCGGCAGGGCTGGCGCACAAGGGGCCGAAATGCTTGTCCTATCAGACCGCGATCTCGGTAAGCTGTTGGTACCGGAAGAGCTAATTTCCGCCGTTGAGGCGGCTGCACGGCAATATGAGGAGGGTCGCGCCGTCGTGCCTCGGCGATTGCACCTTGAGTGGAACGGAAATACGCTTCTGGCGATGCCGGCGGCAACGGCTGACGCCGTCGGCACCAAGTTGGTGTCCGTTGTCCCTGACAACGCTTTGCGTGATTTTCCGGTCACGAACGGCCTAATGATCCTGAATGATGCTCAGACCGGTCTGCCGCTTGCGATCTTGAACGGCGCCGCGCTAACCGCGCGTCGTACTGGAGCGGTAGGCGCGATGGGCGTTAAGCATATGACCCCTTCCGATCTCGACTCGGTCGGACTGATCGGAGTCGGTGTGCAGGGTACTTGGCAGGCGATTTTTACTTGTAAGGTGAGGCCGATCCGCGAAGTGTTTTATGTTTGCCGATCGGCTGAGGGCGGGGATCGCTTTTGCGCTGCCCTCCGTGAGCACGCGCCGAACGTTAAGGTCATACGCTGCACGAGTGCCGAAGAATTGCTTTCACGGACAAACCTTATCATCGCGGCGACACCTGCGCGTGAGCCTGTGTTGCCAAATGAGCCGCGGCTCCTCGAGGGTAAGCACTTCGTGAGCGTTGGGTCGTTCCGCCCGACCATGCAGGAGCTGCCGGATTCTGTGTACCGTCTGGCCAGGGCGCTCGTGATCGACTCGGAGTTTGCGCGCCACGAGGTTGGGGATGTGATCGGGCCGATTGAGCGTGGGATCCTGACCGCCGCAGATGTTTTCTTTGTGGGCAAGCTCGTGACGGGGCAACGCTCGGTAGACATTCACGGAACCACCGCCTACAAATCGGCAGGTATGGCGCTCTACGATCTTGTCGTCGCGCAGGTAGCTTACGCCGCGGCGAAGCTCCGAGGAGTAGGGCGAGAGCTAGAGCTGTAAAACTCACTTGGATGAACCTCGACGCAGTCGCCAAGGAGCCGATCCGGCTGCGGCGCGCGAGAGACTTGTCGATCCAGTAATCGAGCCGCAGGGAAGGCGGCGGGAGACGTCGGAAGTCTGGACGCATCAGCAAAAGGACGCTCTCCCGATGAGGCTTGAGATGGCCTCCTTCCGAGCTATCCGGTTGCCAGTCCGGCCTGCCTTTGCACTATCGTGAGGCTACCTATCGGAGGCCTCCACAATGAGTACAGTAGCAATCGGATACTTAAGAGTCAGTACCCGCGAGCAGGGCCGCAGCGGCCTGGGACTCGCGGCGCAACGCCACGATATCGAGGGCTTTGGCGAACTCGAAGGGTACGATATTCGATCCTGGTACCAGGATGTGCAGACAGGCGCGGGAGCCGACGCGCTCCTGCTACGCCCTGGTCTCGCCACAGCTCTCAAGGAGGCACGGGCGGCACGTTGCCCAGTCATCGTCTCGAGACTCGACCGCCTGTCGCGCAATGTGCACTTCATTACGGGGCTCATGGAGCACAGGGTGCACTTCGTGGTTGCTGCGCTCGGCAGAGACTGCGATGACTTCACACTGCACATGTGTGCCTGCTTTGCTGAACACGAGCGCAATGTGATCTGCGAACGCACCCGGGTGGCGCTCGCCGCAGCGAAGCGCAGAGGGAGGAAGTTTGGATTGTCACTCTTCTCAAAGGCGAGGCGACGCCACTTCATTGCGCTTGGACATGCGGCATTACGCAAAGCTGCGATCGAACGCGCCGAGGCATATCGCTTACACATAGAGTGGGCACTGCGGCAGCCGGGTGTGAACGGGAAGCTAATCTCGTTCCGCGCTGCAGCCAACAAGCTCACCGAGCGAAACATCGAATCGCCGATGGGCGGGCGCTGGTCGGGACGTCAGCTTCAGAGTATGGCCTTTAGGCTTGGCTTGCATCATCCGCCCGGCTGTCGGCGTCGCAAGACGACACTGCCCCAAGTATACGCAGTATGGAAGCAGCACCCGGAGTTTATCGCGAAGCAGGTTATCGCGAGCTTAGGGCCACAGAACCCTTTGGGTTTTAGCAGCGCGCTACTGCATTTAAAGGCGTGTCGTATGGGCGCTGCCAAGGGCAGCCGGATGTATAGTCAGGCGCGATGGCCCCTTGATCGCTGGACCACGGCGCGCATCCAAGTAAGCGCGATATGCAAGCGGCACCCGGAATTCACGGCAACAGAGGTACTCGGGATGCTCGGGGCCCGGTACCCGGTGCGGGTACGCTGGGTTCGGCGGATTATGAAGGATTGTAGGCGCCTCTCTATCAGGCGTACTTCGAAGGAGTGGGCGAAGGGACGAGGTCCTTACGATCCCAGACGACCCGGCCGCAGGAGAACTTAGCGAGCTGACCAGCACTCCGACCCAACATCAGGAAGGCTTTTTCGAGGAGCAGATGTCGTAGTGCATCTCCGAGAAAGAACTTATATCAGCAACCTGCTGGCTCAGTCATCGATCGGTTGATCTCAATAGTCTGAAAGCACGCTTTAGCGCAGTTCGGTGGAATGCTGCCGAGGTGATTCGTGCGCGCGCAGACAGTGTGCAGGTCGAAGCGCTCCGGAGGCGGCGAGTCATATGCGAAGGAGAACGTTGCTAGATGCTGGCGAGCAGTCTGTGTAGTATCTACGCGAGAGCGCCGATCTGGGGCAATGGGAGCGCGGATTGATCTGTTCCACGACACGCTGCAGCTTGGCGGAGTGTCCCATCTGGGACGGCGAGCGGCTGTTGTACCTGGATCTCCTCGATCCCGCAATCATCGAATGTTTCCCAGATAGGCGGGAAGTGCGACACGACCTGCCGCTGCCTGCCCCGCTCGGAGGCTTATGCCTGTTGAGCGACCACGGCATGGTTGTGTGCTGCCGGGAGGGATTGTTCAGAGTGGATCCTGCGTCCTTGCGGCTTGAGAGTCGCTTGGCAGCTCCGGATAGTAGCTTCTCCGTTGCACCGCCAAACGATGCCGCCGTGCACCCGTCCGGCTGCCTATTCATCGCAACGGCTGACGCTGCCGAGAACGCACCCACGGCTGGGGTCTTCCTTCTGTCGCTCGGACACGGACTTAAACGTCTCGTGAGCGGGTATACGGTCGGCAACGGCCCGTCGTTCTCTCCTGACGGCGGGATGGCTTACATCGCTGATAGTCCGAAAGGTGAGATCTACTGCTATGAATGGAACGGCGAACGCGCCGCGCTCGAGAATCGACGGCTATTTGCCTCTGGCGGCCGGACGCCAGGTCTCCCAGACGGAGTGGCTGTCGATTCCGAAGGCGGAGTGTGGAATGCGCGGTGGGGAGGAGGGCTTGTGGTCAGATATGCCCCGGATGGGCGCGAAAGCGACAGAGTTGAAGTGCCCGCAAAGCTGGTGACGAGTTGCGCGTTTGGGGGCCCGAAGCTGCGAACGCTGTACGTTACGACCGCCCGGGCCAAAGAGGCTGGCGCGGACCTTGGCGGGCACGTGTTCGCATTTGAAGTCGGAAAGACGGGATTACCTGCTTCTCGCGCGGTTATTTAGTAGCGCGGTGAGCGAAGCGGGCTCGGTTTCGCTATCGGCCAGAGGCGGGAGATCTTGCAGCTTTCGCCTGAGCCTTTTCTTGCTCGGGGCTCTGGACGTTCAAAAAATCGATCGAAAGATTGTCAGCCAGGATGTGCTCCTCCATTAGGCCGGAAAGCTTTTCCGGGCTTAGCGAGCCGAAGCTCGTGAGCAGCGTCCGGTGTTCCTCGACGACTTTCCTCAAGGATTTCTTCAGCGTAGCGAGCCCAAAGATGATGACCAGCTGCGGCTTCAGCATCTGCCACAGCTTGAGGAGCACGGGGTTACCGGCCGCTCTCATCAAAGTCTCGTGAAAGTCCGCATCCAGATTGGCCAATGCCAATCTGTCCTCCTTGCGCGCCGCGGTTTTCATGTCCTCGACGATGTTCTGAAGCGCACGCTGTAGCTCCTCGGCCCGGCCGAGGTCGGGCACCTCACGCAGCGAAAGCTTCTCGAGCTCGAGGCGTACCTTATTGATCTGTCGCACCCTTTCGGGCGTCAGAGGTGCGAGACGCATGCCCTGATAAGGGATGTTCTCCACGACCCCGAGCGCGGCAATCGACGACCTTATCGAAAAGGAGCGGTGCAGGTCAATGGCGCCGAAGCAGTGAGCTCGGCGCGTGCCGGGCCGGGCACGCTCGCTCCCGCACGGCAACCGACGTCGGCATCGAACCGAGCGCTTCACTGCACCAGGAATTCATCAGCTCGCCCAGGGGCCACTGGCGACGGACATCTACAATCTCTCCGTCGGACTACGCGAAGAACCTTGGACTCGCCACTGGCATACTCGCTCCGAGGGCGAAAGCAGCGACCAGTGATCAATGCGCTTGAGCACGAGGCCGACATCGCGAAAGTGCAGAGCGCGCCGAACCGGGGACGAGAACGATTACCGCTACACTTCATCGCGATCGAACCGCACCTCATAGGATGACGGTGACATCTCTGCTTTTGGATAGAGTCGCGCCGCATGAATGGCCAATAGCTCCACCGGATTGCGATTGCCATCGAAAAACACCAGATAGAAGTAGTAGCCGGCGCAGTAGTCTGGTAAGAGCGAGGTCTTGTGTTCATTGTCGGAAAGAAAGAACCGATGTCCGTCGCTAACCTTGGCCACGCACTTCACTTCAATGTATCGGTGCTCGTTCTCGGCGCTGTAAGACAGGAAGTCATGACCGTAACCGGGTCGATCCCGGCGATCCTCTACCTTG